>Ga0209935_1000408_pt1 | contig 114893 bp, 93 predicted proteins | sample ThiBio_1000_plan_2_FD_183958 | JGI IMG/M metagenome (GOLD analysis project Ga0209935, IMG submission 183958) | Wastewater bioreactor microbial communities from Cape Town, South Africa - Thiocy_cont_1000_plan (SPAdes) | ecosystem: Engineered > Bioreactor > Thiocyanate-remediating >... | reverse complement strand
GGATGTTAGATTATAACGAGCAACGACCTCATGAAGCTCTGAATAACTTGACACCCAAAGCCTATAGAGAAAGAATGGCCAACGAAAACTCTAGTTTAGAACTGTGTGCTTAACGGGGAAGTCTACGAAATGGCATGCCTATGAGATTTCTACCCGAGTTAGCAAAAATGTTGATAGTTATATATTGAAACAATTTATGAATGATGGATTAATCTCACACGCAGAATACAAAAAATTACTTAAAAGATAATTGAGGGATAAGATGAAAATATTTGGAGACAAAGAGAAATTTGCAATTCAGTTTGATTTCTATACTGAAAGAGGAATAGAAATACATGATGATAGATATCTAATGTTTGGTAGCGCATTTTTTTGGGTAAATGGGAAAAATTTATTTGCATATAGAGATTTTGGACCTGATGCAACATTTAGTTATGATTTAGCAATTCTACTTGATTTCTTTTGCGATTTTTTGTTTTATCATATAACTGAAGATCCCTTCCCAGCCGTTACTCAATCTAAAATCGCGGTTGAAATGCTTGAAGAATTTCAACTAGTAGAAGGTGAAGATAATGATGTAATGAAATATTTAGATGTAGATTGGGATAATGTCGATATGGATTTACATGAGAAAATCTATGATTGGAATGTTCGACATGGATTTACGGCAAATAACGGAGGTTCTTTTTTGCCACATGCGTATTTACGTAGAGTTGCAGATAAAATAGAAGTTTCATGGGAAAACAATTTTCCCTATAAAGCTGAGAAAGGAGAAGTTTATATGAAATATAAGAAAGGAGTTGATTATGTTGATGCCAAATTATACAAAGAAGTTATTGTTAAATTTTGTATGGAATTGATTAATAAATTCAAGGAAAACTTTCCAGAAAAAATGCAAGAAAATTATGAAAATTTAAAAAAGGCAATCGAAGTTACTCTCTAATAATTATAAGGAAAGATATGAGAACGCTTGCTTTGAATGAGTTAAAATTAATAAATGGTGGCTTCCAAGACGATAACCACTTTCTGATATATGTTGACGAGGAGTTTAAGCGACAATTTATCAGCCGATCTGGAAAACTTTTTGGCTTTGTGGGTGCTGTAGGCGGATATAGCTTAATTGGGGTAATGGGAGTTCTCATTGGTGGTACACTTGGATATGGATATGGAATTCTAGCTGGTTATATTTTCTCAGATAGTTTTGAAGAAAATACCATTTATGATGTTTATTTTGTTTAAATAATTGTTCTCTGATAATTGGAAAAGTAGTTTATCTTATGAATAAAGTTATCCTTTCTTCTTTTGCAGTTCTTGCAACTTTTTTTTCTGTAAATTTTTATATGACAATGCCTTCAATACTTTCTACAACGGCATTGCTATTTGGGTCCGCTTCAATTTTTTTATTGATAATGGGATTAGGGGCACTCTACGTTCTTAATGCAGGCATTGAAGATAATACGGGTTACTCAACAAAAAATAAGGGCAACGATACGAAAAGCAAGAATGCAAAGCAAAAGGATCAAAAGGAAAAGAAGAAAGAAAAGCCTGCTTTATCCGAATCAGATGAAAAATTTATTCAGCGTATTCTTCAAATGGCAGCACAAAGACGTTTACAGTTTCCCCCCGCTCCTTCTAAAAGCTTCGAGCAAAGATTGACCGATGTTGGTTGTATATCCGTTGTGCCTGAAAGATACAAAGATCCTGTCACTTTAAAAATAATGGTGGATCCAATAATCGCTTATACAAAGGCGCCCCTTGAACCAAAAATAAAACATATATACGACATATCTACTTTTCTTACATTTAAAGGAACTTGTCCTAAGACAGGTCAACGTTTTTTTGACGTTAAAATAGATATGGAATTGAAAGGTGAAATATTCAAGTTTGTTTTAGAGTGTGAAAGAGTGCACAGATTTTTAACCGAACGCCATAATTATCTAGGAAAAAGTCAGACTTCATTGCCACGTGCAAAAATGAAATAAGATTAAATTTTTTACATCAAGGTCTTATATTAATGGGATACCATAGCCAAAAAATCATATCGCTTATAGAAGAAATACTTCCTTTGTTAAAAATTGGTGATGGAGGCATTTGTTTATATTACTATGAATTTTATAAAAATATACTAGAACGATTAAGAAGACCACATGAGTTAGATAAAATTGCTAGCGATATTCAAAGAACATACGGAGGGATGGCAACATTTAACGATATAGCTTTATATCAAAATGGAGAAATATTAATGGATGAAACCGATAAATTCATAGATTTGCGAAGAGCACTTTACGCAGCTTGTGAAGAGGCGATTTTAACATTTAGAAAATAATAGAGTTAATATGGAATACCCAAGCCAAAAAATTATATCGCTCATAGAAGAAATACTTCCTTTTCTAACAATTGGCAATACAGGACTTTGCTTGTATTATCATGAGTTTTATAAAAATATACTTGAACAGCTAAAAAAGCCGCATGAGTTAGATAAAATTGCTAGTGATATCCAACGAACATACGCAGGCATGGCAACATTCAATGATATAGTTATATATAAAGATGGACAAATAATGATAGATGAAACTGAAAACTTCGTACGTTTGCGAAGAGCGCTTTACAGGGCTTGTGAAGAGGCGGTTTTAACATTCAGAAAACAATAAAATGTCACTGTTTAGATGAAGAAAATCTTCTCTATATTATTGAAAGGATAAATATCATGGATATCATGGAACAGCATAAAGAAAAACTAGAAGAAGTTTTATATCATTTTTTGACGGCATTTAGACATACCGATAGTGATAACCCCTGGTATAAAGCATTAGGAAAAATATATAATTATTCTAAAAATAATTATTATGATATTGTAGAAATTGCTGAAATCATCAGAAGATGGTATGGCGGAATGGGTTCTTTTAATGATGTCCCTTTAGGCGATACAAGAAGAAATGCTACTATGGGACAAACTCAAAGATGAGTTGTATGACATTTGCATAGACATTGTTACTGAGGGTAGGGTGATTGCTGAGCGATAGAGAATGTTGAATCTTCATTGCGCTCGGGATTTGAGTGCGATTTGCTACTCTCACTCAAATCCTAGCGCTAATATTTATGAGTACAATATATCGATTACTTGATTAGGTGAGTATTCCATCGACTCTTCATAACCTGGTAACCATGATAACTGAAGCTCTTGATAGAAACTCATGATGCTAAGTGAAGTTACAAAATCATCTAATTCGTTTAATTTAAAAGTATTGTATAGCCCTAAACCAAAACTACCAGCGATAAGCAAATATACTAGTGGATCTGTACCACCAGAAATTTGTTGGATCTCGTTATTGCTTAATACTTTCATGATTACTCCATTACTACTTGTAGATTCCAAATATGCTTAGCATATTTCAGCGGCCATTATAATATCCAATCCACGGTTGTCAATTTGCCAAGAAGCGCAGCAGAGTGTAATTGCTGACTGTAATCCCAATTGACAGACTGTTTAATCCTTATTAAAAGGTATCAATGTAAATTATTTTTATGCTGTTAGGCAGCGAGCAAAAGCTAAGGTGATAAGCATGTCAATGTTTGGTGCATCTCAAGACAACGGATCTAAACAAACACCGTTACATCCAATTTTACCTGTTTCTACAGAAGAGAGCTCTAACGAGTTTTAGAATGCATTATTAGCGGAACCTAATTTGGGCGACGACTTATTGAGACAAACACAAGCATTACCTTCAGAGCCAATATTGACACACTCCTATTGAAGTCGAAAGTTCGTTATCGGATAAACTACAAAGTGAAATTTCTCAGAAGAGAAAAGCTGCACAAGATGTAGTAAAGCCATCTAAAAAAGTAAAAAAGAATATCAAAGTAAAAGGGCAAGGCAATTGAAAGAAATTGAAGATTTAAGGAAAAAATTAGCACTTAAAAATGATTTTATTGAGATCCTTGAAAAAGGAGACTGATTGATTTATCTGGAGCTACGAATCCCACACTACTTTATTCCGCGCCACATTTTGCACAAAGAGTGGATTTAACACAGGCCACTCCCACTCCAAATCGTTTGGGGTCTTCTCAAGCAGGTAGCTTGAGAAGAAAGATCGCCTAAGATTAAAATGAGATTTTGGAAAACGATTCTGTTAAAGTAGCAACATGCTCTTGTTTTGCTTCAAATGCTTCTATGTGACGTGCCAAAGCCTTCGCAATGATTGTCTCATTATGTTCTTTGAGATGTTCAACCATCGTTTCATCTAAAGAGCCACCATGTGCAAAGTAACAAATCACTTGCACTAAATTCCCTGATTTGATGCTGGTCGTCAGACGTGATTGAATAAATCTTTGATGCCTTTGCAATGCATTTTTTTCTGCTCTTGACAGAAGTTGCTCTGTCATTTGTGAAGAGATTAATCGGAGACCACTGCTTTGTTCTTTAACAAATGCGGGTGTGAAAGTTTTGGAACGTAATTCAGATTTTGGGCTTTCTTCAACAACAGCTGTTTGTTTGGGAGACAATTGCTCTGTTAAAGCTGCTATCACTTTTTGGTATGAAAGTTCTTTTTTATTGCTTAATAAATCTTTAATTTTTTGATGATTTTCTCGTGGTAATATTTCTTTGAGCGCTTCAATTAAATCAGCAATATTTTCCTTCATCAGCATTTGCTTTTTTTCTGGTATAAGCAAAGCGATATCTGAAGCTGCGCCAAAATCAATGCCATGCACAGTTACACCAGTTTCATTTTCGCTAATAACATAATTTGCAAGTTGCTGATCGTTATGAATAATATCATGCTTGAAAAGCGTTTCTTGCGCTTCAACGATTTTGATAGCAATATTGATATTTCTATCTAGTCCGGTAGCAAAAGATGCGTAAGGAGTTGTTAAATAATCTTGGGCAAAACAAGCGTTACCTAGTTCATCTACACTTGGGGTGTCCAAATGTTTTGATATAAAACGATCAATATCCATACCTTCGATGTAGTGAAGGACTAAATTATCCCAATTTCTATTACCTTTTTCATAGTGAAATAATCTACCCAGTCTTTGGTTGAATTCGGCTTCTTTTGCCGCATCTTCGCCCAAGGTAGATTTCAAAACGTATTTATTTTGCGCATTATCTTGATACAAAGAGGTTAATCCGCCGGAGCCGCGATGCAAAAATCTTACAAAGGAAAGTGCAGTTTCCTTTACTTCAAGCATCTTGGTTTCTTCATTAGCATTGAATGTTGGCGAATAAAGCATGAATATCCCCGTTCTATCGTTAGTTATTTAATTTAATGACATATGTTAACGCATGGGGTTAAAGACACTCAAAAGCATTGCGACCAAGGGAACAGGCGTTTAGATGAGAGGAAATAAGAGATGTATATGCATGATTTGCAGCCGCTTTGAAAGGGCTGCATTTGTGTTAAGGAAAGTTATTCTATAGTCAAAGCAGATGATTTTTCGGCTAGATGCCAAGCTTCGAGCTACCGGAATGTATATAAAAATGCATGAGGATAGCGAGATAGCGAAGGCAACGACGCCGAAAACTCATCTGTGCAGACTATGCAAGTGCGTCATACATGGTTTGATATTCGCGTGTGGTGCAATAGGAATCAGTAATGAGATAGCCTATTTCGCGATCTAAATAGCCGTTATAGGTGAGTGCAACAATCACCTCCGTTGCTACCCAGCATTCGCAGCTAACGCCTGAGGGGCGTACAATGACTTCTGCGCCTGAGATTTGATTGATTAGGTTTAAATCTAATTCTTTCATTTAACTTTCCTTGTTATTAGTTTTCGCAGATGATTATTCGACTTTGTTGGCTGCGTATTTTCGCAATAGTCATGTATTTTTATATACATCCTATTGTGGCTCTAACACTTTGCCGCTTCGTCGAAAAGCCATCTGCTGTGACTATACATTATTGATATTGCTCTTTGATAGTGCCTTGTAAGAAGGGAAGTTTCAATAAAAAGTACCCTGCCCCTATAGGATGGTGTAACAAAGAACACATTGAATTTCGGGAAGTAGGGGAGTTTTTCATATTGTAGGTGAATGTTACCTATAGTAAGCTAACTCCTTAATAATTAGCGTAAATACAGCTAATTTTACCAACTTTAAATTGATAAAGGTGTCATGTGCGAGCATTAATGTTAAATGAGATCTCCGCGGTAAGTGGAGGAAATTATATTCCTAGCGCTCTCGAATTATCTGGCGCAGGATCTCTATTTTTTGGATCTCTTGGAGGCGTAATTGGTGGAGTGGTTAGTTTAATGAGTCCTGCTTCTGGTCTCTCTTTTCAAACATCTGCTAACGCTTTACAAATGGTGCTGACGCAGGCATTGCCCGCACCAATTGCTATCTTAATGGGCATAGGTTTAGGCTCTACGGTTGGTGCGCTTTTTGGGCTTGGTTTATATTCCGTAGGTTTTGAACTATTGAGCGAAGATGCTGCTTGAGTCAGATCCTCTCCCGTCTTTCGGGAGAGCAGATAACAATAATCATGAAATTTTTATAAAATGACGCACTTAGCCTTTTTAGGGCGTGACAGAAGAGTCTCCGCATCATGAGCTGATAAAGCACTAGCCATTTCATTTAAATTCAATTGATAAGATGAAGTAAATGTTTTATCGCTTCCTTCGCTATCTCTTTTTTTCTTATTTTTCTTTGTATCAATAAATAAATCTGGCGCTTGTTCTAAAGCTTTAATTTCTGCACAAATAAATCGTATTTCATTTAGATTATTTTTGATTTGTTTTTTAGCTGCTTGATAAAACAAATCAAACCGTGCTCGTTCTTTTAGTAATAATTTAATTTTGAGTGCTTCACCTTCTGCTAGTGTGCTTTTATTACTCAAGAGCAGACTAATGGGCCAAAAGCGAATGCGTTCTTTTTCAGAAAAATGATGTTCAAATTCATAACGAATGGTAATGCCTGAGAGAGACATAATTACTCCAGTAGTGAGATATTTGCGAAGGGATTGTAAAAAGATTTAAAAGTTTGGTGAAAACAGCGATTATCTTTGCAATAATCGCTGCATCGAAGAAAGGTAAGATTACATTACATTACATTTATCTTTGTCACCTTTTCTATTTGAAGGTGTGTAATGATGGTAACCTGTGTGTGTAGTGCTTTTTATGCAAGGTGCAGAGCCTTTCTTTGTTTGATAAGAAGGCGTAAGCACATTGCGAGCATGCTCGTGAAGGATTTGTTGTTTTTCAGCTTTTAATCGTACGTGTTCTTGTTCTAGTAGCTCTTGTTGTTTTAGTGCTTTTGCAAGTTCTTGTTCTGCTTTTTTGTATTCTTGATGAGTTGCTAATAGCTTGAGTGCGCGATAACCGATGGTCCCTGGAGTAACATCAGCTACATTTTTGTAAGATAAGAATGTCTCAGGATCTTCTAGTTTTTCAGCTAATTGCATGCCACGTTCTTGCTCATCACGGTTCATGCTATAAAGCATCGCATAAATTTCTCTGAATTTAACAAGATCGACAACGCCTAAAAAAGCTAGTTCAAAGTCGAATTCTGCTTTTACACCACCTAACATTTTCAATACTCCGAAAACAATTGAAGATTATTTAGCCACCTAATAATACAATAGAACAAATATTAGTCAATATGAGATAACTGTGTAAAAGACATTTATCCATGAAATTAAGACAATTATTAGTGTATAGTGTGGGTAATTACAACAATTGTAACTTATTATTTAACTAAATAAGATGAATGAGCTACATGGCATTAGATTTTTTCTGAGTTGTTTTTGAGAGTAATGCATCCATTCTGTCTCTCATGTTCGAAATATCTAGGGAGTATTTATCCAGTTCTATTTCCGTGAAATTTCCTGACTTTTGATCTTTGTGAGAAGGATGTGAAATATAATCACGATGATCTTGTTTTCTCTGTTCATTAATATTTCCCGCTTTCTCTAATTTTGCTTCTACAACTTTCAAATTATCATTAATGTTATCCTTACTTTTCATTCTTTTCTCTTTATTTTCCTTTAATTTCACCATTCCATTAGATGATTTATCTTGTTCGCTTGCAAATTTAATTACTTTTTTCCATTCAGATTCAGGAATATCATTTGCAGTTCCTAATTTATATTTTTCAAATAATTTTTTGTTCTGATTTATTCTATAGCTTTCTAACATCTTCATTTGATATTCTATTTCTTTTAAAGCCGGATCATTTGAAATATTAAATGAAGTTAACATTTGACGACCAACAGGGCTTTCACCTTTGAGTGCTTGTTTTCTATCTGAATGCGCTTTGTGCAAAGCATCCATTCGTCTATCTACTTTATAGTTGATATCAAACATTTCAGCACGATAGTTTTTCATCTCTTGGGGATTTTCTTTATTCTGTTTTGCATATATTTCAGCAAACGTTTCGCCTACATTGTCAACATCAGATAAGTCATCAACGACAAGTTCAGCATGTTCCATCAAGATCTGTTGTTTTTCTTCTTTTAATTGTGCATGTTTTGCCGTTAATTCATCATGTAATTTAAAGCAGCTCTCTATTTGTTTCATCGTGTCATGATGGGCTCTATCATATTCTGCCATCGCCATCATAAATCGAGCTTGTTCTTCAAGCTGCATGCGTTCTGCTTCGTAAATCGCTAATTGCCGAGCATCCTCTGCAGCAGAAAGTTTACGGATAAGATCATGTAAGGCGCGCATGCGTTCTTTCATTTCTTCGCGACGCAAGAATTTTTGCAAAGCTTCTTCAGTTAAATCTCGGATCATCACGGCGCGGATCAGGGAATTAATTTTCATATGCCTGGCATTGGTTTCTCTGTTCATCGCGCTAATTTGTGCTTGGTCCATGATAGAACCTTGAGAAGGCGTTCTTAATTGAAAGACTTTATTAAAAGTGGAGGAGTTTCCCATGATGTGAGTGAGAAATTGCTCTTTAGACAAATTCTGCTCTACCATAAATTTATCATCAAAAACGACATCATAGTTAATGCACATTGCTTTAATGCTTTCTGTCGTTTTAGAGCCTAAGAAACTGGCTATAGTCACATCTGGCATAGACCACCCACTTATCACTAGTCTTCAAGGTTTTCTATATAGGGTGTGACCTAAATAAATTGGTATTAGTTCAAAAACAAAGTAATTTCTTAAGTGGACTGTAAATTTATACAAAAAATAGAAATAATTGAAAATAAAGAAGTTTTTACAAATCTAAAAATTAAACGATGTAAATGCATTCATTTGCCAGTGTTAGAAAATGAAGTGTCGCAGTACCTACACGAGGTACTGCCTTAAGCGAACATTAAGTACTCTTTGTTTTTATTATTTAGTGCTTTTGCGAAAAAAAACGTTTCCAGCCAGAGATTTTACTTTTAGAGCCTTCTTTATCTTTTTCCGGATGCTCCCCCTGATTTTGCTTGCTTGACGTTTGTTGAGATTTTTTATCAGGATTTTTTGAAAATGTAAAAGAATTTAGAAAAGAAGGTGAGCGTTGCAACTTACGGTGGTTTTCCTTATCTTCAGCCTCGCTTTCAGAGTGTAAATATGATTTAAATGCGTCCTCACTGTATAAAGAAATGCTTTTGGTTTTTAGCATTCTTTCTTCTTTCGATACCTTTTGTCGAAGAGAAGGGAACTGCTGTCCTTCAGGGGGATTTTTGATAAAAGATCTTTTATCTACACTTTGTTTGGATGAGGGCTTTGAAAATCGTTCTAATTTTTGTTCAAGAAGCGCTTTTGCAAAAGAAAAATACATTTTGTCAAAAGAAAGTCCAAAGCATTCCTCGCTGGAAAAGGCAGCGATCATAGTATCGTGCACTTGAGGAGCAATTTGCACCAGTTTAGGATCGATAGTTTCTGCTGTCGCAATCATCCATAAATTTTTATCTACCGGCAATTGATGCATTGTCAGCGCAGATAAAGATGGTGTCATCACGATAGCCATATTACTTGTAGTCATTTTATTGAAAGCCTGATATTGACAAATTAAATAACCTAAATGGGTTAAGTTATGCAAAAGTTTTGCTTCTTCAATCGCACCACATTGGATAAGATCAACAATTAATTGGCTGAACAAGCGAGGACTATATTCTTCGGGAGCAGCTGTAAGATCTGTATTGTTTAGATTTTCAGCTTTAGTTTCTTGAGATTTAACTTGAAAAGCGCCTTGAAAGATTGCGAGTGCTTTTAAAGCCTGGGGTGACCATTTAATACGCGTATCTAATAACGCTTTCTTTAAAACACCAACAATGTTATGAGGGTTTTGAATAATTTCAGGTTGATCTTTGAGTAAAGCTGTATTGGGATCTTTTTGTATTTTAGCATAGCATTCGCGTACCGCTTTCTCAGTCCCTGATATGCGATAGATCCCTTCAGTTTTTAAAAATGCTTCAGCATTATTTTTATATGCAATATGATCTAAAACTTGATCTAGCACATAATTTGTTGTTTCCAATGGGGTTGCTGTTGACAGAGAAAGCTGGGTAAACTTCTTACACATTCCTTCAAATTCAATACCGGGTGAATCCATCATTGTATTTTCCCCTCCAAGATGTGCTCAGTTTGTAATTTTTATAAATGACGATCTGAATCCAAAACAATATCATACTTTTTTTCACTTGCTACCCCTTTCAATTAAGCAATCTCAATTGGTAGTCACATGACTTTAAGAAGGATTAGCAACTTCAATCATATCCCTGTCTAGGATAACCACAACCATCATGTAGAACCTTATATTTTCACAGTACCTGCTCGTTTATCGGATATTTGCGGACGCAAGGCCAGATAGCTTGACACTGATTGAGGCTTAAGCTAATGTATTAACGTGCTATTACGTTAATACATTGTTTTTTTTGGGGGTAGTAATGAAAGTACGTCACACAGGAAATGAAAGCACAGAAGAATCAGAGCATCAATTGTATGAGGCAATTGCATCCCTGCGTTCAGTAGAAGAAGCCAAAAAGTTTTTTGAAGATCTCTGTACCCCCACAGAGCGACAAGCAATGGCAGATAGATGGCGAGTGGTAGAGCCGATTAAAGCAGGCGAGGCATATCGTGCAATTCATGAAAAAACAGGTGTAAGTGTAACAACAATTGGTCGCGTTGCCAGATGTTTAACATTAGGCACGGGCGGATACAATCTAATATATGAAAGGCTCCGGAGGAGAAACAATGCAAGCGAACGCTAGGCTTACCATCGCCATTCAAAAGAAAGGTCGTTTAAGTGAAGATTCCATCGCATTATTGCAACGTTGTGGATTAAAACTACTCTCATCTAAATCTTCCTTATTTTATTCAGCAGAAAATTTACCGATTGATTTATTATTAGTTCGTGATGACGATATTCCGACACTCATTCGGGATAAAGTATGCGATCTCGGCATCATTGGTGAAAATGTATTGCAAGAACAAGAAAATGCTGAAAATGGCGAAGTGTTTGATCGCGTTAAATTGCTAGGATTTGGTCGCTGTCGTTTATCGATTGCTTGTCCCAAGGAAAGTACAGTCTCTTCTTTACAAGGCAAGCGTATTGCAACGAGCTACCCTAATTTACTGAATAAATACCTCAACGAAAACAATATTGATGCCAAAGTGATTAATATCTCAGGCTCAGTAGAAATAGCGCCTCGCTTAAAAATGAGTGAGGCTATATGCGATCTCGTGTCAACGGGACGCACGCTAGAAGAAAACAATCTCAAAGAAGTGATGGTGATTTTACAAAGCCAAGCAGTGTTAGTAAAAGCCAGTGAGGCGATTTCTCCAGAAAAAATGGAAGTGTACGATCTGCTGTTAAGAAGAATAGACGGCGTATTACAAGCCCAAGAAAGCAAATATATTTTATTTCATGCACCTAAAAATGCTATCAACGACATTAAGAAATTATTACCTGGCTCAGAAGCTCCCACCATTGTGCCGTTGGCAGAATGTAATGAACGCGTAGCGGTTCATGTTGTTTCTCGTGAAGGGGTATTTTGGAGTACCTTGGAAAAATTACGTGCAGCTGGGGCAAGCGCTATCTTAGTGTTGCCAGTTGAAAAAATGATGTTTTAGGCATACAGGTGTAAGATGAAAAAGTTATTTTGGAATAATCTTAACGCAATAGAAAAAAAACAATTATTACAAAGACCTTTATCGCAGAACAAAGACGCTTTGCAAGAGAAAACGCAAGAGATTATTCGAGAAGTCAAAGTACAAGGTGATAAAGCATTACGCACTCTGACGCAACAATTTGATAAGGTAACATTAGAAAGTATTCGTGTAGAGCCGCAAGCTTTTGAAGAGGCACGCGCTAAAGTATCAGCGAAAGAACTGGAGGCTATTCGTTTTGCCATTAAACGAATAGGAGATTACGCGCAATCTCAAATCCCAGAAAATTGGTGTTATGACAGCCGTGATGGTGTTCTCTGTGAAACCCAGTGGCGGGCGATTGAAAAGGTAGGATTGTATGTACCTGGAGGGAGTGCGGCTTTAGTCTCCACAGTAATGATGTTGGCAGTTCCTGCTCGAATTGCGGGGTGCTCAGTTAGAGTCATGTGTACGCCACCTGCTATAGATGGTTGTGTCAATCCTTATTTACTGGTTGCAGCACAAGAATGCGCCATTGAAAATGTTTACAAAATAGGGGGGGCGCAGGCTATTGCTGCGATGGCGTATGGCACGCAAACTATCCCCAAGGTAGATAAGATATTTGGTCCAGGAAACAACTGGGTTACGCAGGCAAAAATTCTTTGTGCACAAGATGCCGCCGGCGTAAGTATTGATCTGCCGGCAGGTCCATCAGAAATTCTTATTATCGCTGATGAGTCTGCTAACCCTGCTTTTGTGGCTGCAGATTTATTATCCCAAGCAGAACATGATAAAGCCTCTCAGGTTTTCCTCGTATCACTCAGTGAAACATTTGTCGATGAGGTAAAGCGTTGTCTTGAAACTCAAATTGAAAAATTGCCACGTCAGGCAATAGCAATTGAAGCTTTGCGTCAAAGTGCCGCCATTATTGTTGCCGATATTAATCAAGCAATAGAAATAAGCAATCAATATGGCCCCGAGCACCTCAGCTTACAGGTAGAATCACCTAGACAATATGTTTCCCTGATTAATAATGCCGGAACTGTATTTTTAGGAAAATGGACGCCTGAAACCTTAGGTGATTATGTGACAGGGGCTAATCATGTGTTACCCACTGCGGGCGCAACGAGGATGTGGAGCGGTTTATCGGTATTAGATTTTATGAAAAGAGTAGGGATCCAAGAAGCAACCAAAGCTGGATTAAAAAAATTGGGACCTTATGCCCAGTGCCTTGCTGTAATAGAGCAACTTGGGGCACACGAAAATGCAGTCACGGTGCGTCTACAGGAGGCGAGCAATGACTAATATTGAGCAATTGGTTAGACAGGATTTAAAAGACATTCAGCCTTATCCCATCGATCGCCAGGGAAATCAAAATGGTATTTGGTTGGATATGAATGAATTACCCTGGGATCCCTGTGAGCAGATGGCCATACAAGGGATCAATCGTTACCCCTTGCCTAACCCGCCAGCATTGATGTGCCAATTGGCTAATTATTATGGTGTTTCCCAAGAAAATCTTATTTTGACACGCGGGAGTGATGATGGCATAGATGCTTTAATGAGATTATTTTGTCACCCCTTTCGCGATGAAGTCATCATTAGCTCGCCGACCTTTAGTATGTATGGCGTGAGTGCAAAGCTTCAAGGTGCAAAAATCATTGATGTGCCATTGGACGCAGATTTTAGTTGGAATAAAACCGCAGTAGAAAAAAGTATTAATTCTAAAACTAAAATTATTTTTATTTGCTCACCCAACAATCCAACAGGAAACCTGATTCCTGCTGAAGAAATTTTAGCACTGGCAGAGAAAGTGTCTACTCAAGCTATCGTCGTTGTGGATGAAGCCTATATAGAATTTTCAGATACGATGAGCATGACAAGCAAAATAGAACAGGTAAGCAATTTAGTCATATTGCGAACGCTTTCTAAGGCTTTTGGGTTAGCCGGGATCCGGTGTGGTGTAGCGATTGCAGAAAAAAAACTGATTAAATTTTTACAAGCTTTATTGCCCCCTTTTCCTGTTTCACAATTTACGCTCAAAGCTGCAATGCAAGCCACCACTTGGGAAAACATTGAAAGAATTAAAGGATATATTGAAATTGTGAAAACCCAAAGAGCATTTTTGCAAGAAAAGCTATCAAAGTTTGCTTTTGTTAAAAAAATATGGCCTAGCCAGGCAAATTTTCTGCTGATGCAATGTGATGATGTTAATAAGATTTATTGGTATTGTGTTGAGCAGGGGTTTATGTTGCGAAAATTTAACGATAAATCACAACTTCATGATTGTTTACGTCTGAGTGTAGGGTTACCAAGTCAAAACGAAAAGTTGTTAAATGTACTTGCAGCTGTCACAGGTTAGATATCAAGGTTAATACGATGAAAAAACAGCAAAAATATCTCTTCATTGATAGAGATGGCACCTTAATTATTGAGCCAGCAGATAAACAAGTCGATAAGCTGGAAAAACTTGCTTTAATGCCAGGTGTCGTCCCTGCATTATTGTCATTAAAAGAGGCCGGATATCAATTCATTATGGTGACTAATCAGGATGGTTTAGGAACATACAGTTTTCCTGAAGAGAATTTTTGGCCTGTGCATGAGATGATGTTAGAATTATTTTCTTCACAAGGAATAGATTTTCAGGCTGTGCGCATTTGTCCGCATTTTCCTGAAGACAAATGCAATTGTCGCAAACCTGAGGTGAATCTTGTATTAGATTATTTATCTTCTCAAGAAATGGATTGTAATTATTCTTTTGTGATTGGTGATAGGGATACAGACATAGAACTTGCTAAAAAAATGGGTATTAAGGGGCTTCAAATTGGTAAAGATCCCTTGTTTACTTGGCAGGACATTGTAAACACTATCACCAAAGCAGCACGCCGCTCTCGTGTGGTACGCAAAACGCAAGAAACCGATATCGATATTACCGTTGATTTGGATAGTAACGATAAAATTATCATCGAAACAGGCATTCCATTTTTTGATCACATGTTAGCGCAACTTGCCAAGCACGGTGGCTTTGGGTTAGAAGCCAATGTGCGTGGGGATACCGAAATTGATGATCACCATACAGTTGAGGATACCGCACTTGCTTTGGGACAAGCCTTACAGCAAGCGTTGGGAGATAAAAAGGGAATAGGACGATATGGTTTTGTTTTGCCAATGGATGAAGCTTTGGCGCAGGTAGCGATTGATATTTGTGGGCGGTCCTATTTCAGTTTTCAAGGTCAATTTTCCCGAGATAAAGTAGGTGAGCTTTCTACTGAGTGTGTGCCACACTTTTTCCGATCGTTAGCGCAAAATCTTGGGGCAGCATTACATATTAGTGTCACCGGTGAGAATACGCATCATATGGTAGAAGGAATATTTAAGGCAGTAGGCCGTAGTTTACGCCAAGCATTTCAATGTATTGATAAAGGCATTCCCAGTACTAAGGGGGCATTATGACATACCCAAAGCAGATGACTTTTGGGTTAGGAGCCGAGCCTTCGAGCAACAGGAGCGTATACGAAATACATGACTGTTGTGAGAATGGCGAAGGCAACAACACCGAAAAATCATCTGAGACGGGGATAGCAGTCATTGATGGCTGTGGTACCAATGTGGCTTCAGTATTATTTGCCTTAGAGCGCCTAGGTAAGACATATTCTTTAACGGCAGATCCCAAAGTCATTACAAAAGCTTCCCATGTCATTATTCCTGGAGTTTCTACGGCAAAAAGAGCAATGGGGCAACTGCAGGAAAAAGGTTTACTTCAAACGATTCTTAACTGTCAGCAACCTGTATTGGGGATTTGCTCTGGTATGCAAATATTATTTGATAGCAGTGCTGAAGGCGATGTAGCAGGGATGGGGGTTTTTCCGCAAAGCGTGAATAAATTGCCTCAAGATGGCTATCCTTTGCCGCATATGGGATGGAATAAATTAATCATGAAGCAACCTGAGCATTTTTTACTCAATGGAATAACACAATTAGATCACGTTTACTTTGTCCATAGTTTTGCAGCACCTGTAGTTGAACATACAGTAGCAAGTTGCATCTATGGTGTTGAATTTTCCGCGATTGTGGCCAAGGGTAATTTTTATGGAACACAGTTCCATCCCGAGCGGTCTGGAAAAGTAGGGTCTATGATATTAAACAATTTTTTACAATGTGGATAAAAACATGCAAATTATACCAGCTATTGATATTAAATCTGGAAGATGCGTGAGATTGTACCAAGGCAAATTCGAGCAAATGACCGAATATGAAGGACATCCTTGGGAAATTGCCAATGAATATGCAAAAAATGGTGCGCAGGAGCTGCATATTGTCGATTTGGATGGAGCCAAAAATGGCAAACCGGTACAATCTTCATTGGTTGCACAAATTTGTCAGCTTGATCAATTGAAGGTGCAAATAGGCGGTGGGATCCGTACACATAGACATCTTAAAATTTTATTTTCCGATCACGCTTCACGCGTAGTTGTAGGTAGTATGGCTGTGACAAACCAGCAAGAAGTAAAATCTTGGATGCAAGAGTTTGGAGCAGACAAAATTGTGATTGCTTTGGATGTCATTATGGATAAGAACAATGACCCTATCGTTCTAACGAATGGTTGGCAAACCCAGAGTAAGCAAAGGTTGTGGGAACTCATCGAAAATTATATGGAGGCACAATTGGAGTACGTATTGTGCACAGATGTAACTCGCGATGGCACTTTGCAAGGTCCTAACTTTTCATTATATGAACAATGCCTTGAACGTTATCCAACATTGCGTTTGCAAGCATCAGGGGGAATAAGCTCACTTGATGATATTATGGCGTTGAAACGTTTAAAACTTTATGGCGCAATTGTAGGGAAAGCATTGTATGAAAAGCGTTTTACGCTACAAGAAGCTTTAGCAAAGGTGGCATAATGTTAGCGAAAAGAATTATCCCATGTTTAGATGTAAAAGAAGGTAAAGTTGTCAAAGGGGTAAAGTTTCGCGATCACCATATTGTCGGAGATATTCTCTGCTTAGCCAAACATTATGCTGAATGTGGTGCCGATGAGTTGGTATTTTACGATATTACGGCAAGTAGTGAAGGACGCACCGTTGATAAAGCATGGGTAAGCGATGTTGCCAAATGTTTGGATATTCCTTTTTGTGTTGCTGGCGGTATTAGAAGTTATGAGGATGCTGAAAAAATTCTGAATGCAGGCGCAGATAAGATTTCGATTAATAGCCCTGCATTAGAAAATCCCTCATTGATTGATAAACTAGTTGATGGTTTTGGTAGCCAATGTGTAGTGATTGGTATGGATAGTTTGTTTCAAAATGGTGATTATTTTGTTTGCCAATATACGGGCAATGTACAAAAAACACGGCTGACTAATCGCACAACGATGCAATGGATAAAAGAAGTGCAAGATCGTGGTGCAGGCGAAATTGTATTGAATTGTATGGATAATGATGGTGTACGCCAAGGATATGATATGAAGCAGCTTTATAGTATGCGTCCTCTTATTGATGTCCCGTTGATAGCATCAGGTGGCGCAGGTGAGATAGCGCATTTTGTACAAGTTTTTGCTGAGGCAAAAGTAGATGCCGCTTTGGCTGCAAGTGTTTTCCATCATGGCAACATTGAGATTTCAAATTTAAAACAAGTATTGGCACAAAATGGGATCAGCGTGAGGCAATAATGCAATCATTAAATGAATTAGATTGGCAAAAAATGGGAGGATTGATCCCTGCTGTTGTTCAAGATGAAGCAACTAAGCGCATTTTGATGTTGGGATATATGAATCAAGAATCACTGGCAATGACGCTTGCAACTAAGCAAGTCACTTTCTTTAGTCGCTCCAAGAAGGCTTTATGGGTAAAGGGTGAAACGTCGGGCAATTATTTACATCTTTGCGATATCTTTCCTGATTGTGACGGTGATTCTCTTTTAGTGACGGCACGTCCTATAGGACCAACCTGTCATCAAGGCACATCTTCTTGCTTTAAAGGAGAAATATATGAGGATGGTGAAGAGGGGGACGGTAACCCCGAAAATTCTGTCGCAAAGGCTATACAAGATGATGTTTTCTCACATCTAGAGAAAACCATTGAAAGTCGTTATGTTGAACGTCCTCAGGGAAGTTATGTTACCTCATTATTCAATGATGGGCTTTCAAGAATTGCACAAAAGGTAGGTGAAGAAGGGGTAGAGGTTGCATTAGCTGCTGTGATTGAAGATAAACAAACCTTATCAGAAGAGGCAGCTGATTTACTATTTCACTTGTTAGTGCTTTTAAGAATGAAAGAGATCCCTTTTAAGGAAGTGCTCTCAGTATTACGTCGCCGTGCAGGGAGTACTGTGTCCGCTTAAGAAAGTGGTTAGCTAGATTTCTTATCTTGTAAGTCACCATTCTTATTTTTGTAAAGATACTGGATGGTTATTCAAGCTGTCAAAAATACATGTTACGATTATCTCTTCACATACGTTGAATTACACTTAATGGTCGAGTGTAAGGTTAAGCTTCTTTGCTTACGTGTAGATAGGACTAAACGCCTAAGCGTATCGAAAAGAGATCTTTCATGAATTTCTTAAAAAAAGGCATTGGTATTATTGTTGGAAAAATTGTGCTTCGCGCACAGCTTATTCCAATTGGTGAACTACGTGGCCTCAAATGGATTTGGGGAAAATTATTTTATACGGCCGCTCAAAGAGCAAAGCTAAATGGCTTGTGGGTAGAATTTGTTAAGAAGAACCATGAGCACAAAATCATGCAAAAAGAGCTTGCGATAGAGGTACAGCGGGAGTTATTGCCGGCTGCTCGCGGTGTGAAATTAGATACCGTTGAGATGTTTGCCCAAAATAAGGATCCCAAAGAATATATTGTCTATGGGTGGGGAAGAAGTGATTGCTACGAATTTTATCTTCATCGTTTAGCAACAGACGCTTTAAATTTAAATAAAAGAATAATCACCTTTAATTTTAGAGGTGTGGCGCGTAGCCAAGGGCAAGTCTATTCCGAGCAAGATTTAATTAATGATTATGTTTTTCAGGTAAAACGTCTTATTTCTCAAGGAGTGCCTGCTAATCGTATTAAATGTTATGGTCATTCTTTATGCGGTGCGATTGCAACTAAGGCAGTCTTAAGATTGCGAAATGCAGGCTATGACGTTCAGATTTATAATGATCGTTCCTTTGCAAACTTAATTGATACCTCTGTTGCACTTTATTTTAATAGACCTAGTAGCAGAGCGCGTCTTGTTAACATTGGTTCGCTCATTTTAGGTGCTGCTCTTTTATTCCCTGTTGCTGCTTTGGGAATGGTTACCTTGCTAGAAGCTGCTTCTATTGCACTGTTACTTACTGCCAGTGTTTTTTGGAAACCGACTCATGCCTTATATGACAAAATTGTTGCTCCACTTTTGGAAAGAGGAATGCGCAATGCAATGATTTATGGGGGATGGGTATTAGATGTAGTTGATAATTATAAAACGCTACCACGTGAAAGTCGTTGCCATACCGTCGTAAAGCCACCTGTAGCGACGACTTCAAAGTTCTTGGGGAAAAGAGCAACACACCCAGGGCAAGATAAAGTAATACCTTATGAGTATTCTTTGCATAGACATTTATCACATGACAAGCAACATAGACGGGATCTAAAAACAAAATTATCAAAAGCAAAAAGTAAAGGAAAAAACGAACGCGTAGAAGTGCTCAAAAAAATGTTATTAAAGCAAAGTAACGGCAAGATGACTAATGGCGGACATATGACTGATCCCAAAGAGCTTGTTACTTGGTACAAAGGCGTACATTCAAAACGACATTTGAGCGGACAAGAGCATTTTTATGATTTCGTTGAGCCCAACGGTAATCATACTTCCCGTTTTTCTCGCAGATATAAATCATTTTCTTAATAGGTTAGTCAACCGGGGGGAGCAATCCCCCTTTCTCATTTCACTTCTTATTTATTCACTATTGAAAGTTTCTCCCTAGCGAGTATGATTTATCGCGTATCTTCACGTGTCTACAACATGGCCTTATAGCAATTATTTATAAAACTACCTATTTAAAATTCTTGCATGTGAGTATCAAGGAAGGAAATGATAATGCAGATGTCGCAAGTGAAAGCGTTCTTAAATCAAACCAAAGATTTTTTTATTCATTTTGAGGAATTTTTAGAATTTCGGGTTTCAGGCCTAGCTAAAGGTGCGCAAGGTGAGTCTCGCTATATTTCGCAATGGGTGGGCATGGTTGGTCAAGATAATGCACAGGCAGTACTTGCCAAACTAAAAAAATATGAACAATCTTTAGATAATACAAATCCTTCTTTGTTTTTAAAATTCTTGGAAGCAGTCCGCTTTCCTCTTCGATATACGCCACAGAACGTAAGTAGAAATGCCGCCATGCAAAAAATAGAAATGGAGCGGGTGTGCAAGGAAGTGGTAAGAAAAATCACAGCGCAATTAGAGCGTGCTCAAGAATTTTTAACTGAGATTGATTTTAATTCTGCTAATAGTGCTGTTTTTCTTCCCGTTAATGCGCATAAACAGCTTGCCGAGCGCGCAAGAACAGTATTAAACGAATGCAATAAAGTCTTAAAAGACAATGATGCATTAATTGCAAAAACTATTCCAACGAAAAGAAAAAGTTGGTTTACTGAAACCTTACGTAGAGCAAGCTATTTGGTTTCAGTGCGATTAAGTGCCTGGGGATTATCAGAAAAATCACCTATTCCCAACATAGAGATGACTACGCAGCAAATCACTGAGAATAATAAATGCGCTCACCATCAGCTTAATCAAATTTTGGAAAAACTGGAAAATCTAAAAAACCAACACTACCGTCCAACTAAAGTAACAAGAACATTGTTGGGGTGTGAGACGGCCACAGATAAACCGACAAAAGATTCGTTGCACTATCAATATGTACCAAGCGATCTTGAGCAACCTTTTGAAAATCTCAAAATGGTAATGAAAGGTCAATCATCAACTGCTTCAACGACGGGCGAGCAAGCTAAACTAGTGACATCAGATATACTGACAGTAGTTAAAACGCCTTTCCCTGAGCCTAAAAAGCGATATAGGTAAGGTTGTGTTACAGAATAAGCAACAAGAAATTGCTTTCTTTGATAGTTTAGCTCGGGAACAAGAATACAATGTCTTTACCGATGCAGCCAATCAAAAGATAGTTGATACAGTAATAAAACTGAGTATGCCTGAAAAAAACGCATTAATAGCAGATTTAGGATGCGGCTCAGGCATATTTACTCAGCATCTTCATGAGCGCGGCTATTATTGCTTGGGGTTAGATTTAAGCCATCAATTATTACAATTGGGCAGGAAACAATCGCAAGGCATTAATTTTTTACAAGCAGATGTTGAATTTTTGCCTTTCCAAGATAATAGTGTAGATATCGTGATGTTAAGTTGTTTGGTACATCACTTACCTGATCCAACTTTGTGTGCCAAGGAAGTTTTTAGAGTGTTGAAACCGGGGGGGAGGTTTGTTGCTTTTGATCCCAACCGTCTGAATCCTTTCATGTATCTTTATCGCGATAGAAGTTCGCCATTTTATAGTTCAAAAGGCGTTACACCGAATGAGCGTCCTGTGCTACCAGCCAAGATACGCAACATTTTCACCCAGGCTGGCCTAGCGGTTGATTCAGCCTATGTAGAAGGACTTTCTTTTCGTTATGTCGCCTCAGACACTGCAAAGGGAATTTTGCCGCTATATAATTTTTTCGACAGGATCTTTTTTAAACCTTTTTGGATGAAAACCTTACGAGCTTTCGTATTTACTTATGGTATGAAACCTTACAGTTCATAAAATGGCAATACATATGAAAAAATCATTTGATTCATTCAGTATTAGTATATTAGGGATGGGCGCGATAAGCGCTTTTTTGTTATTAGGGTTTAGAGTTGAACACATCATTTCTTTTAAGTCAGTTTATCACGTGGTAACAAGTGGGTTTGAAGAAGAATCCCTATTCGCCATGTGGAAGTACCACCATTTCATTCCTGTTTATAATGATCCACATCAGATCCCTTACAGTGCTTCTTATTTTAATTGGTTATTTTATAGTTTTTATGGTTCTTTGATTTCACTTATCATGCATCATTTTCATTTAAATGATGCATTTATTCCTACCATTGGCCGTTGTATTACCCTAGCGGTAGTTAGTTTAGGATTTTTAATCAACGCTAAATTATTAGCGCAGAATGATAATCAATCACGCTCTTTACCTTATTCGCTTGCATTTTCGCTGAGCGCGCTATTGTGGTTAGGGCCATTAGTAGGGTATTGGGCTATCACCGTGCGTCCAGATTTATTAGCGCTTCTTTGTGATGTTATCGCCGCACTTTTTTTATTTAACTATTTGCGCAATAAAACATTGATGAGCATTGTGCTTGCCGCTATTTGTTGCTACTTATCTTGGGCATGCAAACAAATTAATATCGTGATGCCGATTGCGATAGGTCTTTTTCTCTTGACAGAAAAAGAATGGCGCGCCGTGCTTTTATTTAGCGTTGTGCTGATAGTGGGGTATGCACTGACCATTTCTCTGGCAAGTGCTGCGCTTCTCAAGACAATTTTCTTTGTGGATACGGCCGTGCCGCTCTCATGGGCGATGTTAATTGAAAATTTAGTCGATTTCGCTAAAAAAACACTCCCCGCCGCGGTACTTTGGGTTGCTTTAATCGGGGCACAATGCAGCAATAAACAGATTATTCGCAAAATACATAGCGATAAAATGGTAAAATTTGGCCTTTGTGGCTTACTTGCCTGGGCAATAACGTTATTACCTGCAAGTAGTAAAGTTGGAAGTAGTGTAAATTATTATTTTATTGCACTTTTCTTTTGGATATTGGCTATCGCTGGTGCTTTAAGACAATTATCACAGCAAAGATCAAAATGGATTGATGGTGGTATTGCATTAGCAGGAATGGTTTTTATAACCTGTATTTTCATTGCCTTTAGTAATGCGAGTATTCAAAATATTCAAGAGCAACGAGTAGAACAAGCCCAATTGCAAGAGTGTATGACTAAAGTCATGCCGCCTATTTTTGTTGTTAATCACTATGCAGCACTTCCTTGGATGAACCCTAGCCCCATTTCTTTCGTGTTAGCGTACAACTATTGGAGCGATCGCCATGCTAATCGATCATTTGAGCATAATGGGATTGGCGGCTTAATCGGACAGGGCTATTTTAATACCCTTATTTTGCCGCCTTTGGTCACAAACACTTATGATGGTGCATCTTTAAATGCTTATGAGCCATATCAAGATGTTTGTGGGGGATATGCGGTATTTATCAAGAAGGATCGGGTATGAAGCGAATACTTATCACAGGTGGGGCAGGCTTTGTTGGTTCATCTTTGGCAGTATTAACAAAACAATATCAAACTAATGTTGAAGTGATATGCTTAGATAATTTAAGTCGCAAAGGAAGTGAATTAAATTTAGCGCGACTTCAACAAAACGGCATAAAATTTGTTCATGGTGATGTCAGAAATAAAGAAGATCTAGAACGCATTGGGGCTGTCGATTGGTTGATAGAATGCTCTGCTGAACCTAGCGTTCACGCAGGATATGGTGAAAGTCCTTCTTACTTAATTAATACAAATTTATTAGGTCTTATTCATTGTCTGGAATTTTTACGTCAATCTGGTGGGGATTTAATTTTTCTTTCTACCAGCCGTGTTTATCCCATTGCTAAATTGCGTGATTTACCCTTAATACCTGAAAATCGACGATTTATCCTTAAGAATACTGATTGTAAAGGCGTAAGCCCAAGGGGGATCTCAGAAGATTTTACTTTAGAAGGAAGTCGCTCGCTTTATGGTGCGACCAAGCTATGCGCAGAGTTGCTTATACAAGAATACCACCAGATGTATGGAATGCGCGCGATTATCAATCGTTGTGGCGTGCTCGCTGGTCCATGGCAGATGGGAAAAGTTGACCAAGGCTTTATGGCCTTATGGGTAGCACGTCATTTTTTTGCTGAACCTTTGCAATATATGGGATTTGGTGGTGAAGGGCTGCAAGTAAGAGATGTTTTGCATGTAAAAGATCTCTTTCGACTATTGCAGATCCAAATGCAACAAATTTCATCTCATTCCTTTGGAACTTATAATGTGGGTGGCGGCAACGAAAATAGTGTCTCCTTGTTAGAATTGACACAAATGGTTGAGGAATGTACCCGAAAAACTATTCACATCGGTCAGGATCCTAAAACACGTGATGCTGATATCCCGTTTTATGTTACAGACTTCACAAAAGTAAATCAGAAAACTCAGTGGCAACCGGAGATAACGATCCCCATGATCATAGAAGAAATCCATACTTGGATACAGAAAAATGCCACTCTGCTTAGGCCTATTTTCCAGGTATAATCTCGTTTACTCTTTCCATTTTGAACTTAGACTGTGTTGCCTGCGCTCATCCCAGTCGTGTACTTGATGTACACTTCTCGGGTCTTATTCACTTGGCGCGCCTTGCCTAAATCCAAACTGGTTTGAGTAAATATTTTTTCATTTTGAATTTATTAGAGTGCAAAAATTATTGATAAGCTAAAAGGAAGTTGCTGTGTCTGTAGCATTAATTACGGGATCTGCAGGATTGATTGGTTCAGAAGCTGTTAAATTCTTTTGCTCAAAAGGGATGACAGTAGTTGGTATCGATAACAATATGCGCAAAGAGTTTTTTGGCCCAGATGCTTGCACTTTATGGAACTTGGCCGCTTTGCAAAAAAGCGTCAACAACTATACCCATTTTTCTTGTGATATTAGAGATTATGCTCCACTTGAAAAAATATTTAAGCATTATGGAAAATCAATCTCGGTGGTGCTCCATTGCGCAGCGCAGCCTTCGCATGATTGGGCTGCTTTGCAACCGCATACAGATTTTACCGTTAATGCGAATGGCACCTTAAATCTTTTAGAGTTGACAAGGCTTCATTGCCTAGATGCTACGTTCATGTTTTTAAGCACGAATAAAGTGTATGGTGATACGCCTAATAGTTTGCCACTACAAGAATTGCCCATGCGGTGGGAAATCGATTCAAATCACCCTTATTATGGTGTGGGCATCGACGAGAATATGTCAATTGATCACAACAAGCATAGTCTTTTTGGCGTTTCAAAAGCTGCTGCAGATTTGATGGTGCAAGAATATGGTCGTTATTTTGGCATGAAAACCGCTTGTTTTCGCGGCGGTTGTTTAACCGGGCCTGCACACTCCGGTACGAGATTGCATGGGTTTTTATCGTATCTGATGAAATGTAATCTTGCACGTTCTGTTTATACTATCTATGGATATAAAGGCAAACAGGTCCGAGATAATATTCATAGCTATGATTTGGTCAATGCGCTTTGGCATTTCTCTCAAAAGCCTAAAGAGGCCGCTGTTTATAATTTGGGAGGAGGCCCTCGTAATAACTGTTCAATACTAGAAGCCATACAGCTTTGCCAGAAAGTTAGTGGTGAAGAAATGATATGGGAATATGCTGAAGATAATCGTATTGGCGATCATATTTGGTGGATAAGTGATGTGCGCCAATTCCAAAAAGATTTTCCCCAATGGGACTATCAATATGATCTCACTAGGACGTTGGCTGAAATTTATCATACTATCAAAGATATGAAGGTTACCTATGGGCAGCTCGCTTGAATTAGAATGGCTTGAGAAAGGGGTAAAGGGGCTTTTTTCCGTTGTTATTCCTGCATTCAATGAAGCCAATAATCTTATCCATACCGTACCAAGATTGATTCAACGTTTAACGGAAGAAAAAATCCATCATGAAATTGTGGTTGTTAATGACAATAGCTCTGATAATACAGAAGAGGTATTAAAGCAGCTAGCATTGCAATATCCGACTTTGCGTTGGGTGAAAAATTCTCCGCCCAATGGTTTTGGATTAGCTGTACGTTGTGGTTTACGAGCATTTGCTGGAGAGGCTGTTGTCATTGTAATGGCAGATGGTTCAGATTCACCCGAAGATGTGGTTACTTTTTATAAGAAGCTACAAGAAGGATATGAATGTGTTTTTGGTTCACGTTTTAATACAGGCGGTAAAGTAGTAGATTATCCACGCCATAAATTGTTACTTAACCGTTTAGCCAATAATTTCATTCGAATTTTATTTCAAATTCGCTATAATGACGTCACTAATGCGTTTAAATGTTATCGTCGTCATGTGATTGCAGGTCTCAATCCTTTGCTCGCGAATCATTTCAATTTAACGGTTGAATTGCCGCTGAAAGCTATCATTCGTGGCTTTCATTACACGGTTGTGCCGAATGCTTGGTATAATCGCAAAGAAGGTATTTCGAAATTAAAGATCCGCGAAATGGGAAGTCGCTACTTATTTATTATTTTATATTGCCTTATTGAAAAGCTGTTTTCGCGAGGGGATTATAAAATAGCATCAGCGGTGTCAACCTCTAAAAACTAAGGCAACCATTGCCAATGCCGGCATGGCAATTCCACTCAAATTAAGGATTGGAGAGACATAAGAATATCACCTCGCAATGGCAAGAATAATGAAACTGTAAATTAAGGTTTCTGAGTGCGATTGGAATGCGATGGGTGCATTAAATCCGAATGCTATAATTATATAGTGGTAGGTCGACTTTCTTTTGCATTTGTGTAGCAATCAGCTTAATCTTTAAGAAACAAATACTTTTTGTAAAAGATGATGAAAAATAATTATTTCCTCAAGAAAATGAAATACTTAGCAATTATCTTACTGGCTATCCAGCCAGGGATGTTGTTTGCCGATGTACTGGGTGCAGGCGATGAGGGAAACCCGCAGCAAGGGGGTACCTTCTCAGGAAATGTTCAAAATGCACCTACAGCGAAGGCTGTATATGGCGCTAGTCAGCAAGGATCGCGTAATGCCGCTGCTGCTGCAGGAGTTGGTGGTAAAGGCAATAAAATAGGTGGTAACGTTAATGCTGTCGATGCCATTTTGAATCCAGATAAGCAAAAAAAGGAATTGGCGGCTGCTGCTGAGCAGCCACCCGTGCCGCAAGATAATGATGTAGTCAGAGAAATGGTAATGGATATTAGTATTAATGCTTATCCAGATAAATGTGCTTGCCCTTATAGCAGAAACAGTGATGGGTTTGAATGCGGTATAGAAAGCGCTTACTACAAACCAGGTGGTTATCGCATCTATTGTTATCCTCAAGATGTTAGAGGACAATTAAACATCTTTTACCGCAAAACTCATTAGTCTTCGCACATGAACTTCCGAGGGTGTTGCCTTCGCACTGTCGCAATCCTCATGTACTTTTATGTACACTCCGGTTACGAGAGCACTCGGCGTCTACCCGAAATCCATGTGCTATGACTAAACTCTTCCCCTTTTACTTTCGTTGTTGGCGCCATCTTGCCTAAAAGTAAACTGGTTCAAGTTGAGTCATAGTTGATGTTTTCTATACTCTGTTAATCCTTCAATAAGCGCTAATATCGCTTCTTCTGTATGATTAACATTCAATGCAATCCTGAGGCGGCTTTGATTCGGCCCCACTGAGGGGGGGCGAATGGCGCTGACACGGATCCCACGCCTGGCTAAAAAAGCTTGTGCTTTTAAGGTTTTTTCCGGCTCTTTAAAAATAATTGGAATAATATGTGTAGAAGATAAACCAGTATCAAAACCTAAGCTTTGTAATGTTGCGCGACAGCGCTCTGCTTGTTGCATGAGTGCCTTTGCTTGAGGCTGAAGATCAGGCACTAATTCCCATGCTGCCTGCATAGCAGCAACTTGCATGAGTGATGGGGCGGTTGAGAAAATAAATCCTTGGCAACGATTGATGAAGTAGCGTTTTAGCACGTGGCTACAGGCAACATAAGCGCCACTGCCTCCTAATGCTTTACTAAAGGTACCCATGCTGACATCAATCTCACTACCATAATCTTCGGTTAACCCATAGCCTTGCTTTCCTAATAAGCCGGTGGCATGAGCTTCATCGACATAGAGCATTGCGTTGTATTTCTTGGCTAAGTCAATAAGGGTGGATAAACAAGCTTGATCGCCATCCATTCCAAAAACAGATTCAGTCAAAATAAATTTAGGCTGAGTTGAGCTTTTGTGTTTTTCCAATAAATATCGCAGATGATCGTAATCAGCATGATAAAACCGCTGCTGTTTGATATGGGATAACTGGCAGGCGACATGCATACTGGCATGGTTGAGTCTATCGGCAAAAACTAAAGGGGCAGCACCTAGGACTTTACTATCAAGCAAAGCGCTTAATACGGAAATATTTGCCTGGAAGCCACTACTAAAGATGAGAGCTGCCTGGGAATGTTTATATTGTGCAATACTGTGTTCCAGCGCATGAAAGACAGCTTGATCGCTTGCAATCAGCCTTGAAGCTTTGCTTCCTACCCCCGATTTATCAGCCATCGCTATTGCCGCTTGGATCAAGGCTGGATGTTGGCTAAGCCCCAAATAATCATTGCTTGAAAAATCATAGCGAAATTGCCGCGTCTTGGGTAATTGACGAAGCAGTTGCTGCTGTCGAAGCTTGCTGCAAAAGGTGCTGTAGGATTTATAAATGGACTTCATAAGCTAAAAAACTAAGAAAAAAGGATTTTAAAAAGAAATGTGATGAAGCACAACCCCGCTTCGCAAAAGCGACACATGGCCCATTATCGAAGGTATTAGTTTACTGGCTTGCTTTGCGAGCATGAGAGGACATCCATTTAGGAGGATGAAGATGGGTGTCCTGGCTTGCCCTGCGTCGCTTTAGCGAAGCAGGGATTCTTTTAAAATCTCATCCCAATGTGCTACCCAGCCTTTGTGGTGACTAACTCCCTTTAAGGTGTGGATGTGTACACAAGCAGGGTTATCAATTTCTTTTGCAAATTGCTCAGCTATCCAAACTGGCACGACGCGATCTTTGGAACCATTCCAATGATGCTGTGTCAGATATTTTAGTGAGGAAGCTACTTCCGTAGGATTAAGTGAGCCGATTAAAGGAGAGGTACGATGATACTGGTTTAGGGTTTCATGATTTAAATCACCCGCTACCGTAATAAGACTACTGATATCCTGGCGCTTTGAAGCTAAAAGTGTGGCAACGCTTGCGCCACCAGAAAAACCAATCAACACAAAGTGCGTGGCATGTGTTTTCTTTTTAAGCGCCGTTAATATTTCATCCATCGACTCAATAACTTCAGGCGCATAACGATGACTTGACCAATATTTTGAATGACAGGCAGTATCTAGAGTATGAGGGGTATATTGGCAAGGCCTACCAAGATAAATGACATGAGAGTGAGGATCATGCGAAGCAAGTTCTAATGCTAAAGGTTGGCGAGGCGTTGGATTGTCTGATAACTTGTATCTTGTTTTCCAACTGTTTCCATCTCCTTCGATATAAACATGAATAGTGGATGGTGTTGTTTCAGGCAAACGCTCATAGGCACTAATCACAAATTTTTGTGTAGTATAAAGATGGAGCGTCATATTGGCTTGTTCTGCTTGTGTGATAACTCTTTGCGCAGAAGGTGAGAGTTGATTGGGAGCAGTGCTGCAACCAAGAATACCGCAGCATAAAATAATGAATAACCGTTTCATTTTTAATTTACGCCCTCTCATTGCCTAACATGATTGGAGGCTCGCCGAGAATACTGGTGGATGTGTATTCTGTCACCATGAATACAACTGAGCAATGCATTGATTTAAGCTATTAAGAATACTAAATTTTGTTATTGCACAACTAAGGTGTAGACATTTTTTGCTTGAAGCATTTGAAATGCTTTGGGTGAAGCCACACCAATGATAGGATTGAAGAAATCATTCAGGGAGAGATGTTGATGTTCGGCGATAAATCAAAGTTGTCTTCTATTGTGGCTATCATTTTAGCCGGTTGTTATACACAACAAGCTTCAGCAACGCCGTACCCAGATATAGATTCAATGCTTTTGGTTGTTGGACCAAATGCCGCTATTAACGCCCCTGAGCTTAACAGCTTAATTCTTGCCTTAGATGCATTACCAACTCAGCAACAAAAATACCTTGCATTGCAAAGTTTAATACCTGCTGCAGATGGCAGCCTTCGAGCAGCGTCAGAAGGACCTATGCGTCAAATACTTTCTGTCATGAGCGATAGGCTCATCAAGGTAACTGCACAAACAGGCGTATCCAGTGGCGATAGTTTGATAGATGCTGCGCCTGCGCCAGTAGATGCGACTCACGATAAAAAAATTGCTACTAAGACCGCAGAGGAAGCAAAACTAAAAACAGTTAAGACCGCAGAGGAAGCAAAACCAAAAACGGTTAAGACAGTAGAGGAAGCAAAACCAAAAGCGGTTAAAGCTACAGTTCATTTCGTTTCAAATGATCCTGCTGATCCAGAAATAATCACCCCAAATAGCACCGCAACGACGAATGATAAGCAGCAACCTGCAGCAGCAATTGAAAGTGCTGATGCCGCTAAGGTTGAAAGCAAAGAAAAAGATCAAAAGAATGCAAAAAAAGATGACGCGTTAAACCTAGAAAACAAAGATAAGAACAATGCGACAGCAGATACTGCCGCGGTGACAGCGGGGAGTGATACAGCAACTGCTGAGACCACTCCAGCTGTTCCTGAAACGCCGAAAGAAATTGTGCATGGCGCATGGATCCAAGTGCTAGGGGATAACATAGGACAAGGCGTTCGAGGCATTATCCCAGGCTATGATGCCGATGTGTGGGGAATTGTTATTGGTAGAGATTACCTAGTTTGTCCAAGACTCGCCATTGGTGCAGCGATAGGCTATCAAAATGCCCAAGTTGAACAACGAAATATTTCAGGCAGTTATTTAGATATTAAACGATTCCAAGGCACACTTTATGCCGGATATCGATTTATCTCTCCGTTTTACCTCAACATGGCGGTGACATACGCACATAACGATTACGATAATAATCGTAATATATTAGTGCCACCAGTAGGTGGTGTTCCCTTTGTGCGGATTGCTCATGCCGATTTTGATGCTGAAGAATTTAATGCTTATGCTGAGTTCGGCTATACATGGAGCTGCGGCAAGTTTAGAGCTATTCCTAAATTGATGTTGATGTATTCTTTCTTTGATGTTGAAGATTATGTTGAAGAAGATGCTTTTGGTTTAGATCTTTATACACGATATCGCAATATGGAATTCCTGCCTTTAGGGGCGGGTATTAAGCTCGAATATCAAAACGAATTTGAAAAAGCTTATGTAGTGCCAGAAATACATGCCTATGCATTTCATGACTTTAGCAATGACAAGCAAATTGCGGCTGCACTTTTTACAGCAGGTGGGTTTGAATTCTTAAATCAAGGGGTTTCACCTTCTGAAAATAGCATCGAAGTTGGAGCTGGTATTGCCGTGCATAGTTATCAGAACACTTCTGTGACGCTGCAATATGACTACGCTTCTAGAAGTGATTATCATCGTCATGCAGCATTTATAAAAGTACGCCATGAGTGGGCATAAGATGAAGAAAAAGTTAGGTCTTACTCATGCAGTATTAGCATCTTCTTTTTTTGTTGCCCCTTCTATATTCGCGGCAACGACAATTAACTCAAATACAACGGCCCCGCTTATTGCTAGTACTGCTGGTAATATTGAAATTACACCCACAGGTTCTATAAGTATCAATGTTGCGAATGATGCCATTACAGTTGATGCGACGGCAACAGTACAATTAGATCCGTCTAATGTGAGTGGAATAGCACCTGATGCAATCCTGACCACAGCCCCCGGTCAAAACGCTATTAATATTACAACCGGAACGAGTGCCATTATCACAGTAGGTTCAGGAACCAGGATAACAGCGGCACTTGATGGGATATTAGTTGCCGCGGATTCGGCTGTTATTACTAACTCTGGGACCATTAGAGCGGGAAGCAGTGCAATTGAAATTGCCACGGGAGGAACTAATGCCACCATTAGTAACCAAACAGGTGCAATTCTTCAAAATAATGGTGCCGCCACGCAATCAACAGTTTTGATTAACGAAGCTGGTTCAACATTAAATAACTCTGGTACAGTCACTTCATCTGCGAATGACGCAATAGAGATAAAACAGCCAGCAACTGTTGTGAATAATACTGGCGGTGTTATTTCTGCAGTTGGTGCTTTTGACGCACTCAATGTTTCTGCGACATCGAATATTACCAACTCAGGGACGATTTCTTCTACTTTAGGCAGTGGTATTAATATTATTGCTGGGGGCGCCAATACTATCATCGTCAACCAAACAGGCGGTGTTATTAGCGGAAATGATCCCCAGGGAACAATCATTACCAGCGCAGCTGGGATGTCTTTGACCAACTCAGGCACTATTATTTCAACGGGTAGTAAGGGCGATGCTGTCTATGTCGCCGCAGATTTCACCACCATTACCAACCAAACGGGAGGGGTAATTGACGGTGGTGCAGCGGGTTTAAATGGTATTGGCATCATTGCTGCAGCAGCAGGCGATATTCAAAATACCGGCACTATTCAAGCTTCTAATAATAATGCTGACGCTATTTTTGTCGGCGCTGCCTATAATGGCTCTATCACCAATAATGCTGGGGGTATTATCCAATATACCTCTAATGGTAATGGCAATGCGGTTCGCTTTGATGCTGCGTTTACCAATTTAAATAATGCTGGCACGATTCAAACTACTGGGGCAACAGGCACTGGCGCTGCTATTGTCGTCACCAATGATATCTCAGGTACCATCAATAACTTCGGCACCATTTCGACGGTAACCAATAATAATTCAACCATTGAAATCTTTGGAAATTTAACCGGGATTACTAATACCGGTACCATTAGTGGTACCGGCGCTGGAAATGGCGTTATCTTAGGAAAGAGTGCCATCGTACCTAATGGTCTAGTTAACTCTGGTAATATCACAGCGCCAGTTGGAAAAACTGCCATTGATTTTAGTGATGCGACGACTAATATTCCGATTTTTCAAAATGGCGGTACGATCACTGGGAATGTGTTTTTGTCAGGTGGTGGTGGCACGTCGTTGACAATGAATGCTGGGACGATTGCAGGAAACATTACCTCAAGCCCTGGGAATGCATCAACCTTGCAGCTTAATGGGGGAACGGTGACGGGTACCACCACCCTAGGTAATTTCAATGGAAACATTGTTAATTTAGCAGGCACCAGTTTGCAGGCATTAAATGGCGGCACTGGCAACGATACCTTTAATTTAACCGGCGGTGGTTTTACCGCATTGGATGGAAAAGCCGGCAACGATACGCTTAATGTGCTTGCTTCCTTTACCGCAAATGGTCCTATTACTAATATTGAAACTATTGAGGTAAAAGCGGGCACATTTACAACAAATCAACTAGTTAATAATTTCAATACGCTTACCATTGATGCTGGTGGCAGCATGGTGAGCAATGCTGATGTGACGGGAACGGGCGCGTCAACTTTAGCTATCAATGCGAATGGATCACTGCAAATTAATAATGGCTCTACTGTTACGGTAACAAATGCAAACAATAGTGGCAGATTAGCCATTCAGCAAGATGGTGCGTTAGCTGTAACAGGTAACTATGTTCAGAGTGCTACTGGAACTTTTGCTCCAGAAATCCAGAGCCCAAATGCGGGAGGGTTTGGCTTTATTGGAGTGATTGGTACAGCGACATTCAACGCTGGTAGCATACTCGCACCCACTTTGGGCACGACAGGGCAATTTATTCCCAATGGTGCAAAATTTCCTGTTGTGCAGACCCTCGGTGGTGTTATTGCTGCACCACCTCCGCCTCCACCGGGCATTCCTACTTTAGTGCAGCCTCAATCAGCATTGGTTTCTTTTACTTATACGACTACTGATCCTCTCTTTCCTAATGATTTAGTATTGGAAGCAGTGATAGCGCCAATTACTTTAATCGCCCAACCCGATATTCCATTAGCGGTGGCACAAGCATTAGAGCCATTAATTTTTGGTGGTACAACCAATCCAGATCTGCTCAATCTTTTTGGCCAACTACAGCTATTACCTGATGTGACAACATTGGATAATGCCTTATTACAATTGGCGCCACCATTTAATTATGCATTACCCACTTCTTCACGGATCAGTATGGATAATGCTTTTGATAGTGTGCAAATGCGCCTGGAAGATTTGCATGGATTAGGGCCACTTCTGCAAGAAGAAGAATATAAATTACAAAGAGACACTGAGCTCTATAATGGTGTTAGCTTTGGCGATATTTCAGAAATTTATGGCACACGCGGTCATTTTGGTGCATGGGTCAAGGCTTATGCCTCAACTTATGATCAGCATAAACGTCATGAAATTGAAGGATTTAAAGCCGATGCTACGGGGCTTGCGATTGGGGGAGACTGGAGTCTAACCCAAGATGTAGCAATTGGTATTGCTGAAAGCTATACCAAAGTGAATACCAAAGATTACACTGATCAACAGAATTCTATTCAAGACGTCAGCTACCAGACCACGATTTATAGTTGGATCCAGCCTTACGATTCCATCTATGTAGATGCGATGATTGGGGTAGCAACCCACGAATATCAAACCCTACGTAACATTGTTATCGGCAATTTTGCAGCGACTGCAAACGCAAAGTTTTATAGCTTGCAGTGGGGTGCTCAGATTGATACGGGCTTTGTCTTTTTAAATGATGATAATTGGTACGTCTCACCGATGGCGCGCTTTCGATTTACCCATTTGGATATTGATACCTACAGCGAATATGGTGCCGGTGGAGTGGGTTTGAATGTAAAAAATAATGCACTTGATGAAGCGATTGCGGGTATTGGTTTGAGACTTGCGTTGAAAAAGGATTATTATCAAGCGATTTATGTGCCTGAAATTTCTGCGATGTTGCTTTATGATTTTGCAGGACAAGTAATGCAGTCCCAATCTGTTTTCTTAGGTGTCAGCGATCCTTTCTACACAGATAGTATTAAACCCGCTCAATTGATCCAGCTTTATGGACTTTCGGTAAATGCACATACATCTGATAGTTATACCTTTACGATTAAATTCAATTTTGAGAAGCGTAATGAGTTCTGGGGCTATAATGGCTTCGCACAATTGCGTTATCAGTGGTATTGATGGTTAAAGTAACTTTTTAGCGCGAAGCGATCTTGCCCACTTTTGTAAAGGGGGCGGCGAGCATAGCGAGCGGGGGATTTACAATTTTTTGCTTCGTAGCAAGCGTAGGTTGGGCCTTTAGGCTCAACAATCAAATTCGAAATCATTGCTTTTTATAGGCGTTGGGCTTTACGGCCTAATCTACTCGTTCTCTTAATTAATTCACTCCTCCTTACTCATCTTTTCCGCTTCTAACCAAGCTTTTAACCTAAGTGGAATGTCTGGTTTTTTAACCGGAGGATTAAAATAAGCCAGCAATTGTTCTGGTGAAATTTTCCCTTTTTTCGATGTAAGCAAAGTTTTAAATAGGGCGACGACATAAAGCTCATCTTTTTTGAAAATTTTTTGTTCTACATAAATCCATTTTTCATCCCAGTAAACTACTTGTGTCGTCATGGTAAATTTTTCAAAGACGCGTAAAGATCGTATAAAATGAACTTTCGCGCTGCCTAATACTGGCATCCACCGATTTTTATAAATGGTTTTTAATAATCCATTTACGGCCATGAGATGAATTCTGCCTAAATCCATGATGGTTAAATAACGCCCATTATTGACGTGAAAATTGAGATCGAGATCATTGAGCATCACGCGCATTTTTAATTGACAAGGGGCCAAAGGATTGGTTTGTTTCTTAATCCATGTCAGCCGAATTAATAAGCATAATAACCGGAAGTAAAGGTTCATTGAATATTTCCATGGTAAACTAACTATTATTCTTCACACTCGAATTTTAGGCTCCCTACACTCCTTTGCTCAAAGGCTCGTCGCCTCGTCTAAAAATCGATTGTTTTGAGTATATATGTACAGGCAAAAGCTTGATTCTTCATTTTACTACGACAATAATCTTTTTTTTCTATAAAAATGAGAATATAAAAATGATCTGGGGATTATCTTTCGCTCTCTTCTGCCTTTTTACGCTTTGGTTAGGGTGGCGTGCAAGCTCAGGGATCCAAAGTGTCAGACATTATTTATTGTCTCACCAGAATTTTGGTCAATTTGCTCTATTTAGCACCATTGTCGCCTCTTTTGTGGGCGGTGGAGTGGTAATGGGCACGGCAGAAAAATCTTTTCAATTTGGTATTGGGCATGCACTTGGGTTACTGGGGTTTGCTTTACAACTCATTTTAACCGGTTGGTGGGTTGCTCCACGTATGGCGCGGTTTCGTGAGATGATGACCCTGGGGGAAGTGGTTGCTAAGTATTACGGAAAAATGCCCCAGATTTTGACGGGGCTTTTATGGCTCTCTTTTTGTATTGGGATCCTGACCGCGCAAATGAGCGCAATGGGGAATTTGATCACCAGTTTATTGGGATATGATCGCACCTTCAGCATTTTAATGAGTGCAAGTATTGTCATATTTTATTGTTACATCGGTGGGATCCGAGCTGTTGTTGCTACAGATATCTTTCAATTTGTATTACTCAGTTTAGCCCTCGCTTTGGTGAGTTATTGTGGCATTCAAACCTTAGGCGGTTGGCAAAGTTTTGTCGAAGTGATCCCTTCTAATCATTTTACTCCCACCTCGTATTTATCTTCATGGGAGCTTGGTGTTATTTTCGTCAGCTTTTTATTAGGCGATGCGTTGATCCCGCCTGTTTTTCAAAGATTATTAATGGGAAAAAATACGCAAGTCACACGTAAAGCATACATTTGGGCCGGGTTATTTATTGTACCCATTTGCTTTTTAGCCATGTCGCATGGATTTATTGCTTACGCGATGGATTCTACTTTGCCTAAAGAAGAAATAACGGCGTTTCTTTTTCAAAATAGCTTGTCAACGCCCTTTGCTATTATTGCCTTATTAGGTTTTATTGCTGTGATAATGTCATCTGCTGACAGCTATCTGAATGCAGCGGCAGGTGCGTTTGTAAATGATTTTATTACGCCAATTGCTGGAAAATCCTTGTCTAAAGAACAAGGGTTAAATTTAGCAAAATGGTCCACTGTTATTTTGGGCGCTTTAAGTATCTTTTTTGCGATTGCTGTACAGGATATTTTGGATATCCTATTGAAGACTTATCAATTTTGGGGGCCAACCTTAGTAGTGCCGTTGATTGGTATTTTCAGCAATAAGACCCTCCCACCCTGGGGATTTTATAGCAGCGTGTTAGCTGGCGGATTAAGTGTTGTTGTTTGGAATACTTTTGATTTAGAAGCAGTCACGCATGTAAGTGCGCTTATTGCAGGGCTTGCTGCTAACGCCGTGGTTTATACCAGTGCCTATCTTGTGACAAAGTTCTCAAATGGAAAGGCAGCGGTAGGAACGATTTAAGAAAATCTCTTTTTGAATAACGTGTCCCCTCCTTACTCAAAGGAGGGGACGTGGCATTTTGCGTCAAAACAGAGCGTTATACCTTTCTCACCACAATACTACCAATAGAATATCCCGCCCCAAACGAACAAATCAGCCCTAATTCACCTGATTTGAAATCATCATGATGAAGATGGAATGCTATTAATGATCCACAAGAAGCAGTATTGGCATATTTATCTAGAATGATAGGTGCATCATTAGGGAGGGCTTCTTTGCCTAATATTTTTTTAATGATTAATTCATTCATATTAATATTGGCTTGATGCAACCAGTATCGACGAATATCAGAAGAAGTAAGTCCAAGTGAGCTAATATGCGCTAGGATATGTTCCTCTACCATCGGAACAACTTCTTTGAACACCTTCCGTCCATTTTGCTTGAAAAAATGACGAGGATTAGCCTCATTATCGCCCACTTCAGCATGATTTAAAAAGCCGCTGTTATTACGGATGTTATTGGAAAAAGAGGTCAATAATTTTGTCCCCACTATTTCAAAACCTGCATTTTTAGCAGTTTCGCCAGTTTCAATGACTGAAGCGGCACAAATATCCCCGAAGATGAAATGCGAATCGCGATCGCGAAAATTGACGTGACCGGATGTGATTTCAGGATGCACAACCACTATGCAACGGTTTTGCCCAGAGGCGATTGCATTATAAGCATTTGTCATGCCGAAAGTAGCTGAAGAGCAAGCAGCTACTATATCAAGCCCATAACCGTTGATACCTAAGGCTTGTTGAATTTCTATTGCGATACCAGGGTAGGCACGTTGTATATTGGCGCAAGAAACAATGACACCATCTACTTCTTGAGGCGTTTTTCTGGCGTGATCCAGCGCCTGATGTATGGCTTGGCAAGCCATTTCACATTGCAAAGACGGCTCATCATCATTTTTAGCAGGAATGGAAGGGCGCATTCTCTTTGGATCTAAAATGCCCGCTTTATCAACAACGTAACGATTATGGATCCCTGAAGCTTTTTCGATGAAGCTAGTGCTTGAATATTCAAGAGCAGCTATCTCACCTTTTTCGATAGCTTGTTTATGTTGATGATTATAATCATCAACATAAGTGTTAAAGCTATTTACAAGCTCTTCATTAGAAATTTTATGGGGAGGAACATAAAGGCCTGTTCCTGAAATAACAATGGACTTACTCACTCTTTCCTCCAAGATGAAATTCTTGGCGAACTGCCAAGTGCGTTAAGACAAAGTGGTGGGGGATAAAAGGAAAGACACACACTCTCTCTCGTAAAATCACCCCAACAAGCAATTCTTCGTGAAAAATTCTTGAAAGTATAACGCAAGCGCCAGTGTTATATAAATCCTCATCATAATGTTGTTTATTTATATAACATATTTTCTAGAACAGTACTTTTGAGTTAGTTTCCTCTGCTTTATTCTTTATGAGCGCTAATGCTTTTAAAACAGGGGTAAGCTGTTGCTCAACCATTGCGGTAAGCGGCTCTAAAGACTCTAAGCGCATTTCCTGTATAGCCATTTCTAATGCAAGGCAGCGAAATGAAAATTGAATTGCGCCGATATCGAGACTACGAAGTCGTAATTCTCGCGCAGCTGCTGCAAAGTTCTCTAAGTTAGCCTCATTTAACGCTTTATAAAGATTAGCGATTTTTCTGTTAGCGTCATGCAAATAAATGTCTATTAATTCGCAGATATCTTTTTGAAACGCTTGTTGAAGCTCTCGTAGTAAAGAAATATTTATTATGTGGGAACGAACATCATCTCCCATAAGGGTACCTATCCACCTTGTTCTTCATCATTCTTATTGTGCGATGAACATTATAGTGTATATGCACAAAATTCGTTACTGTCGGCTGCAATCTACCGTTCATCCTAGAGGGTTTGACCCAATTGATGCTAAGGTGAAAACTATAGTGATCGCTGAAATTGGCGGAAGGTTAACAAGTACTGGTTATATGTGCAAGTACTCGAAAATGCACTATAATATGTTTACAAGCTAACTTCTGTTTTGTTATTTTATTCTTATATATGACCTAAAAAGAATCACAGGAAAGCACATGAGTGAATTTCATCCTTCAAAAAGAGAACCGCTTCTAAATGCATTAGCAAAGCTTGCTAATGAATTAGGATGTCAGGGAAAAATAGAAGGTGAACCTCCCTTTTCCAAAGCGAAAAATAAATTTGGATTAAATGAAATTCTGTGGAATCAAGTGATGATGGGTGATAAAGAAGGCGTACCTTTAAGCTTAGAGCTAGGCGCTGATCCTAATTATCGAGTGAAAGGGAAAACGGTGTTGCAACTTGCTAAAGCGATGATAGATATTTACGGTTCTCATGACATCGTTGATGCACTAGAAGCCTATGGTGCGGTAGATAAGCCGAAAAAACGCGCGACTAAATCTTCTTAAAAATTAAACTTATCATCTTCTGTTTTCTTATCTAATGGCGTAGCTGATTGAGCAACAGGCTTGGGTTTGCTTGCTTTTGCTTGTGGCGGTGTTTTTTCACGTGCCACCGGTTTAGGATGAAGCGCCTGTAAATTATATTTATGAGTTAATAGAAACGCAAAGGACCATGGGCCGACAATAATAAGCAAAATTTGTGCTAGCCCTTCCAACCATATACTCGGTATTGATTTCGTTAAAGCAGGGAAAAAACCATAAATTATTTGGGGCACTCTTGCCAGCAAAATAAGCAATAAAATTGCATAAAGAACATATGTAAAGGTTTGAAAATAGTAACCTTTCACTAAACGATCGCTTTCATCTACCGAGCTATTTGCATCTTGCTCGTCCACCAATACCAATATAGGGGCCAATATTTTTGTAATCATTGTGGCTAAGATTAGAAAATAAGAAAACATTACCCATCCAAATAAATAGGGATAAGTCACATGTTTTTGACTAAGGAACAGATAAACCCCAATGCATATGCCTAAGATAATAAGGGGAAGCAGTACCATTGATAATATGCTACCCATAAAACTCAAGAAACGGCTTGCGCCTAAAAGAAAAATATCACTAACGGAAAAGGATTGTTGTTTTGCTATTTTATCAAGCGCAGGGAAAAGCATCGCTGCAGCAGGGAGCAGCAAAAGCACTGCAAACATCGAAAGTTGTTGAAATAAAGGTACATGTTTAGGAAATAGCATTTTTCCAAAACAAATAAAATCGTAGATAACCAGCGACAAAATGCTAAAAGGAAGCAACTTCACAATGCTACTCTGATAGAGATGGCATACAGTGGTAATAAAAGATTTACTATCCAAGGATTTCTTCAGAGGAAATATTGCCATATCTTTGTCCGTTGATTGCTGTGACTATGTATAGTTTTTAGCTGCATCAATACTCATTGCCGTGACGCTAGGCTAGCGTGATTTTACCACTAAGATCTTGCCGAAGCTGTTGCAAAGGCAAGACGCCTAAAACTCGAATGCAGAGTATAGTAGAAGCATAGATGGTGTTGGGCTACAATGCCCAAAAAGGTCCTTCTTATTATTAAAGAAAACTAACTGGCTTGGTGCAGAAGATGAAATACACTGATCTTTCTACGGTTGCAAGATTACTGATTACCTGTCCTGACAGGCCCGGTATTATTGCAAGGGTTTCAACATTTTTGAAAGATCATGGTGCTAATATTACCGATCTAGATCAGCATTCAACTGATCCAGAAGGGGGCACCTTTTTCATGCGTTTGGAATTTCAAACGCCACACTTAGATTTATCTAGCAAAAAGTTAGAGCTGAGATTTGGTGAAGAAGTGGGAACGCCGTTTAATATGGATTGGCAGCTTCATTATGCCGCTAATTTGAAAAGAATGGCTGTTCTTGTATCAAAATATGATCATGCATTATTGGAAGTATTGTGGCGTTGGTCACGTCAAGAATTGCCTATCACTATTCCCTTTATTATTTCTAATCATCCTGATCTAAAAGCTGCAGCAGCGCACTTTAATGTACCTTTTTACCATATTCCAGTAACGGCAGATTCAAAAGTAAAAGCAGAAGAAGAGATCTTAAAGCTTTGCGAAGGCAAAGTAGATGGCATTGTGCTTGCGCGTTATATGCAAATTTTATCCGATGATTTTATTACTCATTATCCCAATAAGATAATCAATATCCATCATTCCTTTTTACCTGCCTTTATTGGCGCCAATCCCTATCAACAAGCTTATGATAAAGGGGTGAAACTGATTGGTGCGACTGCCCACTATGTGACAAAAGATTTAGATATGGGACCTATCATTGCCCAAGATGTTGTGCGTGTGAATCATAGGTTAAGCGCTGCCAAATTAAAAGAATTAGGACAATATGTAGAGCGAACCGTGCTTGCTCGTGCCATTAAATCACATGTAGAAGATAGAATTATTGTCGACGGGAATAAGACTGTGGTGTTTGATTTAGAATAGCTTGCTTCTCTTTTCCTTTGTTTCCACGCTCAGACCCTCACCCGCTGCTTCGCAGACGGATCCGAAAATCTCTTTCTGATCTCCTCTCCCGTTTACGGGAGAGAGCTAGGGTGAGGGTTTACATCGGTACACTCGGCACTGTCGAAATCGGTTTTCCAGATTCGTTGCGATGAATAGGTTGAGATGGCTGTGCTTGTTTTTCTGCTTTAGCGGTTTGCAGCCATGGCTCTTCAAGCATCAATCGACATAACTTATCTTCAAACGATTTTCGCGCAACATTATTATGAAGCGATTGATTAATGAGCAGCGAAAACAAATATTGTTTACCACTGTTTGCTGTAAAATAGCCGGATAAAGCCGAAGTCCCTATTGCTGTACCTGTTTTTGCAACGATTTTACCTTGCATATTTTTGTTTTTCATCCGATCTATTAATGAACCATTTTTTCCTGAGGTGCTCAAAGAAGCATAAAATACGGGGAAATGTGGATCTTGATACAAATGATATAACAATTGTGAAATCAAAAAGGGTGAAACCAAATTATAACGAGATTGCCCCGAACCATCGCTTAATCTCATACGAGAAAAATCCATTTGCGTATCTTTGGTCAGAATGCCTTGAATAGCATGGATCCCAACTTGAAAAGAGCCTTGTCCCAGAAATGCAAGTCCTAATGCTTTAGTTAAACTTTCTGAATAAAGATTATTAGATTCAGCTAAGACTTGTCGCAGCAAGCTTTTAAGCGCAAGGGAGCGTTTAATGAGGATTGCGGGTACTTCTTTAGGGGCTTTACGAAATTCGATTTTCCCCGTCAGTTTTATCTCATTTTCAGCCAACGCTTGTGTTATCACTTGTTTAGCTAATAATTTAGGAGCATCAAGTGCTAGTTCAAGATTACTCGGTGTCTTATCAATGGGCCAGCAACCATTTAAACGAATATTATTATCTTCAACTTTGACATTTAATTGACAGCTGTGTTCCGATTCTTCTTGAGAAACAGCAATTATTTTGGATTCAATTTTTAGTGGTGGAATGGATTCATCCGCTTGCTCAACCTTGATTTCTTCATAGATAGAATGTGGTTGTTCCAGTTTAAGCCTTACCTTATTTTCATTAAGGATAATGCTTGTGACTGGGGCAGAATAAGACCAGGGAATGGAATCCCATGTCCAACCAGGAGCATAGGGAGGATCTTCAAATGATTTATCGTCAATAATAACGTTTCCTTTGATTTGATTGATCCCTTTTGCTTTGAATTGTTTTATAAGAGAAGTAAGATCTGCTGTTGTTAAGGAGGGATCTCCTCTAAAGACGATATAAAGGTTATCGCCTAAAATACCATCTTTAATTTTGTTTAAAGGGGCATGTAAACTGGTTTGAAATTGAAAATTGGGGCCAAAAAATTTCAATGCAGCTGCTGCCGTAAATAATTTGGTGTTGCTGGCCGGGTAAAAATTATCGTGGCTGCGTTTCTCGATAATCATTTTTCCCGTATTGGGATCTTGTATAACAAGACCAATAGTGGCGTTAGGAAGATGCTCTTGGATAAGATTTTCCACTTTTTGCTCAAAGGAAGCTGTTGCGTATGCCGACATAATCGCTGTATTGGCAAAAAGTACGAGGAATAAGCAGTTTAACTTTTTCATATAAGCTTATGATTTGTGGATAGTAATGTTGTTTGTTAATAAAGTAGAATTTGGAATTAAAATTTCTTTCTGTTCACTGATAAGATGAGTATAACGCAAACTCATCTTAACCACTTCCCCTTTTAAGAGGCCTACTTCAATAATGTCACCAATTTTAAAAGGTTGGTAGAACAGTACCATAATACCGGCTAAAAGGTTTGAAAAAGCATCTTTAGAAGCAAAGCTTAAAGCAAGCCCAGAAAGACCTAAACTTGCTACTAGCGCGCTCACATTTACACCCGCAGAACCTAAGGCTGTAATCACACCAATTAAGAGTATAGAGATCCGCGAGATGGTGGCTAATAAATAAAATATTGGTTGACGCTGGGGAGGATGCATTTTCGCCACTCTATAGACGAAAGAAGTTGCTGATTTTGCAATAAATAAAAAGACAATAAAAATGACAATGGCAGTCATTATACTCGGCAGAGCAGAGATAATATGGGCTAGCATTTCTTGGAACATTTTTGGCATTTCGGTAAACATGACAACTATCTACCTTACATTAGTTTTGTTGAGAGGGAATGTGGCATTAAAAAATTTAGTCTGTCAACTCTTTTAAAGGAAAAGAGAGAGAAGACGAAGTTTTAGGAATAATCGATCCGAAAATACTAAAAGTTAAAAGTGCAATCAATGATACATAGAGACTTGGCCATAGTGACCATTCATATTTAGACGTTAAATATTGTGCAACCATAGGGGCTGTCCCACTGAAAATGGCAGCCGAAACACTCCAGGCAAAAGAAATGCCAGTGTATCGCAGGTGAGAGGGGAATTGATCATAAAGAATTTTGACCATTGGACTGCAAACGATGGCATTTAAAATACCGTAGATGAGCATCGCGATTGAAATGTAAAGATAATCGCCAGTTGCTGCTAGCATAAAGAAACAGGGTGTGCCTAAGGCAACAAAAATTAAACCCCATCGATATTGTCGATATGGATTGGTTTTATCTGCAACAAATGCCATCAGGGGAATTAAAAAGGCTACAATCATTTCACCGAAGATAGCAAAAAAAGTAGCATGATGGGTGCTAAGGCCTGCTTGTTGTTTTAAAAAAACAACGATATAGATATTTCCAATGTAAACGTAGACGCCAGTGAATGCGGCAATAGCCCCCGACAGTATCAGTGATTTTTTATATTTTTTTAGAACATTTATCAGCGGCATTTCTTTAGGCTTGCGATAATGTTTTTGCCTAAATGGGGCTGATTCAGTAACTTGCTTTCGTAGCCAGATCCCTAAAAAGCAACTTAAACCTCCTAAAATAAAAGGGATCCGCCAAGCCCACAAGGGGGCTTGTGGTAAGCTGATGATGAATGCAGCAATCCCTCCTACAACCATGCCTGCAGCTGCTGAAGCGCTTACCCAGCTTCCTGCGAGGGTAGGGTATTGATCCCCCGCTTTTTCAACGAGAAAAATGCCTGCGCCATTATATTCGCCGCTAATCGCAATGCCTTGGAGCATTCTTAAAAGAAGTAACATCAGAGGAGCCGTGATGCCTATTTGCTGGTAAGTGGGTAGGCAGCCAATGCTAAATGTGGCTGCGCCCATGAGAAATAAAGATATCATCAGTGCTGGTTTGCGCCCGTAACTATCTCCAATGTGCCCAAATAAAATGGCACCTAATGGACGCATTAAATAACCTACGGCAAAAATGCCAAAGGTTTTTAGGATGCCGACACTTGAGGCCTCTTCCGGAAAAAATAAAGCGGAAAGTGTAATGGCCATATAACCATAAAATGTATACTCCGCCCATTCCAGAAGTGTTCCTAATGAAATGATGCTGACGAGTAAACTTTTATTCTGGTTCATGACTAAGCACGCTTAGAGGGCGGCAACGTTTCCTTAGTGAAGAGTGCACAAAGGATAGCCAAGAATAAACACGCAGGGATAATATATGTAGAGCGCTGGTAGTCTTCTACTGTATCTTGCAATATGCCGTTTACCGTAGCGTGATGAGAAGCGTGCCAATCGAGTAGTTTTCCAATAATGGGCATGAGCGCTGCTCCCAACAAGACAGAGAACATATTGGCAATTGCCATTGAAAAACCGCCTAGAGATTTATCGTGCAATTCACCAGCTGCAGTGTAGCTTGCGATTAAACCTGTATTAGTAAAACCATAAATAAACATAATGGTTGAGATTAAATATAATGGAACGTTAGGAACATAGAAAACAATAGGTAAGAGAACAAAGCCTGAGATTGCTGAGAGAATCATGACTGGACGTCGCCCCACTTTATCGGCGAGCCAACCTGCACAAGGGCCACCAACTGCCCAACCAAAAAATAAGAAGGAGATAGCACTTGAGGCTTGATAGGAGTCCAGTTGGTGTATTCTTCTTAAGAATTCTTTGCCCCAAAATTCGCCCATCACATCAGTGGGCGCATAAATTAAACCAGCGTAGAGTGCGTTGATCCAAGTGTATTTGCTGGAAATAACTTTTAACAATTGTTGTGTTGTGATCCTGTCGTAATTGGTCTCAGATCGTTGGTGTAAGGGAGTTCCTTCTGGGTGATTACGCACGACGCTATATATAAGAATAGAAAGTACAAAAAATGTGATGCCATAAAAATAAAAAGTTTTCTGCCAGCCAAACTCATCATTTAGGAACGGAACCATTTGGCCGCCAACCGCAGCGCCGACCATACCCAAGGCTTGGGTTAATCCGACCAATAAAGCGAGTTTTCTTGGTTCAAACCAAACAGTAATTAATTTAAGGGCACCAATAAAAGCCGTTGCTGAGCAAAATCCTAAAAGAACACGCGATAACATCGCTGTACTAAGAATGCTTGCATTGGCAAAAATCATGCAGCTAAGGCTACAGATAAGAACGGCAATGGTGAGTAAGAGTCTTGAGCCATATCTGTCGACTAAATAGCCAACTGGCATTTGCATTAAAACATAAGGTACATAAAAAGAGGTACCCAATAAGCCAAGCTCAAATTTAGAGGTCTGAAAAGCAGCTTGTAGCTCTTCACTGATGTGGCCAGGCGTTACACGCACCACATAGTGGGCGAAAAAGAAGAACGCCGCCAATCCCCAGATAAACCATGGTTTGATAGAAGAAAATCGTTTTTGGTTAATCATGTGACCATCTACTTTTAAGCAAACCAGCAATTATAAGTGAATCACAGAACAAAAAACATGTTTATTTTTTGAAAGTTAAATTACTTTTTTCGAGTGCAATCAGAGGACATCCATTCAATAAGCCATCATCTGATAGGCCAGTTTTAACGAAAGACGATAAGAAAAAATGGATGTCCTCTGAAGCAGGGGATAAAAATGGATGTCCTTTTTTAATTTAGATGTGGTTACACCTTTGAGTGGAAGAGATTCTGTGGTCTATCCTTAATATTTGGTTGTTATTTTGATAACTGTCTTGTGGTTTTTTTATCAACTTCTTCAGAGTAGGTAATGTATGCTGGAGCCTCAAAAACACCCAAATGAGACCGCTTATAAAAGCGTTATATATGATTACCTAACACGCGCTAGCGTTAATTACATGGTAATCGATCATCTTCCAAACCATACACTGGAAGAAATAGCAAGCTTAGTAGGAATAGCTGAGCATGCGTTATTGCGCGTCGTTTTTTTGCAGGATGCGCAAGGCAGCCTCATGGTCATTTTGCCGGAGGATTATTTTTTAGATATTGGTTTACTCTGCGCAAGTTTGGGGCGCGAGCTCCAGCCCATTTCTATTGATAAGCTTGGAAAGCTGTTTGATGAAAACCAAATAAGCGATTATCCTCCTTTGCCAGAATTTGTAGAAATACCTGCTGTTATCGAAAAAGATATTCTCAATCAAGAGGACATTTATTTTAAACCCGGTGTGAATGACACATTAGTTTGTATGAAACGTGACGTCTTTATGAAATTTCAAAAGACAACGCAGTGCATTAATTTTTCAATCCCCATTACACACCTTTCGCATTTAAAAAATCCTGAAGGAGGGGTGAGTGTCAAAGTTAAACAATTGACACCACTTAGAATCAAACAACGTGTCACCCAAACAATTGAATTACCTGCTGTTCCTTTGATGGCAAGTATGATCCTGAAGCTGAGATTTGATCCGCACGCAACCGTTGGGAACTTAGCAGAGATTATAGAAAAAGATCCGAGCCTTTCAGCACAATTAATGAGTTGGGCGCTATCGCCATACTACGCTTATTCAGGGAAAATCAATTCGCTTGAAGGTGCAATTATTAAAGTACTTGGTTTTGATTTAGTCATGAATTTAGCACTAACTATCGTGCTTGGAAAAGCAATGCGAGTACCTGTTGAAGGGCCCATGGGATTACGAGAATATTGGCGTTTTGCGCTATGTTGTGCTGCTGTAGTAGAAACATTAGTTAATTTAATGCCAACAGAAAAGAGACCTATTCCTGGATTAGCATATTTAGCTGGGCTACTTCATAATTTTGGACATCTACTGTTAGCGCAAGTATTCCCCCCTCATTTTGAATTACTTAATCGTTACGCATTGACGAACCCCAAGGTAAACCTAAGACTCATTGAGCACTATGTTTTAGGGGTAGGACATGATGAAATCGGCGCTTGGTTATTAGAGGCTTGGGAGCTTCCACCCGAGGTGATTGCTGCCGTTAAATTTCATCATCAGGAAGAATATGAGAGTGAGTATGCTGTCTACTCTAATTTGGTTTTAGTCGCAACACGATTGTTACGAAGACATCATATTGGGGATGCAGAAGAAACCACTTTACCGCCTAAACTCTTAGCCTTCCTAGGTCTACAAGAAGAAGAAGCCTTGCAGGCGCTGGACTACGTGATGGGACAGCGTGAAGATCTTAATATTTTGGCTGGTCAGCTTCTTGAGCCTCAACCTAAGTAGTAAGTAAATTAAAGCAAAGTAATTTACTGTTCTTATAACTGTCAGTATACTCCATGGGCAAAAAATGGACTATTTTCGTGTGTAGTTTGTGATCACAACATCTCTTCCTAAAAAAATTCTGTTATTTTTTCTGATAAGCCCATTGGTATTCAGTGCCAACGCCAAGCCTATGGATTTAAAACAAGCGATTGCATGCGCGTTAGAGAATAATATCGAACTAAAAACGGCATTATGGGATAAAGCGGTTCGACTAGATGAATTACACATTTTGAAGCAAAAATTTTCGCCTCAAGTATCGTGGAATATGAGCGTATCGTTGCAGCGCGAAATTTACTATAACGAAGATTTTGATGAGAAAAAAATACATAGCTACCCTTCATTAAGAATGCTCACCCCAATTGGGACGCAAATTGAATTATTTACTGAGCAAAACATAGGGTATGAGCGTTACCAGAAAAAAAGTGGTACTGCGTTACATGTAGTTGTTGAGCAGCCTCTTTTGCAGGGCCGAAGAAAAGTTGTTAATACGTGGTCAATTGAAAATGCGAGTATTTTGAATGAGATTCAGGAGTTATTACATAGACAAGCGATTGAGCATGTTATCTACGGTGTCATTGTCAATTATCATGCCCTAGTCTTAGCCAATGAAAATATTAAATTGCACCATCGGTGGTTGGCACAATCAGAGCGTTTTTATGAAAACTTAAAAAGCAAAGTAGAGGCAGGGAGAGCGCCATTAAGTGATCTAGTGTCTTCAAAATTGCAGGTCAATCAAGCACAAAGTTACCTTGATAGAGCGCAGTTTGAATATCATCAGACGATGAGAAAATTAATTGAGTTCATAGGTTCTGAAGAGGAAGATATTACGGTAACGCAAGGTTTTCCGATTAAAAAAGAGTCTTTTGATTTCAAAGGAAATGAGTTTGTTCAAGTTATCGCCGATAATGATATCGAAACTAAAATTATCAATTTGAATATCGCCAGAACACGCACGCAGCTGATCGTTGCAAAAGATCAACAGCTTGTCGACTTAAAATTAAGAGGTGACTTAACTTTAGGACGATATCATGTCTATGGCGAAAATAGCATGTATCAAGAATTAAATGATAATGGGATTTATAATTCACCTTTTGTCCATCAAAATGGGAACTATTCGGCGCATCTATTATTGAGTATTCCTATTACAGGAAAAGATCAACGTTATCATCAAGTATTAGCCACTAAAATAGAATTGAAAAAACTAGAATATGCTAGCTGGTATCACCAGAAACATTTAACGGCTCATGCTCAAAACTTACTTGAACAAATGGCATTGCAAAATCGTCAAGAACAACTTGCGGCTAATGCTGTTACGCTTGCACAGAAAAATTATGATGATGCATTATTAAAGCTAGAGGCTGGACGAACTTCTATGTTTGAATTGGTAACCCTTCAAGAAAGATTGCATGATGCGCAAATGCAATATAACACAACATTAATTACCTATTTAGATGTAATGGCTAATTTAGAATATAATGCAGGACTATTGGCAAAAAAATGGATAGCTTAATACGTTTCAAAATAACATGTATTGCTTTTATATTTTTAATCTCCGGCCCAATTTTGGGTGAAGAAAAACATTACACAATTGAAAATAAAAAAATGTTTTCTCAAAGTCTGCAATATGACGGCACAGTGATCCCCTGTAATGTCGTCGAGATGGTCAGCCCAAGCCTTGCGACAATTAAAGCAAAACATTTCAATTTTGGTGATTATGTTGAGAAAGATCAATTATTGTTTGATTTATCCTCTATAGAGCTTGAAACGAGGCTCAATCAGGCCAAAATGGAATTGTTAGAAAATTCTCAAGGATTGGAAAAATTAAAAAATTGGAAAACGAGTCATGAAGTATTGCAGGCACAATATAATGTAAACAAATTAAAAGAAGAATCATCTCATGCAAAAAATCATTTTGAACAAACGCGTAAATTATTTGAAGCGGGTATAGTTTCTAGAGAAGAATATTTAGCTGACAAGCGTCATCATAGCGATAAACAGCATCAATATCAGGAAGCAAGGGAATACTTATCTGATATCCAAAAAAAGGGAAGTAAACGCTTTGTGAAATTGGCAGAATTGAAAGTGGAAACAACGAAACAACAGGTAGAGATGCTATCGTCCAAAGTTGCGATGTTATCCATGCGTGCGCCGGTTTCTGGCATGATTTTACCACCACAGCGCCAAGGCGATGTTAAAGATAGTTGGGGACTTTCGCTTAATCAAACTGTATTTCAAGAATCTCAGCCTATGGCTTTAATAGCAGAGGTAGAGCAATTTTATGTGCATGTGAAAGTGGATGAATTTGATGTCATCCATTTAGCGAAAGGATTACCAGCGCATATTTTTGTTGTTGCTTTGGGGAAGCAGCCTTTAAATGGAAAAATTCATGAAATTAACGTACAGCCTAATGCAACAGAAAATGGTCGCAAGGCTGCAAACTTTGATGTGAAAATTCTCATTGAAAACATTCCTGCAAAGATGAAAGAAAAGTTACTGATGGGGATGTCTGCGATGGTAAAATTTGAACCTCGTGCGCTTGAAGGTCTTTTGGTTCCTAAAAAAGCTATTGTTTATGAAAAAGAATCTGTGCACGTTAATTTGGTACAAGATGATAAATCAAGAAAACAGGAAGTTGTGCTTGGCGAAACGACAGATGATTATGTGTTAGTTTATGAAGGCGTAAAAGCAGGGGATAGAGTTGTTTTGCATAGCTAAATTAATCAATATTTCTAAAATATTTCCTCAAAGCAATGTAGCTGTTCTGGAGAAGTTTAATTTAGATATTGGTTACAATGAGTCCATCGCTATTATGGGGGCTTCAGGTTCAGGTAAAACAACTTTGCTGAGCATATTAGGGTTGTTGGATAGTCCTAACCAGGGGCAATATTTTTTGCATGACAAAGAAATTTTGCAGTTATCTCATCAGCATAAAGCAAAAATCAGAAATACGATGTTTGGTTTTGTTTTTCAATCGCATTTATTAATCCCACATTATACTTGTTTAGAAAATTGTGCATTACCTTTATATTATCGAGGACTTGTTCCACGAGAGGCACATGAGAAAGCAGAATCTGTTTTAAGTGCACTAGGTCTTCAAGAATTAAGTAAAAGATTGCCGCATCAGCTTTCTGGCGGCCAGCAACAACGTGTTTCTATTGCCAGGGCAATGGTAACTAAACCTCAGATACTATTAGCAGACGAGCCCACCAGCGCACTAGATACAGCAACAAAAGAGGAGGTACTTGATTTGTTATTTACACTTGCTGAGGAAAGAAAGTTTTCGCTCGTGATGGTGACGCATGATCAAACAGTAGCAAATCGCTGCTCTCGTATTATTCAATTAAATAAGCAAGTCTTGTGTTGATTTTTTGGCTTAAAGACGCTTTTTCCTTATTCAAATATTATCGAACCAGATTTATATTTAGTTTGGTGGGTATTGCTGTTGGGGTAGGGGCTATATGTGCTTTAAGTGCTGTGAAGGTGGTTGTTAATAAAAATAGTGAACAGTTACTGCAAAAATATGGTAGTGGGCGTTTTGTAGCGACAATCATGCCAATGAGTGCAAAAGAACAAAAGCTAGTCGAGGCAAAATTATCTTCACATGCCGTTTCGCAATTTTGTCAGGATTTATTGCCAAACTTTCAAGTGGTGCCTTATCAGTTGCTTAATATCAAAAGTACACAGAATTCAAAAAATCTAGATGCTGTCACAATAGCTACAGCGTCAGACATCTTTTCCCTTATGCAGTGGCGGCCCATTCAAGGTAGAGTGCTTCATCCTTTAGATAAACACGATAAAGTGGCAATGATTGGAAATCAAGTTGCTGAAAAAATTAGAGAATTATCTAGTGCGCCTGAAGTAATAGGAAAAGCCATTAGCTTAGGGGGGCATTATTTTACAGTGATAGGGATACTGGAATATGTTGAACTGAATCCATTGCTAGATTTTGATGCTAACCAAAGTATTTTTATCGATTTAAACCTATTGAATCGTTTTAATGCCAATACCATTTTAGACTCATATATCGTCGAGGGGGTGGAGCAAACCATACCTGAGAGTGAAGCTAAATTTAGAGACATTATCAAAAATGAACTTGGAGTACAGCAAGTATTTTTTCGTGATGCTTTGGTTTTTCAGCAATTGTTGTTTAAGCAAGTGATGCTGACGATGAAGATTCTGACACTAGTGGCGGCAATAACTTTATTTTTGGGCATATTATCCATTTTGAATTTATTCATTATTTTGATTGATGAACGAAAAAAAGAAATAGGCTTGCGTTTAAGTTTAGGGGCTACCTCTAGCCATATTACATGGCAATTTTTACGAGAATCCATTTTGTTATCGAGTATAGGTGGGATAAGCGGTATTGTCTTCGGTCAAATCACAGCGTATATTATAGTTAGGAAGCTAGAAATGACTTATTATGGCGAATGGAAGTCATGGATGGTTGGGTTCTCATGTTCCTTGCTTGTGGGCATAGGCGCTGGGATCATACCGGCCAAATTAGCAGCAAAACTTCATCCAGTAAAACTGATAAATAGCTAGTGAGATCCTAATGTGTGAACTGCTCGGTATGAGCGCAAATATACCCACAGATATCTGTTTTAGCTTTAGCGGACTGATGCAACGTGGCGGCAAGACTGGCCCGCATAAAGATGGCTGGGGCGTTGCATTTTACGAAGGAAGAGGATGTCGTACATTTCATGATCCTTTCCCAAGTTCAAATTCAGAAATAGCTAAGTTTATTAAGCACTATCCGATTAACAGTCGTAATGTGATTTGCCATATTCGAAAGGCGAATCGAGGGAAGGTCTGCTTAGAAAACACCCATCCTTTTGTACGCGAACTCTGGGGACGTAATTGGTGTTTTGCTCATAATGGTCAATTAAAAGGCATTAAGAAGAAACTTTCTCTTGAGCACTTTGAACCTGTTGGGACGACTGATAGTGAGCATGCCTTTTGTTGGATAATGGATAATATTTACAAAAAATTTCCTAAGCCACCACAAAAAGATCAAAGTTTAGCAGTTTTTATTGCCAAGCTGTGTCAAACTTTAGCCGAATTTGGCGTGTTTAATATTTTAATGTGCGATTCAAAATACTTATACGCACATTGTTCAACCAAGCTTGTTTGGATTACAAGAAAAGCGCCCTTTGGTAAAGCCAAGCTAGTAGATGATGATATGACTGTCGATTTTCATCAACAAACAACTCCGAAAGATGTTTTTACGATTATCGCAACAGCCCCGTTGACTGAAAATGAAGATTGGCATAGAGCACAAAAGGGAGATTTTTTGGTTTTTAAAGATGGACAGCGTAAGATATTTAAATAAGTGCGTTGATCTCTCAATCATCCTGATTTTCGTTTGTTGTTAAGGGCAACAGGTATGATCTGTTTAGCATCTTCGATATAATCATGGGCGTTTTTTTCTAGCCATATTTTCAATTTTTCTTGTTCTACTGCACTAAAATTTAGCCCTAATTTTGAACGACGCCAAAGAATATCTTCTGCTGTTCTTGCCCATTCCTTTTGAAGGAGATATATCACTTCTTTCTCATAGAGACCGTGTCCTAAATCCTCTCCTAGATCAGAAATATCCTTTGTTCCTTGTAATAAGGAATAAGTTAAGGTCCCATAGCTATGGGCATAGCGCATGAGTAAAGAAGAGGGTAGCCATTGAAAATCCACGGCTAATTTTTCTAAAAACGCGGTTAAATCACTGTCAGGGAGATCGCCTCCTGGTAAGGGTCTTTTGGCCGTCCATGCAGAGCCTGCTTGAGAAAAAAATGGGGTTAACATATCCAAAGCTTTTTCTGCCAATATTCTGTAAGTGGTTAATTTTCCACCAAATACGTTAATAAGTGGCAACTTCTCTTGTGCACTAATATTCAGCTCAAGTTTGTAACCTCTATTTAACGAGGCAAGTGCGTTTGCTTTTTCATCAATTAAAGGTCTTACCCCTGACCAAGAATATAAGATTTGTTGTGGCTTCAGAGGATGATGAAAATATTCGCTGACGAGTTCGCAAAGATATTCTTTTTCTTGAAAATCAATTTTTACATTTAAAGGATCGCCATGAAAATCGACATCAGTCGTGCCTATCAGCGTAAATTGTTTCAAATAGGGGATCACAAAAACTACCCGCCCATCTTTATGTTGTAATACGTAGGCTTGTTCTCTATCGTAAAGTTTGGGAACAATAATATGGCTCCCTTTCACTAAACGAATATGATGTTTAGGCTCCATGTGAAAAACGGATTTAATACATTCTTCTACCCAAGGACCTGTTGCGTTGATAAGTGCATTTGCTTTAATAGTATAATGTTGTTTAGTGATGGTATTTTCTAGCAAAACGCGCCATTCATTTTCATGGCGTTCCGCTGATAAACAGCGAGTTCTTGGTGCAATTTCTGCGCCGCTTCGTTCAGCGCGCAAAGCATTAGCAAGAACTAATCTTGCATCATCACCAAAGCAGTCAGAATAAATAAATCCTTTGCGTATAGTACGATTTAAAGGACTGTAGGGATCAGAGGTATTAAAATAGATAGTTTTAGAACGCTTAAAGACGCGTGCTTGTCCCATGAGATCATATAAAAAGAGCCCAAGTCGAATGATCCAAAAAGGTCTTAATAATTTATTATAAGGAACAACAAATCGCATCGGACGAACAAGATGAGGGGCAGATTTTAATAATATTCTTCTTTCTTGCAAAGATTCTCGGACTAGACCAAAGTCAAAATATTCTAAATATCTTAATCCACCATGGATAAGCTTTGAGCTAGCAGAAGAGGTTGCGCTTCCGAGATCATTTTGCTCGCACAGCAGCACAGATAAACCTCTGCCAGCAGCGTCAGCAGCAATCCCAGTTCCATTGATGCCGCCCCCGATGACAACGACGTCGTATATAAGCTCTGTGCTCAAGTGATATCCTTACTAAAAAAGAATCCAGTAGTCCTTCTGGGCTTCTAGATTAGCTTTTACTCAGTGTACCTCAGGCAAACCCCCCCCTGTTTATTAAGCATAATATATATATTCAAATTTAAGGCGTCGCTGTCGCCCTACTTCATAACTGGCAGGCTATGCGTATAGGCATTACTTGCCTAAAAATCGACTGCAATGGGTATAATCGGTACACTAAGGTATCTGATGTTATTTTATTGTGTTTGCATACTGACATATATAGGAACATTTCATGATTCATTATGATGTGAATGCAAAGCAACCTTCTGCTCATATTTTTAATATCCGTATGCGCATTACCAAGCCTTCTCCTGATGGACAAAAAGTTTCATTACCGAATTGGATCCCAGGAAGTTATCTTATTCGTGATTTTGCTAAACATATTATTCAAATAGCAGCATTTGAAGGTTCTGAAGATTCTGAAGATGCTTTGAAGCCCATTACCATTGATAAGATTGATAGTAATACGTGGGAATGCGGTAAAACAAACGAGCATTTGATACTTGAGTATACCGTCTATGCGTGGGATAACTCAGTGCGAGGATCACATTTAGATGAGAATCATGCTTTTTTTAATCCTTGTAGTTTATTTTTGATGGTGCATGGCCAAGAAAACTCACCATGTAAAGTGAATTTATCTGCGCCTGATATTGAAGAAGCAAAAGCATGGCAGGTTGCAACTACTTTACCAAGAGAAGATGCAAAACCTTGGGGATTTGGAGGGTATATTGCTTCTTCATATGAAGAACTGATTGATCATCCTGTTGAAATGGGGCGATTTGATAGAGTGCAATTTGTTGCAGGTGGGGTACCTCACACTATCGTGGTGTCAGGTAAACATGATGGAGATCTGGATCGTCTTGCCGAAGATGTTAGAAAAATTTGTGAAAATCAGATTAATTTATTTGGCAATGCTCCTTTTCAAGAATACTTATTTCTTCTTACTGTGCAAAGAGAAGGTTATGGAGGTTTAGAGCATCGTTCTTCAAGTGCTTTGATTTGCCAACGAGATGCCTTGCCTGTTTTAAATGATCCTAGCTTAAAGCCTGCCTATATTACGTTGTTAGGTTTGTTTAGTCATGAATATTTCCATGCTTGGAACATCAAGAGAATTAAACCAGAAAGCTTCATGCCTTATCATTTAGATCAAAAAAGTTATACTCGACAATTATGGGCTTTTGAAGGGATCACTTCCTATTATGATGAACTTGCTTTAGTGCGCTCTAAAGTGATTAACACTGAACAATATCTTGATATATTGGCACAGAGTTTAACAAGAGTATTACGTGCGTCAGGTAGGAAAAAACAAACCATCACAGAATCCAGTTTTGATGCATGGATTAAATATTATCAGCCTAATGAAAATGCAGCCAATGCAATTGTAAGTTATTATCTCAAAGGGGCGTTTGTAGGGTTATTATTTGACATGGCGTTACGCCAATTCAGCGAAAATAGAGTTTCGATGGATGATGTGATGCGTTTTCTTTGGCGCGAATATGGTGAGAGAAACATCGGAGTGCCTGAAGGAAAAATCGAAGAGATTATTCAAGAAATGGCGGGAGAGAAAATATCTACTTTGGTTTTTGATGCCCTTTACACAACTAAAGAGCTTCCGTTGGAGATCTTTTTCCAACATTTTGGCTTAACCTTGAAACTAAGAGGGGCGGTTGTTAATGAAGATCTAGGAGGCAAAAAGGCATTAACGCCCTCTACCGAAACAACGATATTCAAACAAGGAGTCTTTGGATTCTCTATTCAGAAAGTGCAAGGGCGTATCATAGTGACACAAGTATCTGACGATAGTGCAGCTCAGCTTGCAGGGATTTCAGCTCAAGATGAAATTATTGCGATAAATGGCATGCGTGTAGATAGTGAATCTTTCGATAAGATTGCAAAAAGATTGAGAATAGGCCAAGAGATCAAAGTACATGTTTTTAGACAAGATCTCCTTAAAGAAAAACTGGTTATATTAAAAGCCCCTCCTTTGGATACGGCTGAGATATCTATGCAACCAAATATGAATGAGGCACAACGGCGTAATCTTGAGCTCTGGTTGTCATAACCTTAATGGTAGTTCTGCCAGTGCGAGGATTTTACGCCGAAGCAATCTCACATATAAATAAGCGCAGGATATGAGTTGCTTCATTATATTCGCAATGGTGCATCTAGCTAGACCGTATATTATTTTTAGCATAAGTATTTAGTAATGGAACTCGAAAAATTAATATCTGAATGTATGATAGCGGATCAATTTTGGTTAAAAAAACAATACCAAAAACTAAAAAGAATTACTGATCCGGCTGAACAAGAGAAAAAAAATCTCCTCTTACAAGAAAAGATTGCTAAATCTATTCAAAGAAAAGAAAACCGGATAAATCATCTTCCTCAAATTACTTATCCTGCTCTGCCCATTTCTTTAGAAAAAGACCGTATTATTCGCGCCATCCAAGAAAATCAGGTGGTGATTATTGCAGGGGAAACAGGCTCAGGTAAAACCACTCAATTACCTAAAATTTGTTTGGAAGCAGGTTGTGGTAGAGCTGGAATGATTGGTCATACTCAACCTCGAAGAATAGCGGCAAGAGTCGTTGCTGCCAGAATCGCCTCTGAATTGCAAAGTGAACTAGGCGAAATTGTTGGTTATAAAGTGAGATTTTCTGATAGAACAAGTCATGATTCCTATATCAAGATAATGACAGATGGTATTTTGCTGACAGAAACGCAAAATGATAAATGGTTGCAACAGTATGATTGCATTATTATCGACGAAGCACATGAAAGAAGCTTAAATATTGATTTCTTGCTAGGGTATCTCAAAAATCTACTTGCTAAAAGAAATGATCTAAAAGTGATTGTGACATCAGCAACCATTGATATTGAAAGATTCTCAACCTTTTTTAACGATGCTCCGATAATTGAAGTAGAGGGAAGAACTTATCCCGTGGAAGTTAATTATCTTGGCAATGATTTTTCAAGCGAATCAGAGGATCCCATCTTGCAAGCCATGGATGCAGTTGAATTAGCTTGTCGTAAAGGGCCAGGGGATATTCTTATTTTTCAAAGCGGAGAAAAAGAAATTCGTGAGATGATTGATGTGCTATCAACGAGTCAATTGAAAAATATTAGTGTTTTGCCTCTATATGCCCGCCAAAGTGTGAGCGAGCAACAAAAAATTTTTCAATCAGCAAGAGGAAGAAAAATAATAGTTTCTACCAATGTTGCTGAAACTTCTATTACGGTACCGAATATCCGTTATGTTATCGATCCTGGTTTTGCCAGGATAAGCCGCTATAATTATCGCAACAAATTGCAACGATTACCGATTGAACCCATCTCCAAAGCAAGTGCTGATCAGCGAAAAGGACGCTGTGGTCGAGTAGGACCAGGTATTTGTTATCGATTGTATAGTGAGGAAGATTTTCAAACCCGAACTACTTTTACTGAGCCAGAAATTTTAAGGACAAATCTTGCTGGTGTCATTTTGAGAATGCTTTCGCTCGGGTTGAAAAATATTGAAATTTTTCCCTTTATTGATCCGCCAGATACCCGGTACATAAAAGATGGGTTTACATTGCTACAGCGTCTTGAGGCAGTGGATGATAATTTTAAAATTACTTCTATTGGCTTGGCTTTGGCAAATATTCCGATTGAGCCCAAATTAGGACGTATTATTATTGCCGCAAATCATTATGGTGCGCTAAAAGAAATTCTGATTATTGTTAGTGCCTTAAGCATCGTTGATCCAAGAGAAAGACCAGAAGGGTTTCAGACGCAAGCAGACGAAGCCCATGCAAAATTTTCTCATGAAAACTCTGATTTTTTGACCTTCCTTAACTTATGGAAATTTGTTTATGAACATAAGGAAAATTTGTCTCATAGTCGATTTAGAAAATTATGTAGAGAAAATTTTCTTTCTTTTTTAAGAGTTTGTGAATGGTTTGATGTTCATTCACAACTGATGGAGGTGGCTCATGAGATGAAGTTTCGAATGAATCAAGTTGAAGCTGATTTTTCGGCTATACACAAATGTTTGCTAACAGGTTTTATTGACAATATTGGCCTAAAGGATGAAAAGCGAGAATATGTGGGAGCAAGAAATATCAAATTTTTCATTCATCCTGCTTCAAATTTGTTTAAGAAATCTCCATCTTGGCTATTAGCTTGTGAAATTGTGCATACCACTAAAGCATATGCTAGAACAAATGCGCAAATAGAAACAAAATGGATAGAAGAAGTTGCTCAACACTTATTGAAAAAGCAATGTTATGAACCATTTTTTGAAGTGAAAAGCCAAAGAGTGATGGCTTGGCAAAAAGCAACCTTATTTGGTCTTGAAATATACAATAAACGAAAAACTAATTTTGACAAACATTCCCCAATTGAAGCGCGTAAAATTTTCATTGAACAAGGATTAGTTCAAAGAAATCTTGCAACCAAAGCTCCTTTTTTCCAAGAAAATGAGCAAACAATAAAGAAAATTGAAGAGATAGAACATCGAATTAGAAGGCAACAGGTATTGTTAGATAATGATAGTATTTATCGATTTTATGATGAGCATATCCCGCATTATATTTGTTCAACTTCAGCTTTAGAAAAATGGTTAAAAGATAAAGATAAAAATTTTCTTTGTTTCAATGAAGATCAAATCACTTATCAGGAAATAGACTCCACACTGCTTGCTCAATACCCTTCCTATTTAATAGTGAAGGGCGAGTCGTTTAAACTGGAATATAAATTTGATTTAGGGGCGTTGGATGATGGGATCACTTTAGTGTTATCTTCTGAGGCGCTGAAGTTTCTGAAGGATGAAGATTTTTCTTGGTTAGTGCCAGGATTCATAGAAGAAAAAATAACTTTTTTCCTTAAAGCGCTTCCTAAAAGGATCCGAGCAATGTTGGCGCCATTGCCATTTCATATTAATGAGGCAAAAAAGACGATTCATGCTGAGCAAGGTACTTTCACTGTAGCATTGGCCAAGTATATTTATGATCATGCAAAGATAGATCTAAAAAATTCAATTTGGGACGATATTGTCCTTCCTGCTGATTTGAAAATGCACTTTCGTATCATAGATAAGGAAGGCAATCAAATAGCGATTGGAGATGATTTAAAAGAAATCTATGAGACAGATAAAACGCAGTATGCCTCGACGGGGCATTCTATTGAACAAAAGGGTTTAACTGAATGGAATTTTGAAGATTTACCTGCCATCTATAAAGCGCGTAAAAACAAATTAGATTTCATTTATTACGTAGCATTAGTAGATAATTTAACCTCAGTTAGCATTCAATTATTTGATACAGAAAATGAAGCAAAGCTAGCCCATAAAGCAGGCTTAGCCAGAATGTTTTTATTTTATTTAATTGACAATACGAAATATTTCAAACGAAATATTTCGCAGGCGCTGAAAAAAACTTTGACTAATCTGTATTCTCCTTTTGGAAGCTATGACGATTTATTAGAAGAGATTTTGTTTGCCGAGGCTTCACATCTTTTTGTGACAAACGCTGATATGAGAACAAAATCACAATTTATGACGCAACTAGAGACATACCGTCAACAATTTCTTTCGGGTGCTAATCTCATTTTAAAACTGATTGAACAGATTTTGAGCGCTTATCAAACGCTTTTATTCGCGATTGAAAAAATGGAAGCTAAATCAAAAGACTTTGCTATTGCCTTAAGTGATATCAAGCAACAATTAGCAGCGTTGCTTGCACCTGGTTTCGTTAAAACGACCCCATTGGTATGGTTGAAGCGATATCCCATTTATTTAAAGGCTATTGAGCTGAGAATGGAGAAACTGCCAAGGCAGCTTCAGCAAGATAAGCAGGCTATGAGCGAAACTCATATTGTTCAGAAAGCATACCTAAGTAAGCTTAGAAACATTGATTCTGCTTCATATGATAGTGAAGATCCTTTGCTGAGTTTTCGTTGGAAAATAGAAGAACTGCGAATTTCTTATTTTGCACAAGGACTTAAAACTATTGAACCTGTTTCTAAAGTAAGATTGCTTAAGCTTTTAGAAAATTTAGGGTAGATTGATATAGTCTTCGCACCTGATTTTTTGGCTTTGTTGCATTTGGGACCTCACAATCTTCATGTACTTTTTGTACACTCCGGCCCGCCTTCGCAAATGCTTCGGCGGGTTTTAGTCATGAGGTCACGCCGTAGCCTTTGGCGTAGGCGGTTGCTCGGCCCTTGGCGTCTCGCCAAAAAGCCATGTGCTGTGAACTATATACGCTCGAATCAAAATAGAGAGAGGAGCAATATATGACTGTTGCGAAGAGGGCAGCCAACAACCTGCTTTCGCTAATAGCTACCGCAAGGCCAACTATCAGCCATGCCGAAACAATTGCGTAGGCAGGAGCCTAAAAGAAAAATAGCAAGAGTGCAAAGGGGACAAGGATGGGTTCACTTACAGGCAAAACGGCGATTATCACTGGCAGTAGCCGTGGTATAGGCAGAGAAATCGCGATTACATTGGCAAAAATGGGTGCCAATATTATTGTCACGGGGAAAACGGTTAGTCCTCATCCTAAGTTGGAAGGCACAATTTATACTGTTGCTGAAGAGATAGATAAATTAGGTGCTCAAGTTCTTGTTATCGAGTTAGATGTCAGGGATGAACTCGCCATTCAAGAGATGGTGGCAACTGCCTATAAGCAGTTCGCAGGCATAGATATATTAGTGAATAATGCCAGTGCCATTAGTTTAAGCGATACCTTAACCACACCTCTTAAAAAATTTGATTTGATGTTTGCAGTGAATGCACGAGCTACATTTGCTTGCTCTCAAGCATGTATTCCCTACCTGAAAAAAGCAGAAAATGCACATATCCTAAATTTATCTCCCCCTTTAAATATGAACCCTCGTTGGTTCAAAGATCATGTTGCTTATACCATGTCCAAATATGGTATGAGCATGTGTACCTTAGGGATGGCAGAGGAATTAAAACCTTTTTCTATTGCCGTGAATTCTTTATGGCCAAAAACAACTATAGCTACGGCTGCTATTAAAAATAATTTCCCTGAAAGTATTTATCAAGCAAGTAGATTGCCTTCGATTGTTGCTAAGGCTGCAAGCATGATATTGCGGGAAGATAGTCGTAGCGTGACGGGGCAGTTTTTTATAGATGAAAATTATCTAAGTGCTAAAGGTATAACTGATTTTCAACAATACGCGGTGTCACCTGGTACACCGTTACAAAACGATTTTTTCTTGGACGAATAGACATCAAAGGATTAATGATGAGAAATAAAATATTTTTGATATTTCTGGCATTTTTTCTATCATTCCCTTTGCTGGCACAAACGAAGGGAGATATACCAGAGGTACTACAACCTTGGAAAGATTGGGTATTACATGGAGCACAAGAGTCACTTTGTCCAACTCCCTATAATAATGGTGATGAGCATGTCTGCGTTTGGCAGACTAATCTGAAATTACAATTAAATGAACAAAGTGGGCAGTTTACTCTGACTGCAATGAACTATGTGGATGGATGGGTGCGACTTCCGGGTGATAATGAAGGGTGGCCAGAGCAAGTTAAAATAAATGACAAATTGATCCCCGTAGAAACGCATCAGGGAGGACCTGCAGCCTATCTTCCTCAAGGGGAATATACTATCCAAGGTCAATTTACATGGGATAAATTACCTGATTATGTTCAAATCCCTCCTAATACAGGAACGGTAACGCTTACTTTAAATGCAAAGCCTATAGTACAACCGGAGCGTAATGCTGATGGAAAAATATGGCTTCGTCAACAACTTGATCAAAATTTATCAGAAAAAGAAGATACCCTTTCTTTTAAAGTATATCGCTTAATTCAAGATCATATTCCTCAAACAGACAATACCTTAATACGTCTCAAAGCGACGGGCCAGATCCGAGAAGCTTTCATTGGTCCAGTATTGCAACCAGACACATTACCTTTGCAAGTACAAAGTGATTTGCCTGCAAAGTTGGAAGAGAATGGGATGTTGCGTTTGCAAATCAAGCCTGGCTTTTGGGAGATTAAGATCCGAAGTCGCTTTTTGTCCAAGCAAGATAAATTTAGTTTACAAAAACATTTAGCACCATGGCCACAAGATGAGATTTGGGCATTTCAACCTTATAATGATTTACGTTTGGTTGAAGTTGAAGGTGCATTGAGTATTGATCCACAACAAACCGATATGCCAGAGGCTTGGAAAACGCTACCAACCTATTTAATGAAATCAGATACAAATTTAGTGATAGTAGAGAAACGCCGTGGACAAGAAAAGCGTTCAGAAGAGTTACAATTACAGCGTAAATTGTGGTTAGATTTCTCAGGAAAGGGATACATCACACAAGATACACTAATTGGATCAGCACAAAATACTTCACGATTAAGAATGGCGCCACCTTATATTCTTTCTAGTGCAGCCATTGATGGTCAAAATAAATTAATTACACAATTAGATGATAATGATCCACCCGGGATTGAAATTCGTCAAGGCCAGCTTAACTTAACGGGAGTGTCTCGAATTTTGGGACGTCCTTTTCATTTACCTGCAATAGGATGGGATGTTGATGTGAAATCCTTATCATCAACACTTATTTTGCCACCGGGCTGGATGTTATTAGGGGCCTGGGGTGTTGATTCTGTCACCAATGCTTGGATTCAGGAATGGACCTTGTTGGATTTGTTTTTGGTATTAATCATGGCGGCGGCAACGGCTAAATTATTGGGGATTAGATGGGGGGTATTAGCGCTTGTTACTTTAACCTTAATTTACCGAGAACGTGGGGCGCCGATATATAGCTGGTTAAATTTAATTGCTGCTTTGGGATTATTGAAAGTCTTACCGATGGGAAATGCAAGAACTTGGATCTTATATTATTCACGCTTAAGTTTAGTTGTACTCGTATTGATTGCATTACCGTTTATGGTAAAACAAATTCGCGAAGCGATTTATCCTCAGTTAACGGTTCCCAATAGTTCTCCTGTTGCTCTGATGGCTAAACAACAGCGATATGCTGTACAGGGAATGGTGGCTTTGCCTGCATCTCCTCGTGCGGCAATGGAATCCATGGCAGGTGGTGCTGGTGCGAGTAAAGCGATGTTAGGAGGAAATCTTTCAGAGATGAAAGATCAAGCTCCACCCTTAGTGGATTATGATCCCAATGCAAAAATACAAACGGGACCCGGGATCCCTGCATGGTATTGGGATGAATTTCAATTGAATTGGAATGGCCCGGTTCTAAAAGATCAAAAACTTACTTTATGGATATTATCTAGCAGTGTTACCTCTTGCCTTAAAATTTTGCAGGTTGTACTTATGATCCTATTGATGTATGCCTTATCTATTCTTTGGCGACAGAATGAACCTTTCATTACTAATATGAAACGTTCGCTACCCTCTTCTAGCACCACTTTAAGTTTGTTCATGGCTTTGATATTTGCAGCAACGAGCTTAGTAGGAATAATGCCTAGTAATGCTTATGCTGATTTTCCTAGTCAGGAGCTATTGGGTGAGCTAAAAGATCGTTTATTAGAGCCGGCTCATTGCTTACCAGAGTGTGCCGACATTTCTCGTTTAGTTGTGCAAACAACACCTGATCAGTTGACATTAAAATTAACTATCCACGCAGCCGTTAAAACAGCGATCCCATTGCCTAGTAGCATAGATAAATGGATGCCACAAAGTGTTACAGTGGATGGTGTCGCGGCAAAATATTTGCAACTAGAAAAGCAACAATTATGGGTACAATTAGAACAAGGAGTACATGAGGTTGTTTTAGAGGGGGCCGTTGGCAAACAAGATAAATTTGACGTGATTGTTCCCTTAAAACCAAAAGTAGTAGAGTCTCACACTGAGGGGTGGACTGTTGATGGTGTTTTTCGTCATCAGTTGCAAGGTGAAAGTTTATATTTTACCCGTGTTAAATCTGCACAGATTGCTGCTTCAAATGCTTCTTCATTTACCCCAGGGCAAATGCCAACTTATGTTGTGTTAACACGTACATTGAAATTAGGTTTTGATTGGGAAATATTCAATGAATTACGTCGCGATGCGCCACTTCAAGGCGCTATCAATGTTCAGATCCCATTAGTGCAGGGAGAATCAATACTTTCAGACAATGTTGAGGTAAAGGATGCGAAAGTTTTTGTTTCCATGGGAGAAAATCAACGTAGTATTTCTTGGAAGTCAAAGCTAAAGCAAATGCCTGAAATAAAATTGATAGCGCCGACACAAAATAATATAAAAGAAATATGGCAATTAGATGCTATATCACAATGGCACTGTCGTTTTGAAGGGATCCCTATCATTCATCAGCAAAATCCGCAGGGACGTTGGTTTCCAACCTGGTATCCATGGCCTGGAGAAACGCTCACTATTTCTGTGACACGTCCTGTCGCGGTTGCAGGAGAAACCTTCACTATTGAAAACAGCCGTTTAACAATAGTGCCTGGAAAACGGGCGACAGATAACACACTTAACTTTTTAGCACGCAGCAGTTTAGGGGGTACGCACTCCCTAAAGATCCCTCAAGAAGCTAAATTGCAGGATGTCTTAATTAACGGGATGAGTCAGCCGTTAAATGCGAGAAAAGGTGAAATCACAATACCCATTCATCCTGGTGAGCAACAGATAGAGTTAAAATGGCAATTACCTGAAGGGATCCGTAACTATTATGCGACACCTACAGCGGATTTAAACCAATCATCAAGTAACACGCTGATTAATCTACAGTTAGGAAAAGATCGTTGGATTTTAGCATTGGGGGGACCTGCTGTAGGCCCTGCCGTTTTATTCTGGGGCATACTGATTGTTGTTGTATTAGTTGCAATAATGCTAGGTAAATTTGCAAAGACACCATTAACCACATGGCAATGGCTCTTGTTGGGTGTTGGGATCGCCGTAGCGACGCCCTTAGCAGCATTAATTGTTGTCGCATGGTTTTTTGCAATGCGTAAAAGAGGAGAAGCCACTATAGCGATGAGCGAATTTTCGTTTCAAGTCATACAAGTCGGATTATCTTTGCTGACACTATTGTTTGTAGTTAGTTTGTTTACAAGTATATCAAGTGGTCTTTTAGGCACACCGCAAATGCAACTAGGGACACCCTATGTTGATTTTGTTCAATCTATATTTTCTTTTCCAACTTATTTTCAATTGCAGTGGTATCAAGATATCTCTTCTCGCGAATTACCACATGCTTGGGTAGTTTCCTTACCTTTGTATGTTTACAGAATACTTATGCTGCTGTGGGCATTATGGCTTGCTTTTTCTTTGATAAGATGGCTTCGCTGGGGTTGGCAGTGCTTTTCTACCGGCGGATTATGGTATAGACAACCTCCCCAATAACCCCCTCATTACTAGGCACTTCAAACTAAGTAAGAAGATTTTGTAAGATGCGTCATTTTTGATAAAATGGCGCGTCTTTAAACCAATGTGCGATAAGAACTATCAAAACATTTTGATTTTGCTATTCAGGCAAGGTGAATATCGTTTCCCGATAACGCCTAAGCAAGCGGGCAATCATATTGAAGGTGCGGCTTGAAGAGCATATAGTATGCATCGTCGAAATGACCCGCAGATTGGATAATAACAATAAAACTGCGTTAAAAAACGTTTCTTTATCACATTCAACCGTGATGCATTCCGATGGGAGAGATTGTAGATGAGCAAAATGACAAAAAATAAATTGGCCATGCTGGCGTTAGCTGGTCTTGGTACTGTTGCCTCCGGTCCCGCATTGGCTGGTGCTGGTGGTATGACGGTTGATACCAAGGGTGGCTTAGAAGTTTTTGAACTAGATGGAAATAACTACTGGTTTAAAATTGGCGGAAGATTATTTTTAGATCAAGCTTTCTTTGATGCAGATGATAACGAAAATGCTAGCGCTTTCCCAAGTGGTGCTCATATCCGAAGCGCGCGTATTACCTTTAAAGGTGGTGTAGGGCATGATTGGGTTTATAAAATTGACTTAGATCACGATGATGATCCAGGCGTACCAGGCCGTACTCGTTTAGGCGAAGCATTCATTGGATATAGTGGTTGCAAAAATCTTTGGTTTGCTTTGGGCCAAGTAAGTATTCCATTTGGTTTGGAAAACTGGCAAAGTGCTAACGATACGCAATTTATGGAAATTTCCTTACCTTCCGGCGCCTTTGCACCTAACAAAGGGCTAGGTTTATACGGAGAATGGCATGGCACTATGTTTACGGCGGCTGGTGCAGTTTATGAACCATCTGCAGGTTTTCGTGCAACCGGTGATGTGTTATCACAACCTGCTATTGGTCCATTTGGCCCAGTTCCTGCGGGTACCCCTATCGCTGGCGTAGGTCCTTTTGATAGTGATCCAGGTAGCGATGATTGGGGAATTGGTGGACGTATCACTTTCTCACCTGTTCATGATGATTATACTGTCTATCATGCAGGTGTTTCAGCACGTTATGAGAAGTTTCATCCTAATGCTAATAACTTTGATTATGTAGCGGGATTAGAAGTTTTAGCTCGTCAAACACCCGATATCTTTACAAACATTCCACCCAATTCTTCCAGACACCATGATGTTTGGGGATTTGAATTAGCAGGCCGTTGGGGGCCATTCTTGCTCCAAGGTGAATACATGTTGGCAGATGTGGCGCGCGATGATTTCTTCGGCGTTTCTGATCTTCGTAACCCTCCCGGAGATTTGGATTACCATGGTTGGTACGTAGCTGCTTCCTATGTATTGACCGGTGAAACCAGAGAATACGACTTTGACAGCGGAACATTCGGTGCAGTTCACCCACACTCTCGTAGAGGGGCTTGGGAAATTGGGGTACGTCATAGCTTTGTAGATTTATTGGATAACGCTGCATTTGCAAATAATCCATACTTCCAATTCATTGATTTTGTACCCGCTTCTGCAGTAGATGTTTTCAATGCTCCTGCCACTGGTGCTAATAACTTTAGAACAGGCGTAAGCGTTCAAGACGTAGTAGGCTCTGTTCATAGCACAACAGTTGGTTTAACTTGGTGGGTTAATGACAACGTTAGATTCATGGCTAACTATGTTAGAACTGATCTCCCAGGCTCAGTTGACGTTGATGCTTTAGGTTTAAGAGGCCAAGTTTCTTGGTAAAATACCTGAAAAAGCCCTGCAAATGCAGGGCTTTTTTTTGTTAAGCAAATATATTAAGTTCACAACTCTACTTATAAAAATTATTTTGTACTTACCTTTCCAACAGCTAAACTTAACGTAAATTCTTAAGATATGGATGTGCACATGTTGCGTCGCACTTTATTGATGAGCGTTGCGTGTATGGCAATGTGGGGTTGTTCTCAAACAAATCCGCATGCTCAAGATCCCTTTGAAGGGCTAAATAGAGCTACTTTTCGTTTTAATAAAGTTGTTGATTCAGCTGTTGCTAAGCCTGTCGCTTATTTGTACCTTAGGTATTTACCCGCACCATTTCAAGTAGGTATTGGGAACTTCTTTGATAATTTAAGAGAGCTCCCCAATGTTGCTAATGATGTCTTACAGTTTAAATTTGGTTATGCAGCGCACGATGCAAGCCGGTTTTTAATCAACTCTACAATTGGTATCTTTGGATTATTTGATCCTGCCTCTGCACTGGGATTAGAGCATCGTAAAGAAGATTTTGGTCAAACCCTCTATCATTGGGGATACGAAAATTCTTCTTATCTTGTACTGCCTTTCTTAGGTCCTAGCACCTTTAGAGATGCGCTTGGGATGGCGGTTGATTATTATGCATTTAGCGTTTGGCCTTGGGTTGAATCTGACTGGAAGTATGCATTCTTAGCTGTAGACTTTATCGATCTGAGAGCACGATTGTTACGCAAAGAGTCCGTGCTGGATGTTTTAGCAGTTGATGAATATTCTTTTATGCGCGATGCCTATTTCCAACATCGAAAATATTTATTTATGGATTCAACAACGGAAAATGGGAACGACGACGATATTTATTCAGATGAGCTGGATGAAGCAAAGAATCATGAGAAGAAAGAAGAAAAACCGGCTGAAATAAAAGCTTCAGAGAGCGTGACACCTTCTAATGGTGATACGACCCAGAAAAAAGATGAGCATGGAACAAAAGCGCAGAATCATCATGCAAAGACAAAAAAAACTGAGCAAAAGAATGGTAAAAATCAAGTAAAAAATGATCTTCAAGCAGATCCACAAAAGAAAAAAATTGAGTCGATCCAAGGACAGACCACGCAAAATAATTCTGCGATAAAAGCAAACTATGATGATTCTAAAGCAGTTATTTTGTCCAAACCTACCACCTCAGCGCTTAAAGAAAATAAAATCAAAGAACAAACCCAACCGCATCAAAGCGATAAAAAAAAGGTGCTAAAGGAAGCAAAACAGCAGATAACGCCCATCCCTGTTGAGTTAAAAAAGCAAAATTAAAAACTAAAAATTGCGTAATCTTATATAAATTTACAGGATTAATATTTAAGTAAAACTGTTTGCTTTTACCGTTGACCTATTCTTCTACTGATTCATCATAGGTCGATTTTTTTTTAATTTAAATAAAATCCTTCCAACCCATCCAGCAAAAAACTGACCAAAACTAAACACTACCTTGAAATCATCCGATTAAATATAAAGTGCTTTGCCTATATTATTAAAAAGAATGATATATTAGGTTTGTATGCTAACAAGTTGATTGTAAATGCAGTGGTATTTAAAAGCATCGTTTACAAGGTAGGTGCACAAGCAGAACTTGCAGGGCAGAATAATTGAAGATGTAGATCTCTTAAATCAATGTTAGCAGTTAGTTTTTAGGCTAGGCCGCCTCTTCAGTAAATAGGATGTTGAGCAGGAGAGCTAATTTGAATGTGAGACTATATCCAATAAGAGTATAAAGAGGGCATTATGGTGGACTCTTATGGACGGATCCTAAGTGTTGATGATGATCCAGATATTCTAAAGAGAATATCGACTTACTTAGAAGATAGTGGCTTTATTGTGTTCGAAGCAAGTAATGGTAAAGAAGCATTAAATTTATTTGCATCGAAGAAGCCCGATCTTGTGCTGTGTGATTTAATTATGCCTGAGATGAGCGGTTTGGAGCTGCTAGAAATCTTAAAAAAGGAATCACCTGAGACGCCCATTATTGTTATTTCAGCAACAGAAGTCATGGGGGATGTCATCGAGGCGTTACGCTTGGGAGCATGGGATTATATTGCTAAGCCTATTACAAATATGGCAGTCCTTGAGCATGCAGTTTGCAGGGCATTGGAGAGAGGAAGATTAGTCATTGAAAACAGAAATTACCGGGCACAGCTAGAAGAAAAAAATATGCAGCTGACGCAAAGTTTGGGACAGTTGAAAGAAGATCAGGATGCTGGAAAAAGTGTCCAGCAGAAACTATTGCCCAAACCTATTTTTGAACTAAACGAATATATTTTTTCTCACGTTGTTATTCCATCACTTTATTTAAGTGGTGATTTTGTAGATTATTTTGCAATTAGCCAGGACAAAATAGGTTTTTATATTGCTGATGTTTCAGGGCACGGTGCTTCTTCAGCTTTTGTGACAGTTTTATTAAAAAGTCTGGTGGAGCAAATGCTTTCTAATTATCAAACACGAAATGATGAGCTTATTTTAAATCCAGATCGTGTTCTAAAGCACATCAGCGATGACATCTTGCAAGCAAAGCTTGGAAAGTATCTTACCATGATTTATGGTGTTTTAGATTTGAAAGAGAATCAGTTAGTTTATAGTGTTGGTGGACATTATCCTAACCCCGTTATTTGGAATGGTAAAGTAGCCACCTTTTTAGAGGGAACAGGATTTGCTGTGGGGATATTTAAAGACGCAAGATTTGAATCTCATACTTGTCCTTTACCGGAACAGTTTTCATTGGCCATGTTTTCTGATGGAATTTTTGAAATATTACATGGAAAAAATTTACAAGAGAAAGAAGAAAGATTATTAGAAATAGTCAATAAATCACAGCTTTCTGTAGAGGATATTTTATCTTCTTTGGGAATTAAAAACGAAAGTGGATGCCCAGATGATATTACGCTTTTATTGATGAACAGGAATGATGTATGCAACAAACATATCAGCAAGTAATGTATTTTGAAGGAGGAGATTTCCTCATTCTTAAGCTAGTAGGGACGCTGAGATTTGATTGTGCCTTTGTTCTTGAACAAGCATTAGAGCATTTGAAGAATACCAAAGAAGATCATGATATCATTATAGATATGACTGACACAAAATACATAGATAGCACCATCATTGGCACAATAGCAAAATCTTTTTTACCGGAGCAAGGGAAAGAGAATTTGTGGCCATTGCCTAAAATTGTATTTGAACACGATGACGTGAAAAAGGTCTTTGATAAAATTGGATTTGATAAATTTTTTAATTTTCAAAAATCTGATGCACGGATAAATATTCCGCTAGAAAGCTTTACAAAAATTGAAAATAGTGCTCAGGATAAGGAAAAATTGCGAAGCACAGTTTATAGTGCACATCAAGCACTTAATGTGCTACAACCTCATGATGAGGATATTAAGATTGTTGTTCAATCTTTGAAAGATAAGTAACAGTTAATTTTTTGGAGAATATGACACCATGGATAAACCTGAAGATCCCTCTAACAAGGAGAAGATAACTTCTTCTTCAGAAAATGAGCAGAAAGAGGCTACGTCTTCTGTTTCCGGTGATATCGCTCAAACTGAAAGCGAAGAAGAATCATTTTCCGAGCAATGGAGTGTTCCTCCTGCACATCGTGTGGCATATGATCCCTTACTTGGCTGCTTAGTTGTATTAACACGTCTTGAGCACAACCCTTTTTCTCCAGAAACCTTAATTGCAGGACTACCGCTTGTTGATAATAAATTAACGCCTGAGTTATTTATCAGAGCAGCGGCACGAGCAGGGTTGTCAGCGCAAATTGTCAAACGTCCATTGAATGAAATTTCGAACTTGGTATTGCCTTGCGTTCTATTATTGAAAAATCGTCAAGCCTGCATTCTCATCTCAAAGAATGAAGCGAAGGATACTGCGGTTATTATTCAACCCGAAACAGGTGAAGGAGAAGTGACGGTAGCGCTAGATTCCTTGGAAAAATCGTATACCGGATATACCATTTTTGCTAAGCCTAGCTTTCATTTTGATAAACGAACTGATGAAGGATTTAAAGAACCGCCCAAATCTTGGTTTTGGGGAGTCATTGCTACAACTTGGAAATTGTATTCGGAAGTGTTGGTAGCTTCGTTTTTTATTAATCTATTTGCTATTGCTTCATCGCTGTTTGTGATGAACGTGTATGACAGGGTTGTTCCAAATAATGCAATGGATACACTTACGGTTTTATCCATTGGGGTTTTAATTGTCTTTAGCTTTGATTTTCTAATGAAAATGCTGCGTGGCTATTTTATTGATATTGCCTCTAAAAAAACGGATGTCATCTTATCAGCAAATATTTTTGAGCAGATGATGGGGATCCGAATGGAGGCAAGACCTGAATCGGTAGGTAATTTTGCCAATAACATGCAGCAGTTTGAATCTTTTCGCGATTTTGTCACGTCAACGACGATTAGTGCGTTGATTGATTTACCCTTCGTTTTATTTTTTATTGCCATTATTTTTGCTATCGGTGGGTATGTGGTTATTGTTCCTATCTTTGCCGTGCCTTTAGTTATCTTGGCAGGTTTAATTATTCAGAGGCCACTTAATAAATATGTTAAAGAATCCTATCGTTATGCGGGGCAAAAGCATGCCATGCTGATTGAATCTTTAGCAGGTGTTGAGACGATTAAAGGACTTTCCGCTGAAAGTTCCTTGCAACGGAAATGGGAACATGCAGTAGGAATGGCTGCAAAAATTGGTACCAAGGTAAGAGGCTTATCTTTAACTGCAATTAGTTTCTCAGCATTTATTCAACAGGTTGCTGGGGTGGTGGTTGTTATTTTAGGGGTAAACAGAATTGCCAACGGTGAAATGACCATGGGGGCCTTAATTGCCTGCACCATTTTGACTGGACGAGCTTTAGCGCCTTTAGCGCAGATAGCAGGTCTTCTCACAAGATATCATCAATCGATGGCGGCATTACAATCATTAGATAATGTGATGAAAATGCCTACTGACAGGCTACGAGGACGTACGCCTTTGCATCGACCTGTTTTAAATGGCGATCTTGAGTTTAGAGATGTTGGTTTTAAATATCCAAGACAAACTATCCCTGCTTTAAGCAATGTGACGTTTCATATTTCGCCGGGAGAAAAAGTCGGGATTATTGGTAGAATTGGATCCGGAAAGACTACAATTGAAAAGTTAATTTTGGGTCTATATCAAGCACAGGAAGGCACGGTCTTGCTAGATGGGACAGAAATTAGCCAATTAGACCCTGCATCCATGCGTCGGAATATTGGATACGTTCCTCAAGATTTAATGTTGTTTTATGGTACAGTCAAGCAGAATATTACTTTTGGTGCTCCATTTGCAGATGATATATCAGTGCTTCGAGCAGCGAAAATTGCTGGGGTGACAGATTTTGTCGCCAAACACCCGCAAGGATTTGATATGCCAGTAGGAGAGAGAGGGGAAAAGTTATCGGGTGGTCAACGGCAAGCTATTGCGATAGCAAGAGCACTTATACTTGATCCTCCCATCTTAGTGTTAGATGAACCCACTAACATGATGGATAACCGTACAGAAGAGATGTTCAAGAATCAGTTAATGGAAACGGCAAAGGATAAAACACTCATTTTAGTAACCCATAAAGGTTCATTACTTTCACTGGTAGATCGCTTGATTTTAATGGATGGCGGTAAAATTATAGCCGATGGGCCACGCGATTTGGTTCTTAAGGCTTTAGCTGAGGGGAAATTGCATTCACATGCGCGATAAATTTAATAAAGCATTAAAGAAGATAAAAAATCTTCCTGAAAAAGTTCCTGCAGCTTTACAGCGTCTTCCGGAACTTAAGAAGCAAGGAGATATAGAAGAGGTTGACATTGAGTTCATGACAGACACCAGTGCTGCCATGCTACAAGGCGTGCCTATTCGTTATCATTTGATTTTAATCGTTTCTGCACTCTTTTTACTTATTGGTTTGATTTGGGCAAATTTTGCGGTACTAGATGTTGTCACCGTTGGGCAAGGTAAAGTTATCCCCTCTAGTAATATGCAAGTAATACAAAACTTGGAAGGAGGGATTGTTAAAGATATTCGAGTAAAGGTGGGTGACATTGTTGAGCGAGATCAGGTATTGATGATAATCGATGATACCAGATTTGTCTCATCATTGAAGGAAAATGAAACCCAAATTGCAGCGCTTCGCGCCAAAATTATTCGTTTAACAGCAGAAACCAATGGTGAAGCACTTAAATTCCCTAAAGAATTGCAAGAGCAATATCCGCAATACATCAACTCAGAAACAAATTTATATGAATCGAGAAAGAATGAACTACAGGTAAAATTAAATATTTTACGTGATGATGTGGAACAAAAGAAACAAGAATTAGAGGGGGCAAGACAGAAAAAAGATCAATTGCAAAGAAGCTTAGATCTTGTCAAGAAGGAACTTTCTTTGACTAAACCTTTGGTGAGCCAAGGTGCAGTTTCTGAAGTGGATGTTTTGCGCTTAGAAAGAACGGTGAATGATATGGCAGGTGAATTAGAGCAGACTAGCTTGTCAATTCCAAAATTAGAATCAGCGTTAGCCGGTTCACAAAAGAAAATTGATGAATTACTCATTACTTTTAAAACAGAGGCGTTGTCAGATCTGAATACGGCTAGAGCAGAATATAATAAACTTACTGAATCTACAAAAGCAGCAGAAGACAGAGTAAAGAGAACTATCGTACGCTCTCCTGTTCGTGGGACAGTTAATGAAGTCAAAGTCACTACCATTGGTGGTATTGTTCAACCTGGACAAGATTTAATTAAAATTGTTCCTTTGGATGACACCTTATTGATCGAAGCTAACATTCGTCCAGCTGATATTGGTTTCTTAAGACCAGGATTGCCTGCTACAGTGAAAATTTCTGCCTATGATTTTTCAATTTATGGCGGTTTAAAGGCAGTAGTTGAGCATATCAGTGCAGATACTATTACTGATGAAAAAGGTAATCCTTTTTATCAAATACGAGTACGAACAACAGAACGTAGCTACTTAATTGGTAAACATGGTGAGCGTTTACAAATTATTCCAGGTATGAGCGCAACAGTTGATATCTTAACTGGGCAAAAAACAGTTTTAGAGTATCTGCTTAAACCTATTATTAAGGCTAAGAAGAATGCAATGAGAGAAAGATAGGCCATGATTTTAATTGCGTCGTTAGATACAGACCAAGCACAGATATGGCATGAGATCCTTGAGCCGCATTTTGCAGTATATGAGGTGGATGTTCATGACCGTCGTGCTTTGGAATTAATCTTAAAAAAAGTATCTTTTGACGCAATAATTGTTGATCTTGCGCTGTTAGATGACTCTGGTATTAGTGAAATTTCTGAACTGAAAGAATTGCAACCTGATCTTCGTATTATTATCATGACAAAATTTCCGTCGCAACGCGAAGAAATTTCAGCCATATTATTTGGTGCGAAGGCTTATTGTAGTTTTGATATGAAATTGGATCTATTCCCTAAAGTAGTCAGAACCGTTTTAGATAATGAGATCTGGGTTGATAGAAAATTTGTATCAAGGCTATTAGCTGAAATTGAAGATATTACGCATGTAAAACATGCTGAAGCAAAACGGCTTGATAAGGGAATAGCAGCAATGACCCCTAGAGAGAACGAAATTGCATGTTTAGTGGCAACCGGGGCAAGTAATCGTCGAATAGCTGAACAGTTAAATATTTCAGAGCGTACAGTAAAAGCCCATTTGGGCGTTATTTTTAGAAAAGTGGGTATCACTGATAGATTGCAATTAGCTCTTTATATGAATCGACATCAACAACTTTCTTCAATTTGGCACAGCAGCAAACTAGGTACGTCTTCTCCTTCCTCCACTGATCCGCATCATAAACATTAAAAGTAATATTCTATTGTTTGAAAATTGAGCGACGTATTTATTGGTATCGCTGTGTAATCCATTAAATATTGGACAGGCGAAGTTGTTAAAATCTTACTTACTTAGTTAGTAACAAACTATCCTAACCCCATCGTAGTTGAAAAGAATCCTTAGAATTTCTTGCTGCTGAAAAAAATTCACTTTCTTCACATTGAAGGGTATATTACTCGTAATGGACAAGCTAACATACGTTTCGATGTATGTAGGTAACCAGCTATTTTGGTGCTTACAATGCGTGAGTTTAGTGTCCTGCAGGCGTTTAAGGATAGACGGAAAGAGCGGACAAAGACATGTCAAAAAACAGATTTCTAAAAATACTCTTACCTTCAATCGCGTTGACTTTTGGAAGCCAAGCAAATGCATATACGCTTCAAGAAGCGGTAGCTAACACGCTTGCGACCTCTCCAGATTTCTTAATTGGAACGAATACCCGAGATATGGTCGACAAAGAATTGCGTCAATCATATGCTGGGTTTTTGCCAACCGTTGATATGGCGGCAGGTTGGGGAGAGCAATACACTAATAACCCGACAACCAGAGCAGCTAACCCGCTTTTAGGCGGCGATACCCGTTCTGCAACTGGTACAATGACGGAAACACGTACAGAGTTCAGTCTCATTGCATCACAAATGCTATTTGACGGCTTTGCTGTTTATCATGATGTTGAAGGAAAGAAAGCAAGAGTACGCGCTGAATCATGGCGTGTAAATGGTTCCGCACAAGACATCGCTTTAGATGCAGTGCAAGCATACTTAGATGTATTGCTAAGAAGAGAATTAGTACATCTTAATAGAGATAACTTAGCCAACCACGAACGCATTTATGGGCAAATTCAGAAGCGCAGCGAAGGGGGGATTGGTCGTAAAGCAGATTTAGATCAAGCCGAAGGACGTGTTGCTTTAGCGCGTACAAATTTAATGGCTGAAGAAGCTAATTTAAGAGACGCTGAAACTGAATTTTTACGTAAAATTGGTATCCCTGTTCCTAATCATCTCGTTAGACCAGGTTTTCCACGCTTTTTCCCACAAAACGAGCATAATGCTGTCGAATGGGGTTTAAAGCGTCATCCTATTTTGCGTGCATCGGTTGAAGATGTGAATGTTGTTCGTGAAGAACGTAAAGTAGCCAAATCACCTTTCGTTCCACGATTTGACTTGCAATTGGGTATGACTCGTAACCATAACATTGATGGTACAACGGGGGATTCAGACGACAATTCTGCTATGCTAAGAATGCGTTGGAATTTGTTTAGCGGTGGTAAAGATCTTGCTAACCTATGCCGCGCCTCTTACAAAATGCAAACAGCGCAAGAAGTACAAAATCGTGCGCATCGTCAAGTTGTTGAGAGCGTAAGATTGGCTTGGAGTACTTATACGACTGCTAAGCGACAAATGAAATATTTTAAAGAGCATGTTGATGCAAGCGTGAGAACCACTGAAGCTTACCAAAAACAATTTAACATTGGTCAGCGAACCTTGCTTGACTTATTAGACTCTGAAAATGAATTATTTGGCGCAAGAGTCTCTCTTGCTAATGGTAAACATCAGGAATTATTGGGTACGTATCGTGTGCTTAATGCAACAGGCTGCCTAACTGAAGAACTGAATATAGCGTTACCAAAACAAGCTGAACCAAGACCTACTGCAATTATGGATGGCTCTTCTCGATTCTTCGATAAGACAACCACGATATTTGACTAGTAGTTCGCATGTACTCTCTCCTCTTTCGAGGGGAGAGTGCACTCAGATTGCATGCTTTCAAGTGATGCTAAGAGCATAGATGAAAGCCAAAAATGAAGTGGGAAGTTTATCAAATCAGTTACCAAAATGAGACCTGAGCGAGAAACAGAAGTGTAATAAATTACACGGCTTGAGATGAGCAAAGGCAACAAAGTCTAAAAACAAAATGGAAAGTGATTAGGCGCTCATAGGTTGAAGACACCCCCTCCCTATTCTAAAAAAACTAAACCCTCTTTATTTCTTCCTAAAAGCGGATACTTACTTTTAACCCTAACACTATTATCGCTTTTCTGTTTTGCATGGGCCGTTGATTTCACTCAAAGTTATCTTAATGAAATCGGAAAAAATTATGGCGAATATGCAAAACGTCGTTTAATTGGCTGGCAAAAATTAACCACAGAAAATAAAAATCTAGACGAGAAGAAAAAGCTCGAAGCAGTTAATACCTATTTCAATCTTTTGGAGTATGCAAAAGATATTAATCATTGGGGAATAGATGACTATTGGGCAACGCCTTTAGAATTTATCGTATCTGGTGCTGGTGACTGTGAGGATTTTGCTGTAGCAAAATATTTCACTTTATTAGAATTGGGAGTGCCAGATGAGAAACTCCTCATTATGTATGTAAAGCTTAAGCAATATAGTGAGGTTTACAATCAAGCTCATATGGTGCTTTTGTATTATGAGACTCCGCAAAGCGTCCCTTTAGTACTAGATAATATTAACAAAGAGATTTTACCTGCGGATCAACGTCAGGATTTAAAACCTATTTACGGTTTTAATGGTACTGGGTTATGGCAAGCAAAAGAGCTTGGAAAAGGGAATAAGATTGGAAATGCCTCAGATCTGAAAAGATGGGTAGATTTAGAACAAAGGATGAAATCTGGAAAAATCTCCAAATGGAAGGGGCAGGGGCTATAGAAGGATTAAGCGTTTTAAGGGAGCAAATATGACACTGAGTCGCCAACTTATACTCTGTGGGTTGATAATTTTATTTTGCCTTTTTGCTGGGATGATAAATTTTGTTGTCAAAAATACCGAGGCTTTTCTCAATAATGAATTGGCTTCACATTCCCAAGATACTGCGACAGCATTAGGGTTAACCTTAACGACTATCATGAAAAATAATGATGTCGAAACTGCAAGTAGAACCGTCGATGCAATATGGGATAGAGGGTATTATAAATCCATTGTTATTTTGGGACCCGATGGTTCTCCTTTGGTTGAACGTCGTCAAGAGATCAAAGTATATGGCGTACCAGAATGGTTCATTAAATTTTTTACCTTGAAAACTGAACCTAAAGAGGCTGTGATCTTGGATGGATGGCAGCAACAAGGAAAGGTAAAGATAGAAAGTAATCCTGGGTTTGCTTATCAACAAATTTGGGGAACCTTTATTGAATCATTGCAATGGTTTTTAGTTACTGGTGTATTAGCAGCGATTTTAGGTGGGATACTTTTATATATTATTTTAAGACCATTACGTGCGATTACTGCGCAAGCGCTGGCTATTTGTAATAAGCAGTTTTTTGTACAAGAGCGATTGCCATGGACATTTGATTTAAGACTTGTTGTTGAAGCAATGAACAACATGTCAAAGCGGTTGAAGCAACTCTTTGAAGAGCAGATACAAATTTCAGAGCAATTGCGCGAACAAGCCTATAAAGATCCCGTGAGTAAATTGGGAAATCGTCGTTACTTTGATATGCAATTTGACTATATCCTAAAAGATAAGGAAAAAGGTGGGCTTGGCGCATTACTGTTAATTGAATTAAAAGATTTTAAAGCATACAACGATAAGCACGGCTATCAAGAAGGCGATCGATTGTTACAAAACGTTGCGCTGATGGTTCAAGAATGTTGCCAAGGAATTGATAATGCCCTCGTAGCACATGTCAAAGGAGCGAGTATTATTGTTGTTCTACCGAATAAATCTAAAGAAACTGCTAATTCATTGGCTGAGAAAATTTGCCAACAGTTTGTTGAATTTGAGCGTAAACATTTTAGTAAAGAATCAGAAGTCGGTTCTATCGGTATCGCTTTATATAATGCAGATAACAATAAGAAAGATATTCTCGCTCTTGCAGATATGGCGCTTAGAGCAGCGCAGACCTCAGGCCCAAATCAGTGGCATTGTTTAGAAGAAGGTACTGGGCAAGTACAGCAGATCTATGGTGCGCAAGAGTGGCGTGAGATTTTTGAAAAAGTAATAGCGGAAAATAGTGTATTACTTCATTTTCAAGAAACGCAAATGTGGGATGGTAAAAGCGGCAAAATTTATGAAACATTGATGCGAATCAAAATAGGTGAAAATATCATTTCCGCGGGCATTTTCATGCCAATGGCTGAGCAATTAAATCAGATCTTGGCGATGGATAAATTGGTGATACAAAATGTAGTTCAAAAAATTCTCAATAGCAAAGCAGAATATACTTTTTCAGTGAACGTTTCGCCAAGCTCTTTAGAAGATGAAAACTTTCAAAAGTGGTTATTGGAAAAACTAAAATCTCTTGGCAAAAAAGTGAATCAACTTATTATTGAATTACCAGAATATGGTGTTGTAAACCGTATTAAGCTGGTGAGAGAATTCTTTTTAAAAATTTCTTCTTTAGGTAGCAAAACCGCTATTGATCATTATGGTAAGAACTTTAGTTCTTTCTCTTATCTTTATAATCTGAAACTGAATTATCTGAAGATTGATGGTGGTTTTATTAAAAGCCTCAATGAAAGTGAGGAAAATCAATTTTTTGTTCGTTCATTAGTAGATATAGCGCATAGCTTGGGTATCCTGGTTGTGGCAGAATCAGTCGAGAGTGAGGCTGAATATAAGATTCTGCAACAGCTCAAGGTGGATGGCGGACAAGGATATTTTATTGGAAAACCAAAAGAGTTAGAAATTTAAATATAAAATAAAAAAGTCCGTGGCACTTGATCGCAAGTCAGTTATGCCGTAGGGTTTTCCACTTGGCAATCCAAAGGTGATTAAATAGTTAAATGACTGGTAAAGCTCCTTTAGTACAAATGAATGAACCTAACCCTTCAATTACTAAAGGGTCAACCTTTGTGACCAATGTATTACCGTGGGTCATTTGTGGCCTTGCTGCAGCATTTTACTGCTATGAATATCTACTTCGTATCACCCCTGGACTAATCGTCCCAGAATTACAACGTGCATTCAGCGTCAATGGTCAGTACCTTGATGCAACCCTTGTTGGTCACCTGAGTGCTTTCTACTACTATGCATATACGCCCATGCAGCTTCCTGTTGGGTTGCTGATGGATCGCTACGGACCACGCTGGATCTTAACTATCGCTGTTTTTTGTTGTGCAGTAGGAACGGTGATTTTTGGAAGTACAACCTCTTGGTGGGTTGCCGCGATGGGTCGTTTTGCCATTGGATTTGGATCTGCATTCGCCTTTGTCGGTGTACTAAAACTTGCTTCAACCTGGCTACCCTCTGATCGCTTTGCCATGATTTCAGGGCTCACAACGACTTTAGGTGTGATAGGTGCGATGCAAGGGAACATCATTCTGGGCGATTTAATTCAAAAGATTGGTTGGCGTGAGACCATTCTTTACTCCAGTTATATTGGATTTATTCTCGTTCCCATTATTTGGTTGGTAGTACGTAATTCACCAGCACATTTAAAGGGCGCAGCAACGCAACAAGATCCTTCAAATTGCATGAGCTATAAGCAATTATGGCAAGAAATTCGTACTTCAATGACGAATCCACAAATTTGGCTTAATGGTGTGATAGCCGGATTATTATGGACCCCAGTAATGGTATTTCCAGAACTGTGGGGCAAGCTCTACTTGCAAACCATCCATAATTTTACTGCTGAAGATGCTTCACGTGCTGTGACAATGATATTGCTAGGCGTTGCGCTTGGGGCACCCTTAACAGGATTCATTTCAGATAGGGCGCGACGTAGACGCTTACCATTAAAAATCGGGGCTTTATTGTCTTGTATATTAATGTTGTCCTTCATGTATTATCCGAATTTAACCCTGACACATGTTAAAATTTTACTTTTCTTTATTGGGGTGGCAGCAAGTGTAGAGGTCATTTGCTTTGCAATTGGCCGAGAAAACTGTTCTCAAAGCTTAGCCGGGACTGTGGTTGCCGTAACCAATTTCTTAGTTAGTTCATTTGCAATATTCCAGGTGGTTTTTGCTAAGATATTAGATTGGACTTGGAATGGACAAATTGTTGACCAAGCTAAAATCTATGGTGCCCAAAGTTACCAAACAGCAATGTTAGTATTACCTGCAACAGCATTGCTGGCTTTCTTACTTAGCTTTGCCTTAAAAGAGACCTATTGCCGACCTATTGTTGTTCCTTCCTTAGATCCAAACAAAAAGTAGATCTACACTATAATTTAGATAGGCCTGCGTCTGGCTGGCTTTCTGAATCAATAGACCAAGGACATAAGATGGACTATCGTCTCCTCAAAGGATTGATGCTCATTTCAATGGCGGCGGCTATTGCAGGATGTGCTTTGGAGCCAAGTCAGCGTGCCCAAAGGGTTCTACCTGCCTATCCTGAAATGGTGAGTGATTGCGCCTTTATAGGTGGAGTTACAGGTAATGCACCAGCCTTAGCCCTCCCTATTGGCGAACAGTATGCAAAATACCAGGCACTTGATGAAGCTGCGGCCTTAGGGGCAACGCATATTGTTTGGGCAGATACATCCGGTGGACTTTTTCCAGGATTTATCCCAGGATTTCAGCCCGTAGCGCAAGGGCGCGCTTATTACTGCGATCCTGATCGCGCACTACCAAACTCCTATCGTTACATAGATCAATATCTCAGATTGCACCGTTATCCCTACGATGGGGATAGAGATTAACATACTCTTTGCGTTTGAATTCATGCATTTTGTAAGTGATCCCCACCGAGAATTGCGGCGACTTCGTCGGTTTTTTCTATCCGAAGGGGGGGGAAAAAGATATAATGTGAGGCAATCTTCTTAGTAGTAGTGATTTTGCACTTAATAAAATGACAGCCCCTTTATTTAGAAAAGAAGCGCTTGAACACCGTAAAGATAAACTTTATGGCGATGTCATTTTGCTTCAACCCTTATCAATGACAATATTAGTTGGCGTTGTCACAGCAATTTGCCTCTTAGTTCTGTCTATTTTATTTTGGGGAACCTATGCTCGAAAAGAAACGGTGCATGGTTTTTTGATCCCAGATAAAGGTATTGTCAAAACTTATGTTCCTCAAGCGGGTGGAACTATTTATGAGATCCACGTTAGAGAAGGCGATGAGATCAAAGAAGGGCAAGCATTAATTACTGTTCTTTCTGAACGTACGATGCAAGGCGGAGCTGATATTGATACCTTAAAACTTCATGAATTAGATATTACGCTTCAACATCAACAAGAACGTATCAAAGGTGAAGAAACGTTATTGATTGCGCAGAGCAATCAATTGCGAACACAAATCAAAGGGCTCAAAAAAGAATTAGAGCAAATAGAACAAAGTTTAAAAAATCAGCACGACAGGGTAAAGAGCTTTGAATCTCGTGTGCAAGCTTTTCATAAGCTGCTCGAAACCAAAAATGTTTCTCAAAGTGATTATCAAAAAATATATGAAGATTTTCTTGCACAGAAACAGCAATACCAAGAATTGTTAAGAACTAAGGTAAATAGACAGAATTCACTTTCGCAAGCAGAGTCTGAACTTGAACAGCTGCCACTAAAATCAAGATCCCATGTCAATGAAATTGAAAAAGTCATTTCAGAACTGAAACAGCAAACGGCAGAAGTGCAGGGGCGACGTCAGTTGGAAATTCGAGCTCCTATTGCTGGTACAGTAACCGCACTTCAGGCAAGAGAAGGACAAATGGCAACGAATAATACGCCTTTGATGGCGATTATTCCTAAAGATGCCATCATGCAGGCTGAATTGTATGTGCCTTCACGAGCAATCGGTTTTATTACCCCAGGCCAAACAGTTCGGATCCGTTATGATGCATTTCCCTATAGACGTTTTGGTATCTACGAAGGGACCGTTGAAGTTATTTCTAAACATGCCTTATTACCTTCTGAATTGACTATTCCTATGGAGCTAAAAGAACCTGTCTACAGAGTGACGGTTAATTTAAAGCAACAGTATGTCATGGCTTATGGAAAAGATTTTCCTCTTCAAGCTGGTATGTCTTTAGAAGCAGATATTATTTTAGAAAAACAAACCCTATTTAGGTGGATTTTAGATCCGATCATCAGCTTAAAGGGAAGGTTCTAATGCAAAATCCTCTAGAGTTGCTCAATTTTTCGGGCCGACGTACTTTACCCATTATTCAACAAACAGAAATGGCAGAATGTGGTTTAGCATGTCTTGCAATGATTGCAAGTTACCATGGTCATGATATTGATCTGAATACCATCCGCCGTCATTATCCCATTTCTTTGCGTGGTACAACGTTACAAACGTTAATGCAAACTGCTGATAAGATGGATTTTGCTTGCAGACCGCTAAGACTAGAGTTAGATGAGCTTGATCAGCTAAAGACGCCTACTATTTTACATTGGGATATGAATCACTTTGTTGTTCTAAAAAGTGTTAGTAAAAAGTATATTGTCATCCATGATCCCGCTCAGGGGATGCGCAAGCTCAGTTTCGCAGAAGTTTCAAAACATTTTACAGGGGTTGCTTTAGAGCTCACACCCACCCCTAAGTTCCAACCTAAGGATGAAGTAAGAAAAATTCCCTTGTCCATGTTTTGGCAGCGGATGGTTGGCCTTAAGGGCGCGCTGGTTCAGGTCTTCTTGCTCTCAGTCGCATTGCAGATATTTTCTTTAATCAGTCCACAATATATGCAGTTTGTGGTGGATGACGTACTGCATAGTTTCGATGTGCATTTCCTCAAGGTACTCGCACTAGGATTTTTATTGCTCATGTTGATTGAAGTGGGAACGACAGCTTTGCGTTCGCTCTTAGTCATGAGCTTTAGCAGTATGCTCAATATTCAAATGGCGGCCAATTTATTCCGTCATCTTATTCGCTTGCCATTACCTTATTTTGAAAAGCGACACATTGGGGATATTGTTTCGCGGTTTGGCTCGTTGGGACAAATAGAAAAACTATTAACCACTGGTATCGTACAAGCGATTGTAGACGGCATGATGGCAATTGCTACGCTTATCATGCTATTTATTTATTCTCCTTTTTTAGCTTCTCTTGTGATTGTTGCGCTATTAGGTTACAGCGTGATCCGTTTTCTTTGGTATCGTCCTTTAAAGGCTCTTACCGAAGAAACCATTATTGCTGCAGCTAAAGAAAACACCAATTTTATGGAAACCATTAGAGCAACGCAGAGTATTAAGATCTTTGGTAAAGAAACCCAACGTCAGGTTCTATGGCAGAATCGTAATGCGGAAAAAATTAATTCCGGCATTCGGATGAATAAGTTAAAGATTGCTTTTACCGTTATTAACACGCTGTTATTTGGTATTGAGAATATTTTAGTTGTTTACTTTGGTGCAAAGCTTGTCATGGCGAATGCATTCACTGTAGGGATGCTCTATGCCTATATGTCATATAAGCAACAATTTATTGGTAAAGCAGTTGCGCTGATTGAGAACTTTATCGAACTCAAAATGTTAGGATTACACCTAGAACGCTTAGGGGACATCATACTAGAAGAACCTGAAGTACAAGAAGGAGGCATGTTAGTTGCTCCTGAACTGCAAGGTGGTATTAGACTAGAAAATATTAGTTTCCGCTATAGCGAAAATGAGCCCTACATTCTAAAAAATATTAATCTGACAATTAAGCCTGGCGAATCTGTTGCCATTGTAGGACCTTCAGGATGTGGCAAAACAACCTTGATGAAAGTCATGATGGGATTATTCACTCCTGAAGAGGGTAAAGTTTTCATTGATGATATAGAACTTGATAAATTAGGGATGAAAAATTTCAGAGAGCAAATTGGCGCGGTGATGCAAAACGATCAGCTGTTGTCTGGCTCTATTAGTGAAAATATTAGCTTTTTCGATCCTCAGTTTGATCAGCTTCAAATTGAGAAATGTGCTCAACTCGCAGTGATTGCACATGATATTGCCGCTATGCCAATGGGATATAACACCTTGATTGGTGATATGGGAATGACGCTTTCGGGCGGACAGAAACAAAGGGTCGTATTAGCAAGAGCGCTTTATAAGCAGCCTAAAATTTTATTTATGGATGAAGCGACCAGCCATCTTGATGTAGCTTTGGAACAAGCTGTGAATCAAGCGATTAAGCATCTCAATACCACACGTATTATTATTGCGCATCGTCCTGAAACTATTCGCTCAGCCGATAGAATTTTTGTCTTTACCCCACAAGGGCTTATTGAACAGCCGAAAGTGGTAGCGTAACGCCTGCCCCATGCTATCTCTTTTCGATCCCCTCTCCCGTTTCCGGAAAGGGGTAAGACCCTCACCGGCTGCTAAGAGCAGCGACCTCTCCCGCGAAGCGGTAGAGGGAATATGTCTGCTTCGCAGACGCAAGATCCACTATTTCTATTCTTATCATATCCCTCTCCCGTTTCGGAAGGATCCGCTATTCCTATTCTTATCATATCCCCTCTCCCGTTTCGGAAGGATCCGCTATTCCTATTCTTATCATATCCCCTCTCCCGTTTCGGAAGGATCCGCTATTCCTATTCTTATCATATCCCCTCTCCCGTTTCGGGAGAGGGTTAGGGTGAGGGTCTTCTGATTGCGCAATACATGAAAAAATCATGCTCCGCGCGTAGTGCATTCGTCCCCTTTGGAATCAAAGGGGACCGTGCTTTTAGCACGAGGGGATTTTTATCTTAAATCTTTCTAACGTTCACGAAGAGATGTTTGTCGTGAGAGGTATGGCAGTATTCTCAATTTTTATCCTTAGTAATTTTCCTACCACCATCTTGCAAGTGCTTACCCATAATCCAACCACTAAGAATTTAGCAAAAATGAGTATCTTGGGTGAAAGGGGTAGGTGGTTGGCTAAAAAGGCAATCAAGAACGCTCCGCTAACTGCAAAAACAACTAGCAAAATCTTTTGTCCATAACCAAAATGCAAGGATTTGCTTTTTTGTGATAAATACCAACCAGCAGAAAAACCAATCAGTGCACCTAATGCCTGGAACATGTGAGGTTTTCTTCCCTCAGGTGGCAAAAGGCCTGTAATGATTAATCCTAAAATTGTTAAGAAAAAACCTAAGCGATATGGCTTTTGTTTAAAATAGGGAAGACGTTGCAATAAGCTGTAAAGTACAAGAGAAATTGAACCGAAAGCCACTGCGCCGAGAATATCAATTGGATAATGGTAGCCGTGATATACGATGCCATAGCCAATCAAGCATAAAAGGAAAAATGTCAGCTCCGCATACCAGATTTTTCGATATTCAATGGCCAGCCAGCCCCAAAATACAACTGCGCTATGCATATGACCGCTAGGAAAAGCCCATCCTTCAAGAGGAGGAGGTAATGGCATTTGCCAAATGGACTTTAAATACACGTTATAAATCATTGTAAAAAGAAGTAAGAAAAGCGCACGACCAAAAACAGCTTCACGCCCTAATAGAAAACCCACTACGATAATGCAGACGATAACAGTGGGTTGTCCAAAAAATAAACCAAATTTAGCGATAAGTTCTAACATTTTTTTATTCTTCACTTAAAAAATTATTGACTAAATTGAGCGACTTTAATTCCTAATAGGATTAAAAAACCACCTAATAATTTTTCAACATAATGTTGAATGGATAAAAGTTTTTTCTTAAGTAAAGGGTTTGCCAAAATACAAGATAGTAGTGCAAACCACCCAAATGCAATGAAACCAAATTCCAAACCATATAGTGCTTGTATCGTAATGGGGGTGAGAGGATCAATAACTTGGGTAAAGATACTTAAGATAAACAAGGTCACCTTTGGGTTGAGCAAATTGACCAATAAGCCTTTTTTCATTGCGGTGCTTGCTGTGATAGCTTCACCGACAGGCTTGATATCTTGAGCATGAACATGCGGACGAGCCGATAAAATCCCTTTAATGCCTAGATAAATAAGATAGGCAGCGCCCAGATATTTAATGAGATTAAATAGCAGCACAGATTGAGCAACGATGACACCTATGCCAAGAATACAGTAGGAAATATGAATCAAGCAGCCTATTGCTATTCCCAAGGCAGTAAAAATGCCTGCTTTTCTTCCGTGCGAGAGCGCGCTTTGGGTGACAACAATGAAGTCAGGTCCTGGGCTTATAGCCCCCAGTAATCCAATAATCCCTAAGGCTAAAAAATCACTTAAATATTCCATTTTTCTCTTGCTCATACAGCTACAAAGATCCAAATAATATCAAATGTTTGTTAATCAACAAATAGTTTGAGTGGATGTTCTAAAGAAATTGTAGGGGGGAGATCCAGTTGTTAGAATGAGTCTTTTCAACATATGAATAAGTTGCATCATGGTCATAACACGCTTTGCTCCTAGCCCAACAGGGGATTTACACATTGGTAGTGCACGTACCGCCTTATTTTGCTGGTTATGGGCTAAAAATCAGGGTGGGAAGTTTATTTTACGTATTGAAGATACGGATAGAGAGCGTTCAACTGATGCAGCCGTAAAAGTGATACTTGAAGGTTTAGCATGGTTGGGATTGGATTGGGATGAAGGTCCTATATATCAAACACAACGTTTTGATCGTTACCACCATGTTGCTAAACAGTTGCTTGAACAGGGACATGCTTATAAGTGCTACTGTACTAAAGAGCGTTTGGAAACATTACGTGAACAGCAACTCGCTGCTAAAGAAAAGCCACGTTATGATGGTTATTGCTTACGATTTCCGCATCCTCCTCATGCAGATATGCCTTATGTTTTACGATTTAAAACACCGCAAACAGGATCGATAACCTTTCATGATTTGGTGAAAGGCAAGATTGAGATCCAAAACACTGAACTAGATGATTTAATCCTCGTTCGTAGCGATAAAACGCCTACTTATAATTTTACTGTTGTAGTAGATGATTGGGATATGGGGATAACCCATGTTTTACGTGGGGACGATCATATTAACAATACACCTAGGCAGATCCATATTTTGCAAGCGCTGGGTGCAAAAATCCCTGCCTATGGTCATATGCCAATGTTGCTTGGCCCTGATGGGAAAAAGCTTTCAAAGCGAACAGGCGCGGCTAGTGTTCTAGAATATCAAAACCAAGGTATCTTACCTCAGGCGCTTTTAAACTATTTAGTACGCTTAGGATGGTCGCATGGTGATACCGAAATTTTCACTATAGAAGAAATGATAAAGCTGTTTGATGTACATGCGATTAATAGCGCTGCATCCGCTATTAATCCAGAAAAACTCGCATGGTTAAATCAACATTACCTTAAGACATTACCGGCAGGTGAAGTTGCAAAAGCTTTTGCTTGGCATTTGGAAAAATTAGGTGTTGATCCTTCTAAGGGGCCTTCCTTAGAGGATGTCGTGGTAGCACAAAGGGAACGCTGCAAAACGTTGGTTGAGATGGCCGAAAAGAGCCAATTCTTATTTCAAGAAGAAGTCACTATTGATGGTGATTTAGTCAAGAAGCATTTTAGCCAAGAAGTTTTCCCGGTGCTCTCAAGCATTATTCAGCAGCTTAAAATAATTCCTGAGTGGAAAGCAGAAGAGATTAATCAAGCGATTAAATCTGTGGTAGAATCTCATGGTATTAAGCTTGGGCTAATTGCTCAGCCTATTCGAATTGCGGCAACTGGAAGCACAGTTTCTCCCTCTATCGATACCACACTTTATTTGTTGGGTAGAGAGCGAACATTGCAAAGATTAGAAGATGCGCTTTCGTTGCAAACAGAGTTTTTCGAAGAGGGTTGACATGGGATCAAAGGGGCCGTAGAATCTCGCTCCTATCCCGGGGCTATAGCTCAGCTGGGAGAGCGCTTGCATGGCATGCAAGAGGTCGGCGGTTCGATCCCGCCTAGCTCCACCAGTCCGGAATAGATAATCTAGGTCCCCATCGTCTAGAGGCCTAGGACACCGCCCTTTCACGGCGGTAACAGGGGTTCGAATCCCCTTGGGGACGCCATTCACAAGCTTCGTGAAATTCATACTCAATTCTTTTTTATATTTGATTTGAAAGTAAAATAAATTATTTGATGCAACGAGTATTATCATGCTGGAATTCAATAATCTAACGTTACAAGATAAACCTAAAGAGTTAACAATCCAGCAGCGTATCTATAACCATAGGCAAGCTCTTACTGGAACAGTGAAAGCAGTTTGTGGTGTACGAGAAGATTTAGTGAAGGACGTTGTATGGGTATTAATCGCCTTGCGTAATGAGTATGTAGGTTATGATGCCGATGAATTTACAACTGCCTATCCTCGCAATAGAGATATTTTTCACTACGCTAAAAAAGCAATAGATGTTATTAATCCTGCTAACCTCCAAGCTGAGCTTCAAGAGCCTAAGCTCATTGATTATGTGAGTTCTCAATTGGATAACATTTTAGATTCCACTATTTTTGATGGTGCTACCAGCGAAAATTTTGTTCGCACAATAAAGTTTAACAAATAACTTTTAGAAAAATATTCATTATTTAGTAAAGGCATTTTTCATAATACCGGTTAACTACCACTGTTCATCGGTTTTCGATTGTAGCCAAAAAGTTCTCCTCCTATAGTCAGCGCACTTCCAGGCTAAGTAAAGGTGGAGAGAAATTATGCCAACTAACAAAAACGTGTTAACCCTTCCAGAATTTATCAATCTCATTAAAGCATTAGAACTCATGGGGATTGTTTGTCAGCATCAATTGCGCGGGAGAACAAACAATGAATATATACAATTACCTCAAGAAGTGACGATTGCATTTTTAAAATTAGATCGTTCTTTTAATTCCGCTGACAAGCATATTTACAATTCATTAACTGAGTTTGGCAATTTGATGAGTAGGTTAGTGCGATTTGCCAGATTTAATAATGGTAATTATCCTACTTCTGAAAAAGAACATGCAGAGTTTTTATTAGGACTTTTACTTCATTACAATATTCATATTAATTTTGATTCTGCAACATACTCTATCGAAGACATTATGCGAAATAAATTAACCGTTGATGAGCGACGACGTTGTCACGGTAATGACATGAATAGTGATGATTTTTATTTTTGTCAGTTTTTATCTAACTCATGGCGGGAAAACCAAAAGTATCCAACGATTGAAGCCGTCAATAATGCGTGGCAAAAACATTTACATCAACAAGAGCAAGCTCGATTGGAGAGCCTCAGGCAACAACAAGAAGCGGAGCAACTTGCAGCACTGCGTCAACAGTATTTAGCTTGGAAAGCGTATCATCATTTCGAAGGCACCATCCTTAATTTTGAAAAATTTTCTTATGCGCTTGAAGGTTTTATTCTTCATAATTTTATTCAATTAACAAATGAAGTGAGCTTTGTAAAGAAACCACAATTACCATTGTCAACGACGCAACTTCTGTTGCTTTTTTCAAACCAGGCTCGGTCTCCACAAGCTGCTTTTCATCAACAAGAATTAGCGCAAACTTTTATCAAGTTGATGAAAGAGATCATTGCAAATGCAAAAACTGGTGATCAGGCATGTGGTGTTCTCCTTGGATTTTTGCTTTATCATGATTTTACCTTACATTATGGTAATGAAAGCTTTAGAATATCTGATATTGTTAAAGTTGAAATGACCGTCCAAGATCTGCAACGTTTTCAATATTTTGGTGAGAATGCATTTCCATTTTTTAGTTCAAAATGGCAACAGGCACAAACGTTTCCAGGCAGACAAGAAATTGAACAGGTATTAGCTAGTCAAAGCCAGATACCACAACAGCATTTTTTACCTGGTAGCTTTCAAGGACATCTCTCAAGATTGAATGCTGAAAGTAGAAACGATCTTATGCAAATCGAGCATAATGTAAGAATGAAGCCGTATTAAGCTGTGAAATTTCCCTCAACGCCTGATATCCATTGCGTTGAGGGAGCAAAAGCTATTTCTTTTCAACGCAAGAGGTTTTACCATCTTCACCGCGTTGGCAGGTACCGCTGACAGCTTTTTTATCTTTTGTAAAACTACAACTGTCTCCGTCGCTTTTCCCGTTACAAGCATCTACTGGAGAAGAAGCGGTGGTTTCTGTGCTGCCACCTGTATTGGCGCTAGCAACGGTTGTAAATGCGAATAGTGCCGCAATGGCTGCAAAAATAAGACTATTTTTCATAGCGAATTTTCCTTCAACTTTTGATGAGATATGATACAGAATAAGACATAGCACATTTTGTGCTGATTATTTTATTAATTGGGATATTTCTAAATATTAAACTAAATTTTGGAAGATTTTCTGTATAAGCAACCAGTGTGTAGATTATAAATGCAGAAAAAAACAGGGCGAATATCTGTCAAACAATTGAGAGATTAGCTTGCTGAATTTTTTTTAAAATCGCGATAACATCACCTAGTGAAGATGGGAAGATCGACACATATAGTTTGGTTGGTCGACTTTGTAAATTACTTCACCTGAATGCAGTGGTAGTCTTAGCTAAGTTGTGAGGCTTTACTCGAAGCGTGATTTTAGTGGGCATGAAGCCCTTAAAGTCGAAGTAAGAGTTTAGTGGAGAAAAAGCACAAACAAGGACGTGGTGCTTAAACATACCGACACCTAGGGAGAGCCATATGTCAGGCGTTGCAGTTGCGAGCCACTTATCGTGCGCAATTGCTTTTATCATCGTTACTATGATTCTTGCGGGCCATCGTCCCACGCGAACCCAATTTCCATTGCTTATTGTAAGCTGTGCTGCAACATCTTGCTGGGCGATTGCGAGCACATTTTATTCTGCATTCAATTTGCCTTATATCTTTGTCACCATCAGTGAAGTATTTACTGATGCCTTTTGGTTTCTTTGCCTCATCCAATTACTTAAATTAACACAACGTACATACAAGAAGAGATGGTTTTTCCAACCACATTTTTATTTGCTTATTGGATGCATATTACTAACATTACTGGCTAATGTTTTGCGAAATGATTTTGGTTGGCAACCAGGGAACTCTGGTATTTATGCGAAATATACCTTCATTGGATATGTTGCTTTCTCAGTATTAATTTTAGCCTTAGTAGAACAAATTTATCGTGGAACAGTTCCTGAGCGACGCTGGGGAATACGGTTGTTATGCATAGGGTTAGGATTAATGTATTGCTATGAATTTTACATGTATGCCCATGCGGCTTTATTTAATGGGGTAAGCACAGCAACATGGGAGATAAGAGGAGCAATTTCTGCAACCATTGCGCCGTTAATAGGATTAAGTGCACTAAGACATCGTAAATGGCGAGCAGAAATTTTGCCTTCACGAGCGCTCATTTTTCGCTCCACTGTTTTTATAAGTTGCGGGATTTACCTATTGTTAATGTCCGGTGTTGGCTACTGCATACGTCAGTGGGGTGGGACATGGGGTGCTGTCTTACAAACGCTATTTTTTACGGGTTCCCTTCTTGTGCTTTATTTGATGCTTTCTTCCGGAAAATTTAGAGCGTCCTTAAAATTATTTATTTCCAAAAACTTCTTTAAATTACGCTACGATTACCGGGAAGAATGGATAAAATTTTCAACCTTACTTTCAGTTTATGATGATCACCGCCAAATTCCTAAAAGGGTAATCAGAGCATTAGCAGAAATGATGGAAAGCCCTAAAGGGATTTTATTTGAATGGGAAGATAAGCGCGGGTATATCCTTAAAGAATGCTGGAATCATCCTTTTCCAAATAAAGATGTGATCATTGAGCCATGTGGTTTCACTGATCACATTCAACAATTGCAACGGGCTTTAGAGCTTCCTTCGGTGCTCCACATAGATAATCGTGCTTTTACAGTACCTGCTGCAATTCGCCAATTTAATTGGGCGTGGCTATTGGTTCCCTTGCATCATGGAAATCGGTTGCATGCATTTGTTTTATTAGCACATCCTCGAATTGCTTTTTTTAGCCTTGATTGGGAAGTATTGGATTTGCTTTCGATGGCAGGTAGGCAAGCTGCTATTTGTCTTGTGCAAGAGCAAAATGCGAATGCACTCGCTATTGCAAAACAATTTGAAGAATATAACCGGTTATCCGCTTTTGTTGTTCATGATTTAAAAAATGTACACTCGCAACTAGCTTTGATTCAAAGTAACAAACTAAAGCATGAAAATAACCCTGCTTTTATTCAAAGTGTTTATCACACCATTGGACATATAACGGACAAGATTGGTGGTCTGTTAGTTCAAATGTGTAAAAAGCAGCAAGACTCAAAAACACGAGAAGTAGAAGTTGCCAGCATATTACAAAGGGTGGTTCAACTTACTAGCCACCGCCAACCTGTTCCTCGCATTGATTGGCAAGTAAGTTTGCCTGAAGTTAAAGTAGCTGGTGATGATGAAAGTTTTATTAATATCCTGTGCCATTTAGTAGAGAATGCGCAACAGGCGACTCCACCCACAGGAGATGTCATTTTATCGGCTACTATCAAAGATCAACAACTAATATTAGCCATTCAAGATACTGGATGCGGAATGGATTCAGAATTCATCCATATCAGTTTATACAGACCTTTTGTCACAACAAAAGGTAATATGGGAATGGGTATAGGCGTTTATGAAGCCAGGGAATATCTACATTCTGTTGGCGGGAAATTAACAGTGGAAACTATCAAGGATAAAGGATCTATCTTTAGATTAGAATTTCCTCTTGCACCTATACACTCACAACAAAATGTAGCGTAACAGATCGATAAGGATAAAACGTGAGTGAAAAACCTTGTATATTGATTATCGAAGATGACGCTGGGCTGCGAGAACAATTGTCGTGGTCATTTGAACGTTACGAGGTTATCTTTGCAGGCGATAGAAAAGAAGCCATTGCAAAATTACGTCGATTTGAACCAAGCGTCGTGACGCTAGATTTAGGTTTACCCCCAGATCCAAGTGGGTTTGAAGAAGGCTTAAATACATTACGCGATATTGTTTCTTTGGCACCAGGCACCAAAGTGATCATGGTAACAGGCCAAACAGATCGTAGGGTTGCTGTAGAAGCAATTAGTTTGGGAGCGTATGATTTTTATATTAAGCCAATTGATCCTCATGCGCTTGCCCTCATTATCGACAGAGCTCTTTATTTGAACAATTTGGAAAAAGAACATAAACAGCTTACTGCGCTTTCAGCTGCTCAATCGATTAATGGGGTCATAACAGGTAGTCCATTGATGCAAAAGGTGTGTCGCACAATACAAAAAGTAGCACCGAATAATATTACCATTTTATTAAATGGTGAGAGTGGAACCGGAAAAGAAGTTTTAGCACGTGCTTTGCATGAACAAAGTGATAGAAAAGCTGGTCCCTTTATTGCCATTAATTGCGCAGCTATTCCGGAAAATTTATTAGAAAGTGAACTGTTTGGATATGAAAAGGGTGCTTTTACCGGCGCAGTAAAGCAAACACTTGGCAAGATTGAGTTAGCTCATAAGGGAACTTTGTTTTTGGATGAAATTGGCGATCTTCCCTTGTCATTACAGCCAAAACTATTACGTTTCTTACAAGAAAGGATTATTGAACGTTTGGGTGGGAGATCACCTATCCCTGTTGATGTGCGTGTGGTTTGTGCGACCCATCATCAATTGGAAGAATTAATTCAGGCCCATACTTTTAGAGAAGATCTTTATTATCGGTTAAGTGAAGTGACCATCAGCATTCCTCCTTTGCGGGAACGTGTTGGAGATGCGGCAATCATGGCTAGGGTGCTTTTGGCAAAATTTTCTCTAGAATACAAAAGACCCGTGAAACGAATTTCTCAAGAGGCATTGGATGCTATTCACCGATACTCTTGGCCAGGAAATGTCCGAGAATTAGAAAATAGGATGAAGCGAGCTGTGATTATGGCAGAAAGTCCGCAAATTACTCTCGCAGATTTGGATTTGCCACTGCATGATCTCAAGGCTTTTCCTTTTAACCTTAAAAAAGTACGAGACGATGCAGAAAGAGAAGCTATACAAAGAGCGCTGAATTATTGTAACGGCAATGTTTCTAAAGCTGCAGAGTTATTAGGCATCACGCGGCCAACGCTTTATAACATGATGGAGAAATTAAACATTGGCGATGCCTTAGTACAAGAAAATTAAATAGTTTTTAATATTCGAAGAGCAGTCCAAAAACTGGATTGCTTTATTATTTTATTTCTACAATCTCATCTTTTTGATAACGCGCTTGCACCATGTATAATCCCGGCGAAGTTTTTCAGGATGATCTCTTCTGCCAGTGAGGCACCTTTTCAAAAGTTTGTTAACTTATTTTTATTTTTTCTTATGAAGGTGCGACATGATAGGCTTTGAAGGTTATGCAGATCTCACAGATCCCTCGTCTGATGAAAATACACAAATTTCAGTTACGTTAGGGGAGGTAGTATCCAGCGATTTTTCATCATGGTTAACCCCGAAGCTGGGTGAAAACAGTTTTTATTCGCCGCAATTATATAGTGAGCTAGAAGATATTTGGGATCTCAATCTGATATTAGCATCAGTTCCGGCTTCTCCACTTGGCAGTGATTTAAGTGATTTCGAAGAATTTAGGCATTTACCGCAGGAAAATGGGGCAGTTATTCAAAGAGCAAAGGAACTTGATGATATAGATGTGGAAGCATTAGGTGAGCTTGAGCTTGACGTGGGATCTTTTTTTGCCGAAAATGGCGAAACTTGTTGTGAAGACAAAAAAACAAAACAGCCTTTAATTTTCTCACCCAAGAAAGAGTTGAAGCCCAATGAAGATGAAACGACGGTTAGTGAAAAGAAAGATCACTCTTCAAAAAAGAAGAGCCACCCCATTACTCCTTCGTTTGAAGCAAAACAAAGAAAAGCTCGAAGCCGCCGAGTAGTTCCGCCAAGGGACTCGATCCCAAGACGAGCGAAAACAAAAGCTTTAAAAAAAATAAAAGCCTCTGTATGAGGCTTTTATTTTTGTCGGTTTGAAAAGGTAATTTGGTAAACTTGTCTAGGTTCATCGTCATTTTGAGAACCATGGAACATTGCCATTTGCTCTTGATGCTTTTCTAAAGCCATCTTCAAGCGCCAAAAAATGGCATAACATCGGCTTTGCTCTGATCCTGCCCAACAGCTTAAGTAGCTCCATCCCTGATTACAGGTTGCAATCACTTGGTAGCAAAGTGCAAAAAAATGCTCGGTATTACCCTTTTCAACGTAGGTAACACTTGCTGCAAGTAGCTGATTTAATACGGGTTTAAGACTAAATGGCACATAGGGATCATCAAGATCCCCGATGGCTTTTTGAATATTATTTGCAAACTGTTGGCGAGAAATTTGAGGAAGTGTTTGTAAATATAAAAGGTGTTGGAACCCTTTTTCCGTTTCTTCTTGCGGGACAATGATCCCTTCTGATGTATTACTCATGACAATCCTTGTCAATGTTAATTTCTATTACTTTGAGATCTATCTTACAGTAGTAAGGCATAGAAAATAAAGTTAGACAACCTTGATATTTTATGTGTTAATTTACTGGTTAAATTTGGTTGGATAACATTTTGTTGACTTCTCTTAGGTTTAGACTTAATGTGCACCTCGATTCATCTCGTTGAGGAAAGACTTATGCGTATAGGTGTACCTAAAGAAATCAAAAATCATGAATACCGCGTTGGTTTGGTACCTAGCAGTGTACGTGAATTGATATCAAACGGCCATGAAATCTTCATAGAAACCAATGCAGGTAGCGGCATTGATATCAGCGATGAAGATTATAGACAAGCAGGCGCCGTTATTGTTGATACAGCTGCTGAGATCTACGCTACAGCTGAGATGATTATTAAAGTTAAAGAACCTCAGCCTAATGAATGTAATATGTGTCGTGAAGGGCAAGTGATCTTTACCTATTTGCATCTTGCGCCTGATCCCGAGCAAGCAAAACTGTTGTTGGATTCTGGCTGTATTGCCATTGCATACGAAACAGTAACAGATGAACAAGGCAGACTTCCTTTGCTTGCACCAATGAGTGAAGTCGCTGGGCGTATGTCTGTGCAAGCAGGCGCGCATGCGTTAGAGAAAGCGCAAGGTGGTAGAGGGATTTTGCTAGGAGGCGTTGCCGGTGTTGCACCTGCACATGTGGTTGTTCTAGGTGGTGGCGTAGTTGGTACCAATGCACTTCGAATGGCTATTGGTATGGAAGCAGAAGTTTCCATCTTAGATAAATCTTTAAGTCGTTTAAGAGAATTAGATTTCCAGTTTGGATCTTCCTTAAATACAATTTACGCAACCCAAGATGCAATTGAGCGCTATGTGTCACGAGCAGATTTAGTGATTGGTGCTGTATTAGTTCCTGGTGGATCAGCTCCTAAGCTGGTTTCTAGAAATATGTTATCTGAAATGAAGCCAGGATCAGTGCTGCTGGATGTGGCGATCGATCAAGGCGGCTGCTTTGAAACAAGTAAGCCAACCACACATGCATCACCTACCTATGAAGTTGATGGCATTGTACATTATTGTGTGGCGAATATGCCTGGCGGTGTGCCACGTACTTCGTCTTTTGCTCTAAATAATGCGACGTTGCCTTATATTGTCAGTCTTGCCAATAAGGGTTACAAACGCGCTTTATTAGAAGATGTGCATTTGCGTAATGGTTTGAATGTGCATCAAGGGAAAATTACCCATTCTGCAGTGGCAACTGCGTTGGGTTATAAATTCTACTCGCCACTAGAAGTGTTGAACGTGTAGTTCAGAGCTGGCATTTTTCTTTCTTGCGCGCAACGCGCGTTTTGCCCACTTTTGTAAAGGGGGCGGCGACAAATCCGGTGAAGTTTTTAGCTTCACCGGATTGGAGCGGGGGATTTAAGCCCTTAGCCTAAATCCCCCTGCGCTTAGCAAGCTAAGCGTGTCCCCCTTTACAAAGTGGGAAATTTGTTCGCTGCGCTCACAGCAGATGAACGAACAAACGTAGGTTGGGCCGTAAGGCCCAACAATCAAACTCGTCGTGATTGTTTTTTATGGGTGTTGGCCTTACGGCCCAACCTACTTCTCAGCTTTTAATTTTGCTTAAGGTCTTTTCCCACTCATAAGCCGTCTTCACAATAAAATCAATGTCGTCATATTGTGGTTGCCACTGTAAGAGTGTTTTTATTTTGGAATTATCTGCAATCACCTCAGCAATATCACCTTCGCGCCTTGGGGCTTGCGTGGTCGGTAAAGTTGCTTGAGTAATTTTTTCTACCGCCTTAACGATTTCTTTCACACTATAGCCATGACCATAACCGCAATTGAGGATGGTGGGTTCGCCGCCTTCTTGCAAATAATGCAAGGCTTTTACATGGGCATTGGCAAGATCGCTCACGTGAATAAAATCGCGAATACACGTACCATCTGGCGTAGGATAATCCGTACCAAATAGAGGTAGCGATTTTTGTAAACCACAAGCAGTTTGCACAGCGACTTTAACAAGATGTGTTGCTTCCTTGGTACGTTGGCCAATGGAAAGATCAGGTGCCGCACCAGCTACGTTAAAATAACGCAAAATGGCATATTTTAATTTTGAACTGAAAGCCGTGTCTTGAATAATTTGTTCACTCATTAATTTAGAGTGCCCATAGGGATTGGAAGGGGATGTGGTAGCGGTTTCATCTATTTTGCCCTGAGTTTGTTTACCATAGACCGCAGCTGTCGATGAATAAAGAAAATATTCAACCTGATGCTTTAAGCAAGCCGTTAAAAGATTTAGCGTTCCTACAGTATTATTCTGATAGTATTTTAAAGGGTTTTGCAGTGACTCAGGAATAATCGTTCTAGCGGCAAGATGGATCACTGTATTGACTTGGTTTGTTTTTAGAATATTGGAAACAAGTGTTTCGTCTAAAATATCACCTTGAATAAATTCAACGTTCTTGGGCAGGCTGTCGGCAAAGCCTGACGTTAAATTGTCTAAAACAATTAAACGTGTTGCATGGCCTTCCAACAGCGCTTTAACAACATGGTTACCAATATAGCCAGCGCCACCGGTGATTAATATACTCTTCACGCGTATTTGACCTTTGATTGATATATATCTGCGCGCTCACTTGAACAATCTTGCGAGCGCGCGAGTAGAATTAACGACGTTTATCTATAGGAATAAAATCCCGTAGTGTAGCGCCGGTATAAAGTTGGCGAGGACGATTAATGCTGAGATCGGGGGAACTTATCATTTCATTCCAATGCGCAATCCAGCCAACGGTTCTTGCGATTGCAAAAATCACGGTGAACATATTGGTTGGGATCCCAATGGCACGCAAGATAATACCCGAATAGAAATCGACATTGGGGTAAAGTTTCTTTTCGATGAAGTAAGGATCTTTTAATGCGATTTCTTCCAATTTGAGTGCAATGGCAAATAATGGATCATCATGCACGCCAAGCTCATTAAGCACCTCATGACAGGATTTACGCATCACAGTCGCGCGAGGATCGAAATTTTTGTAAACACGATGCCCAAAGCCCATCAATCGGAAAGGATCATTTTTATCCTTCGCTTTATCAATAAACTTAGGAATATTAGAAACATCACCAATTTCTTGCAACATCGCTAAAACAGCTTCGTTAGCGCCACCGTGAGCGGGTCCCCACAGTGCTGCAATGCCCGCAGCAATGCAGGCAAAAGGATTAGCGCCAGATGAGCCTGCTAGTCTTACCGTTGAAGTAGAAGCATTTTGTTCATGATCAGCATGAAGAATGAAAATACGATCCATTGCTCGCACGAGAATAGGATTGGGTACTAAATCTTCGCTGGGAACAGAGAACATCATATGTAAGAAATTTTCTGCATAACCCATTCTATTGAGAGGTGATACAAAAGGATGACCAACAGAATATTTATAACACATGGCGGCTAAGGTAGGCATTTTGGCAATTAAGCGCAAAGCTGCAATTTCTCGATGTGATTCATTGTGGATATCCAAAGAATCATGATAGAACGCAGATAATGCACCGACGACGCCACACATAATCGCCATAGGATGCGCATCTCGTCTGAAACCGCTATAGAACTTAATTAATTGCTCGTGAATCATCGTGTGATTTTTTACTTTGCCCACGAACTTGTCTTTTTGAGTTTGACTGGGTAGTTCCCCGAATAGCAGCAAGTAGCATACTTCGAGGTAGTCTGAATGTTCAGCCAGTTGTTCAATAGGATAGCCACGATGTAGCAGCATCCCCTTATTTCCATCGATAAAGGTGATCTTCGATTCGCAAGATGCAGTGGAGCGAAAACCAGGATCATAAGTAAAAGTATCTAACTTACTAAGCTCACCTACATCGATAACATCAGGACCCATGGTTCCCTTGAGAACAGGAAGATCTAGCTCTCCTTTGCCAGGCACTGTAAGTTTGGCAACCTCTTTAACCATGAAAGCTCCTTTAGTTAAAATCCAAAAACGTTCATCATAGCTAAAAAGTATAAACGTTTTATAGAGCTGAATTAAATTTTAGCTAGAAATTTATCTAAGTAGGGGCGATCGCTGTTTGTCTTGCCATCACTTCTTAGCGAAAGCAAGCGCAAGACGTTGAAATTTAACGGCAGGCAACAAAGACCCGCCCTTACGATTGTATCGATGATGTTAATTTAAAGGCAGTGTGACTATAATGACGTAATTTGGAAGCGGGGGAAAAACATTGATCACGAACCGACCTATCAATATCAACCCTTTGAGTATTCGGTTGCCAATTATGGCAATTGTTTCGATTTTACACAGAGTGTCAGGGATTCTAGTTTTCTTACTTATACCGTTGCTTTTATCGTCTTTGAATGCATCGTTAGCCTCACCTGAAGGATTGGCTCAAGTTAAAGATTACTGGCAAACCCCTATTTGCAAAATGTTTGTATGGGCATTATTTGCAGCTCTTGTGTTTCATTTGTTTGCCGGAATAAGACACTTGCTGATGGATGTTCATATCGGCGATTCGCATCAGGCTGGACGGTTAGGAGCCATTATTGTGGTAGTGAGTTCCTTGTTAGTGATTGTTGCAGCATATTGGTTTTGGGGGTGACATCATGAGTTTAGGTGGAACAGGTTCCCGTGACTGGTTAGTGCAACGCTTTACAGCGATTTTCTTAGCAATTTATACCATTTTCCTTTTTTTGTTCGTCGTGAGACATCCTGATATAGCTTATGGCGACTGGCTGAATTTATTTTCGCAGCCACTAATGCAAATAAGTACTTTGTTTGCTCTTGTTTGCATTGCATTCCATGCTTGGATAGGACTTTGGACAGTATTAACTGACTACGTAAAACCACTTTTTTTGCGCTATGCCTTAGAGGGCATTATTTTGTTTGTGCTATTTACGTATGTGGTTTGGGGCATTTTTATATTGTGGGGTAATTAGTGAATGGCTATTCCTGCGCAACGTTCATTTGATGCAGTAATTATTGGAGCTGGCGGTGCAGGTATGCGTGCGTCGCTAGAATTGGCGAAAACAGGTAAAAAAGTCGCTTTAGTATCAAAAGTGTTTCCGACACGATCTCATACAGTGTCGGCTCAAGGTGGTATTACTGTAGCCTTAGGGAATAAACATGAAGATAACTGGCAGTGGCACATGTTTGATACAGTCAAAGGATCGGATTACTTAGGTGATCAAGATTGTATTGAATATATGTGTCGAGTAGGGCCTGAAGTGATTTATGAATTAGAGCACATGGGCTTGCCTTTTTCTCGTTTTGATAATGGTAAAATTTATCAACGCCCTTTCGGTGGACAATCAAGAAATTTTGGCGGTGAACAAGCTTCGCGCACTGCAGCAGCAGCAGATCGTACCGGCCATGCGTTATTGCACACACTCTACCAAAAGAACTTAGAGGCTAAAGTATCTGTTTTTAGCGAATGGTATGCAATTGATTTAGTCAAAGCACATGATGGTTCTATTGCAGGGGTCATTGTATTAAATATCGAAAACGGTGATACCCTTTTTATGCGTTGTAAGGCTGTCATCCTGGCAACAGGCGGCGCAGGACAAATTTTCCATTCCACGACCAATGCTTTAATTAACACCGGTGATGGGGTTGGCATGGTATTGCGTGCAGGTTTTTCTGTGCAAGATATGGAAATGTGGCAATTTCATCCCACAGGTATTGCTGGGGCAGGTGTGTTGGTCACTGAAGGCTGTCGCGGAGAAGGTGGATACCTCATTAATAAAAATGGCGAGCGCTTTATGGAACGCTATGCGCCGCATGCAAAAGATCTTGCTTCCAGAGATGTGGTTGCACGATCGATGGCGATTGAAATTCGAGAAGGTAGAGGATGTGGTCCTAATGGGGATTACGTTCTGCTGAAATTAGATCACTTGGGTGCTGATGTCATTAAATCACGTCTTCCCGGCATTCGAGAACTCTCCATGACTTTTGCCAATGCGGATCCCATTAAAGATCCTATTCCTGTTGTTCCTACCTGTCATTACATGATGGGCGGGATCCCAACCAATGTGCATGGGCAGGTCATTAGTGTAGACAGCCAAGGTAAAGAATCTATCGTCAATGGTCTCTATGCTGTTGGGGAATGTGCATGCGTGTCTGTACATGGCGCTAATCGGTTAGGCGGTAATTCCCTTCTTGATCTAGTAGTATTTGGTCGTGCAGCAGGTATGCATGTTAGTGAATACTTAAATCAAGGAATGGAACCCAGTACAGTTTTCCAAGAAGATATTGAGAAAGCGATGCTAAGGTTGCAGCGCTGGGATCAATCCTCTGGTGGTGAGCCAGTTGCTGTGATACGCCATGAATTGAAGAAAGTAATGCAGAATGATTTCAGTGTTTTTAGAACTGAAAAAGTGATGGTTGAAGGCGTTGAAAAGCTAAAGAATCTTCGTGAGCGCTTACAGCATGCTACACTGAGCGATAAGAGTAAGATTTTTAATACCGCACGTATTGAAGCTTTGGAATTAGATAATTTGATGGCCGTCGCTATTGCCTCAGCATTGTCTGCATTGGCAAGAAAAGAAAGTCGCGGCGCGCATTCCAGAGAGGATTTTCCACAACGCGATGATGTTAATTGGTTAAAACATACTATCATCACGTCAGGAGATGAGATTAGTTATAGAGCGGTCAATAGAAAACCTATCACAGTAGCACCGTTTGAACCAAAAGAGAGAGTTTACTAACTGGGGAACACTATGCGTTTTTCAATTTATCGATTCGATCCCGAAAAAGATCAGAAGCCCCGGATGCAAGATTATGAAATCGATTTGGAGAAATCTGGCGCCGTCATGGTGCTAGATGCGCTTTTGGTCATCAAAGCTGAGCAAGATGATACCCTTGCTTTTCGACGTTCTTGTGGAGAAGGGGTTTGTGGTTCAGATGGAATGAATATTAATGGCAAAAATGGTTTAGCGTGCATAACGCCCATTCGCTCATTATCTGAACCTATCGTTTTACGTCCTTTTCCTGGTATGCCTGTGATCCGGGACTTAGTTGTCGATATGACACAGTTTTATAACCAATATGAAAAGGCAAAGCCCTTTTTACAAAATGAACAGGCACCACCTAGTAAAGAACGTCTACAATCCCCGGCTGAACGAGAAAAGTTAGATGGATTATATGAATGCATCATGTGTGGGTGCTGTTCAAGTTCTTGCCCTTCTTACTGGTGGAACCCTGATAAATTTATGGGGCCAGCCGCTTTGCTTCAGGCGACACGGTTCATTTTAGATAGCCGTGATGACCAGACAAGGCAACGACTTGCTGATTTGAATGATGCTTATAGTGTATTTAGATGCAGAAGTATCATGAATTGTGTGGATGTTTGTCCAAAAGGGCTCAATCCTACCAAAGCAATTGCAACAATTCGCACCAAAATGCTCGATGAAGATGTATAATAATCATCAAGCGCAAACAGCACACTCGAATTATTTTGATTTTTAGGTTTTTCTTCCCCACCCTTAGTCGGAAAGGGGAAGAAACAGGCCTAAAATCAAACTAGGAAGCGTAGGCCGCAAGATGCGGTATCCAATTTGGAAGGTTACTAAGACAACGGATTCATGTTTAGTCTGTTTGTTGTATAATTTTCATTCATAAAGGTTTAGGTACTACAAAAGTCGCTTGAATTACTAACATGATCTGAGGTCCAGACTGTGTTGGTTGTTCTTCGTCGTCCTCTTTTAAGCGGGGTTATCATGCAAGACGACACAATGAAGTCGATGTGGGATTCATCTGTTTTTGATGGTGGCAATGCCGCTTATCTTGAAAGTTTATATGATGCTTTTTTAAAAGATCCCAATTCACTTCCTCCGGAATGGCAACAATATTTCTCAAAGTTGCCCAATAATAATGGGTCAACAACAGATGTGTCCCATCAGGATATTCAGGAAGAATTTATAAAAATAGCTAAATCAAATATTGCTGCTATGCCTGCTGCCTCTTCTCAAAATGTAAGCATGGAGCATGAGATTAAGCAAATTCAGGTACTCCGCTTAATAAATGCTTATCGGTTGCAAGGACATTTGCATGCGCAAATCGATCCTTTAGGAATGCGACAAATTTTAGACGAAAATGCTTCTGAATTATCCTTAGAAGAACATGGTTTAGCCACAAAAGATATGTCGACTGTATTTGATGTCGAAACTTTTGTTGGTCCGAAAAAAATGCCTTTGGGCCAGCTTTACAAGGCTTTGAATGATACTTATTGTGGATCGATTGCTACAGAATATATGCATATTCCTTCACGTGAAGAGCGGGCATGGATCCAACAACGCATTGAGGGTTCTCGTGCGACACCACAATTTTCACCTGAACGCAAGGAACAAATCTTAGAGCGTTTGACTGCTGCGGAAGGTCTTGAAAAATATATCGGTGTAAAATTCCCTGGCGCGAAACGATTTTCATTAGAAGGCGGTGAAGCACTCATTCCTTTATTGGATGAATTGATTCAACGGGGTGGAAGCCAAGGGGTGAGAGAGTGTGTGATTGGTATGGCACATCGTGGCCGTTTGAACGTGCTCATTAATGTTTTAGGTAAGGATCCTCGCGAACTTTTTGATGAATTCGAGGGAAGACATTCCTCCAAAGTAGAATCCGGTGACGTAAAATATCACCAAGGTTTCTCTTCAGATGTGAAAACCCCGGGTGGAAATGTTCACTTAGCTTTAGCATTTAATCCTTCCCACTTGGAAATTGTGACTCCCGTTGTGGCAGGCTCCGTAAGAGCTCGTCAAAATCGTTCCAAAGACAAAGATCATAATAAAGTATTACCCATTGCTATCCATGGTGACGCAGCGTTTGCAGGTCAAGGCGTCGTAATGGAAACCTTGAATATGTCACAAACCCGAGGGTATGGCATTGGCGGTACCATTCATATCGTCATCAATAACCAAGTCGGGTTTACGACAAGCAATCCTCACGATGCACGTTCAACACTTTATTGTACTGATGTGGCCAAAGTGGTATTGGCGCCAATATTCCATGTGAATGCTGACGATCCTGAAGCGGTTGTATTAGTTTCGCAATTAGTCCTTGATTACCGCGCACACTTTAATAAAGACGTGGTCATTGATTTGGTTTGTTACCGTCGACATGGTCATAACGAAGCGGATGATCCTTTTGCAACCCAGCCAGTGATGTACAACAAAATTAAAAGCCATCCTACGGTCAGACAGCTTTATGCGGATCAGCTCGGTAAAGAAAGTCTCATTGCCCCGGATTTAGCGACTAAATTGGTTAAAGAAAATCGAGAACAGTTGGATAAAGGCGCTTGTGTTGCTAAAAATCTTGTTAAAGAAAATCATGTGAGCCATGTATTTGATTGGAGCAAGTATTTTACCGATGAATGGCGAGAAAAGATCAACACAGGTATTTCGGCAGAAAAAATTAAAGAATTAGCAAAGAAACTGCTGACTGTTCCTGAAGGGTTCAGTGTGCATCCTCGCGTTGCAAAAATTTATGAAGATAGAGAAAAAATGGCAAAAGGCGAAATGCCCATGGACTGGGGATTTGCTGAAACCATGGCTTATGCTGCGCTTGTAGATGATGGTTTTGCAGTAAGACTTTCAGGGCAAGATTGTGGTCGAGGCACTTTCTTCCACCGTCATGCTGTTTTACATGATCAAAAAACCGGTCAAACAGCAACACCATTATGCCATATCAATGACAAACAGCCTCCTTTTACAGTGATTGATTCACTTTTATCAGAAGAAGCTGTATTAGGATTTGAATACGGATATGCTACAACCGATCCTACCTCTTTAGTGATTTGGGAGGCGCAATTTGGTGATTTTGCCAATGGTGCACAGGTTGTTATCGATCAGTTCATTAGTTCTGGCGAGCAAAAATGGGGACGTTTGTGCCATTTAGCGATGTTCTTACCTCATGGTTATGAAGGACAGGGGCCAGAGCATTCTTCCGCAAGACTAGAAAGATATTTACAGCTATGCGCGCAGCATAATATTCAAGTTTGTGTACCTACTACAGCGTCGCAAGTCTTCCATATGATAAGAAGACAGATGTTACGAAAAATGCGAAGACCATTAATCGTCATGACACCTAAGAGCTTATTGCGTCTTAAAGCAGCATCTAGCGATTTAAGCACTCTAACCAATGGAACTTTTGAAGTCGTCATTCCAGAAGTTGAGGCGCTCGATCCGAAAAAAGTAACGAAGGTTATTTTATGTAGTGGTAAAGTTTATTATGACATTTTGGCGAAGAGACAAGAGTTGCAAAAGAATCATGCCGCTATCATGAGAATTGAGCAGCTTTATCCGTTCCCCGAGCCAGAATTGAAAGCGCAGTTGGATAAGTACCCCAACGCAACTCAAATCGTATGGTGCCAAGAAGAACCCAAAAACCAAGGCGCTTGGTTCCCTTCTCAGCATCATATTCGTGCCTGTTTGTCTCCTAATCAACAATTGCAATTTGCTGGTAGAGAAGCTTCTGCTTCACCTGCTGTTGGTTATTTACAAGCACATGTTGAGCAGCAAGAAGCCCTTGTTCTTGATGCATTAAAGTAACGTTTAATTTTAAGGGTTTATTATGGCTATTGAAATTAAAGTACCTGTTCTGCCTGAATCTGTTGCTGATGCAACAATCGCAACTTGGCATAAAAAGCCCGGTGAAATGGTTGAACAAGACGAAAATTTGGTGGATATCGAAACCGATAAAGTTGTTTTAGAGGTTGTTGCACCTGAGCGTGGCGTGATAGAGAAAGTAATCAAAAATACGGGTGATACCGTTTTGGCAGAAGAAGTGATTGCCATCTTTAAGCCCACTAAAGAAGATGCAAAAGTAGCTGAAAAAGCACCAGAAAAGGCGCCAGAAAAAGCTGCAGAAAAAACAACATCTGCTCCAAAATCAGAGCCAGCAGCAGGACCTGCAGCACGTCGTATGATGGCTGAAAACGATGTGAAAGCTGAAAGCGTCACAGGCACAGGCAAGGGCGGAAGAGTAACAACACAAGATGTCGCTAAGGCTTCTTCAACGGGTGCTCAAACATCAAGCTTGGTTCAAGTGAATGCAGGTGAGCGTATTGAAAAACGTGTTCCCATGACACGTCTTCGCTCAAGAATTGCAGAAAGATTGTTAAGTGCGCAACAAAACGCAGCTATTTTGACAACTTTTAACGAAATCAACATGCAGCCTGTGATGGATTTGCGTAATCGCTATAAAGATCAGTTTGAAAAAGTGCATGGTGTTAAATTAGGCTTCATGTCATTTTTCACCAAAGCAACAGTAGAAAGCTTGAAGCGCTTTCCTGCAGTAAATGCTTCCATAGATGGAAAAGATATTGTTTATCATGGTTATTTTGATATTGGCGTAGCTGTTTCAACCCCCCGTGGTTTAGTTGTGCCTATCGTTCGAGATGCCGATAAGCTTTCCTTAGCCAATATTGAGAAATCAATTAATGACTTAGGCGTCAAAGCAAGAGATGGAAATTTAGCTATCGAAGACATGACGGGTGGAACTTTCACCATTTCTAATGGAGGCGTTTTTGGTTCATTACTATCTACCCCTATCTTAAATCCGCCGCAATCGGGTATTTTGGGTATGCATAAAATTGAACAAAGACCTGTTGTTGAGAATGGTCAAATTGTGATTAGGCCTATGATGTATGTTGCATTCTCATACGATCATCGAATCATTGATGGTGCAGAATCTGTACGTTTCTTGGTTACAATTAAAGAGTTACTCGAAGATCCTTCTCGTCTATTGTTAGATATCTAGTCTAAGCAAAATCCTTTTTGGGATGAGGCAGAGATTAAGAAGATGATGAAATGAAAGAGGAATAAATGAATTTACATGAATATCAAGCAAAACGCATTTTTGCAGAGTATGGGCTTCCTGTTCCCAAGAATGTTGTAGCGCGCACAATTGATGAAGCTGTCAATGCAATGAACCAACTCGGGACTTCCCGTTTAGTTGTTAAAGCGCAAGTGCATGCCGGCGGTCGTGGTAAAGCCGGCGGCGTTAAGATTGTTTCTGGGCGCGATGAACTAGAAAATGCAGCTCGAGCTATGTTGCATTCACGTTTAGTGACCTACCAAACAGATGAGAATGGTCAACCCGTAAATGAGATATTGGTTGAAGAAGTCAGCAATATCAAAAAAGAACTATATGTTGGTGCTGTGCTGGATCGTGCTACGCAACGCGTGGTCATCATGGCATCCACAGAAGGTGGGGTTGATATTGAAAAAGTGGCGGCAGAAACGCCAGAAAAAATTATCAAACTTATCGTTGATCCTCTTTTAGGTGTCATGCCTTATCAATGTCGTGATGTAGGTTTTGCTTTAGGGTTGAATCTTGATCAAATCAAACAATTATCCACCATATTAATTGGCCTTGGGAAAATGTTTGTTGAGCGTGATCTTAGTTTGATTGAAGTGAATCCTTTAGTCATTACTGATCAAGGTAACCTCTTATGCCTGGACGGCAAAATCAATATTGATGATAACGCGTTATATCGTCAGCCTAAATTACACGATATGAATGATCCTTCACAAATCGATGAACGTGAAATTCGTGCTAGAGAGTGGGAATTAAGCTACATTGCGCTAGACGGCAACATTGGCTGCATGGTGAATGGGGCGGGACTTGCAATGGCAACCATGGACTTAATTAAATTGCATGGCGGTGAACCTGCTAACTTTTTAGATGTAGGCGGTGGTGCTACCAAAGAACGCGTGACTGAAGCATTCAAAATCATTCTTTCCGATACGCAAGTCAAAGGTGTTCTCGTCAATATTTTTGGCGGTATCGTCAGATGCGATTTGATTGCTGAAGGTATTATTGGCGCAGTAAGCGAAGTGGGAATCAAAGTTCCGGTTGTTGTTAGATTGGAAGGTAACCACGCTAAAGAAGCAAGTGCGATATTGCAAAAAAGTGGTTTGAACATCATCGCAGCAAATGATTTAACTGATGCAGCTAAACGCATCGTCAATGAAGTGAGGGCTCAATAATGAGCGTATTAGTCGATAAAAATACTAAAGTAATTTGTCAGGGTTTTACCGGTCGGCAAGGGACGTTCCATTCTGAGCAAGCAATTGCTTATGGCACCAAAATGGTAGGTGGTGTTACCCCAGGCAAAGGCGGTCAAACGCACTTAGGTTTACCCGTTTTTGATACAGTGAATAAAGCTGTTCAAGAAACCGGAGCAACTGCCAGCGTTATTTACGTACCTGCGCCATTTTGCAAAGACTCCATTATTGAAGCAGCAGATGCAGGTATTGAGCTTATCGTTTGCATTACCGAAGGGATCCCTGCGTTAGATATGCTAGAGGTGATGGTATATCTCAAAGGAACAGGTTCTCGTCTGATTGGTCCTAATTGCCCTGGCGTGATTACACCTGGTGAGTGCAAGATTGGGATTATGCCTGGTGATATTCACTTGCCTGGAAAAGTAGGGATTGTTTCACGCTCTGGGACCCTAACCTATGAAGCTGTAAAACAAACAACAGCATTAGGCTTTGGACAAAGCACTTGTATCGGTATTGGTGGCGATCCTATTCCTGGCACCAACTTTATTGATGCTTTAGCATTGTTTGAGCAAGATCCTAAAACCGAAGTGATTGTGATGGTGGGTGAAATCGGCGGTACAGCAGAAGAAGAAGCAGCTGATTTTATTAACGAAAAAGTCACTAAACCAGTTGTTTCCTATATTGCCGGTGTGACAGCACCTAAAGGAAAACGTATGGGACATGCTGGCGCTATTATCTCAGGTGGTAAAGGTACGGCAGATGAAAAATTCGCAGCCCTTGAAAAAGCGGGTGTGAAAACTGTTCGCTCGCCTGCGGATATTGGAAAAGGCGTACAGGAAGTTTTGGGTAAATAATTTTTTATATTTTAAGGCATAATCTGTTTTTTATGAGGACAGATTATGTCTTAACTTTTATGTTTAATCCCGATAGTGTTTGATTAACCTGAAATTTTTCCTTGTGGTTCTCTAATAGTTCTAGAGCACTAGGATTATTTTGGACTATTGTTAAAGCACTATGTCCTTCTTTATCAACAGTAGTGATATCAACTTTCTCTCCTCCCTCAAGAAGGATCTTAATCACATCTATATGCCCACCGTTTGCTGCCATTATTAAAGCATTTTGACCGCTTTTATAATGAACAAAATTAACATCAGCACCATTTAACAGCAATTCGCGAACCATATTGCTATCTCCACGCGTAGCAGCCCACATTAAGGGAGTCATTCCCTTAAAATCTTCTTTAGGGGGATCGGCTCTTGCTCCTCCTTTTATCAATTCTAGCGCTACATCCGTAAAACCTTCTCTGACCGCGATAATTAAAGCATTATCCTTAGTTTGATCTTGTACATTAGGATCGGCCCCTGCCTTTAGCAGCATCGAGGTGATGTCTCTAGAACCAATTTGAGCGGCAAACATTAATGCGGTGGTATCAAGGACATTTGCAGCATTGCTGCTAGCTCCTTGCGTTAGTAAAGTGTCTACGACGCCAGGATCTCCTTTCCTAACTGCTTTCAATAGCTCTCTGTCAAGTTCAAGATTTAAATTTGTACGTGAAGCGACGTTTATTATAATTTCTTTCTCACCTTGTTTATCTTCTGTAATGAAAGAACTTGTTGTAAAGCGCAAGCTTTTTCGTTTTTCTAATGAAGAAGGATCATTGGTGAGCGAAGGAGACTTATCTTCTGTGATTTCAAGGGGAGAGATAGCAGGCGTAAGAGAACCAAGAATTTTAGCACGTGAAGAAATCATTTCTGCAATTTCAGGAAAATTGGAAGCCTTATCCAAGGCAGTTTCCTGATCGTTATCGGATTTGGTCACATTGATATCATTTTGTGAAAGCAAGAGTTCAACCACTTTTTTATGCCCACCCTTCGCCGCCATCATAAGTGCTGTTTGTCCGCTTTTTTGATGAATATGATTATATTTAGCTCCTTTATCTAAAAGTTGTTTTACAATATCAACGTCACCATAGGTAGCTGCCCACATTAAGGCTGACATCCCGGTAAAACTTTCTGTGGGATTAACATCCGCGCCTTTAGAAATAAGTTCTTTAGCAACATCCATATGATTTTCTCTAATGGCGAGCATGAGCGGGGTTTCACCGTTTGAGCGTTTATTAATATCTGCATTTTTCTCAATGAGAAGCTTAACAATATCAAGATGGCCGTTCTCTGCAGCAAAACATAATGCTGTATGCCCCCAAGTCTCAGCATCGATCTGAATTGAATCTTTCATTTGCAGTAATTTTCTTACTTCTGTTAAATTGCCAGTCCTTGCAGCTCTTCTAAGATTAGAATTAACTTCTTCAACGCTTTCAGGTTTTAATTGCTTTAAAAGTTCTGGATCAAGCTGCTTATTGGCAAGATCATACGCCGTTTTACCTTCATACGTCATGTTGTTTTTGTTCGCGCCAAGCTTCAATAGCAAGGTGATCATTTCATTATTGCCATCTATAGCAAATTGCATCAGTGGGCTATACCCATTTCTAGTGGCATTAATATCTGCCCCTTTTTCAAGCATTAGATTTATGATTCGAATAGGGACTGCGTGCTTTAAAGCGACAAAAAGCGGAGGGTTTTCTTGAGGATAATTAACATTTGCACCTAAGGAAATCAAATTTTCAGCTAAATCAAAATACTTGTTTTCGAGAGCCATTATTAACAATGTGTCAAAATTTTGAATGAGTGCATTAATGTTAGCGCCCTTGTCAAGCAAACCATCAGTAACAGTTCTTGCAACAATTGGTCCTTTGGTAAAAGCAATAGAAAGCAGGGGATCTTGAATGCGTCCATAAGCAGAAATATCTTCAACACTAAGCTCAGAGAAGGGCATTTGATTTAGAGAAGGAAAAGGTTGTTCTGAAAGAAGTGTCATTTTTAGATCATCAACTAATTGGTGTTTTTTATATATACCTGCTAAAAATTTATCAGATAGCATCTCTTTGAACACAGGTTTATTTTCAGCCTCTATTCGCACTTTTGTTAGAAGCGATGAAATATCTTCTAAATTTTTCCCCATCATGAAATAAGTGTTGATCATGCCTTGGGTAAATTTTAGATTATTTGTTTTTACACCAATACCAACCATGGTTGAGAAAATTTCATCAAAAGAATGAGAAGAAGTCTTGAATGCGCGAACAAAAGCATGATGATCAAATTTGAAAGTTTGATTTTTTGATAACATCATTTCAACTAAATCCTCAGCATTACTAACTGTAGCACGCACTAATGCTGGAATGGATTCAGGCAAATTGAAATCAGCATCATGAAGGATCAATTCTTTTGCAATATCCCATTTTTCATGATCAATCGCCTTAGAAAGAGCGGAGATATTCTCAATAGAATCCATCGCATTCACATTCGCATTTTTATTGATTAATAATTTAGCAAGATCACTATACATATGTGTGATGCTGGCTAATAGGGCTTCATCCTTTTGACTTTGAGTAGGTGAGCTTTCAAGTAATCTCTTTACGATTGAAAATCTTCCTGCCTTAACTGCCTTTTCTAAAGAGACAGAAGGGTTTAGCAAATCGCGTATTTTGGTATCTTGCGCTAAATCTAAAGCGGTTTTTTTACTATCATTTTGGATAGATTCCTCCGCTCCATTTGTTAATAAAATACGTACAATTTTTTCATATCCCTTTTCTGAGGCTATCATCAAAGGTGTTTGATTATAAGAAGCTAAGTCTACGGCAGCGCCCTTATTCAAAAGGAAAGAGGTAAGAAATACAAAATTGTTTTCAGCCGCCATCATTAAAAGCGTTTTACCTGGAGGATAGATAGCATTAATATCAGCACCTTTGTTCAAGAGCTGATTAATAATATTTACAGCCGTATGCTCATTATTTGAGAAAGCCAAAGAAAGCAATGATCCTTTTGTGCGGTTTCCATAGAAAAGTAGCTCGTTAGTGTTTAAATCAGAATAGGGTTCTTTATCAAGGTGTGGAATATCACGTGGAGCAACGGTGCTTAATTTATCTTTTAATGTGTCAGATAATTCATGCTTTTTTGCTCTCATTTGTAATGCATTTTCTGATAGCATTTCGACTATGACTGGGACATCTGTTGCATTTTTACGTAACGTAGAGAGTGATGTGAAATCCTCAATCCTGTTTCCAGATGAAAAATAAATATTTAGAACAATGTTCATTAAGTCCGCATTCTTGTATTTTGTGCAAAAATTAATCATTTCTGCAATCTGCTCTTTATTAGGTGCGTAGACTTCCCCGTTAAGCACACAGTTCTAAACTAGAGTTTTCGTTGGCCATTCTTTCTCTATAGGCTTTGGGTGTCAAGTTATTCAGAGCTTCATGAGGTCGTTGCTCGTTATAATCTAACATCC
>Ga0209935_1000406_pt1 | contig 115513 bp, 119 predicted proteins | sample ThiBio_1000_plan_2_FD_183958 | JGI IMG/M metagenome (GOLD analysis project Ga0209935, IMG submission 183958) | Wastewater bioreactor microbial communities from Cape Town, South Africa - Thiocy_cont_1000_plan (SPAdes) | ecosystem: Engineered > Bioreactor > Thiocyanate-remediating >... | reverse complement strand
GAAGGACTAAAGCCTCCAGCAGGAGTCTCCATATGGTGCACGCTAGCTTGAAACTTACCCACCATCTTCAAGATGATTCTGTCCTTCAGTCCTACCTAAATCCTCTTTTATCTATCTTTAGTTAGATGTCTCTCTAATTGATACTTAGCTAACTTCAGGCCATACCCATAAAGTTATTATATTTCAAAGTAGTGTATGGTTTTGTTACGTTATTCATTGTTATTCGCGGTTGCATTTGTTTTTTCCTTAAACAATGGTTTCGCCGGTCATTCTCATAAAAAGAATGGGGAAGTTTTGCGAAAAAATCCACCCCGCTTAGCTAAAAAATGTAAAATTGAAGTTTCTTCGAAAGAAAGTCCATTAATCGAAAAAAAATCCCCAGACTTAACAAAAAATCAAGAAAAGAGTAATAAAAAGAGAAAGAGAACTCGTCTCGAGAAACCACTTACGGACTCAAGAAAAAATAAAAAAACCAGTCCTAAAAAGAAAATCAAAACTGAAGAAAATAATGACTCCGAATTTCTTCAAGGTACTCTCGAGTCTCCAGCAACAAAAGAAACAACTTGTTTCAGGGTAGTGCGGGACATCTTTGCAACTTTAAAAGCTCCAGTTTCTTCTCCTCTCGCATGCCCTCTTTTGCTCGCCGCTGTTACAAAGACGACCCATTTCGAAAAAAAAGTTATCAAAGGAATGACCGTATATTGTCCCAAGGACCTTATTCATTGGAACGATTTAGTTTTAATCAAATCCAAAAAAGGTTGTAAATGGGAAACAAATTTAGCACTTGCAAGTAGAGGTACAGCGCCAGTTGCTTATAAAGGCATTTCGAAATACAGGGATCCATCTGAACTAGATTCCGCCGCAATTAAAACTATTCTAAAATTGCAAAGAAAGTATGTCATGCAGGTTCACCACCTTTTTCAAAAGGGCGAAGGGACAGAAGAGTGTCCTTATGTTTTAATTACCCAAACCTGTCACATGGGGACGAACGCCCGATACATTGTAGAAGAAGATCAGAATGGCGGACAAATTCGAATTGTTCACTCAGGTCTTTCAAAGGAAGAGACAGAGGCACTCTGTCTCTCGCACCAAATAGTCGTCACTAATCTTCTTCACTTCAGGAGAGGAAAATCATTGATATCCCGTGGTCCATTTAATGATGATCGAAAAGAGATCTGGAAAACCATGGCAAAAAAAGCCCGCCGCCCTTCTGTTGCGAGAAATCTTAATTTTAACTCCCCACAAGAAGACGACTAATATTTCATTTCTTCAACCGTGGCGGAGCAAGATTAGGCCGTTCCGTTGAGAATGGTTTTGCTGTAGGAGAGGCTTTTAAAATAGCCAATACTTCTGCAATCCCACGATCTAGTTGAGGGTCGGCGCCCTTTTCATAATCTTGCGGTGTGATTTCAACTTCTATATCAGGATCAACGCCATAGTTTTCCACACCCCACCCTACATCGTGAAACCAAAAGGAGAATTCAGGCTGGGAAGTCCCGCCACCATCCACCAGGCTATGGCGGACCCATGTGCCAATAACTCCACCCCATGTCCGTTTTCCAATAAGGGGGCCCAGCTTTAACATTTTAAAGCTGTGGCAAAAAATATCGCCATCGGATCCTGCATATTCATTGGTAAGGGCAACCATCGGTCCCATAGGAGATTCGTAAGGATAAGGCATAGCACCCCACCAACGGCTTTGATCATACCCGAGGCGTTTACGACTCAGCTTCTCAAGAAGAAGGCCTGATACATTTCCTCCCCCATTAAAACGCACATCAACGACAAGACCATCTCGGCTAAGTTCTGCCAAAAAGCTACGATGAAATTCTGCAAAACCTTTCACACCCATATCAGGAATATGGATATATCCTATGCGCCCCTTTGTTTTTTCATGGACATAAGCCCTATTTTTTTCAACCCAATCCCGATAACGCGCAGGTGTTTGCGAAATCAATGTCTTGACGAAAACGTTCTTTGCCTTTTTCTTCCCATCCTTTACAAGGAGTGATACAACGTTACGAGCCTGGTTAACCAATAATTTTTCTGGTGATGTATTTTCATCAAGCCGTTGGCCATTTACTGCAAGCAAGAAATCCCCTTCGCCAATCCCAAGCCCTGGAGAAGTTAGAGGTGATGTTTGGAACGGCGCCCACCGGTCGCCTTTTGCAATATTTGAAATACGGTAAGATTTATTGGCTTTGTCATAAATGAAATCTGCTCCCAGCTCCCCTAAAGGATATTGCGGAGAAGGGCGAAAATCGCCTCCAAAAACATAAGCATGAGAAGTCCCCAATTCTCCATGCATTTCAGAAATAAGATCTGTGAGCTCACCTCGTGTCGCAATACGATCTAAAAGAGGACGGTAGCGGTTATAGATTCCCTTCCAATCCACTTTGGACATATCTTCGGTCCAGAAGAAGTCCTTCTGAAGACGCCAGACTTCATCAAAAATTTGAGCCCATTCCTTATGAGGAGTGACAGAAACCTTCACTCGATTGAGATCAATCCATCCCCCCTTACGGTAAGAAGGATCATTCTCTTGAGGTTTTTCACCCGCTTTAACCACCCTGAGTTTTCTAGATGCATAATAACATAGCCATTGAGAGTCGCCAGATAGGGTAAAAGAAGAGACTTTGGGAATCAGAGTCTCTTCCTTTTTTGTTGCAAAATCATAACATTCGATGTTCCCATTACTGCTGCGGTCTTCGTCTTCTCCTCCCAAAGAACTTTGAAGGGGTCGGGAAAGATAGAGAACTTTCCCACCTGGAATACCACGGATAGCGACATAATCTCCCTCTGGAACTGGAAATTCGAGAATTCGATCTTCAATACCCTTCAGATCTATTTTAATACTCTTAACCTCCTCTTCCTTCTTTTCTTTCTTATCAGGCTTAACCTCTTCTCCTCTCAGTTGAGGAATAAAGGGAGATGTTAAGGTTTCATCGAGAAGAATAAGATAAGGCTTCGTCCCTTTCGGAAAACCCATTTCAAATTGAAGATTATCTGAATAAGGGGAATAGGTGCGCTTTGAGAGAAAATAAAGAACTTTCCCGCTCGGATCAAAACTCGGGCGAAAATCTTCAAGCAAGGGACGCGTAATAACATGAACCTTAAACGCCTTTCTTTCACAAAGCTTAATAGCTCTTAGGCGATCATTCAGCGGATAATCATAAGCAATCCATTTTCCATCGGGAGACCAATCCAAACCCCACATATCTCCAAAAGTACTTTTATCGATAAGGTGAAGTTTTTGAGTTTTTAAATTAACATGGATAAGCTCACAACGATGGTTAATAAGAACAACCTCATCTTGAGTCGGTGAAGGTTTGATGGATAAGATACGTCCCAAGTTCATTTTTTTAAGAATCTTTGGGGCCTCAAGAGGATCTGACTCATGAATTTCAAGGCGATCTTCGCCCTCCCGATCACTCACGATCAAAAGACGTTTATTATCATGAAGCCAAGAGGCGGATTTATAACGAATACCGTCTTTCTCACCATATTGTTGGACGGCCCCTTCCCAATTGGCAAATGAAAAGGGACGACCTCTTGTAATAATGGAAAGGCTCGACCCATTTTTATCTAGGCTATACCCCGAAAGATAGGAGCCCGCATCCAAAAACTTTCTGGAGCGCTGAGAGAAAGATGACGCAAAATCAACCACAATTTTTTGTGAGGTCTTATTTTCTGGAGAAAACCGGAAAAGACTTCCTCCTGCCGTATAAACAAAAGTCGTTCCATCATGACTTAATCCCCTCACAAAATAATCCTCATGGGACGTGTGACGTTTGAGATCTTTGCCTTCTGGTGTGCACGAGTAAACGTTTCCATGTCCTTGATGATCGCTAATAAAATAAATGCGATTTTGGACCCAGAGGGGGAACAAAGCATTCCCTTTAATATCGATTAGCTTTTGAAATTTCCCTGTGCCTTGGCGATCAATCCAAAGCTCACCTGCAGTCCCTCCGCGATAGCGCTTCCATGAAACATATCCATGTCCATGACGCTGAATCACACATCCCTTACCCTTAGGTTCAAAGGAAATATAGTTTGCGGGACCACAAGGGATTTGTTTAATTTTTCCCATTTTAAGGTCCACTTTAAAAAGAGAGCGTAAACGAAAGGGATTGTTTTTGGTTGAAGAGAAAATAACTTCGCCGTCAACGGTCCATCCTACGACCTGAGAGCCTTCAGAAACATATGTAAGGCGGACAGCTTCCCCTCCCTCTGAAGGCATCACATAAACTTCTGGGTGCCCTTCATTCATGCTTGTAAAAGCAATCCATTTACCATCGGGAGAAAAAGAAGGGTCATTGGCTTCTCCCAGACCTGCGGTGAGTCGTTCGGCTTTTCCACCAGAAAGGGGCACTTCCCATAAATCATCATCAGCTACAAAAACAAGCTTGTCCTTCCGTAGAGTTGGATTGCGATAGTAGCCTTTTCTTATCATTTCAGCCTCTTCTATTAAACGGGAGGTATACTACCGGATTTCCTAAAAAAAGAAAGACGGGAGAACGAAACTTAATTCTTAAAAGTGATTCTTACTTCCCCAAACTTCATTCAAACGTTTGTCCCGGCCACAGGAAAAGCGGTAAAATTTATAGCGAAGAGGATTTTTTTTAGCATATTTTTGATGATACTCCTCAGCTGGGTAAAAGGTTGTTGCAGCCACGATCTCAGTAACAACGGGCTTTTTGAGTTGTACTTCAACATTTTTCTTGGACGATTCTGCTTCTTTTTTTTGAGTTTCATTTGTGTAGAAAATAACACCCTTATAGGAATCTCCCTTATCGCAAAATTGCCCTTCAGCATCGAAAGGATCAACATTACGCCAATAAATTTCAAGAAGTTGATTATAGGTAATTTTGCTAGGATCAAAGGTCACTTCGACCGACTCTTTATGTCCTGTACCTTCTCCAGAAACCTGCTCGTATGTAGGATTTGGAGTATATCCACCCGTATACCCTGACACAACTGAAATCACACCCGGGACACCCTCAAAGGCTTCCTCCTCACACCAAAAACAACCTCCGGCAAAGATGGCTTTTTCTGTGGTGTGCGTTTTTAACGGTTTATCTGCTTTTGTCATGGATGATCCTCCTATGAATCCAATTAAGCTAAATAAGTATATCCACGTCCTCATCACTCTCACCTATGCTCTGAAGGGGGAGGAAAAGTTCGCTTGGCCTTCTGCCCTTCTGGCACAAAATGAAGGGCTACAGAATTCATGCAATAGCGTTTTCCCGTGGGAGCCGGACCATCATCAAATACATGACCAAGGTGCGACCCACATCGTGCGCATAAAACTTCAGTCCGAGCTCCCAAAGCCCAATGAATTATGCTTTTATCTTCAGTTAGCTTTATATGGGAAGGATTAATGGGTTCCCAGAAACTTGGCCACCCCGTTTTAGAATCAAATTTCGCAGCCGAACTATACAAGGGATAATCGCCCCCGCAACAGGCGCACATATAAGTCCCCTTCTCATAAAACTTATCATATTTACCGGAGAATGGTTTCTCAGTCCCTTTTTGACGGCAAACATAAAAAGCTTCCTTGGATAGATTTTCTTCGTAGTAGGAGCTAGGTTGTTTTGCATAATCCACTGTTTGCGTCCCCTGTTTTTGATTTAGGCCTTCAAGGCAATATCCTTTAATCGGCAAAAACAGTATCCCAGAAATTAATAAATAAAATGTTAATTTTCCCATGTGTTATCTCCCTCATATTTTGGTTTAATTTCTTATGATTAAAAATTCACTTAATATTGTTGCGATATTTCCCTCCCATACGATCAAGTCAAAAACAAACAAGGATTAAATTTGATTCTATCATAAAAGACTACGTTTTAGAAGAAACGTAACGAATTGGCCAAATAAAATATATCAAATCTTAACACCTGACGTTTTTATTTATCTCTGGCTTTCACCCCACACTCGTCATTCCCGCAAAACGGAAACCCAGTTACAACAACGCATTCCAAAGGAATGCAGCTCGCTCAATTTTTAATCGTTGACTAAACGCATAAAAAATTTATCAAAAACTGTTTTGTTCAATAGATTCCTGGGTCACCGCTTTCGCGCACTAGTGTCCGGAGAAAGTGTGAAGTACTATTGAAAAAATTAGGTATTCCTTCTCTTAGAGAAAGATAGGCCGATTATAAACTTAAAAAATAGAATTTCTAAAACTCTCTCAAAAAAATCTGGATTGCTTTCCCTCGTTTTCACGGGGATCGCAAGCTTTAGCCCTGGTCCCCGATCAAGTCGGGGATGAACCGGGGGACGGTTGGGTATTAGCAACGAATGTACCACCAGTTCGTCTTTGCGAGGAGTTTTGCTCCGACCCGGCTACGCCAATGCTACGCCGCCGCGAGAGCAATCAAGAACTTAAGGTTACTTCTTTTTTACATTTCATATTTTCCCCGGACACGAGTGCGCTTTCGCGGGAATGACGAACGAGGGAGATGGCGATGTGTTGCTTTAGAAAAACGTCCGGTGGTCAGATATCAAATTATCCCATACGAGCTTTCTACGCAAAGTGCGCGACGGGAGTGATGTAGAAATGACTTCGGCGGGAGTTACCCGCCGAAGTACAATCCATAGAACGGGTTTTCACCCGCGTATGTTTACTAGACACAAAGATTAATAGATAACCTTGAATGTCAAAGCAAATGTATTGTTTTGTGGTCTGCTGTGGCTCTTTACAGTCACATCATCTTCAACGAAAGATTTGTGAGCCCTTAGACGACCTCCAGCTGTTCCGGTGTACTCAGCTCCAATGATACAATGTTTTGTAGCCAAGAAGTCCACACCGAATTTCCACAAGAAGGAATTGATACGCTTACGCTTGTGAGTTCTAAAGTGATCCCCATCAGAGTCAGCAAATGAAGCTTTTTGCTTCCATGCGGAGTTATCCCAACCAAGACCTACGAAAGGCATGACTTGACCGCCGATGACATAACCTAAACGTCCAAAGAGTTGGAGAGAGTTTCTCAAACGAGTTTTAGTATGATTGAAAGAAATGACTTCGCCTGAATCTTCATCAAATACTCTGCTTCTATGCTTACCATTTGTATTTGACCAAAGTGCATCGAAACCAATTCCGATTGCCCAATTACACAAACGGTGAGTATAGTCTACACCGAGACCTCCGTTGAGCCCTCTAAATCCAATATCAGAACGGCTGAAAGCAGCTACGCCTGAATCTTCATTAACAATTCTTGTTCTTTCCTTGGCGAAGCCAACAGTATAGCCTATAATACCTCTGATACCAAAGCCTTGGAAAGCCTTTGGACAACCTGGTACTAAGGTTTCTGCTGAAGCTGCAGTTACACCAACTGATGTCCCTGTCGCTAAGAGAAATGCAAATAATGAAACTTTCTTCATGTTCATATCCTTTCTTGAAAGTTATCGAAGTTATGTAATATCACGCTTTGAGAAACGGTTTTAAAAAAATCGATAATTTTTAGAAAAATTTTTTAGAAAGTTGCAAAGATACAACAATGACAAAACAACGCATTGCTTCTTCCCCCACCGATTACCTCCATTTGGAAAACACGAGAACAGCTTTTATTAACTAGTTTTTTGAGCGAGCCCATAAAGGATAATACTAAATTATGTCCAAGCAGGGGGACTTGTCCTCACACAATTTGAAAAGTGGATGAAAAGCCTTCGAAGAAAATTACCCGCCGAAGTCTAGACCATTCCACAGGTTCGTGCCCGAGATTATTTGCAAAACACAAGACCTAAATCAGTCCTTGAACCGTTGAATTCAGAACTAATAAGCGTTCCATTTGAAGCAAAACTCCTACGTGTAAAGACATCGTTACGCTTACCAAAACCAACATCATAACCGATAATGTCCTTAAGACCAAAACCTTGGAAAGCCTTTGGACAACCTGGTAAGAGTGTCTCCGTAGAAGCCGCCGCAAGACAAACTGTCGCCATTCCTAGAAGTGCAGTTAACGAAACTTTCTTCGCGTTTATATCCTTTCTTGAAAGTTATCGAGGTTATGTAATACCATGATTTAAAGTATGATTAAAAAAACCGATAAATTTTTAGGAAAATCTATTAGAAAGTTGCAAAGATACAACAATGACGAAACTACGATTTGCTCCCTCCCCCACTGGTTACCTTCATTTGGGAAATACGCGAACAGCCCTTATTAACTGGCTTTTTGCGCGAGCCCATAAAGGATTATTTATCTTACGTCTAGATGATACGGACGCCCAACGCTCCCAACAAAAATATGCGGATCAGATCCAGGATGATCTCCATTGGTTAGGCCTATCTTATGATGAATTGGTAAAACAATCAGATCGACTGATGCAATATGGGTTAGCCGCTGAAGTTCTGAAAGCCAAGGGAAGGCTATATCCATGTTATGAAACATCAGAGGAGCTTGATCTCCAGAGGAAGATCCAACTTTCTTCTGGAAAGCCCCCTCTTTATAATAGAGCCTCTCTTTCCTTAACACCTACCCAACTTGAAAAATATAAGGAAGAAGGGCGAAATCCCCATTGGCGATTTAAAATGGAAAAGGGCGAAATTCAGTGGAAAGACCTCGTAAGAGGAGAAGTTATCTTCCAAGGAGAACTGTTAAATGATCCGATCCTTATTCGGGAAGACGGGTCTCCTGTCTTTACTTTAGCAACAGCTGTAGATGATTTAGAGATGGACATCACCCACATCATTCGGGGAGAAGACCATGTTACAAACACTGCCATTCAAATTCAAATCATGGAAGCCCTCAAGGACGAGACAAATTCAATCCAATTCGCCCATCTCGCTCTTATTTCTGGTCGTCAAGGAGAGGGGCTTTCTAAGCGAGAGGGAAGCCTTAGCTTGGTGCAACTCCGTCAAGACGGGCTTGAGCCTATGGCTATCAACAGTCTCTTAGCAAAGTTAGGTACTTCCGATCCCATCACACCCCACATCAGTCTGAAGGGAGTTTTGAACGAATTTGATATTAAGAAGTTTGGAAGGGCAACTCCAAAACTTGATCCCGAAGATCTATGGCATATGAATATTCGAATCCTCCAGATCCTTTCCTTTGATCAAGTCAAGCCACAGCTTGAAGCCATGGGGATGAATGAGGCAACGCCTGCATTTTGGGCATTGGTTCAAAAAAATATTACAAAATTTCACGATATCAAAGAATGGTGGACCATTTGTTATGGCCATAAAACCTTCGAGGAAGAAAATGTGAGCCTTTTAGAAGTTGCTGAACACTTTTTACCTCCCGAACCCTGGGATGAAAGCACCTTCAAAACATGGATGGATGAGGTTAAAGAAGAAACGGGCCTCAAAGGAAAGGACCTCTTTATGCCCATAAGGCGCGCACTTACAGGACAGGAACATGGCCCCGAATTAAAAGACTTGATTCTCTTGATGGGCCGCTCCAGAGTACTTAATCGACTTCAAACTGCTAGAGTCTAAAAATGCCATTGATCTTATACAATACCTTAACACGTAAAAAAGAGCCTTTTATTCCTTTAGATCCAAAAAACGTGCGTTTTTATGTCTGTGGAGTGACGGTTTATGATTATGCCCACATTGGAAATGCCCGTCCGTATGTTATTTTTGATGTCTTAAACCGACTTTTAAAAAAGCTCTACCCGAAGGTCACCTACGTGCGAAATATCACGGATATTGATGATAAAATCATTAAAGCTTCTCAAGAAAATGGAGAAGAGATTTATGATCTGACCCACAGAACCGCCCGTTATTTTCATGAAGACATGAAAGCGCTGGGGAATCTCCCGCCCAGTGTAGAACCTCTTGCAACAGCACATGTGAATGAGATGATCTCCTTAATCGAATGTCTTCTTGAAAAGGGACACGCCTATGAAAGTGAGGGTCATGTTCTCTTTTCAGTGAAGAGTTTCTCTCATTATGGCCAACTTTCGCGTTGCAATCATGATGAAATGATAGCAGGTGCCCGGGTTGAGGTCGCCCCTTACAAAAGCGAGCCTGAAGATTTTATCCTCTGGAAGCCCTCCGAAAACGGAATCCCGGGATGGGAAAGCCCCTGGGGATATGGACGACCCGGTTGGCATATCGAATGTTCAGCTATGGCTTTAAAATACTTGGGCGAGACCTTTGACATTCACGGGGGAGGCCAAGATCTCATTTTTCCTCATCATGAAAATGAAATAGCCCAAAGTCAGGCTTGTTTTGGTCCTGAAACTTTTGCGCGTATGTGGTTGCATAATGGCATGCTTACCGTAAATGGTGAAAAGATGTCTAAATCCTTGGGGAATTTTATCACCATTCACCAACTTCTTGAAAAAATGCCCGGAGAACTTGTTCGTTTTGTTCTTTTGTCCTCTCATTACCGCCAACCTCTAGATTGGAATGATCAGGTGGTCCTGCAGAGCCGCCAAAGCCTTGATCGCCTTTATAATGCTTTACGGGGGTATGAACTTCGTCAGGAAGCCGAGGCTTTTGAACCTATCACAGCAGCTCTTGAAGATGACCTCAATACTCCTTTAGCTATTTCCGTTCTCCATGAGCTAGCCACCCGCCTTCACAAGGCCTCAAACACAAGTGAAAAAAATCAGTTAGCGGCTACCTTAAAGGCCAGTGGTGCCTGGCTTGGACTGTTACAACAAGATCCTGAAAGTTGGTTTAAAGGAAAAGTAGGGATTGACGAAACCGCAATTTTAGCGCTTATTGAGGCACGCAATCAAGCAAGGCAACAAAAAAATTTCGCTGAAGCTGATCGCCTCCGTCATAAGCTTTTAAAAGCAGGAATTCTTTTAGAAGATGGTCCGCAAGGGACCACATGGAGACAACAATAATAATGAGGGTTTGTGGACGAAAATACATTAGTGATTATTCTGGTCGAGCCTCAACTTGGCCAAAACATAGGTGCTGTTGCAAGAGCAATGTTAAATTTTGGTCTTACTGATTTAAGGCTTGTCAGACCGCGTGATGGGTGGCCAAATCCTGAAGCAATCCCCCTTTCTGCAGGTGCTGAAAAAATTCTCGAAAATGCACAAGTTTGTCCTTCTACCTTAGCAGCCATTAGTGACTTGAATCGCATTTTTGCAACATCAAGCCGCATTCCTGACATGATCAAGTCTATTTATGCTCCCAATCCGGCCCTTCAACGTCTTGCCTCCACAGCTCAACAAGGAGAAAAAGTAGGCGTTTTATTTGGAGGAGAACGGTGTGGCCTTTGTAATGAAGACATATCCTTATGTGAAGCTCTAATTAAAATCCCTTCAAAACCTGACTTTCCCTCACTCAATCTAGCGCATGCGGTAGCCTTGATTGCTTATGAATGGTTTGTGCATGCTTCCTCTTATCCTACGCAAATCTTCAGGACAGGGCGCACCTGTCTTGCCACACGCGAAGATCTCGGAAATCTTTTCTCACATTTGGAGGAAGAACTTGATCGCACAGGTTTTTTGCGTCATCAAAAAAAACGCGCCAACATGATCCGCAACATACGGAACATTTTCCAAAGAGCACGTTTAACCGAACAAGAGGTGCGTACTCTTCGTGGGATCATCCGGAGTCTTACGGGAGAATCACAAGATATGAAGAAAACAGGCGTCATGTGACTCCTTATTTCATGTGAAACCTTCATGTATTTTTTAATTGCTCATTGCGATAAGTAGCCTTAAAACAAGGAGGAAATTGAAACTTCTGAAGTCAAAAACGAAATGTAGAAATGGATCTCATGAATACTCCTCCAAAACCTCTCTATAAACGGATCTTGTTAAAGCTGTCTGGCGAAGCTTTGATGGGGGATCAACCTTATGGGCTCGATTCACAAACCATTGAGCGCATCTGCAACGAAATTCAAGAGGCCTATGAGATAGGTGTTGAGCAAGCCATTGTTGTGGGAGGGGGGAATATCTTTCGGGGACTAAAGGGTGAAAAACAAGGGATTGAGCGCACAACCTCTGATCAAATGGGGATGCTTGCCACCATAATGAATGCTTTGGCCTTGCAAAATAAGCTTGATCAAATGGGAATTGATACACGTGTCATGTCAGCCATCCCCATGCAAACCATATGTGAGCCCTATATTCGGAGAAGAGCCGCTCATCACATGGAAAAGGGTCGCATCGTTATTTGCGCTGCAGGCACGGGGAATCCTTATTTTACAACCGATTCTGCAGCTGCTTTAAGGGCATCCGAGCTAAATTGCCAAGTTCTCATGAAAGGCACAAAAGTGGATGGCGTTTATAGTGCTGATCCCATGAAGCACAAAGACGCTGTGTTTTATCCTGCACTCACCTATCAACAAGTTTTGACAGAAAATTTAAAGGTTATGGATACTGCAGCTATTGCCTTAGCCAGAGAAAGCCAAATTCCCATCATGGTGTTCTCCATCCAGAACCCTCATGGCATTATGGACGCGTTGCAAGGAAAAGGGCGTTATACGGTAATCCAATAGACTCGATAGAATTCTTTAAGAATTCATACATGTCTTTTAACGAAGGTTTATTTCTCCTTGATGTTTTTCTTGGAATATGTTTTATTTTTTCTTTTTAAGAATTAAGGTTTTTCATCTTTAATCGATAATCGATCGGAAAATACATTGTCCAATAGAATACAGAAAGAGAAGGAATTTGGAGCGTGAGCAATATAATAGCATGCCTACTTTTTAATGTGGTAGGGCTAGGATCTAGTTATTTTTTATCCTTGTTTACGAGTGAAAAAAATATTTCTGAAAAACCCGGAACTGCCATTTTTTGGGGATTCTGGGCAAGCATGCTTCTTACCTATGTGCTTTGGTTATTCATTCCTAATAGGCTAGATGTGGCTTGTTATATAACAGTCGCGGCATCAATCATTGGTGTAGGACTTCTTTTGAAGAGGGAGGGAATAAAGCCTTTCCTGAAATCACACTATTTAATAGCCCTTTTAGCGCTATCCCCTTTTATTTTTATCATTGAATACATCCCTTCAGGATGGGACGAATTTTCACATTGGCTAATGACGCCCAAAGTTTTTTATCACGAACGAACATTTACCCCCAGTGAGATCTCCTACGGATTCTATTCATATACACCGTTATGGACACTACAAGCAGCATTTTTTCAATTTTTTACTTCTTTGAATTTTAGCGAAACTATTATTTATGCTGTTCGTATTAACTTTTTTTTAGCTTTTATTTTTTTTGTCAAAGAGATTTTAAAAATACGTTTCTTAACAATACTTTTATTAACTTTATCCATTTTCTTCATATTTTATGAATTTTATTTATATCATATTTCAGTCTTAACAATTGAATTTCCAATTTATATCCTTTTATCAGCGACTCTATTTTTGGTGGGGAGTTTAGAAAAAAAGCAATTAAAAAATACGCCAGAGAATGTCATATGCTTTCTTATAGCACTTCTTTCAGCTTATATGATTAAGAAGCCTCTTATCGCTGTGCTCCCTGCAGGAATTTTTATATTATGGATTAACGGTTACAAAAAGCAGCTTTTTTATTTCCTGATCGCATTCACGTCCTTTTATTTTTCTTGGTATCATAAACCTATTTATGAATTCAATTGTAACTTATGGAGTCCAAAAGCCATCACGGTTTACCAACAACTCCTCATCCAATCTTTTAATTTAAAATCTTTTTTTATCCCTTTCATTTTAAGCATGATCCTCATTTTTTGGAAAAACAAAAACGTTTTTATGTTTTATACACTTTTTTCGATTGTCTACTTTATAGGTACTGTATTTACATATATTTATTACTTTGGAGACTATGAGTCTTCTACTCTAATTAGTTATGAAAGATATTTAGCGAATTTATTTGTTCCAGCTTACATTTACGCTTTATCTATCCTTTTTTCAAAAGCCCAAAATTTTATTGATGTTGAAAAGCATATTTTAAAATATACCTCGATAGCTAATTCCTTCAGCGCTGTGCTTATTTCAGTAGTCGTTGGAGGCTATTTTTACAAAACCTCTTTCGCATATGCTCCTATCAGAGAACATTATGTAAGGGCAAAAAATATATATGATAAAGTTAAAAGTTTATATGAGGTAAAAAATAAAAGCTTTATAGCAATTTGGCAAGGCAGCGTAAATATCCAACGATACCTTATTGGCTATCTTGGTTATGGAGAAATAAGTAAGATTGAAGCGAGGGGGTCTTTCGGCCCTCAGAATGACAACTTCTGGAGAACAGTTGTCGATAACGAAGAAGAGTTTATTAATATGTTAAAAAAAGAATATGACGTAATCCTAGTTTTCGAGTCTGACGATTGGTTGAATAGGATATTTTTGAAGTTAACAAATAAAAAAACAGATGGACTTCATGATTTTGCATTCGTCAAAATAAAAAACGATTATAAACTTATAAGGTCAGATCAATGACGACTTGTTTTGTTGTTCCTGCTTTTAAGCCTAACCATAATCTTATAGTTTTATTACAAGAGCTAAGAGAAAAATCAGATAAACCTATATTTGTAATAGATGATGGCAGTACGGATAAATCTATTTTAAAGAATGCTATTTTTTCAAATAAAAAAATTACACTCCTTAAACATGCTGAAAATCTTGGCAAAGGAGCAGCACTTAAAACGGCCTTCAATCATATTCTTGCAAATTATCCTTACATGACAGGATGTATCACTGTGGATGCAGATGGGCAACATTCTGTTGATGATGTGATCGCGCTGTCAGTATTAAATGGAAGAAACAATCAATTAGTCCTTGGTGTAAGGGATTTTGGTTTCAATAATAAGAATATTCCCCTGAAATCGCGCATCGGAAATTTACTTACCCGATGTATCTGGGGTCTGATAACGTTTAAAATGATTACAGATACACAAACGGGTCTCAGAAAAATTCCAGCTCGCCTAATGAGAGAATGTCTCCATATCACGGCGAATCGATATGATTTTGAAATGGAAATGCTGTTAAAGGCACAAAATATAGGCATGAAGATTTCTGAAATGCCTATAAGTACAATTTATATTGATGATAACAAGGAGAGTCATTTCAATCCTGTATTTGATTCTCTAAAGATTTATTTTATAATTTTTAGATTTTGTCTTTCTTCATTATTTTCATATTTTTTAGACTGTTTATTATTTTCTATTTTTATTATTATGTTTTCAATTTCTGCAAGTTCTTCATTTATCCTTGCTCGTATTATATCAGGTTTTTTTAATTATAATATAAATAAAAACTTAGTATTTAATATTAAAAATAACAAAAAACCAATAATTTTAAAGTATATTTTTATTTTACTTGTTAATTTATACCTTGGATTTGTTTTTATAAATAACATTGAATTCTATGGCTACAATGTTTTTTATGCAAAAATTATGGCAGAATTCGTCTTGTTTTTCTTTAATTTTTTCCTTCAGAAAGAATGGGTGTTTAAGAAAACAATGGATGCATATGAATAAGATTCTTTGTTTTATAAGATTTCAAAAATGCTAGCTTTTTTTAATACAACTTTTCTTGGTCGATTATACCAGATTGATTTTCCTCCACAGCATTTTTTTTACTATAATGAAAAGTCCTGAAGAAAAGTATGTGAAAATGCTGGGTTTAAGTATCTTAAACATTTTTATATGAGTGAGGTACCGTTCAAAGGGCTATATGAAAGACTTTGGGGCCTACCCCCCTATGATTGAAATTCTCGCCCTCCCTTTATGCTTTCTATACAATTTATTAGCCTTGGGGCATTTAAAATATTCTCTTGTTATTTGTTTTAATAAGGAGAGAGAATAAAATAATTAGAAAATAGTTTTTGAAGCTTTACTTCAGTCTTGGATGAAACGAAGTTTATTGATGATGGAAACCCCATCTTGAGATTTTTAAAAAATAAAGGTAGTCTTTCTTTCATTATAAAAAGGGGCATTATTTTTTCCCCTCATTCGCCAGAAATGAGTATACTCAAAAGTCTAACATATAAGAGGTACCGTGACCCAAGAAATCGTCTCAGAATTAAAAAAACGTATGGATGCAGCATTTGATGTTGTGCACAAAGATTTCTCAGGCTTGAGGACAGGACGTGCTTCTCCCACACTTTTAGAATCGATTACGGTGGATGCTTACGGAAATCGTATGCATATCAACCAAGTTGGCAATATTAACGTGCCCGAGCCCCGGCTTTTAACGGTTCAGGTATGGGATGCTGAATTAGCTCCAGCTGTTGAAAAAGCCATCAGAGACGCTGGACTTGGCCTCAATCCCTCTCTTGCAGGGAATGTAATCCGTGTTCCCCTTCCTGAACTGAGTGAAGAACGGCGCAAAGAGCTTGTTAAAGTTGCAAGTAAATACGCTGAACAGGGACGAATTGCCGTTCGCAATATAAGGCGAGATGGAATGGATCAAATTAAATCTTTGGAAAAGAAAAGCCATATTTCTGAAGATGACTCTCATCGTCTCTCCGATGAAGTCCAAAAAGTGACCGATGAATTTATTAAAAAAGTGGATGAAGCTTTATCACATAAAGAAAAAGAAATCCTACAAGTATAAGGGTCAAAATGCATGACTGATTCGCTTCTCGTTAAAGTTCCTCAACACGTCGCCATCATTATGGATGGCAATGGACGGTGGGCTCGCCAACAATCTCTCTCTCGACTCGAAGGACACAAACGGGGGAGCGAAGTTGCGCGGGAGATTGTAACGGCTGCATCTCGCATCGGTATTTCCTACCTTACCCTTTATGCCTTTTCCTCGGAAAACTGGAGGCGAGATCCTCATGAAGTTTCCGGCCTTATGGCCCTTTTAAAACATTATCTTGAAGCAGAAGCCGAAGAACTCCATAAAGAAGGAGCCCGCCTTAAAGTTATTGGCGAAAGAGGACTTTTGCCCAATACAATCTTAAACCTTGTCGAGCAAGTTGAAGAACTGACAAAGGTAAACAAGAAACTTACCATTCAGATGGCGATTAGCTACGGAAGTCGCGCAGAAATCATAAATGCTGTGCGCGAAATCGCACAAAAGTCGCGAGACAGACGGCTTGACCCTGAAAAGATTACGGAACAAGTCTTTGAACAACATCTTTATACGGCTGGAATACCTGATCCTGACCTTCTCATTCGAACGAGTGGAGAGCAGCGCATCAGCAATTATTTATTATGGCAAGTTGCTTATACAGAACTTGTGTTTGTTGATAAATATTGGCCCGATTTTACACCCGAAGATTTTATGGAAGCTCTTTTAACCTATCAAAATCGAGAGAGACGCTTTGGCACGGCGGCCTAAGTTTCGTCAGAAGACAAACCTTATATACCGACTTCTCTCGGCTATCATTCTTATCCCCCTTTCACTTTACATCATTTACTTAGGCCCTCCCTATAGTCTTATTGTCGCTGGTGGCATTGTCATATGCCTTTTTGTTGAATGGGCATTTTTGTGTTTAAAAAATCGGTTGATCCTTTGGCAAAAACTCAGCTGTATGTTTCTTGGAACGGTCTATCTTATTGTCGCAACCCTTTGGGTTTTCCAATATCTGTCCTCACCCGATGGATGGAAGCTTATGTATTGGCTCTTATTCCTTGTATGGAGCACAGATAGCGCTGCTTATGCGGGAGGAAGGCTTTTACAAGGCCCAAAACTAGCACCTTCCATCAGTCCTCAAAAAACCTGGTCGGGGTTTATTGCGGGGATGATTGGAGGAACGGCCGTTGGGTATGGAGCATCCTTCTGGCTCGTCCCTTTTGTTTTCAGTCTCCCTGGGGTCGTACTTTTGGTGTTGATCGCTCAAGGGGGTGATCTCTTAGAATCTATAGCAAAACGTTGGAGTCAGGTGAAAGATTCAGGTGTGTTAATTCCGGGTCACGGCGGTTTCTTGGATCGTCTTGATAGCTTTCTTGCGGTCTCGTTCGCCCTCGCTTTATGGCAAGTTTTTCATTGATGACGACTCATCTCTTTAGCCCATGGTTATCAATCCCAGCTCTTCAGAATCTTTTTAACCTTTTCGAAAAAGAAGGAGCGATTCTTCGCCTTGTCGGAGGCTCTGTGCGTGATGGATTGCTTGGCCTTCCCGTCAGCGATATTGATTTGGCTGTTGACCGTGATCCCCATTGGGTAATGACTCTTTTGAAGAAGAATCATATTAAAGCCATCCCAACAGGCATTGATCACGGAACAGTCACAGCTGTTCTTGATAAAAGACCTTACCAAATCACAACCTTAAGAGTTGATGTCAAAACCTTCGGGCGAAAAGCTCATGTGGCCTTTACGGAAAACTGGGTTCAGGATGCCCTCCGGCGAGATTTTACCATGAATGCCATTTATGCGGATAAAAATGGGCATCTCTTTGATCCCGTTGGGGGTCTTAAAGACTTGCAAGCCCATCGCGTGCGCTTTATCGGCAAAGCCTCTTTACGTATCAAAGAAGATTATTTACGTATTTTACGTTTCTTCCGTTTTTCTGCCCGTTTTGGTCATGAACCTTATGATGCTGAAGGGCTTGAAGCCTGTGGGCTTTATGCCTCCCACCTACCTCACCTAGCGCGGGAAAGAGTTACAGAAGAATTCCTAAAGCTTTTAGAGCTCCCCTCTCCTCTTTATGCCCTTGATGCGATGAAAGAATCAGGTGTTTTAGCCTATATTACTCACCCTGGGACATGGGAAAATTTAAAGGCTCTGGTGGCTATTGAAAAAGCAGCCCACATCGATCCCGCCCCACTTTTAAGACTCGCAACCTTTCACCCGGCCTTAGCTGAAATTAAAGTTAACCTTAGGCTTTCTAAAAAACAAGAATCGGCCCTTTCTTTTTTCATGAGAAAACATACCTCTGTTACAGTGACGTCCTTCAAACATCAAGCCTACCTTTGGGGAAAAGACAGGACCTTTGACCTTATCCTTTTACAAACGGCACATCAGTTTGCCAACTCTGAAATATCCTTGGAAGAAGGCATTCACACCCTTAAAGAGATGCATCGTCTTTTTGATCCATGGACTGTCCCCCCCTTCCCTCTTACGGGAAAAGATTTGCTCTCCCACGGCGTTAAAGAGGGGCAAGATATCGGGATTCTTTTAAAAGCCGTTGAGGCGTGGTGGACCTCACAAGACCTAGAGCCGGATCGCGAAGCGTGCTTGGCTTACCTTTCAACTCTCCTTTGAAATAGGACTCCAAACATTCAAGTCCTTGCCTCAAGGATCTCGCGTCTTTTAAAAGCGAATAGGGAAAGATGCTCGTATACAGATCCTGATCATAAAACACAACTTTTAGGACCATATCGTAAGGGCGGGGACCCGCATGTTTTAATGCTTTTAAGGCTCGACGCCAAGCCTTGGTTCGTTTTTCATGTTCCCTATCCGTAAGAGAAGCTCCTTGTCTGGGAACAAAAACACTGGCCCGCGCCCGAAAAGTATGCCCAAGGCATGGTTCATACCGATACCCAAGTTCTCCCAAAAAACGCCCGACTTCATAAAGTGGTTTTGAGATAACCTCATGGGCATAAAGAATCCCGAGCAGAGATTCTGCAAAAGAAGACTCTTCGATCCGCCCCCTTTCTAAAAGACTTCTTCGTTTTTGTTGAAGTTCGTCCGTGCCCCTATCTTTCTTTACGCGATTCTGACGTGGTCTTCCTCTCATTCTGCTCCTCCCTGGCTGATGTCTCATTATCTCATAGGAGGGATCCATTCCAAAATTTCGAATTGGCCATTTTGATGTTCTCGTTTTTTCCTATAGCAGAAGTATGTGCTAGACCTATGAAAACATAATAATAAAATTTAATTAAAATAATTATAAAATTAATTTTAAATAAAAATTCAGATTTTTTGAAAATAAAACTTGACATTCAAATTTTTGATATATAAATACGTTTTTTGATTAGAAAAAAATTATAAAAATTAAACTTTAATATTAACTTAAATTTTGAGGTGTTATTATGTTAACGAACTACTTTAAATCCACTATTAGTACGCTTGCTCTTTTGGGGACCCTTTCAAATTTTACTTCTGTGCAAGCTATGGAAGAAAACGAACATTCTGGAGGAAAAGCCAACGCTCCAACACGAGGACCTTCCGTCAGTAGCCTTAGAAAGAAATTTGAACAAGCTCCCACTCAAAACTCAGCTTCTATTGCTCAGAAGCCCGTGGGGGCTCCCAAGAGTGTAGGAACCCCAAAACCGACTTCAAGCTCAGTTACAGGATTAAAAAAGTTAGGAGTTTCTCCCACCTATCCTCTTCCTCAATTCTCCACAAAATCCTCGTCTACCCCATCTGTCGTAAAAAGAGCCATTAACCAAAATCCCATAACTCCCACTTCCGTTCTGCCCATAACTCAACCTTCTCGGGGACTTTTACCTACTCCTCCTAGCGTAAAAAGAAATGTTAGTCCAAAGACCTGTGCTACACTGACTCCTGTATCCCGACCTTCTCGAGGACCTTTACCCGTTCCTCCTACCGTAAAGAGAAGTGTTAACCCAATAACTTCCGCTCCACAGCCATCTGTAACTCGGCCTTCTGGAGGGCCTTCACCTATTCCTCCTGGTATAAAGAGAAGTGTTAATTCAAAGACCACTGCTCCGCTGACGTCTGTAACTCGACCTTCTCGGGGACCTTTACCTACTCTTCCTGGCGTAAAAAGAAATGCTAGTCCAAAGACCTTCACTCCACAGACGTCTGTAACTCAACCTTCCCGTGGAACTTTACCTACTCCTCCGCGTAAAGTGAGTACTCTTATGAGAAAATTTGGACAGATTTCTGCCAAAGATTTAAACTCCATTCCTCCAAAAATTACCTATGCTCAGCGTATAATTTCAGAGGAATTTGTTCTCCATCCCTTAGATGAAAATCATTTCCAGCTTCCCTTTTAAATGATTACCTAGAAGCAGATGATCCTTTGAATCCTCTTCCAATGCTTCCAACTGAACTTACCCAGATGATTATAGGTTTTGTTGATACACCAAGCCTCTTATCAACTCAAAGTGTTTGTCACCTTTGGATGGTACTCAGTATAGAAGAAAGAAAACGGCGTCTAGAATTGTGGAAACCAGGTGAGGAGAGTAAACAACTTATAAGACCTTTTATGACCAACCCCCATTTTATTGCCAACCCCCGTAATCTTTTATGGGTATGCCGGGTACTGGCCTCCAAGACGCTTCTTTTTCCCACCCTTGATCCATTAACTTATTATGAGGGTCTCTACTGTTATGATGATCACAGAAGATTAAAAGTAATCACTGAAGAAAATCTAGTTCCTAAAGTCATTTGCGAATTTGCCTCAGCTATCAAAACATCCCCTCATCTTCATGGACTTCTTTGCAGGATCTATCTTAACTATATTGATGTATTGGATATTCATACAACTTCGCTTGCGGCTTATATTGTAAATCGAGTCCCAGAAATTCAGAACATTTTAAAAAAAGTGAGCGAAAAAATTGCCTTTGAGCCCGTTCAATTCGCAGAGCTTGCCCTGGATTTCGAAAACCACCACCGTCTTCATCAATATTTCATGGCTTTAAGGCTATTAACTTTAAGCGGATATCCGGATCCAGAATACCAAAGGGGTAAGGTTTCAGATGCAGTGCATAAATTCTTATTGTACTGGGATAAAAAACAAACTTATGAAAGTATAGGTGCTCATTTGATTGGCCACCCTTTTTGGGGCGCTTATTTTCCAAACTTATTAAATTCTCAATGGAACGTCATAAATTATTCCATTAGAAAAGGTGCTTTAAATCAAAATCGTTTTATATCACTAATGGATTATACAGCTATTATGTCCCCCGATACTGCAAAATCTTATAGAATTAAATATCTTGCATTATTACTTGAATTATATGAAAGAAACGGAAATAAAAAAGATATTTTTAATATGTTAAGCTCTATGAATACATTGACCTTAAAAGAGTTAGCAAACGATAACCCATATTCGGCACATCAACATATTTATCATACGGGCCTTTATAATCTTGCAATGTCTATTCTAGAGGAAGCTCATAAACGATTAGAGGATGATCCTGTTCGCTCTTTGATTGAATTAAGCATCGCTGAATGTATTCTTGCCTCAAAATCTGAAGAACGATTTTCTCAAGCTGAAGAGTATATAAATAAAGTTCTTAATCACTTCCAAAAAATTGAATCTGGCAAAATCCCAAATTCTAGTTGCAATTCTTCAGGAGGAGAAAATACTGAAGGAGACAAAGACATGAAATTAACTCGTATCGCTAACGAAAACTTTTTTCCTTTTAAAATATACCATCGATCAGCAGCTCTACAAGCTCTAGCCGTACTTCATATCTACCAAGGCAGGATTCAAGATGCAGGTGATATTATTAAAGAAGTTTGCAAAAGTAGTACAGGTCTTCACGGGATAATTCCTATAGCTATTCAAAGACAACTTACTGATTTATCTGATAATTTTATATCCCTAGTTGGAGAAACCTGCTTTACTTTGATTTTTAAAGCTAATCCATACTGGAAAAAAGGCCTAGAAAAAGATGACATGCTCACCATTACTAGGGTGGCGAGTAAGTTCAAATGGTTTTTTGATGCTGCCCTCGATAGAGGTCTTTTAAAACGCGCCGTGTTTGATGAAATTGTTGCTTTTTGTAACACCGTCAGCTGACTCCCTCCTCAGGAAAAGGAAGCTAAATATGACGATGGTTACAGAGAAAAAGAGACAAAGGGTGATGAATAGAAAATAGAAAGGAATTTCAAAGTTTCCCCAGGATACTATTCTTATAAAACCTCCTCGTTCCTCGAGGAGGTTAACCCTTAAAAGGTAAGCTACAGTTCAGGATGAACAACCTCCTTGACCTTTTCCCAAATGTCGCTTACATCTGATGCAGTTTTGATGAACAAGGAAGTATGATCATGGCACGTGAATGTGATATTACAGGTAAAAAAGTAATGAGCGGCAATAATGTTTCGCACGCAAACAATAAATCTCGCCGCACGTTTGCGCCCAACCTTCAAGACGCTAGTTTTCTGAGCGATTCTTTGGGTGGAAAAGTTCGTCTGCGGGTGTCAACGGCAGGACTCCGAACCGTTGAGAAAAATGGTGGGATTGATGCGTTTTTAAAATCAACATCGAATCGAAAGCTGACAACTGCTGCTCGACGCGTAAAACGTCAGATCGAGAAGTGTTGCCCGCATGATCATGACTAACTTTTAAAGTTACTCTTTTAGCACAAATTCTTCAAAATCATATGCAAGCCCAAAGGGGCTAAGCAATCCAGAAGGTACAAATAAGTATTTGCCGTAGATTGCTTCGGAGCAAAGCTCCTCGCAATGACGCGTAGATGGGGACCTTCATCGAAGCCTGCAAAAGCAGGATGAAGCAATCCAGTTTTTCTGTCTTAAGTTAATTTGTCTGTTTGGTATTGTTCTCAAGAACGTATATCAGAACCAAAGTCATTCCGCTTTGGAATCTCGGGCACGAGTCGGATGATGACTTGGCTTTTGGGGTAAGCTTGGATAACCTCAGCCTCAACTTCCTCAGCAATTCGATCCGCCTCTTCTAGTGAAAGTTTTGGATCCATGAGGATGTGGAGTTGAAAAAATTGTTGCAACCCAGAGCTTCGCGTTCTTAAATCTCTGACATCAATTACTTCAGGATGGGACTTGATAATAGCAAGGATTTTGACTCTCTCCTCCTCATCCAATTCTCGATCCATCAAGACGCTAAAAGCTTGCATCATGATCCGCCAGGCACTCCAAAAAATATAAGCACCAATGAGGAGTCCAAAAATAGGATCAATTTGTTTCACGTGAAACAATTCTGCACAAAGAAGAGAGACAATAACAGCTGAGTTTGTCAGAAGGTCGGTTTGGTAATGAATCATGTCAGCTGCAATCGCAGTAGATTTTGTTTTTTTGACCACATACTTTTGAAAGGCTACCAAAATAAAAGTGATCACAATGGCAACCCCCATAATCACAAGCCCTACTTCTGTTGATTCAATAGGATAAGGATTTATCAGTCGATCGTAGGCTGTATGCAACAGCCACAGGGAGGATCCGCCAATAAAAAGAGCTTGACCCAAGGCGGCGATAGATTCGGCTTTTCCATGTCCAAATCGATGATACTTATCTGCAGGTTTTAAGGCATGAAAAACGGCAATCATATTCACAAGAGACGCAAAAGCATCTAAAAGGGAGTCGATGAGGGAGGCTTGAAGGCTAACAGAATGGGTGATCCACCAGGCAAAGAACTTCATAATGATCAAGATACTTGCAACACTTACAGCGGCATATGTTGCGCGTCTGATGATACGTGCATCATATAGGTCGACCTGTGTCATATCGTAAAGCCTCTTTTTAAGAATAGGGTACATGATTCTCCCCATTGATCAAGAGTGATATTCCGATTATCATTCCTTCATCATAAGGTTGTAGATGTGTGATCCTTATGACGTATGCTCACCCGTCCTCACATGCGGTGTCATCCTTGGTAAGAAATGCTTAGTTTTCCAAAGGAAAACTCTAGTATTTTTTGACCGAGGATCTTATGGCCCGAGAGATCCTCGGCCAAGAAAAGTTAATGCCCGCTTCGCTAGGCAAAGCTTTTCTTGCCAAGGATGACACGGGTGAGTGAGTCGTTATGATAGTTATGTAAAGGAAATGAAAATGAAAACTAAAGTTATTGCTGCTTCCCTTGTTGTGGCTTGCTTAGCATCAGGTTGCGAGAATCCCAAACAAGCCATCGGTACCGTAGGCGGAGGCGCCTTGGGAGCCTGGGCAGGATCCACCATCGGTAAAGGCCGGGGCAACGTTGTAGCTACTGCCGTTGGCGCTGTAGCAGGTGCCCTTGCCGGAGGATACATTGGAGGACAGCTCGATAAAGCCGATCGGGAACGTTCTATAAGGACCTGTCAAAGTGCCCTTGAAACCAGCCCCATTGGAACTCCTGTTCAATGGAGAAATCCTGATTCAGGAAATTACGGTGCTGTTACACCGACACGCACTTATCAAAATAATGGCCAATATTGCCGTGAATTTACTCAATCCATAACTGTCGCTGGAAAAACGCAACAAGGTTATGGAACTGCCTGTCGTCAACCTGATGGAACATGGCAAATTGTAGGGAGCTAGGTTTCTCTGAAGGTCCCATCACTCGCCACTCGCTTCGCGCGTGGCGATCTCTCCCACAAAAGGAAGAGTAAAGCAGCCAGCACTAAAATCACCTCTCCCCTCGTGGGAGAGGTCGCCTAAAGGGCGGGTGAGGACAATATTCTTCTTTAATCTTCAAAAAATGACTTTATACTGAAAAAATATATTGAAAACCTATAAGAGATGCACTACATAGTAATAAATATTTTTGTTTATTATTGGAGTGTTTCCTATGCGTATAAATTTACAAGTTAGTTTAATTGCTTTGCTGATTACAATGGGCTCTTTATCCCAGCCCAGCTGGTCTATGGAAAAAATGGACACAACCGACGATCAGGACGTGCACAGAGCAGAGAAAAGAAAAGAGAGAGACGATAACAATAAGGATACCAAAGAAGACAACGAACAACCTCCTAAGCGAAAAAGAAAGTTTAATCGTAAACGTCAAGTCCCTCCTATTGGCTTCAACGACTTGCCTTGGGAATTGCAAGCAAGAATTTGGGCCTATGCATTAGCGGAAAAAGACCCATTTGCTTATGATTACTTGAGTCGGGTCAGCAAGTCTAGTCGAGCCTACACTCAAGACCCTAATGTTTTAGGAGAAGCCTTAAACTTATGCATATTTGAACCCCGCATCGCTTGGGATCAAGAGCAAGATGAACAAGATAAAAAAAACAAAAATCAAGCTCAAGAGAACCAAGTTCAAAGTAAACAAGAGCAAGATAAAGAAAATCCTATCGTCTCCAAATTTCTTGCCTTGAAAAAGGCTCCCTATAAAAAACCTAGTGATTATGAAAAAGTTGCTCCAATTAGCACCCTTCTAACTGCGATGCGATACACCCCAAATAGCCACGCTCTCGTCTACCATTTAGCAACATATTTGCACGATGTGAGCAGAGATATAGAAAAAATTGCACCTTTTGCTGATTTAAAATCTCTCATCATCCAAATGCAAAAGACAAAGAGTTTTCTTGTATCAGGACTTTTAGAAGATAGAGAAAAGGGGAGGCCTCTTGATTCTTTAAAATACGAAGCTTTCTTAAAACTTTTCTACGTATTGCGAAATCAACAAGATTATATTAATGAAAACAATATCCCCAAAATAGGACTCATGGAAGAAAAATACCCCCTAGAAAAAGAAACAGATAGTATAAGAAAAGAAATAAAAATAGCATATAATCACAATAACTTCAATAAATTTAAACTTTATAATTTTACTCAATTAAGACTTATTGCCCTTTTAGACGATCGTCTAAAGAGTAAACACTATCATTCCCTTTTAGAGTGGTTAGCAAGTCAAGGTGATCTTGAAGCTTTACGATGTATAACTGACGCGTGTAGACCAGTTTTTAGCTGCAGTTACGAAACGGAGGATGTACCTCATCCTCAACTAAATTATACTTATCCAGATGAACAATATGCTCATTTTTGGTATTCTCAAATCTTGGATGATAAAAATCATCCTCTCTATACAGAAGCTCAGTATGGGCTTGGAATGCTCTACCTTAAACGAAATAAGCAATCCCTCATACCGAATGACGCTAAAGGCATCCGGCTTCTTCAAGAAGCTGCAGAGGCTGGAGAACCACTGGCTTGCCTAGAGATGGGAAGGCGCTATATTACAGGCTCTCTCTCTATCCTTAAGCAAAATATTACCTTGGGGACAGAATGGCTTGAAAAAGCTGCCCGCCTTGGCAACCCCAGTGGCTTATATTATCTCTTTGAGATTTATGCTAAAGGAAGGGTTATTCCTCGAGATCAGGAAAAAGCTGAAGCCTACCTCGCTAAGGCTTTAGAAAGAAATGATAAATCAGCCATAAGGGAAAAAGAAATTCGAGGTCGTCAGAGAGTATTTGATCTTTTTCCTGTCCCACCACTTTCACTCCATTCTGAAGGAACCTATCCTATGGATCCTGACACTGGTTTGCCCACCCAGGAAGATGACCAGCAAAGAGTTCATATGATGCATTTACCCATAACCCTTGCCCAGCCTGTTACGAGTGTTTTTTCGGAATATGACCCTCAAGCAGATACGAATAATCCAGGCATACGCCAGGAGGAGGATCCCTTCATGTCCTCTGACCTTTTTGAGAAAGTCGATGAATTATTCCATATTCCTGAAGAAGACAGTGAACTGGTTGATGTTTCTCAAGAATACTATGATAACTTTATGAAAGAAGTCTCTGGAAATTCTAGCGAAAAGCCATTTGATTAGTAAAAGAAACGCTTAATTTTTCGATTGAGGAAAATCGAGCCGCGCCACTGCGGCACCCTGGTGTTAAAACTCTCCAGCCGTCGTCATTCGGGAATTTAGGCCTATCCTTACAAAAGCGAGGAACCATACTAAATTTCTGGATGACGCATAGGGGAAAATGTCCTCACAATGCCGTCGTTAGAAAGCCCTTTACTCGAAGTCCATTTTCTGTCATGTTTAATACACGTTTAAAATCTAAAAAGTTATATTTTAAGTGAAAACATTAACGAATCATTTCCATCTCACCACAAAGACTACCGGCTCCCGCCGGTAAATATCCCTACTCACCCCTCATTTCGTATTTTTTATTCATCTTTTTTAGAAAGGTTCCTATCATGTTTAGGAAAATGCCGTTTATTCTGATGGCGGAAATTATCGTCATTATATTATTAGAACCCTTTATGTCGATCGAGGTTAAATCCATGATCTATGGCATAAGTTTATCCATTAAATCCCTTATTATCTTCCTTCTGCCCCTTCTCATCTTCGGCCTTCTTTTTAAAGTAGCCGCAAACCTTGCGCATAAGGCCACAAAAATCATTGCCTTGATTTTAGCAAGTGTATGCCTCTCTAACTTCTTTTCAACTTTCATCAGCTATTTCGTTGGATCTTTGGTTTATCGCTTTGACTTATCCTTGATCCTCCCCAAAGAACTCAAAGAACTTGAACCTGCATGGACATTTCTACTTCCTAAACTCATTGCAAATGATAAGGCCATGTTCTTAGGACTCATCTTAGGTGTTTTCTTTTCCCTTCTTCAACCCAGTTTGGCTTCAAAAACATCCGAAATATTAGAGAAGATTGTGGGAAAAATTCTTGCGTCCTTTGCAACCCTGATTCCCTTATTTGTTGCGGGTTTTGTAGTCAAACTTCAGTTTGAAGGCATCCTTGTCAGAATCGTTCAAGATTATGCTTTAATCTTTGCTGTGGTTGCCTTGGCACAGTTCACCTATATCTTGCTTCTTTATTTTGTGATCAATCAGTTCAACATTAGGAAATTCTTGAAGTCTGTACGAAACATGTTTCCTGCAACCCTTGCTGGATTCAGTACAATGTCAAGTGTTGCTGCCATGCCTCTTACAATTTTGGCCACGGAAAAGAACTCGGATAATCCTGATTTAGCGCGTTCTCTCATTCCTGCAACGGTGAACATCCATCTTATCGGTGATTGTTTTGCCATCCCTATCTTTGCTTTTGCTGTATTGAAGAATTATGGCATCGAAGATCCATCTTTTTTGGGCTATCTCATCTTTGCTTTTTATTTTGTGCTCGCAAAGTTTTCCGTTTCCGCCGTTCCGGGGGGAGGAATTCTTGTCATGTTGCCCATTCTCGAAGCTCATTTAGGCTTTAATGCGGAAATGCTGTCTCTGATTACCGCACTTTACATCCTTTTTGACCCCATCATTACAAGCGCAAACATACTTGGTAATGGGAGTTTTTCAATGGTCATTGATAAGCTCAATTCCTTCGTAAGGGGAAAGGAAATAAAATCCATCAAAACTTAGCTGTTTCCCTTGTGAAGGAGTGATAATTCGGACTCAAGGCCCTCATTTTTTCGGAAACATGAAAGAAAGGATTGAAAACCATGAACTTTTTATATATAAGCTTAAGGGCTTGTAACATAAAATTTGGTTGTTAGTCTTGAATGAAACGTTAGATAATTTTTTAGGTGGAAGGATTAAGCTTGTCCAACCATCTGACGGGTACCGCGCAGCTATTGACCCTATTTTTTTAGCTGCCTCCATCCATCCTAAACCTCACGAGAAAATCTTAGATGTCGGTGCAGGAGTTGGAACAGCATCTATTTCTTTAGCCGTTAGATGCCCACACGCACAAGTCTTTGGCCTTGAAGTTCAATCTAATCTGGTACAATTCGCTTTCACAAACATTGAGGCGAATCAAGTCAAAGATCGTGTTGAAATGGTCAATGGAGATCTTCTCTCTCCCCCTTCCTTTCTCAAGCCCAACTCCTTTGATCATGTTATGACAAATCCTCCTTATTATGAATATAATCGAGGGCAGTCTTCTCCTGATCCAGGCAAGGCGCAAGCAAACATCGAAACCGTTGATTTGGGAAAATGGATTAAAGCTTGCCTTAAAATGCTAAAACCTAGGGGCGTTTTCACGATGATTCACCGCGCCGAACGTTTATCGGAAATTCTTCACCATTTAAGGAATCGTGTGGGCGATCTTGTTATTTACCCTCTTTGGCCGGGTGGGAACAAACCAGCACGACGCATCCTTATTCAAGGTCGAAAAAATATACGCGGAGAGATACGTCTGGCCCAAGGCATGATGCTCCACGGCGGTGCAGAAAAGTATACGCCTGAAGCTGAAGCAATTCTGCGCCATGCGCAAGCGCTCATACTTTAATTTCTTTCACTCTAGAAACTCTGCTAAGATACTATAAGCTCAGCGACTAGAACTGGCTTTTTCAGGGAGAGAAATATGCCGCCATCCACCCCCCATAAAAGGAATCATCTCGCTCGAGAAACCAGTCCTTATCTTCAGCAACATGCACAAAATCCCATTGATTGGTATCCTTGGGGGGAAGAGGCATTTGAAAAAGCGCGACGCGAAAACAAACCCATTCTTCTTTCCATTGGGTATGCCGCCTGTCATTGGTGTCATGTTATGGCCCATGAATCCTTTGAAGATGAAGAGACCGCCAAGGTTATGAATCAATTATTTGTGAACATTAAAGTCGATCGTGAAGAACGTCCTGATTTAGATAAAATTTATCAAACGGCTCATGCTTTGTTAACCAGACGAAATGGGGGGTGGCCACTCACCATTTTTTTGACACCCGATGATCTGACTCCTTTCTTCAGTGGGACCTATTTTCCTCAAGAGGCACGATATCAGTTACCTTCATTTAAAGATGTTTTATACGCCATCTCCCATTCTTATCAAAATCGGATAGAAGAAATAAAACAACAAAATGGTGAATTGCTTGAAATATTGAATTCTAAAATGCGCAAGCTTTCAGATATACGAATGAACATTCAACCCCTAGAGCTTGCACGACAAGCACTGGAACGCAATTACGACCCGGTCAATGGTGGCTTTGGCGGAGCTCCAAAATTTCCGAGCCCCTCCCCTCTCGAATTTTTATTACAAAGTCAATCAGACATGGCCCGAATGACCTTGCAACATATGGCAATGGGGGGAATTTATGATCAGCTAGAAGGTGGGTTTTATCGGTATGCGGTTGATGCGAAATGGGAGATCCCTCACTTTGAAAAAATGCTCTATGACAATGGCCAGCTTCTCTTGTTATATGCTCAAGCCGCTAAACAATTTGATCATCCTTTCTTTGCAGAGATCGCCCATGAGACGGCAACATGGGCGATCCATAAACTGCAATCCCCAGAAGGGGGTTACTATTCAAGCTTTGATGCAGATTCTGAAGGACATGAGGGAAAATTTTACACCTGGAATAAAGGCGACATCAAAACTTCCCTCGCAAAAGAAGAATATGACATTGTTCGTCTTTACTTCGGACTTGATCAACCTCCTAACTTTGAAGGCGAATGGCATTTACATATTGTAGAGCCTTTGGAATCCGTTGCTAAGCACCTCCAGATCAACTTAGCAGAAGCCAAAAAACAATTAAATTCAGCAAAAGAAAAACTGCTCGCTGTCCGCATTAAACGAACGCCTCCTCATTGTGATACAAAAATTCTCACGGGCTGGAATAGTCTCATGATAAAAGGAATGTTGACAGCAGGAGAGGTTTTAAAAGAACCTACATTTATTAAGTCGGCCCAGAAGGCCATATCTTTTATTCAGAAAAACCTTTGGGTTAACAATCGATTACTCGCAAGTTATAAGGACGGCAAAGCTCATCTTCCAGCCTACTTAGATGATTATGTATTTTTACTCGATGCCTTAATTACCAAGCTTCAAATGTCATGGAATACGGATCACTTATTATTTGCTATAAAGTTGGCAGATATCTTACTAAAACATTTTTCCGATAAAGAATCTGGGGGATTCTTTTTTACGTCTGATGATCATGAAAAATTACTCTTTCGCCCAAAACCCATGACCGATGAAGCAGTTCCGTCAGGGAATGGTGTGGCTGTTCGTGTTCTTCTTACTCTAGGCTATCTCCTCGGTGAATCCAGGTATTTAGAGGCTGCCGAAAAAACGATAAAGAGCGCTTGGCCAGACCTTTCAGAATTCCCCGCTGATCATTGTGCTTTTTTGTTAGGGCTAAAAGAGTATCTGAATCCTTCACAGATCATTATCATCCGTGGACCAGAAAAGGAAATCTATGCTTGGCGGGATGAATGTAAATCAATCGCTAATTATGTCTTTGCTATTCCGGAGGATGCAAAAAAACTCCCTGAAGCCTTGGCTTTAAAAAAGTTTACTGGAAAAACAGGTGCCTATGTTTGCCAAGATCTTCAATGCTCTGCGGTCATTGTGGACCTTGGAAAATTGAAAAATCAGATAGCTTAAGGGACCTTTACTTTTTATTTTCTTTTTCCTCTTTCAAATCTATTCCTACCAGAAGACGTATCTTTTGATAATTTTGAGCAGCTTCTTGGTCCCCCTTAAATATTTTTAGCAAAAGTAAATCATAACGAAGCAAGGTTTGTTTTAAGATGGTTTCATCCCAGGAATTACTTTTAATTGTTACCTCTGAAGCAATGAGTCGACTAAAGGCGGGTTTTAGGTGACTCAGAAGAGTCTGCTTTGTCTCATCACCAAGGGTAGAATATCCAATATGAGTAATAACTTCGAGAACGCGAGCAATAATACTTTGTTCGTAGAAGATTTTCATCTGCGATAGGGAAATTTCCTGAACACTTGAAAGGACATAATTTTCTGGTATTTGTCCTTCAAATCTTACATTTGTGCGCAAAAAATAATCATTCATATGAGGCATTTGATTGGAAAGGTCGTCTAAAAGGTCTTCTAGAGGACGCAATCCAAGACAAACCTCAAAACATGTTTTTAAGAAGGACACACTCTTTTTTGAGAGTAGAATAACCTGAGAAGCTTCATCACCAATAACATGAACGACGGCTTTCAGGGTATCCTCCTTACCAAAACTCTTGAGAATGATGTCTAAGTCTTCCAAAATCTTCTGAGGGTCTTTAAGTCTATCAAATGAATGAAACAAAGCGTCAAACTTTTTTACGTCCAAAATTGTTTTGATTGATTGAGGAATGTCAGGGTTCTTCAGATAAAAATCACATGCTTGAACAACTTCTCTGAACAGCCCATGGCTATGGTATAGGTCCAAAACAGTATCTAGCGAATTATACAAGCTGTGAGGATGCTCAAGATAAGCGGAAAATGTATGTGTTACATCTTTCTCATGTAAGTGCACACCGATTAATTTTTCTTGAAGAAAAAATAATTCCCTTTGATAAATGCGTAGCTGCTCTACTATGTTCTCGTCTACGCCTGCTTTTAAAGTTTTTGATATTTTTTTGGAAAGATATTTCCAATTCCTTCTCGCTGCCAATAAGAAACGGCGAAGAAACCCTGTATCAGCATTCTGCTCACATTTCAGTGCATACGCTTTAGTCTGCCCTACCCACCAAGATGGTGCAGTAAAATAAGCGCACCACACTGGAAAACCGTAAAAAAATCGATCGCCGAGAGCTTCATATTCTTCTGTTAATTGACCCTCAGAGTTATACAAACGTTCGGTAAATGTCCACTTCTCAGGCCTATCAATATGGGAACCTAATATCTGGTAAAAATGATTTATTCGAACCCTAGCTTCTTCACTGCCAAGCTGTGCAATAAGGGAAATAAGAGCAAGATAATTTCTAAGTTGCAAATGATTCCACTGATCTCCATCAGCGAGCTCTCTAACCTCCGCCGTTGCAGTTTCCATATTCTCATCAATATAAAAATGCTGCTCTGAAATGAGCTCACCAAAAGCTTTTTGGAGATCTGGTGTATTTTTAATCAGGCTTTTCAAAGACGGCAAAAGGTAAGCAAACGTCAAAGAATCCTTAGCAATAAAGATAAAATTTTTCTTAAAATCATCTGGCGTTTTTACAAGTTCTATAAAGCTCGGTAAAAGAATTTCTAAGACATCAGGAAAGTCTTCACATATTTCTTTAAGCTTATGCGTATCATCTTTAAAGGCTCTTACAAAAAATGGAGCAAGTTTTTTAAAAAATATAGGATTTTCGATAAGATAGTTTACCTTCTTATCATCCAGCAAAAATAAAAGGTTATCTCCCCACTCAAAAGGTATCTGTCCAGTCTGTTCGAAATCGTTTGAAACCTCGCTTAAAGTTCGCAGCAAACTTCGATGGCAGGCATGAAATACCCGGGGATAGTGAGCAGATAGGTGATGCAGGCGAATCGGCAAAGCAGCAGGATCTTGAGCAACAGCTGTCCTGAGGAACATCGCTAACCGTCCACGGTTATGAATTAAGTAATCTTGGTTCCCATTTTCAAGTAGCCGTTGCAGAGAAGCTAAAGGGTGGCCCTTTTCGAGGAGGATCTCTATTTCATCCCGATTATTTTTAGGACGGTCGGGATCTGGATCTTTTTTGTCCGCTTGAGAGAGCTCATCCCATTTATCAATCGCCCTGTTATATTTACCTAATAAATCTAAATAGGGAGTACTGCTTATTATCTGTGCCCAATGTGAACAAATCATTCGAAGAGTGGCCTGTGTGCGGGGATCACATTCATAAAAAAAGGCAACGAGCATTTCATCAGGTAAGCTGTGAATTCCTATCTCGTGCACGCTCCTTTTTTCGAATTTTGCAAGCACTTTTGGGGAGCCTAAGTCTTGCTCATTGCTGGCTCCGGGGGTGTCTTCCATTGCCATAGAAAAATCAGTGACCGCCAGAAATCCTATCAACGCCAATGCAGACACAGAGGACTTACAGATTTTTTTAAACATGACTTACCACCTTTATTTTTAATTTTTTTCCAACTTAAAAGACTCACACTCTAGAATTGCGGAACAATTTTGCAAATTAAAATTTATTTTTTATACAATAAGTATAAATATATTGTCAAATTATTTTCTTAAAAACAAGTTTTTCATATAAAGTTCTAATAAACTGATAGAGTCGAAGTTTCAAAATCCTCAGCCCTCACTGAAGAAAGCCTCTTAGTAGTCCTGCAGAATCATTAAGATAATATAAAAAGCTTGCATTTTTTATTGAAATATTGTTATTAATTACTACTTCTCATGCAGAATATAAATTAGTTTTAAGAGTACCGTATTATGAAGAATCAAGCGAGCTTAATAGCCTTAATATGTATGATAGCATCTTTGTCTCAACCGGCTTGGTCAATGGAGGACCCCAAAGAGGCCGGATCGGGTAAGCGTAACCGCGAAGATTTCTCAAAAATTTCCTCTCCTCCCGGACCGAATAAGCGCAACCGCACTGAACCTTCCCCAGAAGAACCTTCAACACAACCTACCCCAAAAATCGAACTCACCAATACGAGTGCGTCCTTAATGGATATCGAACTCACGGATAAGAGCAGATCCTTAATGGATATCCCGCAAGAAGCCAGGCAATTTATTTTTTCTTTTCTAGCGGCTTCTACAAACGATAAAATAGCTCCAGAATTATTGGCCCTTTCATCTGTAAGTCGTCAAATTCGCGCGGAAATCACAGCTCGTGCTTTTTTAAGGTCCTGCTTAACGGAAGCTGCTCCTAACATGTGGAGAGGTGATGACGATGACTGGTTGGTTCAACCCCTTTTCCTTTTCCATCTATTTAAAAAGAAAAATATTTCTGGTGACCTTAGGGATTTAGGAGACAAGTGCTTTCTTTTCAAAAGCCCACTGTCAAATTCGAACAGTCGGTTATTGGCCTATCGCTTAGCCTTAGTTGCCCAGAGAGAAGTTTATCTAGCTGATAAAGATAAAAAGCTCATGCGAAGAAAAATATCGGCTGCCATGCATTCACTTGCCTCTGAACTTTTGAATGAAGATGAACCAGAAAGAGGGTTTTCTGATCTTCGTAAGGACGCAGCTTTCCTATTAATCTATTTCATGCAACCAGATAAAGTTGACCCAGTGGAAGCTAGACTTCAAGCCGTAAAAACCTCATTTGTAAACGTAAATTCTGAAGAGATGCATCAAGTCCCTCGGCATTTATTAAGGATAATGTCTATCAAGGATAAATCTCTTTCTCTTTCTATGAATGTAAAAGTACGTATTTTTGAGGAGCTTGCTCGCAGGAAAGACGCTGTAGGACAATTTAATGCTGCTATTTCGTATCAGAGATTCACCTTCGAAAATGAAAATTTTCAAACAAAAAAAGATCTTATTGAAACTTGGCTCGGAGGTGCTGCTCAACAAGGACTCCCAGAGGCTCAATTAGAGTTGAGGTTCTATACAGGTGCGGGGATAGACGTGTCTTGGTTAGAGAAAGTTGCTCAACAAGGATTGAGTGCGGCGCAATATGCTCTTGGCCTTTGTTATGCACGAGGGAATGGTGTCAACCAAAATGGCGTTCAAGCATTATTCTGGTGGAGGAAAGCTGCAGAACACGGTCACGATCTTGCTCAATACAATCTTGCTCGAGCTTATGAACAAGGAAAGAGTATCGATCAAGATATAACTCAAGCCGTCTATTGGTATCAAAGAGGAATTAGAAAAAGAGGGATAGACGTCCGTCCGGAATTTTTCAACGCACTCGGCACTCTTTATGAAACGGGAATAGGAGTCCCCCAAGATTTAAGTGAGGCTCGAAGCCTATATGAGTTAGCTGATGAGGATGATTCAAATGCTTCACGTAATCTTGAAACCTTTGGCACGGGTGCTCCTCGGCTTAAGACGGACCTTATAACTGATCCTTACACATACAACAAGAATTTCATTCTAACCTCTGAATGTTGGCCCGTGGGACAGCTTTAGGGATTCTTTTCTTCTCGAAAGTGGGATAACTCCCATTCACTTCACGGAAGAATTTGCCCCAAAGGAACGGCTGATATTACAACAAAAGCCGTTGAATAAGGTGGTTCATCGGAAAAAGAAACATGAAGCACACCTGTGTATCCCACCGGAACATGAGAAACGAGTTTTTCATAAGCTTTTCGGTGAAAATATAGATTGGGTGCTCCTGAGGAAGTCCGAAAGACTTCAATGTCTTGCCACCCAATCCCTTGCCTAATGCCCGTCCCTAAAGCTTTAGCAGCTGCTTCTTTGGCGGCAAAACGATTCGCATAGGCGCGAAGGGGATGGGGACTTTGAGCTGCATAAGTTTGCTCTTCCGGGGTGAAAATTTTTTGGATAAAACGGTCACCAAACTTATCTAGAAGATACTCAATGCGCCGCATATCCACCAAATCTACACCAATGCCAAGGATCATACTTTCTCCTCACGCACGAAAGAATAGATTGCTTCGGCCGCTACGCGGCCTCGCAATGACGATCCCCACAAAAGTGGGGAACCAATAAGTCGTCCCCCGTTTTCATGGGGGCAAGCATTGCGAGGAGCTTTGCTCCGAAGCAATCCAAAAAATTCTGAATACTGAATACTGACCACTGTCAGCCCCTTTCCACAGACAGAACCCGTTGAGACATGCGGAGGGCTGCAATAATGCCCATCAAATGGTCTAAGTTTTTTACATCTAAATCAATGCTGACTTCATAAAATTCTTGAGTTCTGTTTTTAATCTTAAAATTGATAATGTTTGCATTCTCCCGTGCAATAATAGCAGTTATGGCAGCGATTGTCCCAGGCTGATGAATTACCACCAAAGAAATACGAGCCACGTGCTGCGGATGCTCTGGGGAGGTTCCAGTCCAAGCCACATCAATCCATCGTTCTGGAGTGTCCATAAATTTCTCAAGAGTTTCACAATCCGAAGTGTGAATCGTAACGCCCTTTCCTGTAGTCACAATCCCTACGATATGATCCCCGGGCACAGCATGGCAGCACCCTGCATAATGAACGGCCATACCGGGGATCAAACCAGATATGGCAAGGGCTTCTTCTTTGTGTTTTTTTGCTAATTCGCGCTTTGGAACTCCCTTTTTCAAGCGAGCTTTGGGTTTATGTTGAGGAAAGAGAATACGGATAAGCTCACTTGTGGTCTTCAGCCCTTCACCCAAATAAGCATAGACATCCTCTACAGTCTTCACACCAAAAGGCTCGATAGCTGCTGCCAAAAATTTTTCATTAAAGTCAAGATGTTCATGCCGGAAAGCTTTTTGAGCCAATGTTTTGCCTAGATCAAGAAATTGTTGCCGTTTTTGTTGGCGAATAAATCGCCTTATACTGGCACGTGCTTTTCCTGTAACGACGAACCGCTCCCACGTCGGTGAGGGATGCTGAGTTTTGGAGGTTACGATTTCGATTTGATCGCCATTTTCAAGTTCGGTCCGAAGAGGCATTACGCGACCATTAATCCTCACCCCTGTACAATGATCTCCAATACTCGAGTGGACAGCATAAGCAAAGTCAATGGCCGTTGCTCCTCGTGGAAGGGTAATGAGATCTCCTTTCGGCGTGAAGCAAAAAACTTGATCTTGGAACATCTCGAGTTTGGTCTGTTCCAAAAACTCTTCAGGACCTTCTGCCTTTTCCAAAATATCTAAAAGATCACGGAGAAAACGATATTGACGACCATCATGAGAAATCCCTTGCTTGTATTGCCAGTGTGCTGCAACGCCAAGTTCAGCAATCTCCTCCATGTCATTGGTACGAATTTGAATTTCAATACGATGTTGATTGGGGCCAATCACTGCCGTATGGATGGATTGATAGTTATTTTGCTTAGGGGTACTAATGTAATCTTTAAAACGTCCTGGCACCACAGGGTAAGTGCTGTGAATTACACCTAAAGAACGGTAGCAATCTGATGACGTATCAACTAATACACGGAAAGCAATGATATCGGAAAGCTGATCAAAAGTAATGTTTCTTTGCTGCATCTTTCGCCATATTGAATATGGCTTTTTCTCTCGCCCCGCAACAAAGGCCTTAATACCATTTTCTTCAAGAACTTGCTTGAGTTCTTCGATAATAGGCGTCAGTATATCTTTCTCCTGCTCGCGCAAAAAACGAAGACGTGAAACAATTGATTGATAAGCATCAGGATGAAGCTGTGCAAAGGCTAGGTTTTGAAGGTCGTCTTTAACGCGATGAAGCCCGATTCGTTCCGCAAGCGGTGCATAAATTTCCATCGTTTCCTGGGAAACACGCATCCTTTTTTCTTCTGATTCCACAAAATGAAGGGTGCGCATATTATGAAGCCGGTCCGCAAGCTTGATCAGAAGGACACGAATGTCTGACGACATTGCAATAAGTAGCTTGCGAAAATTTTCCGCTTGTTTTGCTTTATCCGATTGAAATTCAATTTGAGAAAGCTTTGTGACCCCATCTACTAAAAAAGCCACTTCCTTGCCAAAGAGCTTTTCAATTTCTTCTAAAGTCGCAATAGTATCTTCGACTGTATCATGGAGAAGAGCGGTCGCAATGGTTGCGACATCCAAGCGCATCTCAACCAAAATACCTGCAACTTCCAAGGGGTGGGTAAAATAGAGATCGCCAGAGTCTCTTGTTTGGGTCCCATGAGCCTTCATAGCAAAGACGTAAGCGCGGTTTAAGAGATCTTCATCCGCACTCGGATCATAGGCTCTGACCGCTTCCACAAGTTCATATTGGCGAATCATTAACGCTCAATTCTTAAGAAAATGTTCGTCAAAGCATGGAGGAGTCTGGACTATTCTTCTTCCTCAACAACCTCAACGTCAATATCATCTTCATCATCGCTCATCTCATCATCAAGAGCAAGATCTTCGATTTCTGCCTGCTGGTGAGCTTCTCCAGCATAGGATTGTTCTTCGGCTATAAACTGCATAACTTCTTCTTCAGGCTCTTCACCAGGTATATGTTTTTGAAGTCCTTGAATCAAACCCTCTTGAAGTTCGTCTAAAGAGACTGTTCTTTCTGCAATTTCACGCAGAGCCACGACGGGGTTTTTATCATTATCCCGGGGAAGGGTCAGAGGAGAACCTGCCGAAATTTGTCGTCCCCGTTGAGCCGCCAGCAAGACAAGGTCAAAACGGTTAGGAACTTCACGAATGCAATCTTCAACTGTAACGCGGGCCATTCCTACTCTCCAATCATTGTGATGTTACCCTTGACGGGCTTTGTAACGAGGATTCAACTTATTAATAACATAGACCCGCCCTTTGCGACGAATGACGCGGCAGTTCTTGTCTCTTAATTTGATAGTTTTTAAAGAATTTACAATTTTCATCGGTCGATCCGTTTAAATAAGTGAAAGTGAGCCTATTCCTAATCTTTATATAGTGCCTATGTCAAGAAAGAAAAAGGGGCAAGCTCTTTATTTCCTAAAATTCAAGTCCTGAACTGTCAGTTCAAATTCGATCCCTAAGGCTTTAAGAACCCACAGTAATCGAGGGACAAAATCAGCAGATTTAGGACACTTCATCTGCTGTTCGTAAACCTTGAACTGAAACTGCAGCCATTCTTCAATTGACATTTCGGGCCGACTTTTAGAATTATCGTCATAGCATTTTTGTAATATTTCTTTTATATCTCCCATTATTTCTTTGTCTTTAAAGGGATTGCTTTCCACCAAGTGGTTAAAAAGCTTCTGATAAAAAGGATGTTTTTCGCCAAACCGCTTTGCATAGAAAGCGAGAGCTACCTTTTTTGAATATTCTTTAAAATCGGTTTGCAATAAGTCAAGTTTACATTTGTTATCATAAGGTATTTCATCATAAGTATGTCTATAAGCACGAAATTTAAAATCCCCAGTCTCCAAGGGTTCAGCTCCATACCAGGCAAACGTACAGGTACTCGGACTTGTTAGGAGTTCCATTTCATATATACTACTTAAAGAATCTAACAACCCAGGACCTGTTATTTGAAAGATATCCTTATGGGTAAACTGCTTACTTGAAACATATTCTAAACATTCAGCAAATGTTGAATCACAATCTTCTGATCTTTCTGCAGCAGAAATGAGTGAATAGAGATGGGGATAATAATCAATAGAATTTTCTTGATAGGGCTCAAGCATTCCTAGTGCTGTTAGGCAAAACAGTTTATACGATTCAAGGTCAGAGACCTCTAATTTAACAACATCATTTGAACCTCTCCTTCTCCCGATCATGAATGGCTTTTCTTGACCTAAGGAGAGCTTTTGAAAGAGAGCGGCCAGCAGTTGAACAGAATCTTTATGCTCTAGACCATAGGCAAAAGTGTCTTCATCACAATAGACTAAACGCTTTGATTTCAACTCTGTAGGATCAAAAGAGTGCCCATATATCATTCCCAGAAGCCGGTAGAGATCACTTGCAATTGCAGGATTCCCCCCTTCTGCATTGCGAAAAATCGAACGAATGATGTCCTCTTTTTCTGGAAGGTTTGACACAATATTCTCGATAATATCGGCAACATAAACGGTTTTAAAGCGGCCCCCGAAGTGTTCCTCTAAATCTTTTAACCAAATACTGTTTGAGTTATAGGTTATGGGATCACAAATGAATTTTACGGTGAGATTTGAAGGCGTTTCTTCCAAAAGAGTTTTTAAATAGAGAGGGAAAGTTTCGGAATATTTTTTCCCACCTACATGAACTTGAAATTTTGTCTCACCTTCCTTAGGTAAGTCAGATGCTTTTCTTCCTAATGTCCAATAGAAATGAATTTGAGACTCGGTGACATCACTGAACCAGCCTTCAATCAAACCCTTGTTATCCTGGAAAGTAGCTTTCACCTTGGATAAGGTAACTTGCTTATTGTCTTTATCTTCTTCCATACACTCAGCGGGAGAGTGCCATAAAACGAAACAAAATCCTATTAAAGCTGAAACTCTTCTTAACATCATCTTGAACAACTCCATAAAAAAATTATTCTACTTATAATTTAATTTTTATTTAAGTCAATTAAATTTATGAAGTTTTAAGCAAATACATTTTTGTCAAGACAAAACGAATGCTTACGTCTTTTTTTAAAGTTCCAACGTCCTACGCAATCTATTAAAGAATGGAAGACTTAAAAACTAAAAAGTTCCACAGCTGTTCTTCGACAATCATCGCAGTTAGGACCCTCACTGTTACATTCAGCAAGACAATGAGTTCCAATAAAGGTGTCCAGTTTATCTATTTCTGCTTTTACGGATTCCCCCGCCAAAAAAATAGCCGTCACGAAAAGTATACTTCGAAACATATTTCCTCCTTTTTTTATCTTTTATTCCTTTTAGTCCGTTGCATCCCTCAACATACGTCGAATATCTCTCCGAAGTTCAGGGGTATCTTTCTCTCCATGGAAATGAATCGCATGCTCTGCTGCCGCTTTTATGACTTCTTCCTCAGTACCTGAGATGGCAAGTGAGCACTTGATATCGCAAGGAAACCATCGACAATCGATGACTTTTCTGACGTCTTTCATAATACCCTTCCTTTGGTAGATCCGGACTCAATAAATGATGTTAAGAAAAAAGTATGAATAATTTGTTAATGTATGATTTTAGTTTAGGTTGGGCTTGTGATAAGGATTTAAGGAAACCGAGAACTGCAAGAGACGTTCAAAAAATAATTCCTTCCTTTTTTAACGTTGAGTCCTCATACTCAATTTCATGAATAAAACTTTACCCAACCTTGATTCACTTGCTCCAAAAGTTGTAGCTCTGGCCGAAGAAGCAGGCGTGCTTATCTGTCAAATCTACAAGCAAGAGTTTGAAATATTTGAAAAAAAAGACCACTCCCCCGTCACAAAAGCCGATCAGCAAAGCCATCACTTGCTTAAACAAGGACTCGAAAAATTAACCCCTCATATCCCTGTGATTTCAGAAGAAGACGAAGACTCTTGGATAATCAAAAGTCCTTTGTATTGGCTTATCGATCCTTTGGATGGAACTAAAGGGTTTATTCATAAAACGGGTGAGTTTTGCATCAATATTGCCTTGATGGAAGAGGATCGGCCTGTCTTTGGTTTAATCCATATTCCTCTAACTCAGGAGAGCTTTTATGGCCATGGAAAGAAGGCATGGCGGACCTTAAAAGGAAAGACGACTCCCCTTCATACGCGATCTCGCCCGACCCATGGAATGACACTGCTTTTGGGAGGATATGGGAAAAAATTTAAAGAACAAGAAGCTTTTTTCTTGAAGTCCTTTCCTATTACGAACATTGAGAGGATTCGGAGTGCCATAAAATTCTGCCATATTGCATCTGGCCGTGCAGATCTCTATCTAAGATTGGAGCCTTGCAGTGAATGGGATACGGCCGCTGGCCACATTCTTGTAGAAGCTGCTGGAGGAATCATGACAAAGCTTGATGGAACTTCCTTTGTCTATGGTAAACCTGGGCTCATCAATGAAGCATTTGTTGTTTTTGGGATTGCACCGTGATTTTTGAACCTCTCTCTGACTCTCTTGAAAAAGCTCTACAAATTCTCCATCAGGGGGAGCTTATTGGTCTTCCTACGGAAACCGTCTATGGCGTTGCTGCAGATGCAACAAACGAGTTAGCCGTTGCAAAAATTTTCGAACTGAAAAACCGTCCGACCTTCAACCCTTTGATTATCCATGGCCCTACGCGTACCTGTTTTGAAGAGCACGTTCTCTGGAATGAAAAAGCTGACGTTCTTGCAAAAACATTTTGGCCGGGTCCCTTAACCCTTGTCTTGCCCCGTCTCGTTTCCTCTCCTCTCTCCCTTCTGGCAAGTGCAGGACTCGATTCTCTCGCTATTCGAGTCCCTAACCATCCCCTTGCTTTAACGCTTCTACAAAAGTTTGGTAAACTTCTAGCCGCACCTAGTGCGAACCCCTCCGGAAAAACAAGCCCCACCCAAGCCAGCCATGTAGAGGAAGATTTCCCGAATCTGTTTATTCTTGATGGAGGAGATACGACTGTAGGTCTTGAATCCACAATCGTGGATTTAACAAGCCCCTCCCCCCGGCTCCTCAGGCCGGGCGGAATTTCTCAAGAGGAGGTGGAGTCTGTTGTTGGCCCCCTAAAGTTTCCTCACCAAAATTCGATTAAAGCTCCGGGAATGATGAAAAGCCATTATGCTCCGACCCTTCCACTTCACCTGAATGTTCAAGAGCCTTCAGAGGGTGAAGCCTTTCTTGCCTTTGGGCCCACGCCTTATAAAGGAAGTTCTGTCTTAAATCTAAGTGAAGAAGGAAACCTAACAGAAGCTGCAGCTAACCTTTTCAAGATGATACGACTTTTAGATCGCCCCCCTTTTCAGAAGATTAGCGTCGCCCCCATCCCCCTTAATGGGCTAGGGCTTGCTTTGAATGATCGACTTCAGCGTGCAGCTGCGACTCGCGAGCTTTAAGAAAGAGAATGATTAACCCTACAGTTAAGGTTACGAGCGATAACCAATAATTTCGCCAAACATTATGGGTAATAACAGCCTCAACAAACCCGAACACAAGGGTTGCATTACAAACTGCAACCGATAGACGGTCTTTGACATGTTTTCCAACTAGCCAAAAGAGAGTGGCAAAGAAGAGAGCGTATAAAATCCCCCCGGGGATTCCTAGCTCAACATAAGCTTGAAGACCATTGTTATGGGGATGAAAAGTATTTTCATATCCAGGTGCAAGGTAAGGTTCAGTTGGTAAATAGCGAGAGGATTCTACCCCCCACCCTAAAAATGGTCGCTCAAAAAATTTCTCTGAATAAAATTCCCAAGCCAAGAAACGATGAAAAAAACTTGGATTTAAAATCCAAGAAAAATATGGAGATTTGACGACCCACGCAGGAGGGAAAAAGTGAGTATAAAGCAAGGGAGAAAGGATTAAAATAGTATAGGACCCCACCATTGAAATCCGTGTCATCCAAAAAGGCATTGCATAACTTAAAATAAAGGCACACATTGCCAAAAGAATCCCATAAAGAGCTGTTTGGCAGCGCGTTAGGCAGATGAGAGGAATGAGGAGAAGAAAACTAAAGAATGACAGAAATTTCTCATCGTTTATCCATAAAAAAGAACACCCCACAAAGGCCATCAAACCTAAAATTGATCCTGTTGGTTTCATCATATAGGTAGTGTCTCTGAAGGTTTTAAAAATTTCAATGTGAAAGGTGTCAATAAGAGCTTGAAAAACGACCAAGCAAATCAATAAATACCCTGCCATTTTCATAACCCTATACGCTTTTGAAATCAGTCCAGGCGTTGCCCTCATAAGACATGAGAAAAAAAGAAAGGCAAAGATAAATGTGACGCTCAACGACATAAACGTCTTGGTGGCTGCTGTAGAATTTTCTGCCCAAAAGATACTTAACCCCGCCCAGCTTAAGAGAAAAAGAAGGAATACAATTGGAGAAGAGGCATGAAGAGGAAGATTTTTTAACCCTCCCTGAACCCAGATAATGACAAGCGTCAGGAAAGGCATCAAAAGAGAGAGTAGTTTAGTTGAATACATTCCCCCTATAGCGATTAAAAGAGCTATAATAATCAGTCCTAAATTTTCGTAACGGCCCATTTCTCTTTCCCCCCGCGTGTCATCCTTGGGCTAGAAAAAACTTGTTTTTCAAAGAAAAACAATCTCTTTTCTTGACCCGAGGATCCTGCTGCCAAAGAGATCCTCGGCCAAGAAATGCTAGAGTATTTCTTTGGAAAACAAAGCATTTCTTGCCAAGGATGGCACAGAGGAGTGGATAGTTACAAATTTTCATAAGAACCTATTTTACTCAACGAATGCACAACTCCATTTATCTAAAGCTTCTTTTGATATAAAGTCTCAACATTGAAAAGGCAACTTGAAAGTGATTATGCAACTTGTACTTAAAATTCTTTTTAAAGCATTTCCCAGATTGCTTCGGAGCAAAGCTCCTCGCAATGACGGCGAGGGAGGAATGACGACTCCCCCTGCTCGTCATTGCGAGGCTCTGAAAGAGCCAAAGCAATCCAGAAAATCAATAAAATTAATTTATTTATTTGCTATTATCCTCCTTCTTCTTCCCATAAAACTTTCGGCGAAAGAGGATTCGCTCCTCCGTGACGCTGAAATTGAAGATGTGCTTAAATCTTACATCAACCCCATTTTTGAAGTCGCGGGCCTCAATCCAAAATCTCTTCATCTTTATATCGTCAATTCAAAGGATGTGAATGCTATGGCCATGGGTGGAGGACACATCGCCATTAATACAGGCCTGCTCTTAAGAGCAACCTCAGCTCTTCAAGTCATTAGTGTCTTGGCCCACGAAACAGCCCACCTTGCTGATAATCATATTATGCGTGGAATAGATGCTTATGAAAAGGCGCTTTTGCAAGGATTACTTGGAACCCTTGGGGGTGTTGGTGCCATTCTCGCCGGTAGCCCAGAAGCCGGCCTGGCGATTTTGATGAGCAGTCAACACTTAGCAGAACGCGGGCTCTTAAAATTTTCTCGCATGCAAGAAGGTTCTGCAGACCAAGGCGCTGCTCGATTTTTGGATAAATTAGGTTGGTCCTCTCTCGGGATGGTGGAGTTTATGGATCTTTTACGAAAAGATGATCTTCTTTCTGAACAATTTATCGATCCTTATGTTCTAACTCACCCTTTAAATTCAGAACGTATCGATTTTTTCCGCTCTCATTTCAATCGTTCTCCCCATGCTAAAGCCCAACTCCCTGCTGATTTTGAAGATAATTTTAAGCGTATTCAAGTTAAAATTACGGCATTTACCCTAAATCCAGCTAAAACCTTTGCCCGTTTCAAACCTACTGATTCCTCGCTTTTGGCTCGCTACGGGCGAGCAATTGCCTATTTTAAAAATTCGCAACTTAATGAATCTTTTGCGGAAATTGATTCTTTATTAAAGGACTATCCTCAAGATCCTTTTTTTTGGGATTTAAAGGGGCAAATTCTGTTTGAAACCGGCAAAATACAGGATGCGACAAAAGCCTATGAAAAAGCCGTAGAATTACGGCCCGATCTTCCCCTTTTACGTGTCAGCTATGCTCATGCTTTGATTGAATCGGGAGACAAGAATAAACTTGAAAAAGCTTTTTCGGAACTTTTACGCGCAAAAACGGAAGAGCCAGACAATCCCTTCACCCATCGCCTGCTCGCCGTTTATTATGGCAAAAAAGGAGAAACGGGTCTCGCAGCCTTATATTTGGCTGAAATGTCCCTTGGAGTCGGTGACCTTGCAACAGCTGAGCAACAAGCTAAAAGGGCGCTTCACTTTTTAAAAAACGATTCTGCTAATCTCTCCCGCGCCAAAGATATAATGGAAGAAATCAAGAGAGAGAAAGCTCTCGAAAGTTCGTGGGGATTGTAGGGCAGTGTAGCAGAAGAGCAGAAGAGGAAAACAACTATTTTTCAGATACGTACAAAACTATTTTTCTACTTAGCCTTTCTTTCTGTTTTCTGCAATTCTGTTTTCTGCATTTCTGCTACACTGCTCTTCTGCCATTCTGTAGTTCTGCCCTGCTGCTTTCGGCATAGCTCGTATGTGTTTTTTGAAATTGCTAAATTCTCCTTTAATGGTTAAATATAATTAGTGTAATTATAGTAGATTATGAAATGGTTTCCGTATCTCTTATTAAAGTTAAATTATTAACAATCCTCAGCATGGTTTTTATGGGATTATTCTCACGTCTCGTGCTGGGATTCCCTATGCTGTTGCCGGTTTCAGCTCCTCTATTCCACACAACTCCAGAAGATCATCAATTTCCTGATAGCGGAAACCGTACATCCCTCCGTTTCATGCCCCTCCCACGACACACACAAAAACGTAGGCGCACCCGTAAGGATGGGTGGATGATCGAGGATGAATTAACCTTTCTAGAATATCGATGTGATGAAACCTGTTTCGATTTAGTGGGAGAGGTTATTGATCAGGGAAGCAACACCTTTAACTCGTCTTTCATACATCCAGCCCGTTAAAAAATTTCAAATAGCACAACTGCAAGAATTCGAACTTTGCTCCGGGAAAAATAGAAAGAAAATAAATTTTACCGCCTCTCCTTTTTATAGTAGATTAATGACTCCAATAAACCAGGGAGAAAAACAATGGAAATCAAAACATTCGCAAGTGCGCTCGCGTTAAGTTTATTAATGGCTTCTCCGGCAGTCATGGCGATGGAGGAAGAGAAGGACAAAGGCGTAATCGTTCAACCCTCAACGCCTTCAGTGCTCACAACACCTCCCGTAACTGAAGAAGATACTATTGCTAAACCATACAGTGGACTTTACAACTTGTGGGGGATCATTGGAACTCCAACATCTGAGCCAGAACAGATAATCGGCCAGCAAGCAATAGAGAAACCTGATTCAGAAAAAACAACCATAATACTACCTCGTGAAACACCACAAAATGAAGGGGGATGGTTTCCCTGGTCATGGGGATCAACGACGAAAACACCTGTAGCTTCTCCTACGCCAGAAACTGACACTTCAATCTCGGCACCAACTTCATCTGAACCAGTATCTTCTCCATCAGTCGTAACTCCTGAACCAGAGAAAGAAGATGTTCCTACATCAACAGCTGCGCCCGAAGTTTCGCCAGATCATTGGCTTACACAAAGTTTAGCCGCTGATCTTGATGTTACTAAACTTAGAGCCTTACTAGATAGTGCGCGAAATCCTGAAGACGATGATGCTAAGGCAAAAGCCAAAGCTGCTGCTGATGAAATTCACGAGAAGGCTCTGCAGAAAAAACAGGAAAAAGTACAAACTCCAGAAGCTCCTACGCCTGCCACTCCTTTAAGTGGGGAAGAAAAGTCATTACTGAATCGTCTCTGGGGGTATCTCGGGTACTAACATCTAATGTTTTTATCCCTCACCTCCCTTCGGGGAGGTGAGGTTTTTCTAACATTCACAAAAGGGCTATCTCTTCTTCTCAAACAACTGATGGGCGCGCTTTTCAAAGGCATTCAGCATTTGATTAAAAGCACTTTCAAAGACCATTTGTGTTGCGCCTTGAAACAAACGACTTCGAAACTGAAAATCGATAAAAAAGTCAATGTCTGTTCCCCCTCTGGAACCTTCCTTAAACGTCCAATGATTATTCAGATGGTGAAAGGGTCCTGTAATATATTCCACATCAATACGGGTTTTGGGCGTCAGATGGACACGCGAGCGAAAGGTTTCCCGAAACAATTTATATCCTACACTCAAATCAGCAACAACCTCTGTTTCTGATCTTGAAACTATGCGGACCGCAGCACACCAAGGTAGAAACTCTGGGTATTTTTCCACATCCGCTACCATGTCAAATAGCTGATCGGGACTGTAGGGGAGAAAGTGGGTGTGAAGTCGCGTGCCCATTTACTGACGCAGCTGCGCCTCCCGAGCCGCACGCAACCGCACGAAATCGTCCCCAGCATGGTAAGACGAGCGGGTTAGGGGGGATGCTGACACCATCAAAAATCCTTTACCACGGGCCATACGCGCGTAATCTTGAAACTCATCAGGGGTAACGAACCGATCAATAACATGGTGTTGCGGGGTGGGCTGGAGGTACTGGCCGATTGTCATAAAATCAACGGATGCGGCCCTTAAATCATCCATCACTTGATAGACTTCTGTTTTCGTTTCGCCAAGGCCCACCATAATTCCTGATTTTGTAAAGATGGAGGGATCAAGATCTTTCACGGTTTGCAAGAGGTGTAGAGAGTGGAAATATCGCGCCCCTGGCCGAACTTCCGCATAAAGCCGAGGGACAGTTTCTAAATTATGGTTGTACACATCGGGCCGAGCTTCAACGACAATTTCAATGGCTCCTGGTTTTCTCAAAAAATCAGGAGTTAAAACCTCTATCGTTGTTTGGGGAGTATTCTTTCGAATGGCGCGTATGGTTTGGGCAAAGTGATCAGCCCCCCCGTCATCTAGATCATCTCGATCTACCGATGTTACAACGACGTGATGGAGACCCATTTCAGCAATGGCTTCCCCTACCCTTTCCGGTTCATGAGGATCGAGAAGATCCGGCCGCCCTGTCTTAATATTACAAAAACGACACGCTCGCGTACACACACTTCCCAAGATCATAACGGTTGCATGTTTTTTCGCCCAGCACTCACCAATATTCGGGCATGCGGCCTCTTCACACACCGTATTCAACTTTTGACGGCGCATAAGATCCCGCGTTTCCTGGTATTCCTTCGAAACCGGAGCCTTTACACGAATCCAATCAGGCTTCTTTAGCTTGTGTTGCACAGAGGTATTTTGAACTTCATTCATTTCCCTATTATGCCAGATAGCTGAGAAAAAGGACAAGAAATTTGGACCTATTCGCCTTACTTCTTAGCTAAGCCTTTATATACTAAGAAAAAGGGAGTCTCCATATCACCGAGTTTATAACAAACTGCAAAACGTCCAACGAGTTCTGGTTTACGCTTTGCAAGCTCCATAAAATAGCTTCTCTCTTTTTCTTCATCGAAGAGGTCTTTTTCTTCGTAACTTTCTCTAATTTCTATAGCTCTGTAGCTCACTGGGAGGATTATTTCTTGCATATTATCTTTGGATTTGCCCCTATGGCCTTTGAAGGCATTTAAGAAGTTATCTATATTTTCGTATTCCCATACCTCATCCCATATTTTTCCGATTTTTTTATGAATCTTAGACACCCGCATTTCGCTTAAAACGTCCACCCAAGTGAGCTTGGGGGCAAAAGAAGCCCCTAAAATATCCTCCCAAGAGCGCCCGGGAGTACTGGGAGCTCCTAAAATGTCCACCCAGGTGAGCGGGGGGTAATGGAAACACTTTTTACAGGCGTTTCATTGGGGGTTAAATCTTGTGCATGATCAGTCGCCGACGGAGGATTTTCCTCTTCCTTTACCTTTTCCTTCCCTTTCTCTTTAGGTGAAGCTGATGAAAGTTTTTGTGCAGCTTCTAATTCTTCTCTGATCCACAGGAAATCTCCACTTCTTTTAAATTCATCAATCTCAAATGGGTACAGATACTCTTTACAGATCCCCTCAATAGACAGATTATTATTTATCCCTAGCCTCGCACGCGACCTGGCAGGATCACTTGGTGTATGGTTTTTTGCTCGCTCTCGCTTTGTAGGAAGCCGTAATTTGTCAATCGCTAATTGGGCATCTAGATAGAGTTGCATACCAGTATTAAAATCCTCTTCCATGGCTATCTCAATTGCGAGCTTTCGAGTTTTGTGGGCTCCAAAAAATTCGTTATTCTCAGTTTTTTTCTTATGATCGACGTTATTAAGCTCCTCCTTACGTTTTATTAACGAAGCCATCCGGTCTGCTGGAGACATATCTAAGAGCTCTATGATATTAAATTTTTGAGCTCCTTCTTTCTTTAATGAAAGTTTTTTTTCTGCCGCTAGTTGTTCTCTAATCCACAGGAAATCCCCACTCCTTTTTAATTCAATAATTTTAGCTGGCTCCACTTTCTGTTGAATCATGACATCCTCAATCGAGAGATTATTATCTATCGCTCGTGTAGCAAGTTTCTTAACAAAAGCACTTCGTTCATGGTTTTTTGCTCGCTCTCTCTTGGTTGGTAGTTTTAGAGCATTAATAGCTTTTTGTGCGATCTCATAGAGGCACGAAGCGTTGATACGATCATCCCAACGACGAAGTGCCATTTGAACCGCCGCTTTCCGATTATTGTGAGCCGTCAAAAAGTCAGGGTTCCTAGCTTTGTCCTTATGATAAACGTTATTAAGTTCCCCCAAACGTTTCCTTAACGCAGCCTCTCGTTCATCTACAGGCATACCCGCAAGTTCTGAAATACTGAATTGTTTAGCTTCTACAAGAGACGCCATCGCAAATAAGGGTAAAGCAAAAATAGAAACATATCGCATCATAAAAAAATCTCCTCAGAAATGTGTATTCGTGATCCAACTGGAATAAGTAGTAATGACTTCATTCCTTTTATAATAAATTATTTTTACTCAGCAAAGATACTTTGAAAGCTCTTATTGAGAAGATCTATTAAATAGTCAAAAGTGACCTTTGTCTAGAAATGAATCACGCGTCCAAAAGCATCCAAAGTCGATTCATGCATCATTTCTGAAAGAGTTGGGTGAGGGAAGATCGTCTCTATGATTTCTTGTTCGGTTGCTTCAAGGGTTTTAGCTAAGCAAAATCCTTGGATGAGCTCCGTCACTTCAGCCCCAATCATATGAGCCCCTAAAAGCTCGCCGGTTTTCCCATCAAAAATGGTTTTGACGAGACCTTCAGGTTCGCCCATCGCAATGGCTTTTCCATTGCCTATGTAGGGGAAACGTCCCACTTTGAGATCATATTTTCCTGTGGCTTTGGCCGCCTCTTCCGTCAATCCAACGCTGGCAATTTGCGGATAGCTGTAAGTACATCCGGGAATGTTTGTTTTCTTCATGGGGTGAACCGTTTTAAGGCCCTTTATTTTTTCAACACATAAGACGCCTTCGTGACTGGCTTTATGGGCCAGCCAAGGCCCCGCCGCCACGTCGCCTATGGCATAAACGCCGGGCTCATCCGTTGCACACCATTCATTCGTCACGATATGACCCTTTTCAACTTTGACCTTCGTTTTTTCGAGGCCTAAGTTTTCCGTATTCCCTTCAATCCCAACTGCCAAAATTACCCGATCAATCATTATCTCTTGGGATTTCCCCTGAATTTCTAGGGTTGCTGTGACCGAATTTTTGTTTTTCTTCAAAGCCTTAACCGTGGAGCTCGTATGAATCTTCATTCCTTGCTTCTCAAAGGATTTTTGCGCAAAGGTTGAAATCTCTTTATCTTCAACAGGAAGAATTCTGTCTTGAACTTCAACGATCGTAACGTCTGCTCCAATGAGACGATAAAAGCTTGCAAACTCAACACCAATCGCCCCCGAGCCGATGACAAGAAGAGAGTTTGGCATTTTCTCAGGAATCATGGCCTCCTTATAGGTCCATACAAGTTTTCTATCGGCCTCAAGGCCCGGGAACTGACGGGCACGTGCTCCTGTCGCTAAAATCACATTTGGTGTTTTAAGAGACATTTTGCCATCGATGAGAAGTTCAATCTCAACCCCCTGCCGACCCTTTATTTGAGCTGTTCCTTCAATGACCGTCACTTTGTTCTTTTTCATGAGATGGCGTACGCCATTGGCAAGTTGGTTAGCAACCGCGCGTGACCTTTCAATAATTTTCTTAAAATCAAAAGAAACTTTCTCAGCTTTAAAGCCGTAAGCATCTAAGGAGTGGAGGAGATGATTAATTTCGGATGTTCGCAACAAAGCCTTTGTGGGAATACATCCCCAGTTAAGACAAATGCCCCCCATTTGCTCCTTCTCAACCACTGCTGTCTTAAGACCGAGTTGAGCTGCCCGGATCGCCGCCACATACCCACCTGGGCCGCCGCCAATAATTACGATGTCATAATCTGCCATTTTCTCACTCCACTTTTTGCCCGTTGATCGTCTGATAGCATAAGTAAAGAACGATCTCTATGGTAAATTTCTCAGACCTCTTCAGGTCAGGGTCTGCTTAAAATAATTTATGAAAAAATAGGAAAATAGGCTCTAAGAAGAAGAGGTGGGAATGGTACCACCAACACAATCCATTCCCAAAAGCATAAAGAGTCAAGAAGTTATATGTGGAGGCTTTCCATGACTCATTTTCAACCTATCTCAGCATTATTAATATTTCTAATTCAATTTAAATATACAACGTATGTTCTGGGATTATACACTTTTTTTCCAAACCCCGTAAACGCATTTCACGCAGCACGATACGAAGGAGCTGGTGCAACGGAAAAGTCATCTCTGCTGAGTTTTAATCGCTGTTTTGCATAAATAACACTCACAAGTCCTATAGCTGCTCCTGCGATAATATAGAATGCGGGTGTTACAGGACTCCCCGTCCAATCTACAAGAAATGTCGCAATCATAGGCGTCGTTCCACCAAAAATGGCCATTCCTGTACAATAGCTGAAGGCAAGACCGCTATAGCGTGTCTCCGGTGAGAAAAGATTTGCCATAAAAAGATTCATGGGTCCTTGAAACCATGCAGCTAAAGAAACGAGAGCAATTTGAGCAAACACAACAGATATAACGCTGGTCTTGGAAGTTAAGAGAAAAAGTAAAGGATAAACGCCAAGAAACGTCGCTATAGCTCCCGTTGCCATAACAACCTTTCCACCGAATCTATCAGACATCCATCCGCTTATGGGCGCTAAAATGATATAGGTAAAAATACCAAAAGACATTACAATGAGCGCTTCTGATGGAGGCCATTTTTGAAAGGTTGTCAAATATACACTCACATACTTCATAGAGATGTTATAAACAATTCCGGAAAAAGCTGCGATTCCAATGGTGCAAAAAACTGCAGAAGGGTTAGTCCTAATAACTTCAGCTAGTGGAAAGGTAGGATGCTGTTTCTTTTTCTTTAAAATCTCTTCTAAATAGGCGTCAGTGATTCGCCGCCTTATATAAAATCCGATGAAACCAACAACAATCCCAAATAGAAACGCTATTCTCCATGCCCAAGATGGCATTATTTCTAAAGTACATACGGAAGCCATGGTTGACCCCAGAAGGGCTCCAATTGCACTAGATGATGTAATAATCCCCCCAGCCAATCCTGCTTTATTGGGCTCAACATTCTCAACAACAAAAATCCCAGCACCATTATACTCTCCTCCTGTGCAGAGTCCTTGCAACAGCCTTAAGAAGATTAGCGCTATAGGTGCTAAAGTCCCTATTGTTTCATAAGAAGGCAAAAGACCAATAAAAAAGGTTGGAACCGCCATAATAATTATAGAAAGAGTTAGAGCTCGCTTACGCCCATACGTGTCTCCAATATACCCAAAAGCAATTGCACCAAGGGGACGCACCAGATAACCAACGGCGAACGTCCCAAGAGTTGCAATGAGAGAAGCTACTTTATTCTCTGATGGGAAAAAGAGAGGACTGATGATCGGCGACAAAAAAACGAAGAGGGTAAAATCATAATACTCAAGAGAATTCCCCAACATGGATGCTAAAATGATTTTAAATGATTTTGCTTTTTTCATTTTTTTTCCTTATTCTTTTAAAGCAATGGCCCCAATATACTCTCTACCATCAAATTTCATATCTTGGGGACACCCTTCTAACGCTGGGTTAAATCCAAGTTCTTCGATTGCAAACCCCGTAACTTTGAGAGAATTTGACAAAATTTCTTCGTCAAGCACGTGAACAAATTCAGGTAAATCACCAGCACGCCCTGGGTTACAGAACGAAACATCTTCTATAAAGCCAGGCCAAGCATGACCTTCAGCTTTCCGTTTTTGATAGATTGGCAAAAATTTTTGAAAAGTTCCATAAAGACTTCCTGATAGAAAAAAGAATTTTCCTCCTGGCTTGAGCCACTTAAATATTTTTTTAAGAGATAATTCGAATTCTTCAGGCATCATAAAGCCAAGAATCCGTGAAGCAAGGACAGCTCCTAAACTATTTTCTTCAAAATCAATCTCATTAGGCATTCTTCCTGGCTTTAGTTCAAGGCGATCAAGGCATGAGGGCGAAACTTTGCTTTTAAGAATATGTAAATGCCGCTCATCAAGATCATTTGCAATAACATAAGCACCTCTCTCTAGAGCAGGAATTGTGGCCACTCCGTAAGCCGCACCTATATCGAGAACAGGTCCTGGGGCGTGAGCCGAAAAATCTATAAAAGCTTGATTATACTTTTCAGGCTTCGAGAGCATGTATCCCATGTGATTAAGGGTTACAATAAGAGCATCTTTGGCTTCAGGTTGAACTAAAATATTTGATGGCATAATTTTTTTATACTGAGAATAATTTCATGATTAAGCTATATTATACTAATAATAATTTTAAATTATAATGTAAAGAAAAAAAATTAAAAATTTTGTACTGAGTTCTCGATGGGTTCATTTTCCCCATAATCTCGAACAAAAGCTTCTTTCAAATAGTCACGAAAGGCGATGATTTTTTTAGAATTCTCGAGTTCTTTCGGATAAATATAATAGGTTTCAACCATAGGACCGGGAACGTGCGATAAAACTTGAACAAGGCCTGACTTTTCAAGCCCGGGATGCTCTTTAGAAAGGGCAACAATACCAAGTCCCGCCTTAGCCATCATAAATCTTACATGAGGCGAGTTAACCTGAAGGATGGGTTCGCGCGCCTCTCCAATGCCAGCCCCAACTGTTAAATGCCAATTCATAGCTTTAAAAGGCTCAGCTTCAACATGATCACCATAAGCTATAAGTCTATGGTTGTTTAGATCAGAAAGTTCTTTTGGAACCCCAAATTCCTCAAGATATTTTTCACTTGCATAAAGACCAGTATAATGTCTCATCAAAAGGTCTTGTACTAAACCTTCTGCTTCAAATCCATGGATGGGGGGACGGATGACAACATGCACTTCTCCAAACTCAAGGGATGGAACTGCATCGTTGATTTTAAGTGTCAATCTTATCTCAGGGTATAGTTTCAAAAATCCAGGAATATAAGAAGGAAGATAAAAATTCATTAAACCTCCTGGCGCCACCACTCTGAGGGGTCCTTTGGGCTCTTTTTCTTCTTCATATAATTTTTCGGTAACGGCTTCAAGCTCACTTAAAAACTTTCCTATAACGGGCGCTAAAAGTTCTCCTTGAGCTGTTAAGGTTAGACCGCGCGCATGACGGTGAAATAACTTTATACGGAGACGATCTTCAAGGAGTTGGATGCTACGACTGAGAGCCGGCTGGCTTATATTTAAAATCTCGGAAGCCGTTGTAAACTTTTTAGCTTTTGCAACGTAATAGAAAATCTTTAGTTTATCTAAGTCTAGATTTAATCTCATATATTAATTCCCCAAAAACAACAACCCAAATTTAGGCTTAAATATTAAAATAGGTTATTTTATATTACTAGCACTTTTTTCGTATTTATTGCAAGAATTATTTAATAAAATAGGTTTTTGAGAGAGAACTTCTCCCCCTCGACGCCCATAAGGAATTCTGATAGGTTTTGAAAAAAGAGTGGAACCTTATGCAAAAAGTAAGCCTTTTAATTTTCTGTTGTTTATTGTCAGCATGCTCTCTGCTGGAAAAAGATGAGCCTCTCCCTCTTTATACCTTAAGAAGTGAAGCCTTTAAGCCATCTTATGCCCTCTCTGTTCCTCTTGCAGTTGACGTGCCCTCGAGTGAGGCGAGCTTGAATACAGCCCGCATCGCCGTTACTCCTTCCCCTTATCAAAGAGATTATATGGCTGACGGTGAATGGCCCGATCGGTTGCCAAAAGCTTTTCAAGAAGTCCTGCTTCAAGGTTTAACGCAACGATGGGGAGGAACGAATGTTAATCGCATGAGTGCTGGACTTAAAACAAAATATTTACTCCAATCGGAGATTCAGGATTTTTCTGTTTATCATTTAAACAAGAACATGCCTGAAGTTCACTTGAAGATCGTCTTTAAACTTATTCACCTGCAGGATAGACGTGTCCTCACTGCCCACACATTTTCTGAAATAACACCCGCCTCCTCTCCCACAATGCAAGGGATTGCTTTCGCTTTTAACAAAGGGGTTCATTGTCTTCTCGGTAAAGCTGTGGCATGGATGGAAGATACTTTTCTAAAAGAAAGCCTTCGTAATCCCCGTGAGGATAAATTGAGTCGCAAGGGCGGTTAGGATAATCCCAAAAACCCGCGTAACCACATTTGATCCTGTCACGCCTAGAAATTTTTGTATAAAGGGTGCCGCCTTCAGGCAAAGGTAGGTCACCCCGATGACAATAAGAACAATCCCTACTAAAATAAGTTGATGGCGCACGGACGATTCACCTTCCTGAGCAAGGAGAATGACGGTCGTCAGAGCTCCTGGACCTGAAATCAAAGGGATCGCAAGGGGAAAAACCGTAATGTCGCGACCCAGACTGGCTTCTTGTTCCTCGTGAGGGGTTGTTGATGTCATTCCCGTATGATGAGCAACAACCATTTCAACGGCGGCGATCATCAACAAAAATCCTCCCGCGATTTGGAAAGCTGCCTCACTAATACCCATAAGTTTTAGAAGAAAATCTCCACCAAAAGCAAAAATCACAAGAACGATGGCTGAAATAACACAGGCAACATAGGCACTTTTATTGCGTTCATTCGATGTCATCCTTTGGGTTAAAGACATAAACATCGGCACGAGTGCCAAAGGATCGATAATGACAAAAAGACTGATAAAGGCATTCAGATATGAATTTAGCATGGAATTAGCTTACACGAAGAGCGGTTTTTATAAAAGGGGAAAGGCGGCTTTCCATTTTGAATCGTAATAATATTTCTTCTTATGTCAACGTCGTGTATTGACAAATACATACACACACCACTCTATAGTTAATTGTTATTAATATTTTGTTGAGAGAATTTTTATATTCGAGGAATTTTTATGTCTCTTAAATCAATGTTTACCTCTTTACTACTTTCAACCGCCCTTTTATCCTCAGCCACATTTGCGATGGAGGAAAATGGCTCACAAGAAGAGCGCCCTGGTTCTACAAAAGCTTCCCCCTTAAAACTTCGCGATTTTTATCACTCGAAAGCTGAGTTGTTGAGTATTCTTAAAGACAACGAAGGGAATCCCTTTAAATATCATAAAGATTATGAAAATTTTGCCAATGAAATGCTATCCTACGCCGAAAAAAGTATAGAGAACTCTGGCGGAAAACTACAGGAAAACCTTTCAGATCTTAATATTATTAAAGAGCAGCTTCGGACTTATTGTGATAAAAACACTTTAAACCTTCCTAGACTAACTTGGTTAAGCCTTCAAATAGGAATGGTTCTAACCCCACGCGAGCTTAGAAATCGACCAGGACAAGCTGAAACCATAAGTAAGCAAATGAATGGGTTTGACCCCGGGATCAAAGACGAGGCTCTTCAACCAATTTGTTATCTTCGCCCTCCAAAAAGACGCAATTTTTAAATATTGACTCAGCGTTGGCTGTCATGTTCACGAAGGTAATCTTCAGCAGCCTTTTGTAAAAAGGTGGAACGCTTCAACCCCATCTTTTTTCGAAATACATCGATTTGCTTTAGGACTCGAGCTGGAAAAATGACATTAAATCGTTTTAATTTACGATAGGACTCAAGTGTATCTTCTCTAACGGGGACGGGAACAAGCTCCCCTCTCAAATGTTCAAGTTGATGATGTTTAGAGGGCTCTTTGATAAATTGATCTTCTGCATGAGCTAACCATGCCGCAAGCACATCTTCAGCATTTTCTAAAGCCTCTTCCCAATCTTTTCCAAATGTCACACACCCTTGAAGATCAGGGAATTCAACTTCAATAGCCGTCTTTGTCTTTTTAAAAATAGCGTAATAATGTTTCATTTTCTTTCCTTTAATCCTGCGGCTTTCAGGATACTTCTTAGAGTTCCATAAGGAATATCACCTTTGTGACGTGGCACAGGGATGGGAGGAAACCCTCTTTTCAGCCAAATGTCGTGTTTACCCCAGATCGTTTTTGAAAACCCTGATTTTTCAAGACCTTTTCTAACTCATATTTCGTCACGATATGACCTTTATATTATTACATATTAATGTGTAGTTTTCAAACAAATTTAGCCTCCACTGAACTTCCTCCGTCGTTCCTTGCTGAAAAACCTTTGGTCATTTTTCATTTTGAGAACTCAAGACTAAAGGTTCCTCAGCGATGTGAAATAGTTAACTAAACCTGACGAGGATTAACGCTCACCCTCAAGCCCTCTCTCTTTCAACCACTCATCATAGGTAAAAGTAAGGCTTCTTAATGTATCTCGAGCTAGTCCGAGTTCGATCCATGCCTTGGATGGCAGATGCTTAACCGTGTCTAATTCATGAGACAATTGTTGTGAAAGATGCTCGAGTTGAGCTATGGTCAGCTTAGTCATTGTGACTCCTTGTCAGTTGCAGTGATTAGCGGAGCAATTGTGCGTCAACACTTTTGCTTCGCGCTATCTCGGATGAGATAACGTTATTAGGTTAATCCTTTCTTTTATGTCAATCAAGATAAAAATTTAAATTTTTTTGATACATTATCTGGGAAGCAAAGATATCTGTTTTTGTTGAATCGATTCAGATGATGATGTATACGTACACGACAAAGATTAGGTGCTTCATGCGAATAATAATAGACCTAGAAAAAGAAAAACTTCATACTTTGACGATATTGGCTGAACAATACCATATTTCACGAGCTGCACTAGTTCGAAAAGCAATTGATGCTCTTTTGCAATCATCTGCCAAACAACAAGCATGTGAAGATGTTTTTGGTATTTTAAAAAAAAGCCATAAAATCGAAGGCCTATCTTTCCAAAAAAGAATGCGCTCTGAATGGGCTCATCATCAACCGAGGAACCTTTAATGCCCTTCCCCCCTATTAATCCAATCGCCTTTCAAATTGGTCCTTTTGCCGTTCATTGGTATGGGCTCGCTTATGTGGTAGGAATTTTAGGGTGGTGGCAATACAGTCTTTGGCTCACCAAAAAATTTCCCCTTATCGATCGCAAAATGGTGGACGATTACCTTGTGTGGGCCATTGTAGGTGTGATCTTAGGGGGACGGCTTGGGTATGTGCTCTTTTATACGCCTTCAAGATACATGGCCAATCCCCTTGAAATCTTTCAAGTGTGGAAGGGCGGAATGGCCTTTCATGGGGGCCTTTTGGGCGTCGTTATTGCAACCGCTATCTTTACCTATCGGCGAGGAATTAATTTCTTAAACTTTACGGATCTTGCCTGTTGCGGTGTGCCCCTTGGTCTTTTCTTTGGTCGAATCGCTAATTTTATTAATGGGGAGGTTTATGGTCGCATAACGGATGTTTCCTGGGGTGTTATATTCCCTCATGGCGGCATCTTATCCCGCCATCCCAGTCAACTGTATGAAGCCGCTTTGGAAGGGATCGTTCTTTTTATTCTCCTCGGCTATGGAGCTATTTTCACGAAATGGCCCCAACGTCAAGGACTGCTAAGTGGGATATTCTTGTTGGGTTATGCCATAGCACGTATCACAGCGGAGTGTTTCCGTGAGCCTGATGCTTTCCTAGGATATTTTGCAGGTGGCCTTACGATGGGACAGATCCTCTCTTTCCCCCTCCTTGTTGTTGGCCTCTTCCTCATCGTACGGGCCCTTTTTAAGAGAAGAGAATGCTTGAATCTCTTATAAGTCAAGAGATTCTCGAAAGTGGACCTCTTTCTCAAAGTCGTTTCATGGAACTGGCCTCACAACACCCTACCTATGGATATTATCGATCTCAGGAAGCTGTGGGCCATGATTTTACAACGTCCCCAGAAATTAGTCAGGTCTTTGGAGAGCTTATTGGGGCCTGGGCGATTGATTATTATCTAAAACTTAAGCAGCCTAAAGCCGTGTCTCTGATTGAGCTTGGCCCGGGGAAGGGAACCCTAATGGCTGATTTTCTCAGAATAGCAAAGATGTCTAAATCCTTTTTTGAAGCCATTAATGTTACTCTGGTGGAAATAAACCCACTTTTGAAGGAGGCTCAATTAAAAACCATCCCCTCCCCTGTAACGTTTGTCGAACGATTGGAAGATGTTCCTCCTTCCTCATCTCCCCTCATCATCATTGCCAACGAATTTTTTGATGCCCTCCCCACCAATTGTTACAAGCGTCAAGATAATGTGCTTTATGAAAAGCGTGTTGCAATTAAAGACGGGCGGCTTGTCTTTACCCCTGTCAGACTTGAAGAAAACCATGGACCTGATCAAATAAGGGAAGAAAGCCCCACAGGTGTGGCCCTTACCCATGAGATTTGTTCAAGACTTTTAAAACAAACGGGGGTTTTCCTGTGCATCGATTATGGTTATGAAAAGGGAGGAGGAGAAAGTCTTCAAGCCCTTTTCGGAGGAAAATTATCTGACCCTCTTCTTCATGTTGGAAAATCTGATTTGACCTGTCACGTTAATTTTGGTCAACTTAAAGAAATTGCACTTTCACGGGGCTTAGGCGTATTCGGCCCTCTTTCTCAAAGACAATTTTTGAAGACGATCGGTATAGAGAGGAGAATAGAGATGTTAAAACGTGAAAACCCGTCTCAGAAAGCAAGTTTAGAGGTGGCCGCAACCCGTCTCATTCATCCTCAACAGATGGGGACCCTATTTAAAGTCATGGCTATCTTTTCACCCCTTACAATTGCTCCAACAGGATTTGAACAATGAAGCTTGAGTGCCCTTATCTTTCGAAATTTCCATCGCTTAAACATGCTTTTTTTGAAGCTGATCCTGAGATTCTTGTCTCAAAGCTTGATCGAGCCATGCAAGCCATGGCAGGCCGTCCTCTTCCCCTCGTAACGTTGAAACAAATTCATAGCAATAAAGTCTTCACAGTCAACGAGCTGTCGGACGAAAGGAAAGAAGGTGATGGCTTGGTGACCAATATCAAAGGATTTGCTTTAGGCATTGTAACGGCCGATTGTGGACCCGTTCTTTTATATGATCCAAAAGCGAATGTTATAGGAGCGTGCCATGCAGGTTGGCGCGGCGCTCAAGGGGGTATCCTTCAGGCAACACTTGATGCAATGGAAGAAATCGGGGCTAAGCGCCCTCAGATTCATGCAACTTTGGGACCCACCATTCAACAAAAAAACTATGAGGTCGGACCTGAGTTTCTTGATTTTATCCAAGGGTCCTATGACACTTATTTTTATCCCTCTGACAGACAAGGACACCATTATTTCAATTTACCCCATTACATTTGCCAACAACTTCGAGAGGAAGGAATCGCTCATATACATGATATAAGGTGCAACACATTTTCTGGAAATTTTGCGAGTCGAAGGAGGTATCTATCTGATGGGAATAAAGAAATAAGCGCTACTAACCTTTCTGCGATTGCAATTGTCTAAATTTTGTGGCAAACTTTTGAGTGTCCGGTTGAAACCCAATGAATGATAACGAGGAAAGAGTTTCCGGCAACTCTAACGAACGAGGAATAAAAATGAAATATACCCTTTATGCAGCCCTATTTGGGGCTTGTGCTTTGACTCTTGTAGCTTGTGGGGAGAAAAAATCAGAAGAAACACCTCCACCCCCAGCTCCAGCAGAAACAGCCCCAGCTCCTGAGGCGGCTCCAGCTCCTGAAGCACCTCCTGAACCAGCACCTGAACCAGCACCTGCTCCTGAAGCAGCTCCACATGAAGAGCATGCACCTGAAGCACCTCCTGCTGAAGCTCCAAAGCAATAACATATTTATGTTGTTGATAAAAAAACCCCGCAATCTGCGGGGTTTTTTTGTTCAATGAAGGAAGTTGAAATACATAAATAAAAAAGGAAATAACATGTTCAAGAGCACACATGCCTTTAGTGGGTTTTCCGTAGATAATATCCAAAAAGCAAAAGCCTTCTATAATCAAACACTTGGATTAGATGTTTCAGAGGACAATAATTTATTATGGCTGCATACGGATGGCGATAAAAAAACGCTTGTCTATCAAAAAGATAATCATGAACCCGCTACGTTTACTATCCTCAATTTTCCCGTTGATGATATCAATAAAGCTGTAGATGAGCTGGTCAAGCGAGGCGTAAAATTCGAGCATTATAAAGGTAATATCGAAACAGATGAGAAAGGTATTCATCGAGGGACAAGACTTGGCAAAGGCCCTAACGTTGCCTGGTTTAAAGACCCGGCAGGAAATATTCTCTCGGTTGTCGAAGAATAAGTAGCTTAAGTATGTATGAAAATTTATCCGTGCAAATCTGGAATTGTATTCCATAATTGCAAGGATGATTGAACAATGCCTTTATAGTATTACTTCCAGTACTAATAGATGTTAAATTGTGATTACCCTCCCCCCCCTCATTGCTACGGCGGTTATGGGATAAGCAACAGATAACACACATTCGTCATTGCGAGGAACGAAGTGACGAAGCAATCTATTCTTATTGCTGGTTTTCTGGATTGCTTCGGGGCAAAGCCTATCAGAGAAGACCTAATATTGTGCATTACTGTTTTCTAAATTAATTACTTCTTAATGACTAAGATGTAATAATTAAAAAAACAGAGGAGATAGTCATGGAAAAAAGAACGGCACTTTTAGCTTTTTTATTTACTAACATCATTTCAGCAGGAGCTTTACAAGCTAGAGACGTAACGATCACCTATACGGGCCCTGCACTTGGTAATAATATTCCAAAAGATACTACAGGCACCTTATTCATGGGAGTTTTCGCAAACAGTACCATTGATGTTCACAATCCCATAACGAATGAACACCAGGCATTTACTTATACTTATAAACCCACTGCGACCACAATTGGTCCAGTTTTGTTTGGTGTGGCTCCCGAAAAGCAGGAGGTAAATTTAAAACCGTGCAGATCATCGACCAACGAAGGAAAGATTCCTGTAACCGTAGAAGGACTAGGTGGGAAACAAAAAACCCTAAAAAAGGTAATTGTCCATCTTAATTCTTCCAAAAAACAGGGGTCAGATAAGGATACAGTCTTCTTTACTAATAGTTGCTCAGTTGAAGAAATATATGAATAGAGTTAAATTTAGTAAGAGAAAAATAAAAAGAGAGTGTGGTACCGGATGGAATTATAGAAAGACAAATGACTCGTGGTACTTACTAAAAAACTTTCATATTCATTAAACGTCCAAGCCACGAGCCCTCTTCCATCTTTATCCATTCTGGCCGCAAATCCTCGCCTTTGAGGAGAAGATAGGAATCTCCGTACCACTCATTTCCTGGGAAATTATGACCCAAGACAGCGGCTACGGATTGGGCTTCTTTTTTAAGACCCACCGCTAAATAACATTCCACAAGACGATGTAAGGCTTCAGGCACGTGGGTTGTTCTTTGATAGGCATCAATCACCACTTGAAAACGGTTAATGGCGGCAAGATATAGGCCATGTTTCATATAGTATCGCCCAACATTCATCTCTTTGCCGGCCAGGTGATCATAAACGAGATCCATTTTGAGCTGCGCATCCCGACCATACTTGGTATCAGGGAACTTCTTTACCACAGCCTGTAAAGCATTAAGCGCTTCATAGGTGCTCTTTTGATCGCGCGTAACAGTAAGGATTCGATCGTAGTAGCACAATCCTTTCAAATAGTAAGCATAATCAATATGTTTATACCCAGGATGGAGCTGAATAAAAGCCTCCAAAGTTGCTAAACCCTTATCATAATCACCGTTTAAATAGTTGGCATAAGCGGACATCAACTGGCCACGGGTCGCCCAATCTGAATAGGGGTGTTGGCGTTCAACCTCGTCAAAGGATTCGGAAGCGTCTTTATAGTCATTTTTTATAATATTTCTATAGCCTTCCATGTAGAGATCCGTGGCAGGCCTTTCCACATAGGGCTTTTCCTTATCACTGCAGGCTGTTGCCAAAAGAAGAACTAACGTCCCTCCGATCTTTAAATAGTGCTTTTGCATTCAACCGATCCTTAACCATCTAATTCTCCTGTTTATAGGACTTTTGTTTTCACACATCAATGGGGGAGTTAAAAACCAGATGTGAAATAAGGGAGAGCTGACGAAATTATAAATGAACTTTAATTTCTAGATTGCTTTGTCGCTGCGCTCCGCGCAATGACGATTGAGGGTTAGCAAGCATCCCTCGCCACCCCGTCTTTGCGAGGGCGGTAGCCCTAAGCAATCCATTCTTTTTTGCTTTAAGCTCACTAGAGTAGAGTGAAGGGTCGGCAATATCCTGCACCTTAATGCATTTAATTATTGCAGGATATTGCTTGCTCTAAAAAGTTAGCTGATATTTAGTAGCAGCCCCGTAAGCTGAAAAGAAAGAGTTTCCATATCCGGCAATGCCCTGCAACTTTACACCTATTTATTGCGTGATGTTGCTTTCCCTAAAAAGTAAGCTGATATTTGGTGGCTGCCCCTTGGCCATATCTTTGGATCAAATTATTACCCAAAAGTGTTGAAAGCGCATAAGCAACTGTTCTTATAGGAAGGTCCGTTTGTTCAGAAATAATTTTTGTGTTCAGGCGAACTTCTGGATGTTCTTTAAAAGCATTCAAAACTTTTATGGCGGTATCTGAGAGTTTTTGGAGAGCCCGGAATTTCATGCGGTATTCTTCAACACCTTCCAAGGATTCACCAAGAACTTTTATCATGAAGTCCAGAAAACAGTGAATCTTATAGCTGTGAGGGTCTTGCTGAAATTTGCCATCAGAACATCGATTGAGAACAAAATAATATTCTAATTTATATTTTTCAATATAGCGATCAATAGCGAGGTACTTTGCAACCGTCGACAACGCTTTATTTTTTGACTGTAACAGAAGCAAAAGAAAAAGCCCTCTCCCCAACCGTCCATTCCCATCTTGAAACGGGTGGATGGCTAAGAATCTAAAGATAAACTCAGAAGTAATAGCGAACGTTCCTGCACCTTGCAGATAAATTCCATTGTACCATTGTACAAGATCCGCCATAGCGGCTTGGGTTACTGGGCCCGCATCCGCTGTTTGAAACACCACACGACTTTCTCCCGTACTCCAATTTTGTTGAACGACAGAGTTTGGCTGAGTTTTATATTTACCTGTGTAATGCACTCCTTTTTTATAGGGTGCTAAAAGCTCATAATGCAAGCTTCGAACATCCGTTTCTTTTAGAGGAATTAAGGATTCAGCCTCTTGATAGATCAAAAGCAACATCTGTCGACAACCCGCGACTTCTTCAATACTTCTTTCTCTATCCTTAGAAAGCTTATTTTCGATCATTTGTTTATGGGTTTCAAATGCTGAGACATGACCATCCGTTGACAAGATCGTGTCAATCCAATCTACTTCTAAATCTGTCAGAAGAGCGTTTTCAATCCGCGTAGAAGCGCCGATCATACTGACCCGTGCAAATTTTTGAATGGCTTGTAATTCTTGGTCAGGCAGCCTCTGTAAGACCCCATAAAGGTCCACAACTCTATTCTCTAAATTTTGCAGATCTAAAATCTGCTTGGGTGTAAGCTGAAAAGAAAGAGTTTCCATATCCGGCAATATCCTGCAACTTTATACATTCATTTATTGCATGATGCTGCATGATTGTAAAGAAAGGACCGCGTTTAGAGCTTCAGTTGAGGATATTAAATACAATGCGCTCAGACCTATCAAAGATAGGCCTGAGCTGAGATGCGTGGTTTATTCCTTACTTTTCACGAATGGATATTGATCAAGAAAGTTCAATTTCGTATCAATAAAAGTCTTCATTTTTTCTTTTGCTGTAAGACAACTTTCAACAAAAGCTGGATCAAGGGTTTCCATTGTTACGTGCCCCCCAGTATATCCTTCTGGTTTTCTTAGAATCAGGCCACAATAGATACCTTTGTTGTCTTCACTCGTTTTTATAGAGTCCCCTTCCTGAACTATCGAATAAAACTTTTTGGATGCCACCTCAAACCCTAATTGATGAGCAAAGCGTTGAAGAGTTGTTGCTGGAATATAATTGAACGTACATAATCCATTGGGTTTACCAAGCAAGATATTATTAAGCAATTGTGTCTTACAAAGCCATTCCTCATTTATTAAACCTGGGAAGAGGATAGAAGGATCTTTTTTAGCTGCCTCCATGACGCCAAAGCAAGTCTTAATATAGACACTAGTTTTATTCTGTCTGCGCGTGTACATTTCTTTTTCACTAACATCATCTTCACGGGATTGAGTAAATATATATGCTTCTCCACCAGGTTTTAGAAAATTAAATGCATTGCAAAAGAATTTTAGTACTTGTTCTCCATCAAAAAAATGAAGGACATTGGAACACATAATCGCGTCAAAACAGTTGTCTACAATGTGATTTCCAAATGATCTCGTGAATTTTTCATTGTTAGGTAAGTCGAGGCAATCCCCTATAATAAGGTTCATTCGATCAGCTAATTGCGCACCAGCAATTACACCACTCTCTTTCATTATTCCTAGTTTCTTAGCAAGATGCTGTAAGTTTTCAGCTGAAAGTTCATTGACAAACAGCTTTGATAACCCTGACGCGATTTCGCTTCCGACGCGCATTGGTAAACGTCCATAAGCTTCTCCTAAGAATAAGATGTTCCCTACTTCGGGACTTTCAGAAATTTCTAATTCACGGCAGTATCTTAAGAACTCTTGCTCAAAGGGACCTAAGTCATTAAAGTTCATACCTTTCTTATTTTGGGTTTGGCATGGTACCTTTGTTATCCTTGTTGGATCAATAAATTCCTCCTGCATGGCATATACAGACGATGCATGAGCACATAAAAAAGAACAAACTAATAATTTTTTTAACATAGTACTCACCAAATATAAATTTACTTAAACTCATAATGGCATATACGCAAGATTTATTATAATGTCAAGTAATTTTTATAAAAAAATGGCTTTTTGATATATAATTAAAGAGTAATTATTTTTTAACATTATTATAGATTTAAATTCTATATTACATAACCACAACTACTCATCTCGCCTCCTAATGTTATCTCCCAGAAAGCAGGCATCTAAGAGCATACTTGAAAAATAACAATTGACGCGGCATGACCTTACCGGATTGTGAAACTCCATTGGCTTACCTCATGCACTTTGTATTTCTTCGTCGTGAAAGATAGGCTGGTAAAGAAAAGGTCCTTACCGCACCTCTATTGCGTAGGCGCTCGGATCAGCAAAAAGGGCCAAAAGAAGTTTATGATGAAGGCCATGACCTGTACGCGTCCCATGGAATTTTCCAAGAATCTGACCTCCTGCCAAATGGAGATCGCCAAGAGCATCCAGCACTTTATGACGAACACATTCATCTGCATACCGTAGACCCTCTTCGTTAAGAACTTCCGTGCCATCATAGACAAGCGTATTTTCGAGAGAAGCCCCTTTAGAAAGACCCATTGCCCACAGTTTTTCAGCATCTTCGAGAAGACCAAAGGTACGAGCCGCAGAAATATCTTCCCCAAAATCTTCTTCCAAAGGGCGAAATACGCGGTGTTGGGGTGCAAGAGATGTCCGACCTGCAAAATCAAAGTCGACTTCAATTTCATAATAGGGAGCAGGAGAGAGGGAAACCTGTCGATCTCCTTCTTTAACGGTTACAGTTTTTAAAACGCGAATCATCCTTCGAGGAGCATATTGTTCCTTAACGCCAGCCTCTTCCACAAGGGCCACAAAAGGGTGGGCACTTCCATCCATAATAGGAAGCTCGGGTCCATCAATTTCAACGCGGATATTATCGATGCCACTGGCCGCAAGAGCTGCCATCAGATGTTCAACTGTTGAAATGTTTACACCTTGGCCATTTCCAATGGTGGTACAGAAACGAGTGTCAACAACAGTCTGCCAAGATGCTTTGACTTCGATGCTCCCCAAATCCGTTCGCATAAAAGTAATTCCACTACCTGAAGGAGCTGGATGCAATGTCACCGTCGCGGGAGAACCAGAATGCACTCCAATCCCTTGACACGAGACCATATTTGCGATTGTCTTTTGATGATGTTGAACTTGGGGCTCAAGCTCAGGAATCAGGACGCAAATCTGAGGTTGGCTTTTTTCAACCGAAATAGAATGAAAACCTGTCACTCCGTTATCCTTTATTGGTACTCTTCTATCCTGAAAAATAAACCCGCCTGGGAGAAGAAACAAATCACCGATTATGACGGATTGTTACAGGGTGCCCTTTCATAAGGCTTGTTAAGGTTTTTTTAAGAGAAATATTGTAACGTTAACTCTATCGAATTTATATAAATTGAGAGAAACATGAAAAAAATATTATTATTTGCTTTAATGTTGACCGTATTTGGAGCAGGTGCTAATGCTGCCTGGTGTCCTGACAATACCAAGAGTATTATAGAGGCATTTAGAATTCAAATACAAAAACATGAAAATGATATCAAAGCTAACAAGTTACCTTTTGAAATTAATTTGGAAGGTGAAGCTTTGAAGGTTATTAAACTCGATAGGGAATATACACATCATCCCGATCAAAATTTGGCTACAGTTCTTACATACCCGATTATTTTTAATACTGGAAGCCAGGGTTCAAGTTGCGAAGCTCAATTCACTTCGCAAAGTGGCAAGCTCCCAGGTATAAACATGTTGAGCATTTCTTTTGAAAAGCACTAGTATTTTCCCCCAAAACCTGATTTTGATTTTTCAATCACAGGCTGTAGATTTCCGCAAACCCAGCGGACTGCTGCTCTTCATTTTACAAAGCTCTATTGCTTCGTCACAACCAAGGATATATTTCCCCCATAGCCGATTCGAGAATAGGTGCCATCTTCAGGATATACATATTTCGTAACCCCATAAATATCGGCTTTGTTTCCTGAATAAACCTTATAAGAAGAAGAATCAAATCCAATTTCAGTCATGAACTCTCTATAGTAGCTAATATAGTCACGTGTGAAGTCTTCAGGTCTTTTTGAGAAAAGTTGAGAAGCATCTTCATTCAACACGTCTGCGTTTTGTATGAAGGGTAACCACTGAGACACAAGCTCTGCTTTAAAAGAAACAACCCGATTAGCATAAACCTTAGCTGCCAATCTTTTTCCTGCTTCTCCCTTGTGTCTAGCTTTCTCTTCAATCCAATCCATTGTTGAAGCTATTAGCGCTTCTTGATTTTGGTAAAATTTACCCCCAGTAACATGATAATTCTGCACATCTTGATAAAAATGATTCCCATAGGATATATCCATTGTATCATTGTAACCTAAAAAAATATCTCCAAATTCAGAATAGTCTGCTGATGGATTACGATGATAGGTAGGAAAATAAGTTGGATCGATTAATAATCCTCCTTTTTTGACAACAGAGTAAACGCTCAGCCAAGAAGGTGTATTTACATCGAGTCCGAAGGCGGTAAAAGCAACGGTGCTAACCTCAATTCCATTCTCTTTTAGCCAATTACAGACCTGTACAACGTGTTGTTCGTTCCTTGCATCCATACGGATATGGCAGTCCTGAATATCGAGACTAATCCAGTTCTCAATTGGAGAAGTTTTCGATTTGAACACTTTCCTTATTTTTTTTGGCATTTCATCTCTATGACAAGCCCAAGCTAGACCAATAGGTTTTCCCTTTTCTCGATATTCTTTGATCATATCAGCAAGTTCATCCGGTTTTTCAATTTGACTATTGGGGGATGGATGAAGGAACCAATCGATATCTTCACTTTTATTTTCTTTTTCGACAGGAAGCAATCTCACTGTCTCGCTCTCGTCTTTCTCATTACCCTCCATGGCAATTGAAGCACTCGAGGCTATAAGTGAAATCAAAAAAGCGGAATAAATTAGTTTATACATAATACCATCTCCAATAAAATCTTATAATCTTTTTATAAGATGACTCGTGTATTATTGCAATATAAGAATTATAAAATCATCATGACAGGATTTTCGACCAGTTCTTTAAAAGCTTTCAAGAAATTCGCGCCCACTGCCCCATCAACAACACGATGATCAACCGAAAGAGTGCAGCTCATCATAGTAGCGGATGTAATTAAACCATTCTTGACCACTGGACGTTCTTCCCCCATCCCCACAGCGAGGATACAGCCTTGGGGAGGATTGATGATGGCTGCGAATTCCTTAACTCCATACATCCCAAGATTTGAAAGGCTAAAGGTTCCTCCTTGGAATTCTTGAGGTTTGAGTTTGCCTTCCCGGGCACGGATACCAAGATCCTTCATCTCTTTTGAAATTTCTATCAGACCCTTTGTATCGGCCTGACGAATAACGGGGGTGATAAGTCCCCCTTCAATGGCAACCGCAACGGACACATCAGCGGATTTATATTGATAAATTTGGTCATCAATCCAAGAGGCGTTAGCCGCTGGAACATGATTTAACGCCACCCCACAGGCCTTGATAATAAAGTCATTCACAGAAAGCTTATAGGCTCCCTCAGCTCGGGCATTTATCTTTTCCCGCGCTTTCAAAAGCGCATCAATGTTACACTCAACGGTTAGGTAGAAATGGGGGATGGTTTGTTTTGCTTCAACCAAGCGTTTTGCAATAATTTTACGAATATTTGACGTTGGCATAATATCATAGGCGGGCTCGTATCCTGAGAGGAGAGTGGAAGGAGCTGAAGGTCGTAAAGCTGGGGCAGCACCTCCAGCTTGAGCCAGGGCTTGTTCCACATCTGCCCTTATAATGCGCCCATGGGGACCAGAACCTGGAATTGAGCCAAGATTGAGGTGCGCATTTTCCGCAATACGGCGCGCTAAAGGTGAGGCAAATACACGAGAATCTGAGGGAGTTGCTTGAGGAACAACTTTTAAATCCGGCTTTTTTTCAGGTGCAGCTTGAACTGGTTCGGGTTTTTTTTCTGGAAGGGCTTCTGTCTTCACCTTATTTAAGGCAGAAGCATCCTCCCCTTCCTCAAGGAGGATCGCGATGGGTTGATTAACTTGAACCTGCTCTGTTCCTTCCGGGACAAGGATCTTGCCGATGCGTCCTTCATCTACGGCTTCCACTTCCATGGTCGCCTTATCCGTTTCAATTTCAGCAATGACATCGCCCGCTTTTACAGGATCTCCTTCTTTTTTATGCCATTTGACGAGATTACCTTCCGTCATAGTAGGAGAAAGCGCGGGCATTAAGATTTCAATGGGCATCCATGTATCCTTTTGTTTTTATATAATTTTTTAGTCCACTCGCCCCCATGCGTCATTCCCGCAAAAGCGGGAACCCAAGCAACTTCAGATTTAGAACTTAAATTATACATTATTTTCAGAAAATCCTTTGTTTTCAAATACTTTCCTGGTTTCCCGCTTTCGCGGGACTAGCGCTAAGAGGGAGTGCGATAACACGCTGTTTTTGCAGCCTCTACAATAGTCTCAACTTGGGGCAATGCCAAGTGTTCTAAATTGGCAGCATACGGCATGGGAACATCTGCCCCTGTGACGCGGATAAGCGGCGCATCCAGGTAATCGAAAGCCTGTTCCATCATTAGCGCTGCAATTTCCGACCCAATCCCTGCAAAAGGCCAGCTTTCTTCAATCGAGACAATGCGGTTCGTTTTCTTGACAGATTGAACGATTGTCTCCGTATCCAAAGGACGAATTGTTCGCAGATCAATCACTTCCGCCTCTATTCCTTGTTCCGCCAATAGATCTGCAGCTTGAAGGGCTTTGCCAACCATGATGGAAAAAGCGGTCAAAGTGACATCTTTCCCTTCCCTCCGGACAAGAGCTTTTCCAATTGGTAATACATGATCCGGATCATCCGAAACATCATCGAAATGTTGTCCATACAGAAGTTCATTTTCCAAAAAAATGACGGGATTGGGGTCACGGATGGCGGCCTTTAAAAGAGCTTTGGCATCTCCTGCACTATAAGGACTGATGACTTTAAGGCCGGGACAGTGGGCATACAAACTCGCAAAGCAATGAGAATGCTGGGCTCCCACACGAGAAGCTGCTCCATTAGGACCCCGAAAGACAATCGGGCATCCCATTTGTCCACCAGACATATAAAGGGTTTTGGCAGCTGAGTTGATAATCTGATCCATGGCTTGCATGGAAAAGTTAAAAGTCATGAACTCAATAATTGGACGAAGCCCTCCAAAGGCCGCTCCCACGCCAAGGCCTGCAAAACCATGCTCCGTAATCGGCGTATCAACGATCCGTTTTGGACCAAATTCATCTAAGAGACCCTGACTGACTTTATAAGCACCGTTGTATTCTGCAACTTCTTCACCCATTAAGAAGACGGTTTCATCGCGGCGAATTTCCTCGGCCATCGCGTCTCTGAGGGCTTCTCTGACGGTCATTGAAATAAGGGTCATACGTTTTCTCCTTCTTTCAAAACATCCGTATAAAGTTCAGAAGGATCGGGCTCAGGCGATGTCTTAGCAAACTCAACCGCTTCTAAAACAACCGTTTTAATCTCCTCCTCAATGTCCTTAATTTGATCTTCAGGAATTTTGAGAGTTTTGAGCATATAGGTTCTGAAATGATCGATGGGATCGCGCTTTTCTTTCACACCCTCAACCTCTTCCTTGGAGCGATATTTAGCAGGGTCAGACATCGAATGACCCCGATAGCGATAGGTATCCATCTCAAGGATATAAGGGCCTTTCCCAGAACGAGCATAATCAACTGCGCGACGAGCCGCTTCCTTCACTTTTAGAAGCTCCATCCCATCAACAAGTTCTCCCGGAATGCCCCATCCCTGACCTCTTCCATAATAATTGGGACCTGCTGAGGAGCGTTCGACTGATGTTCCCATCCCATAGTGATTGTTTTCAACGACATAAACAACAGGGAGCTTCCAAAGGGAAGCCATATTATAGGACTCATAAACCTGGCCTTGGTTTGCCGCTCCATCTCCCATATATGTGATACAAACGCCGCCATCTTCTTTATATTTATGGGCAAAGGCAAGACCGGTACCTATAGGAACTTGAGCACCCACAATACCATGGCCCCCGAAGAAGTTTTTCTCACGGCTGAACATGTGCATGGAGCCTCCCTTTCCCTTGGAGTACCCTCCGCTACGACCCGTAAGTTCAGCCATAACCCCTTTGGGATCCATCTCACAAGCAAGCATGTGCCCATGATCGCGATAAGCGGTAATGACCGTATCTTGAGGTTTTAAAATTGACTGTATGCCGACCACAACAGCTTCTTGACCACTATAGAGATGGCAAAATCCCGCAATAAGACCCATACCATAAAGTTGTCCCGCCCGCTCTTCAAACCGGCGGATAAGGAGCATTTCGTGATAGGCCTTTAAAGCCTCATCCTTAGAGATAGCATTTGGCAAGTTGTATACCCTTCTTGACTCATTATCGAGCCATGCTTACCCAGAAATGGGTGAATTGACAACCCAGTTTTCACTCAAAGTAGACTCAACAACATATAGGCAGAGAACCCAACCAACATAACTGCGGAAGACCGATTGATCCAGAGGAGTTGTTTATCTGAAAGTTTATGATGCATAAGATGGACGGCCGTACTGAGAGAAAGCCACCACGCACTTGCCCCCACAGAAACACCTAACACAAGAACAAATGCTTGAGAAAGTGAGTCACTCACGGGAGAAATGCCCATCGCTGCAAAAGCCGCTGCAAAAACAATAAGCGTGATAGGGTTCGAAAGGGTTAAGAAAAAAGCGGAAGTAAAAACACGAAAAATTGTTGTTTCCTCTGTTTTTTCCAGTTTAGTTTCGCGAGGGGGGGCTCGAAAAATTGAAACACCAATCCACGCTAAGAGAATCCCTCCAAAAAGGCGTAAATAAAAATTGTTTTGGGTGATAAAATCTGCAATCCCCGCAAGGCTGAATCCAGCAATGGCCCCATAAACCGTATCAGCAAACGCTGCCCCTAGTCCTGTTAAAAGGCCCAAAGCATAGCTGCCCGAAAGAGTCCTTCGAATACACAAAATTCCGATAGGCCCAATAGGAGCTGCAATCAGAAATCCAATCAGGATGCCTTTTAAAAATAAGATTAAAAGAAATGAAAAACCCATGGGAAAAAGTACCGATTTGTTATAAGTGGCCCCTTTGTACCGTGGAGAAGCGAATAGGGCAACCCCCCCCCCCCTCACCCGCCACTCGCTTCGCACGTGACGACCTCTCCAACAAAGGGAAGAGGTGATTTAAGTGCTTACTGCCCTACCTCTCCCCTTTGTGGGAGAGGTCGCCGCGAAGCGGCGGGTGAGGGGGATTTTATAAAAGAAGAGAAGCGTCAAAACTTTTCTTCTTTCGTATTCCTGTTTTTTATTATTTCACAAGTTTTTTCGTGGCTTTGGGGTTTCTAATTCGTGGAGACGATTATAAAACTTCATTTACGTAACCCCCGTTACCGTAACCATAGTTACGCTAACTCATCTCACAGAAAAAATAAGCATTCATTGACATGGCCTAAGATGAAAACAACATATTTTGCACTATTGTGTATTCTCGCTACACCTTTGATGATGGCGAACGGAGTAACCGCTGCTGAAAAACCAACTTGTCCCGACGGTGGTACTTATGAAGAAATGACAAATTCATGTCTTTATAAGCCCTTTGAAACTTGCAATCTTGAAAAACATACCCTCGTAACAATTACAATTCTTGGAGGTCCAGAGAAATTAAATAAAACTATACAAAAATGTAAAAGCTGTTTACCTGGCCAGAAATGGAGTGTGGCTGATTTCAAATGTGAATAAGAGTAACCTTAAATGTTACTCAGAGCATAATTGGTCATTTCTTTGAAATTTTTAGCGTCATCCCCCATTTTCTGGCATACTGTTAAATGAGAAAATGGGGGCTTTTATGGATTTCCGCCTTACTGAAGAACAACTCGCCTTTCAAGAAGCGGCACGTACCTTTGCGAATAAGGAAATGGCGCCCTACGCTCAAACATGGGACGAAAATTGTATATTCCCTATAGAGACTCTCCGTAAAGCAGCGGCCCTCGGCTTGGCAGGAATATATGTTCGCCCTGAACAAGGGGGAAGTGGACTGAGTCGGCTAGAAGCTTCCCTGATTTTCGAAGAACTTTCCACGGCTTGTATCTCAACGGCTGCCTATATCTCGATTCACAATATGGTTGCCTGGATGATTGATACTTTCGGTAATCCCGAGCAACACCAAAAATGGCTTCCGCGCCTTATATCCATGGAATCCTTTGCCAGTTATTGTCTAACTGAACCCAGTTCAGGATCTGATGCAGCCTCTTTAAAAACGAAAGCAATTCGTGATGGTAATCATTACATCCTCAATGGGGAAAAAGCTTTTATTTCTGGGGGAGGAGCGAGCGACATTTATGTGTGTATGGTTCGCACAGGAGGAGAAGGCTCGAAAGGCATTACGGCACTTGTTGTTGAAAAAGGAACGCCGGGCCTTAGCTTTGGAAAGAAAGAAAAGAAAATGGGATGGAATAGCCAACCCACAACGGCTGTCATTTTTCAAGATTGTCGTGTGCCTATCATAAACCGTCTTGGGGAGGAAGGGGAAGGCTTCAAAATTGCGATGCGCGGTTTGGATGGCGGTCGCATTAATATTGCCTCCTGCTCTTTAGGAGGGGCCAGGGCTTGTCTTGAAGCAACCACAACGTATATGAAAGAGCGGTCCCAATTTGGTAAAAAATTGGCTGAATTTGAGGCCCTTCAGTTTCGACTTGCCGATATGGCCACCGATCTTGAAGCGGCTCGTTTGATGGTGCATCGAGCAGCTATAAAGCTGCAGGAGGGAGACACTGAAGCAAAGGTAACCTGCGCCATGGCCAAGCGGTTTGCAACTGACGTGGGTTTTCGCATTGCCAATGAAGCTCTCCAACTTCACGGAGGCTATGGCTATATCAAAGACTATCAAATTGAACGTTTCGTGCGAGATCTGCGTGTCCATCAAATCTTAGAAGGCACAAATGAAATCATGCGTCTCATTATTGCGCAGAAGTTGTTGGAAGGGTAATGGCTTTTGCAATTTTTAAGTATATATCACTATTGCTATCCCCACTACGTCATTCCCGCGAAAGCGGGAACCCAGGAAAAATATTTAAAAATAGAAAGTTATAAGAAATGATTTGTGATAAAAGACATGGGCACTCTATAAATGCTTTTATTTTTCAAATACTTTCCTAGGTTCCCGCTTTCGCGGGAATGACGAACAGGGGGAGATGAAAAATATTGTTAGCTACTGAAGAGTTATACCACTATTCACTTGCCTGACACCTCTGGGGAGTAAAACGGGAGCGAAGCTTTGACGAATACAAATGACCTATTGAGCAAAGTCCAAGGAGGCATAGGGTGGATCACCCTCAACCGACCTAAGGCTCTTAATGCTCTTTCCTTGGACATGATCCGCAACCTGACACAGCTTTTGAAAGAATGGGAAACGAATTCCTCCGTAAATGCCATCGTTATTCAAGGTGCCGGGGATAAAGCTTTTTGTGCAGGCGGGGATGTCCGCGCCGTTTATGATGCCAAAAAGAGCGGTGACCTTGAGACCTGCGATGCCTTCTTCCGGGAAGAGTACACACTCAATGCACATATCCATAGCTATCCCAAACCTTATGTTGCGCTTCTTGATGGCATTGCCATGGGAGGAGGACTTGGCGTTTCTGTGAATGGAAGTCATCGCATTGTCACGGAACGGGCACTTCTTGCCATGCCAGAAACAGGAATCGGTTTTTTCCCAGACGTAGGGGCGACCACTTTTTTAAATAATGTCCCCGGCGCTGTTGGACTTTACCTCGGATTATCGGGAACCCATCTGAAAGCGGAAGACGCCCTTTGGGCTGGGCTTGCAACCCATTTCCTGTCTTCCACCTGCCTGTCCTCGTTTAAAAAAGATCTGGAACAAGGAAAGCCCCTTGAGGATACTCTGACAGCCTATTGCCGAGAACCTCAAGAAAAAGGGTTTTTAGAGCATCATTCCGATGTGATTGACATGCATTTCAGCAAGTCTTCTTTAAAAGAAATAATAGAAAGCCTTGCAACAGACCCCTCCCCTTTTGCTCAAAATACATATAATACGTTGACGTCTAAATCACCGACCAGCTTGGCTGTTGTTTTTCGACAACTTAAAGAAGGAAAAACGTTGTCCTTTCTTGCAAGGATGAAACTGGAATTCCGTTTGAGCCAGCACTTCGTCAAAGGCCATGATTTTATGGAAGGGATACGAGCCGTTTTGGTTGATAAAGATCGCCTTCCTCGCTGGAAACCTCCAAGGCTCCAAGATTTAAGCGATCGAGATATTGACACTTACTTTGCACAGCTGAACGAAAGAGAACTCGAATTTGGGAGACCGGCATGACAAACATTGCCTTTATTGGATTAGGGCATATGGGACTTCCCATGGCTAAAAATCTCGTCAAGACCGGACATGTCGTCAAAGGATATGATATCGTTCCCCAAGCTGTAGAGGCTTTTACGAAGGAGGGTGGAATAGGGTGCAAAGATATTGCTTCAACTGTTGCCGATGCTGAGATCGTGATCACCATGCTGCCTGAAGGGAAACATGTGCGGGCTGCTTTTGAGGGGTCTCAAGGAATTTTCAACCTTGTAAAACCTGGCACATTGATTGCGGAATGTTCGACCATTGATATCGAAACCTCCCGTCACATTCACAAAGAGGCTGAAGAGAAAGGGATGCGCCTGATAGATGCCCCTGTTTCCGGTGGTGTCGCGGGGGCAGAATCTGCAACGATTACCTTTATGGTCGGAGGGAGAAGGCATGATTTTGAAGCCTTGAAGCCCTATCTCGAAATGATGGGGAAAACCATTATCTATTGTGGGGAGGCCGGCCTGGGGCAAGTTGCCAAAATTTGTAATAATTTAATCTTAGGAATCACAATGATCGGAGCTTCTGAAGCCTTTAATCTTGCCGAACGGCTTGGCCTTGATGCGATGAAATTTTTTGAAGTTGCTTCTCAATCTTCGGCTCAATGTTGGTCCATTTCCAAATACTGCCCGGCTCCTGGGCCTGTCCCCACGTCTCCTGCTAACCACGATTATGCCCCAGGGTTTACGGCCTCCATGATGTTGAAGGACTTGAAACTCGCTACAGATGCAGCTCAACTCACGTCATCTGCATCACCCTTAGGGACAGAAGCCATGTCACTCTACACCCTTTTCTGTAACAATGGGGGCCAATCTTTAGATTTTTCAGGAATATTGCGGTTTTTGAGGGGAACTCATGCCTCAGATATTTAGGGTTGAAAAAGAAGATCATGGTGTACGTCTCGATAAGTTTTTAGCTACAAAAATTCAAGATATTTCTCGCTCACGCCTCCAGGAACTAATTGAACAAGGTTTTGTTAGGGTGGATCAAAAAAACTCGGGAGCCTCTTCTAAAGTCAAGGAAGGGCAGCTGATTGACGTCACGATCCCTCCTCTTATTGATGCTCATCCCCTCCCTCAAAATATTCCTCTCGATATTCTTTATGAAGATGATGATGTGGTTGTCGTGAATAAACCTGCAGGAATGGTTGTCCATCCCGCCCCAGGAAATCCAGAAGGAACCCTTGTGAATGCCCTTTTGAGTCATTGTGGAGATAGTCTTTCAGGAATTAATGGGGTTAAACGTCCAGGAATCGTTCACAGGTTGGATAAGGAAACAAGTGGTCTTCTTGTCGCGGCAAAGAACGATAAAGCCCACCATCATCTCGCCCATCAGCTTGCGACACATGAAATGGGGCGGCGGTACTTTGCCGTTGTGTGGGGAATGCTCACACCTCTCGAGGGGACAATTGAGGGAAACATTGGACGGGATCCGCGCCATCGTCAGCGCATGGCCGTTCGGCAAACGGGTAAGTTTGCGCGAACCCATTGCAAAGTCTTAAAGCTTTTTGGACGAGTTGCAAGTTTCGTCGAATGTCGACTTGAAACGGGACGGACTCACCAAATTCGTGTGCATCTCGCGGCAAAGGGCCATTCTCTGATTGGCGATGCTCTTTATGGAAAGCCCCCTAAAGCTATGCCTTCTATTTTGCAGACACACCTAAAAGAAAAATGGCCTAAAAATCGGCATGCTCTTCATGCGAAAGAGCTTTTGTTTGTGCATCCAACAACCCATGAGAAGCTTCATTTTTCAACGGAACTTCCAGAGGATATACGAAGTCTGATAGATGTGTTAGACTTGGTATGACCTTAAGCAAGAAAGACTGGATTGCTTCGTCACTACGCTCCTCGCAAAGCATGTCCCCGTGAAAACGGGGACATGCTTTGCGAAGTTCCGCATGAACCGAAGCAATCCAGGAATCTTGAAATAAGCATTTCAACTTTTAAACAACGTTAGGTTTCCGGGCGTGTCAGAAGACCAAAATAAAAATAATCTTATTCCCATTCTTTCAGAGATCCCTGCTCTCCCGAGCGCAGCTGATGGCTTATCACACTACCTGGCTAAGATTAAACGATTTCCTATCCTAGGGGCAGATGAAGAATTTATGCTGGCGAAACGCTGGCAAGAACATCAAGACCCGAAAGCAGCTGAAAAGCTCGTTGGCTCTCACTTGCGACTTGTCGCTAAAATAGCAAGTGGATATAGGGGTTATGGATTACCTCTAGGAGATTTGATTGCGGAAGGGAATATTGGATTGATGCAAGCCCTTCGGAAATTTGACCCTGATAAGGGCTTTCGGTTTTCAACATACGCGATGTGGTGGATTCGAGCCAATATACAAGAATATGTTTTGCATTCGTGGTCCCTTGTGAAAATTGGAACAACCGCGGCCCAAAAGAAACTTTTCTTTAATTTAAGGCGCCTCAAAGGCGAAATGCAACAAATCGACGAACCCATTCTTTCAAAGAAGAGCATCAAGGATATCGCAAATGAGCTGAATGTTTCTGAACACGAAGTGATTGAAATGAGTAAACGCCTCGGCTCTCCTGACCAATCTCTGAATGCGCCCTTAAAAGAAGAGGGGCTTGATGAATGGCAAGACTGGCTTGTGGATGATGAGTCTAACCATGAAACCAAAATTATAGAGCATGATGAAAGTCGACAAAAAAATGCTCTTTTAGCCACAGCCATGAAATCTTTAAATGAAAGAGAATATCTTATCATCCAAGAGCGACGCCTTAAGGATCCCCCCATAACGCTGGAAGCCCTTTCTGAGTCCTTGGGCATTTCTCGAGAACGCGTTCGGCAAATTGAAATCCGGGCTTTTGAAAAAATTCAAAAAGCTGTTAAAATCGCAGCTTTACAAAGTCGAATGCTGGAGTAGAATTGGCATCAGTAAATATTGGATCTTAGCACTGCTCAGCAAGAATCCACAGGGTTTTCTAAATTCCTGAATGACGCAACTAGGCTCTGTGCACTTATCTGAGCTAAAAGACAAAAGAAGCATAATAGATCATTAGCTATAATTTCTACTATTGCTATACACCAATTTGCTTCTCATCAAACTCCTCCTTTTTTGAGAGAAACCCTATAATATATTTTGAGCCTCATGAAAATATGTCAGGCGTTAAGCCTCGTCATCACCTTGATCCTTAGGGAGAATTGTATTATAAATACGTTACACTAAGTCCCAAATTTAACTCTAATAGGGAAAAATAATCTTATGAAATTAAGTAAAATTATACTCATTTCTTCTTTTTTAAATTTTTGTATCAATGGGAATCTCCAAGCTATGGAGACTTTGCCTGAGGAAATATTGGTAAATATTGCTTCTAAAGTTTCAAAATTCAGAGATAATAGGAACTTATCCTTCGTCTCAAGAAAATGGAAGGATATAGCTAACGATGACCCAGTCATAAGACATCTTGAAACTGATCTTTCCCACAGAGACGCGAATCAGCAAGATTCCGAAAGGCTCAAAAAACTTCTTCAAACGTTTCCGGCTTGTGTAAAAAAACTAGACTTAAGTTTCGTTGATCTTGATAGGCTAAGAGAGAATTTCTATCTTTCTCATTTGCCCCCTTTCCTGACAGAACTTCATCTGGGTAATACGTATGGGTGTGAGGAGGACGTAAGTGATTCCGATATAATACACGTCGTTGCCAATTGTCCCCACCTTCAAATCCTTCATCTTACCTCTTTAAACAAAGTAACGAAAGAAGGCTTATGTGCTCTACGTTCCCTTACAAGGCTGGAAAAGTTAGAGCTTTATTTTATGCCTAATATTAAGTCAGAAAACGTAGCTGAGTGCCTTCCTAGTTTACAAGAGTGGAATATTAATGGAACAACATTTCTGCGCTCTGAACAAGGAACACACAAGGAATCAAAAAATCACTAGGTTCTTGTACTTATCTGAGCCATAGGATAGTAGAAGCAAAAGCGAGGAATCCCATAAAAGAAGAAGCCTTTTTGTCAAAGCGAGAAAAGACTCTTCTGAAGTGTTTTATCTTATTAAAGAAACACTCGATGAGGTGTCTTTCTTTATAAAGATGTCCATCATACCCTCTTGGCTCTTTTCTGGAAGTACGTGGAGGAATAACAGGTGTACAATTCTGTTGTTCAATCTGTTCAATAAAGGCATCTGAATCATATGCTTTATCAGCGATAATGTTGGAATTCTTAAATCCCTTAATAAGATAGAAAGCTTGGGTAATATCGTGCCTGTGCCCAGCTGTTAGGGAAAATCTCAGAGCTTGCCCTAAAGCATCAACAACAACATGAATTTTTGTTGTAAAACCACCCTTACTGCGACCCAAAGCTTGTTCTTCTTGAGAACCCTTTTTATATCCTGCAGCACAAGGATGAGCTCTAACAATACTGGTATCAAGCATATGGCTTTCCCCATCTTTATCTGGAGCAAGGTATTGTAAGATAAAATTCAAAAAATCTTTACGACACCAAGCTTCATAACGCTTGTGAACACTGCGCCATTTTCCGTAATAGGCAGGGAGCTCCCGCCATTGGGCTCCGGTCCTCATTATATAATAAATACCTTCAAAAAAACGTCTTGTTTTAGCTTCATTCTTGACGCGAATCTGCCTCATTCCCTTGAGAATTTCATAAATTTTTGACCACGCTTCTGGCTTGATGTAATACTTATCCATGGTAATGCTCTTTTTAATTGCAATGGAATATTACCACTTTTTTGATTTAATTTTTAGATAAGTGCACAGAACCTAATAACGTTAAAATATTGAAAAAAAGATTATTGACAAACAATTTTGTTTAATTTATGGATTTTTTGGTAACTAAAGGAGCTTAACATAATGTTAAAAAAATCAACTCTTGCAGCTTTTGCTTTTATGTCTTCGACTTGCTGTGTCTGTGCCATGTTTGAAAAAGAAAAAGGAGAAGATCCTAAGACAATCTCAACTTGTCACCCGACAGGATCAGCCTATCAACCTGAAGGAACGGCATCATCTTATCAGCCAATAGGATCAGCCTACCAACCTGAAGGAACAGCATCATCTTATCAGCCAATAGGGTCAGCCTACCAACCTAAAGGAACAGCATCATCTTATCAGCCAATAGGGTCAGCCTACCACCTGAAGGAACGGCATCAGCTTATCAACCTTAAGATATTTCTTTTCATGAGACCTGCTGTGTAAATTCAATCATTTTGGATTCCTTCTCTCGGAATTTATGAAAAAGGTCTCATTTAAAGCTCCTTGCATAAGAAAAGCGAGCTATCGGCTTATGACTCATCCCAAGATCAAAAGCCTTCTCTTTTTTCACTTGCATAGCAAGTCTTTAAATTTTTCCATAAAGAAATAAAACAGATGCTATTTAATGTCACAAACTCAATATAATTTCTCATTAGGATTATTCATATCATTAGGATTTTTATGTTCTATACCTGCATTCTTATTTAGTTATAATTATGTTTTAAATCTGTTTTATGAGTACGGATGCCCTCTTGAAGATGCAGGAATGTGTGCATATCTCATGTGGCATAATGAGCTAAACGTTCAACTACCTCCTTCCTTAGGTGAACTTTGGGGGAATGCTTTTATTGTTTCTCATTTCACTCCCCTATTTTCAGTAACTTCGCTCTTTAGTAAAGTAATCGATGTTACTATGATTAGCTTTTTTGCTTATTTTCAGGGGATAAGTCATGGTTTATTGGCTCTTTCGATGTTTTATGTCTTCTATAGACTACATGAACTAACCTCTGTATCTGAAATTACGCTTGCATTTTTATTCTCCCTTCTCTTTTCATTTAGTGGAATATCTGTCTCATCCATGTACTATCCCCATTATGAGATGATATTTATCCCTTTGGCCGTTTTTTTTCTCGCCTTTTTAATACAAAAAAAACCACTCATTGCACTGCCCTTTTTTATATTTTGCTTAAGCATTAGAGAATGTACTGGGTTTCATCTTTTTAGCTTATTATTCTTTTTAATTATTATAGACTATTTTAAAAATAGGACAGTATACAAACCCTACTTATTCTATGCAATTTTAGCATTCTCTTATAGTATATTAGCTTTAGCTCTTCAAAAATACCTACGAAATGGGGGGCTATGCAATTTTACCGATCTTTACATTGGATCGCCTCCTTTTTCTCATCTTTCATGGGAATTAATAAAAGAAAGAGCGATATTTATTTTTAATAACAGGGGATATTTTTATATTCCTGTTCTCTTAATTTTAATATGGTCAGCAATATCAAAAAAACCATTCCTTTCATTGGGTGTATTTGCATTACTCCCCTGGTTCTTGTTTAATTTTTTTTCAATATCTACATGGGCATCTGGTCTATATTTTTACTATGGTGCTTTTTATTTACTTATCTTATTTTGGCCTTTATTAATAATAAAAGCTATTTATCCTGAAGGAATATCAAATAAAATTAAAAAAGAGATATTTATAGGCTACGCTGTTATTATTCTAAGTTCTGTGGTTTTTAATAACTCATTTAATTATAAGACTTTTATTTTGGAGCCCGGAGTCAGCCAAAAAGCCATTTTCCAAAGGTTTCAAACTTCTTTACTTTATGGCACAGACCAACTTGGTAATATGATTGTGGATGGATCAGTAGCCTCACTTGCTCCGGAACTTTTTACAAAAAAACAGATACTGTATTTAAGGAATGCTTCAGTAGAAGAGCGCAGGAAGTTCTTCGGAAAAGCAGATCAAAAACTTAAGGAATTGGAAAATATAGACAGCTTAATATTTTATAATTATTACCTTGAGGAAGGATTAGTACCGTTCTACATACTCCTTTCTCATCTACCTTATATGTATAAAATTATTGGCACAAATGTATACTTGGCAACTAATAGAACCCTCCCTCAACTCCCATCATTTAGTCCTTTCTTAGTTCCAACTTCTTATCATCTAGAACAGAATTTAAGGAAGGAATATCTCTCAAATATGTTTAAAAATCCTCATTATACGAGTGATGTTGGACATGTTGATAACGACTTTGATATCTCTGAAAAAGTTCTTCAAGGGGTACCTCTATATACTAATCCCATAAGGCTTCCAAAAGGAAAATATTGTATTCAATTTGGCATTAAATCAACACCACCAAGGGATTCGAAAAAACCTATATTTAGTTTAGATGTCGTTTCTCAAAATGAAATGCAAATTTTTTTAAAAAAAGATATATTTTATCAAGAAGTGGGTGGGTCATCGAATAAGGAAATGGAAATTTGCTTCAATGTGAATGATAACCTTCCAAATGCTCTCCTTGCCGTCAGATTTTGGCACTATCAAAACGCAGGTTTTTTAATCAAAAACCCAAAGGTTTATTAAGCCTATCTGCACAAAGGTCTTTCGGTGATAAAAAAGATCCAATGTCATAGGCTTTCGGAATTACTTTTTTGTTCGGCTCAGGGCTGTGAATACATTAAACAAACTCCCTTCTTGTCTCTTGAAACAAGAAAGAGTAATCTCTTCTTTAATTGTTTTAGACATCATTAAGGAATTGATTTCATGATCAAAAAATTTGCTTCTACTTTCCTAATTTTTCTAAGCTTAACTTTTGCAGCTTCCGCTGAGCTTCGCATTAATGTAACCGAGGGAACGTTTAAGCCCGTTCCCATTGCTATCACTCCCTTTGATGGAAGCAGGGATCCGGAACTTGCTAAAGTTGGGCAAGACATCACAGAAGTTATCATGAATGATTTGGAAAGTTGCGGCCTTTTTCATATCGTCGATCCTCAAGCCCATATTCAATCAGCGCAAGACGTTATGACTGCCCCCCGCTTTGCCGACTGGAAAATTCTGAATGCAGAAGCTTTGGTCGGAGGGCTTTTAAAGCGCAATGGAAATGCTTTCCAAGTTGACTTTCGTCTCTTCGATGTGTTCACAGAATCGCAACTCACCGGTCTTTCCCTTGGAAGCGACGCGAGTAATTGGCGTCGGGTTGCCCATAAAATTGCCGATGAAATTTATGAGCGCATGACGGGAGACAAAGGCTACTTCGATACACGCGTTGTGTATATCGCTGAAAGTGGACCAGAGATGGATCGAAAATATCGCTTGGCCATTATGGATTATGATGGAGCTAATCATCAATTCATTTCCAGCGGAAACACACGGGTATTAACACCGCGGTTTTCCCCTGATCGAACAAAAATTGCTTATATCAATTTTGGAGCAGATGATAGATCCCCCACTCTCCATATTCACAACCTTGAAACGGGCCAATCCGAATCTATCGCTTCGTTAGAGGGTCAAAGAATGTCGCCGCGATTCTCGCCGAGGGGAGATCACTTAATCCTTGCCAGCGCGAAGGGGGGAGCGACGACTCTTTACAAAATGGATTTAGGGAGCAAGAGAATGGAGAAGCTCACAGCATCCTCATCATCGATTGACATTGCCCCCTGCTATTCTCCAGATGGAACCAAAATTTGTTACATCTCAGACAGGGGCGGAAAACCACAAATCTATGTGCGAGATGCAGCAGGCGGTGAAGGCACACGCATCAGCTTTAGCCCAGGTTATCACGATAACCCTATTTGGTCTCCCCGGGGAGACCTTATTGCCTTTACTCGGCATTATAAAGGTACGTTTTATATCGGCGTTATGCGCCCTGATGGATCAGGCGAACGCATGCTCGACTCGGGCTATCTTCTCGAGGGTCCTACATGGTCTCCAAATGGACGCGAAATTATGTATACTTGCCAGTCTAGTCGAGAGAGTAATGTGGGGATTTGTAGGGTCGATATTGTAGGATTTAACAAGAGAAAAGTACCTATTCCAGGTCAAGGATCTTATCCTACATGGTAGCTCTTGATCCTTTACCTTCAATAGGTTATAGTGAGGTTCACGATGTCTAAAGTCTTCGGACTTGACATAGGGCGAAGGACATCAAAAAAAAGATACAATTTTAATATTTTTTTAATGTTCTCCCGCTAAAGTGGGCGAATGAAAAACTAAAAAAGGAGAAAAAAAGAAATGCGTTTAACAATTACAAGCCTTCTCGCAGCATCGGCTCTTGCTTTAACTGCTTGCGGATCATGCGTCGATGAATGCGTCGATGTTTCGGGTCAAGGCGGACCACTTGCTGCTGCAGAAGCTGAACTCGCTGCTGAGGCCTGCGTTCCAGGATCTGTAGCTGATTTCGTGGACAATGTCGGTGACCGTGTGTTCTTCGACTTTGACAGATCAGCTGTTCGTCCTGACGGGCTAGAAACTTTACAACGTCAAGCTGCATGGTTAAACACCTATGCAAATTACGTCGTAACCATCGATGGCCATTGCGATAACCGCGGAACCGTTGAGTACAACTTGGCACTCGGTGAACGCCGTGCGAACGCAGCTAGAGAAAAGCTCATTGCATTTGGTGTTGATCCTGCACGTATCAGGGTTGTTAGCTACGGTAAGAACCGTCCAGTCGTTGAACAAGATGGCAGCGAATGGGCATGGCAACAAAACCGTGTTGCTATCACAGTTTTGGACTAATAAGTTTATTCAATTAAACTTATCTAAATGTGAAGAAAACACCACCCCTTGGGGTGGTGTTTTTTTGCGGCGTCATTCCGGAATTTAGACGTTGAAGTCTAATATTTCACACAGTTGCCTTTCAACTTTTGAATGAAGCAAATCCCAAAAATTATCAAGGACGTTCATCAAACTTTAAGACTCCAGAAAATAAAAGCCTGCCAAGCGTATTACGCTCTAATGCTTTACTTGCTTTTAGAGAGAGTTGAGTCATTTCTCCACCATTCGGGAAAGAAATAGCTTCCTTATATCTATCAGAAACATAGGGTTTGCAAGGCCTAAATGCTTCTAAAGCTTGGTTAATTTTATCTGTTGATTCTCTAGTGTGCCAAGTAAAGAATGATAAACTGTATTCTTCACTCATCCCGGCACACCGATGAGAAAAGTAACTCGGATGTAAATGTCCTAAAAATGCGATAAAATTAGCTTTTAAAGCGAGAATATTACGGCAAATGGCATTCTCTTTCAGGATCGAAAATGACTTCCATCGTGGGACACGTGCCTTTTACTGTTAACCCTTGTGTTCTACTAGCCAAATCTATAGGAACAACTTCCATGCCTAATTGAATAGCAGCCTGAATGATAACATGTAATAAAGGCGTTTTTGTTAAGAGAGAGGAAGAAGCCAATGCTTGACGTTGTAATTCTTCATAGTAAGGAGCAGGAACTTCTAAAAGAAGATGCTTAATTCCCATAGAATAAGCTACACGTAAAAGACCAAGTTCCATAAGAAAATCAGATACGTGACCATGCCTTTCTCCACCAAAAATCCCGAACTTCTTGCCCTCCTTTAAAGAAAAATCTTCTATAACTTTCTTTGCCATAACGAGAGAAAGCTGATTGATCTGTTCCTTCTCAAAGGCGAGACAATATTCGGGAGGAAGCTGCAGCTTACCAGAAAACACGCTGCATGTAGCTGAGGAAAAAACATCCACCCCATTGGATGATAAGGTTGATAGAACTGGGCAGGTTCCATTGTGATGGTGATCGAGGATAAAGGATTGAAACCCGCCAGTAACCATCTTTTCCCCCATCGGTTCTGGGGGACTTTCTCCTTGAACAAAAAGTTCGTGTCCGATTCGTTTTCCCGCCTCTTCAAGGACAAAAAGGAGGCCTCCTAAGATTTCCTTGTTCTTTACAAACTGGGTAGAATGAATCACATCTGCTATATTCTCAGCTAACCAACTTGCGCCATATGATAAAATAAAGGCTTCAAAATTCGTGTATCCATAATACCCCAACACAGCAAAATTTGCTAAACGATAAGCTCCTTTACAAAAAGAGCCTAGATAAGAATTTCCCATAAAATGATCAATGACTTTAGGTATGAATCTAGAAGTAAACAAAATAGGAAGAAGGGTTTCTGGTTCCAAGAGGTTCCATTGAAGAAGAATTTTTGTTGAAAGCAGGCCTATATAAGTTGGTGTTTGCCTAAGATCTTGCTCTTCTTTTTTGCTAGAAAGGTTTTTATAAATCTGAGTACTTGGGTTCTTGTTGTCACTCGGTAATTCATCCTCTTCTAAAGGACCCGCCACACAGGAAAATTGAAAAAAAAATAAAAATAACACACAGGAAATTTTTTTTAATAGACTCATAACTCCTCAAAAATTGTAATTTTAAATTGAATTCACATATAAATACTTTACTCTTAATTAGTCAATTAATTATAGAGACGAAGACAATGACACCTTCTTAAAAATTGCCATTGTAATATGCCCTCTTGCATAGGAAAAGCGGATGGGATAGGGGTGATAGAGGTCAATTCCTCTTGCTGATGAAACAGGATGTCTAAACCACTCCCTTTGATTCTTGATTGTGATCCCGGCATCGATGATTTCATTGCCATCTTAATGATCCTTGCCGCTCCCGAAAGATTTAATCTTCTCGGAATTACGGTTACGGGGGGGAATGTTTCCTTAAATTATACAGCACAAAACGCCCTTAAAGCTTGCGAGCTTGTGGGAAGACCAGATATCAAGGTTTATGCGGGATGTCCGGAACCTATTCTACGGGAACTTCAGATTGAGGATGAAGTTTATGGGGAAACAGGACTCAAGGGCGTTGATCTGCCCAAGCCAACCATGGCTTTACAAAGATCCCATGCCGTTGATTTTCTGATCGATACACTGATGACTTCCCCTCAAAAAGTAACCCTTGCCACAACAGCCCCTCTAACCAATGTGGCTATAGCACTCGTTAGGGAACCCAGAATTTTAGATCATATTGAAGAAATCGTCACCATGGGTGGATCCATGACGCTTGGAAATATCACACCTGCTGCAGAATATAACTTTTACGCAGATCCGGAGGCAGCTCATATTCTTTACACCTGTGGCAAAAAAATCACAACCGTCGGGCTTGATGTAACCCATCAAATCGTGACTTCTTTAGAATGGTTTTCTCGCCTCGATGCTTTGGATAATCCTGTCGCCCATACTCTTGCAACAATGCTTCGTGCTTTTTATGAATATGATATGAAAAAGTTTGGTCTTGCCGGTGGCGCTCTTCACGACCCTTGTGTTATTGGCTACCTTCTGAATCCCGCACTCTTTAATGGAAAAGATGTGCACATTGAAATTGACACATCTTTTGGTATTGGACGTGGGCGTTCGATTATAGATTGGTGGCACAAAAGAGGACTACCCGCTAATTCCCATGTCTTTAGTGAAGTCAATGTTGAGGGTTTTTTTGATCTCCTAACAGATCTTTTAGCTCGATATGGAAATCGTCAACACATCCTCACAAATGAGGAAAATACATGAAAAAAATCCCCCTCATTCTGGACTGTGACCCAGGCCTTGATGATGCCATCGCCCTTCTCTTTGCCCTGGCATCTCCTGAGGAAATTGATCTTCTGGGTGTAACGACTGTTGTTGGGAATGGGCCTGTCCAACAAACCCAAGAAAATGCTCGCCGCATCTGTGAACTTGCAGCACGACCTGACATAAAGGTTTTTCAGGGCTGTCCGCGTACTTTATTTGCGAAACTTTCGAGCTCCACCTATTCAGCCACAGATATTCATGGAGAAACGGGCCTTGGAGATTGTAAGCTTCCTCCCCCTTCTATGCCTCTTCAACCCCAGCATGCGGTGAGTTTTATTATTGAAACCCTCTTAAACGCTTCTGAAAAAATAACTCTTGCCCCTTCAGGCTCTCTCACAAACATTGCTTGCGCCCTTATTATGGAACCCCGCATTAAAGAAAAGATTGACAAGATTGTCCTTATGGGAGGAGTCATCGGTCTTGGGAATATCACGCCAACGGCTGAGTATAACTTTTATTGTGATCCTCAAGCCACTTATGTTGTCTTTATGTCAGGTGTCCCTATCGTAATGATAGGACTTGATGTGACACGTCAAACGCAAACATCTGAAGAGTGGCTTCACACAATTGAAGCCATGGGAACGCCTGTTTCCCAAGCCATTATCGATATGCTATCCTACTACCATCGACCTGATGCTATCCTTGAGCCCGGGGTGACAGGTGGAGTTTTACATGACCCTAATGTGATCGCTTACCTTTTAAAACCCGCTCTCTATAAAGGACGTCATGCCTATGTAGAAATTGATATTTCTTCAACAATTATGGCAGGTCGTTCAACGGTCGATTGGCATAAGAAATTAAGTTTCCAGCCCAATGGGTATGTTATTAACGAAGTAGATACAGCTGGTTTTTTTGATCTTCTTACGGAACGTTTAAAACGATATACTCATGTTATGAAAAAGGACCCCACGTGCAGCCACTCTTAGCCATTGAACCCACGCCTCTTCCTGATCACGCTACCGGTTTTTTAGAAATCGATACAAAGGCTATTGCCCACAATTACAGAACTCTTCAATCGATGATGCCTCGGACAACCTGCTCTGCCGTTCTCAAGGCAGATGCTTACGGCTTTGGGATAAAAGCTGTTGCCCCTGTTTTGATGAACCAAGGATGCCAGTCTTTTTTTGTGGCCCACCTAGAAGAAGGCCTTTTCCTCAGGAGTCTCTTAAAAGAGTCCCATATTTATGTCCTTTCAGGATTTCTCCCAGAAACAGAAGATCTTTTTATTGAAAGTTCCCTGATTCCTATCTTAAATGATTTTGAGATGGTCACGAGTTGGGCAAAGAAAGCTCAAGAATGGGACAAAAAACTCCCTTGTGCTCTTCATTTTGACACGGGTATGCATCGCAGCGGATTCGATAGAATAGATCTGGCAAAACTCATTGAGTCCCTAGATCTTTTAAAAGCTCTTGATGTCCACTTTGTGATGAGCCATCTGACGTCCTCCCACGACCCCAACCATCCGATGAATGCAGAGCAGAAAAAAACATTTGATCATTTGCGCCGCCATTTTCCAAATGCCAAAGCCAGCCTTGTTGACACGGGTGGAATTTATTTAGGAAACTCCTATCATTATGATCTGGCCCGCCCAGGAAAAGGTCTTTTTGGTCTTTTTACACCACCGAAAGAAGCTGCTCCCCTTCAGACTTGCGTCAAACTGTTTGCCCGTATCCTTCAAATCCGCAACGCTCACAAAGGGGAAACTGTTGGATATGGTGCCACTCATTCCTTAACACGCGAGAGCAAGCTCGCAACTCTTGGAATCGGCTTTGCCGATGGGTATAATCGACGCCTAAGTAATAATGCTCACGTAAATATCGAAGGACATGAAGCCCCAGTGGTAGGGCGCATTTCCATGGATTATACCGTTGTTGATGTCACTGACATTCCCAAGCCACTCTGTTTTGTGGGTGGATGGGCAGAACTCGTGAATGAAACCCTCACACTCGATAGCTTAGCTCATTCTATTGATATCATCTCTCGCGAGCTATCAACGGGCTTTGGGTCACGGCTTCATCGGATTTATCGGTAGTTCTAGAATCCGGAATGATAAACACTCAGAGGCTTGCTTTTTGTAGCATAAAAAATTGAAAACATTCATAATAGCCTCAGAAACTAATTTTGTGTATGATTAACAAAAATAAAAAGAGTGAAGATTTATGGTAAAAGTCTTATTCGTTGATGACGAACCAGATATTGAACTTTTAACCAAACAAAAATTTCGTAAACAAATTGCAAGCGGTGCTTTTGAGCTTTTGTTTGCCCAGAATGGGCAGGAAGCTTTAGATCTTATAAAGAAAGAACCTGATATTGCTGTGGTTGTTTCTGATGTCAATATGCCCGGGATGGATGGCCTGACCCTTCTTGATAAACTCAAAGAATATAGCCCTGCAACGAAAACAATCGTTGTCTCAGCATACGGGGATACCCAAACCTTGCGTTCAGCCATGAACAAAGGCGTCTTTGATTTCGTCACAAAACCCGTTGATTTTAACGAGTTAGGCGACGCAATTCAGCGAACCTTGGCCCAGTATGACCTTCACTCCCCTTCTCTTTACACGTATCAACGCATACTTGCGGCAACCTTTCCTAAAGAGATTGACCTTACCTATCCAAAGGGAAAGAATACGGTGTTGTGGGACGCTTTTAGCTTAAACTCCCAAACGCTCATCGTTCTAGGTGTTTCCGTACTCCCTTCCCCTATTCCTCTTGGAATTGCTGTAAGCTCCACCTATGCTCTTTTGAAGTCAGCTCTACAAGAAAATCCGAACGTATCTTTGGCCGTCTTTCAGGAAAAGCTTTCCAAAATCAACTCCTCCTTCAAAGCCCATGTCCTCGTCGGGCAGTATCACAGGGATTCTTATAATTTTTCTTATGAAACAAATGGAGGATTTAAAGCTCACCATAGGACATCAGAGGGAGATTCCTTTCTTTCTCCCTCTCAAATCGCTCTTCTTAATTTAGGGGACGTCGTTGCCTTTACGTATCCAGAGTCAGCTTCACATCTTTCATTCATACGCATTCATGAGGCTTAACGTTCTACGAGCTCTTTTTTAAATACTACCTCATGGCGAAGATGCCAAATTCCTAAAAGGTTCGTGAGCAATAATAGCCCTCCTGAAAGACTCATCACTGTAATCGCATGGCACTGATCCAGAAAGGAAAACCCCATAAAAGCAGAGGCTGCAAAAACAAAGTAAAGTCTCCGACCCCATTTAGGAAAGAGCCACCTGACCGCTTTGTCACCCACAGCTAGATAGGCAATAATGGTTGTATAGCCTGCGATAAAAAGAAGGATCGCCATGAAGATATCCACATGAGGGAAAAACTGAGAGAAAGCACTCGAAACCGCATGACAAGCCTCAATATCCGTTTTCCAAAAACCTGTCACGAGAACCACAAGGACACTCATGGTACAGACCAAAGCATCCGTTGCAACACCGAAAATGGACAAACAGGCTTGTGTCGCGGGATCTCTTGCCTGGGATTCGCTTTGAATAATGGAATCGTACCCAATCCCTAAATCCCCGGAATAAACCGCTCGTGCCGTTCCCAATTGAAGAGCCATCATCATACTGCTCCCCGCAAATCCACCTATGGCCGCGTGCCCTGTAAAAGCTGACCGAAAAACATCAGCTAATGCTGTAGGAAGGTCGGTAATATGTAGGGCAATCACATATAAACATAACCCTATATAAGCAATAATAAAGGGGGGCATCAACGCTGTTGAAATATTGGCAAGACGCCGGATACCCCCAAATCCACCATAAAGAGTCAGAATCAGAATAAAAGCCAAAACAAGGGTTCGATAGTTGGGCGTAACATCAGCTAAAGCATCGGTCACCACGACAAATTGAGAGATCTCAACACCATAGATCGCCAAAAGAGCACAATATAACACGGGAATAATGCGAGCTAATGTGTCATTTTTAAAGGCTTTCCGCAAATAAACCATGGGGCCGCCGTGATGTCCCCCCTTGCCATCATCAATGCGAAATTTCATTCCCAAATAGATCTCAGCATATTTAATGAGGGTTCCACAAAAGGCTGCAACCCACAGCCAAAAAAGAGCCCCTGGCCCTCCTAACTTCACGGCCGTAATCACGATTACAATATTCCCAAGACCCACCATGCCACCAACGGAGGCAAAATAAACTCGAAAGGGGCTGATGCCCTCCCCGCCTTCGGAAGATTTCTGGACAGCCTTGATTGTTCTAATGGGGTGAGCAAGGACTTTCAGCTGATAAAATCCAGAGCGGAAAGAAAAATAAATTCCCGCCGCAATTACGACGGTAAAGCCAATATAACTCCAATAAAAGGATTCGATGGCACTTAAAAAACAAAAAAAGGGATCAATAATACACATATCAAAGCTTTCTCAAGTTCGTTAAATAAAATAAAAAAATGGGGGAAAACAGAATGGCGCAGCTTAGCCGCGCTTCTTGAGAAAAGCAACCTTAGAGAAAGTGATAGATGCGATAAAAGTCAAAAAATTCTCCTTGAGACTTTTAAGTTGTGCTTTCTCTTAATTTAGAGATGGTTCACAAAATGTCAAGGGAGAAGTGTGGAGGTGGTTTCAGGGTCTAATTTCGATGTTCTTGCCCTCGTATTTGCCCAAAGAGCATCAAATCCGATACCAACGTCAAATTCATAAGGAGGTATAAGATCACCAGAGGGAGACATTTTATAACCAACTAAAGCCGTTTTGTTTTCTTCATATTTGTGTTGAGTTTCTTGTTTTAGAAAGATTTCATAGGCTGGGAGAAATTCTTCTGCTTTGATCAAATTACTATTCTTCTTTTTTTCATTTCCTTTTTTTGAATACTCTATTGCTCTTCCTTTATAATATTTGTATTTTTCCAAATCCGTGAGATTGGCCCTCTCGTTAGAGACTTGCACTGCAACATGGGTGCCCTCTTCCTCGGGCTGTGATTCCATACTGTGACACGGAGTGCCATTGAACAAAAAACACACAACTACAGGGGCTAGAAAAGAATAGGACATTGATTTTTTTAACATAAATTCCTCTATAAATATTTAGAATGCTATATATAAGCAGCATTACTATATCGGAAAAATAGAGTCAATTAGAAAATTCCATATGTAATGAACTTATTCATGGGGACAAGTTAGAGGCCTAATCGGGCCTCATTCTTTTAGACAGTTAGGCAAGTTAAATTACTTACCTTTCGCCTTTTTTCTTGCTGCTCGCTTTTCCGCCCTAACTTTTTTCCTTTGAAGGGCTCTCTGTCTTTTCGCGGCACGTTTTTGCGCTATTTGTTGTGGTGTCAATTTCGGAGTAGGTGCTGGAGCTGGTGCGGGTTTAGGAACTGGGGCTGGGGCTGGGGCTGGAGCTGGAGCTGGAGCTAGAGCTATTTGAATGGCCTGTTGTTGTCTTCTTATTCTATCATTTTGCTCTTTTTGCAATCTTTGCCTTTCCATCATATGAGCAAAACTGTGCACCGGAGCCCTTGTATTTCTAGCGGCTTCATCATCTAATTGGACAGACGATTTTCGCATAGCATTTCCACTGAAACATAGCATTGTGAAAACAGCTGAACTAACCGTTGTGACTTGTAGTAATTTTTTAAACATTTTAACCTCTCCTTTTTAGATTTAGTCTTAATTGTAATAGTATTCTCACTATTACCTGTAGCATCATACTCAACCAAATCGATAGTATCAATCTTTATTGATTTTTTTAATTTTTTTATTTCTTACGGGTGAATTTTTATTAAGAATTTTATTATAATGAATTAACTGTATTTGATAAAACTGCTGGCGCGATTCATCATTCATCATTCATTCTCCCATCCCACTTATTATCCCCTCACCCGCCGCTACGCGGCGACCTCTCCCACAAGGGGGAGAGGTGATTTAAGTGCTGACTCCGTTACCTCTCCCCTTTGTGGGAGAGGTCGCCATACGCGACGCGTATGGCGGGTGAGGGGCACACTCCCCACAGGAAACAATTGACTTCTTTAAGGGTAAGGATTAAGAGGCATAGAGGAAAGATGACTCATCACCCGTCGTGTCCTTGGCAAGAAATGCTAGAGCTTTCCCCGGGAAAACGAAGCATTTCTTACCAAGGATGACACCGAGGGGGGAGAAACGGGTGAGTCGTTACAAGGAAAGAAAAACAAACGGGAAAGCGCTCATGTCTGAGTTTGAGAGTATGCGTCAAAATATGGTGAAAGGGCAGGTTTTGCCCGAAAATGTCACTAACCCCTTTATTCTTGATGCCCTTTTAAACGTTCCGCGAGAAAAATTTGTTCCCCGTCAGCTTTCTCATATCGCTTATATGGATGCCAACTTTCCCTATACTGTTGATCGCTTTCTTCTAAGACCGGCCACCCTTGGGCGTCTTTTGGAGGCCTTAAATCCCAAACCCCTTGAGTCCATCCTTTATATTGCAGCGGGAACGGGCTATGGGCCTGCCCTTTTAAGCCAAATGGGAGCTCGTGTCATTGCCTTGGATTCGGAAGAAAATTTGACGCAAAAGGCCGAACGTCTTGTTCAAGACCTGAAACTCTCCTCAGTTGAAGTGGTTTTAGGACCCCTGGAAGAGGGCTGGGAAAAAGAAGCCCCCTATGATAAAGTGGTGATCGAAGGGTGCGTGGATCTGATCCCAGAGTCCTTGATGCTCCAATTGAAAGAAGGGGGCGTCCTCGTGACGCTCAAGCATCGAAAAGAGCGGGGCACATACGCCCTAAAATGTGTCAAACAGGATGATGTGTTTACGGAAATTCCTCTTTTTGATGCATTTGCGCCACGCTTGAAAGCTTTCCGAAGAGGTAAGCCATTTATTTTTTAGTGAAAAATAAGAAAACTCGGTGTATGGTAAAAGGTATTTTGTGAGCAAATTATAAATGAGCATGCGGCATCTTAAAATTTTTCATTACCACTCAATGAGCTTGAAAGTGTCTGGATTGCTTCGCCCTGCTTCTCGCAGGGCTCGCAATAACGGTTCCCACTTATTCGCCATTGCGAACAACTTCTTACGAAAATGTAGAGAAGCCATCAATGAATTTAAATTTCTGGATCGCCACGCCCCCACTGGGGGCTCGCGAAGACGACTGTGGGAAGCATCCCCCACTCGTCTTTGCGAGGAGCTTCGCTCCGAAGCAATCCAGTCTTTTTTGCTGAAGTCCACTAAGAGGACACAACGTGCCCAAAGCAATCTCGTTAAGTTAACCGTCCTGATTTCAAGTACTTTTTTGTGCTCATCGTCCTTTGGAGATGCTCCTTCCCGCCCTCAAATGAGTATGGGAGCTCAGATGAGTCAGGGAACGGACATACGTCAAGGAGAACGGCTGGATAAACAAGCCGAGCTGTCGCAACAAACTCAATGGATTGAGGCAGGGGAAGAACCGGTTTCGATTCAAGAGACCCTTGAGCGAACCTATATGCAAAATACGGCTTTGGATGCAGAGCGAGCCAACCTCAGAGCCACAGATGAAGGGGTCTCTCAAGCCAATGCCGCTTGGCGGCCTAGTCTTTCTGTACAAGGACAACAAAATCAAACTCAAACATACCCAATTGGAAGACCAAGCCGACAGCAAGGGATCAAAGCTCATGGTAGTACAACGACATATACGGCAACCTTAGAACAAAACATTTATGACGGAGGAGCTACAGAGGCTCAGATTGGTGTTGCAGAAAGTAATGTTCTTTCTGAAAGAGCAAATCTTTTCATCCAGGAGCAAAATGCCCTTTTTGCGGGAATTGAAGCCCATACATCTATTCTTGCTAATGAAGCCATCGTTGAGTATCAAAAACAGAATATGGATTTTTTTCTCAAACTATGGCAACGGGCGGAGGCTTATTTTGAAGTGGGTCAAGGGGATCGCGTTGATGTGGAGGCCGCACGAGGACAATATGAAGGAGGAATAGGAACGCTTGCTCAACAGATAGGGACCTTAGAAAATGCTAAGGCGACTTACATGCAGACAGTCGGAAGTCCTCCAGGGAAACTCGCGCCTGCAAATGTTATTCTGCAGCTCCCCAAAAATTATGAAGAAGCTTTGGAAATCGCCAAAACACACAACCCTGAGATCACTCAAGCCCGTTATCAACTTGAAGCTGCAGATTATAATGTATACCTGCAAGCCGCAGAACTTTTACCTGATGTAAGTGTTCAAGGACAAGTTGGGAATACTCGTCTAGGGGGAGACAATGGTATAACTAGTGGGCCCAATGAAGGTAAGGCTATCAAAAGAACAGATCTTGCGTTTAATACTATCGTAAATGTCCCCATTTACTTACAGGGCATTCCAAACTCTAAGGTTCGCCAAGCCTACCAACAAATGGCTCAGGCAAAAGTCAATTTAGTGGGCGCTCAACGGGGGGTTGTTCAAGCTGTGAGAACGGCCTGGGACAATCTGATTGCCTCCCGCGAAGCTGTAAAGGGGTTCTTAGCCCAAGTTAAAGCTCAAGAACTAGCCGTCGAAGGGGGATTTGAAGAAGTTAATGTGGGGACGAAAACGGTTATTGACGTGATCCAACTCCAACAGCAACTCATACAGGCCCAAATTGATTTAGCCAACGCACAGGCAACACTCGTTAATTCGGGATACGCTGTCTTACAAGCCATGGGGCGGTTAACTGCACGTGACTTGAGACTCAATGTAAGGTACTATGATCCAGATGCTTACTATAATGAGTATAAGAATGCCTGGATCCAGTTCTGGCAAGGAAAAGACTGGCGGTATGTGAAAGATGGGGATCAGCGATGAAAATAGAAAAGCCCGCAACTGAACCTTCCATGGATGAAATTTTAGCATCCATTCGTCACATCATCTCAGGGGATTCCCAGGATGGAGAAAAGAATCATTTGGCGGCCCCTCATCATGATGATATCCTAGATCTGACAAATCTTCTACCTGAGGAGGGTCAAAAGATGGATGAAAAAAAAGAAGATCCAAAGTCTAAGTCTGCCTTTCCGAAGGAATCTTCAGAAAAGACAAAGGGCACAACCCACACATCTCAATCTACATTTAGTGAACCCCTTGTTTCGTCAGCAGCTGTGTCTGAAGCTGCACTTTCGTTTCAAGCCCTCAACAAAGTGGCCTCCGAGAGTCCTAGATATCCTGACCCGCGTCTTAATGCGGGAATTGGGGGGCAAACCGTTGAAAATCTCGTCCGTGAAATTTTAAGGCCCCTGTTAAAGGAGTGGCTTGATGCCAATTTGCCGACTCTTGTGCGGTGGGTGGTCAATGAACAAGTGGAAAGAATCGTGCGTCAGGTGAATGCTGTTCAACCTGAAGCAGCTTCAGACAAGAACAAATCCCCGGCGCGTCATTCCGGGATTTAGGCTTGTCCCCACGAAAGTGGGGAACTAGGATAAAATTAAAATAGATTTTGTTTCTGATCACTCGCCTTCGCGAGGCAGGCTTAATACCCGGAACCTAGTAGGGACACTTGTCCTTATTCACGAGATTCCGGGTACTAAGCCTCTCTATCACTCGCCCTAACGGGCTCATGAAGAAAGTCTAAGTCCCGGAATGACGTGGAAGGGAAGGCTGATGGGTGGGTTTACCCCCCCTGATAGGTCTGAAAACAAGCCTCAATACGCCAACCGTTGGGGTCAATGATAAAGGCACCATAATAGCCAGGATGATATTCTGCACGTGGCCCTGGAGCACCATTATCCGTTCCCCCCAGTTCTAAGCATTTTTCGTACCATTGATGAACAGACGCAACATCGGGGGCTAAAAAGCCAACATGAAACCCTTTTGCTTTGCCGACTTCCTCTTCCTTACCGGAAAGAGAGCTATCCCCAATCCAAAAGGATGGCTTGCCATTTTTTCCATACCCTGCAACTTGATGCTCTTCCGTATCGAAATTCATCAAACGTTCATAGCCCAAAATGGACAAGGTTTTGTCGTAAAAGTCCTGGCTTTGCTCGAAATTTTTAACGGAAAAAGAAATGTGATCGATCATGCTATTTTCTCCTTAAAACCTTCCGCATCTTTAGATGAGGTATTGTCGTCTCAATAAATAGGTCACCTTCGGCAAGGTAATGATTTTTTAAGTAAAAGGGAATGGCTGTCTCTCTGGTATGACAGTAGATTTCCATGAATCCATTACTGAGGGCATAGTCCTCGCAGAATTTTAGCATGGCTGACGCGAACCCTTTACCTTGATGATCTCCCTGAACAGCAACCTGGCGCATTTTGAGCTTATCCCCTTCTGGAACAAGAACGGCTGTTGCACATACATCGCCATCTAAAAAGCCAACAATGTGAACGTGTTCTTTATCCCCTTCTCGTTCTTCGAGAGTATAAGAGAAACCCAGAGGTTTCCGTAAGATATCCTCTCGTAAAGAAAGGGCATTTTGGTACTCACTGCCTCCATGTTCAATGATTTTGAAAGTGATTGATGTCATTTTTTGTCTCAATACAATTTTGAGGGAAAGGTAGATCCTTATCTAATTTGCAGAAAACCCAAGGCCATTCAAGATAAAATAATCGCGTATGAAACAAAATCAGAAAGAATCTTTAAAAAAGTGCAAACTAATCATTAAAAAATATTAATAAAAAATTAATAATTGTTAATGTATACTATAAGTATAATAAAAATTTCTGTTAATATATGTTAATATATGGGAGGATAAGATGAAAACATTATGCTTTATGTTTGTTTTAGGCCTTTTAATGACCGGACCATCTTTTAATACTTTTGCATCAATCACCCAAGATATGGGTATATCAAAGGGTAAGGTAGTGCATCTTATGGATGCTACCGCAAGGCAACCAATGAGGCACAGGTAATAAGGCCTTAAAGACTATATTGACTCGCTCCGCTCGCAGATTGCGAGCGGAGCTGTCATTTAGAAGGTACACCTAAACTCTCACTTATGCGTCATTTTCGGGCTAGAAAAGGCTGGCCAGGAAAGGTATGATTAATTTTCTGATATCACTCACAAAATAAAAAGAGGCTTGGGATGATCAAAAGTATTCTTGTCACGTTGGATGATTCTCAATCCAGCGAATCTGCAAAAAAATTAGGTGTTTCGCTCGCTCATTTTCATAAAGCTTCCCTCACAGGTATTGGTGTTTTGGATGAACCTTGGATTGCGGCCCCTGAAGCCATTCCTTTGGGCGGCGCTGCCTTTAAGGTGGAACTTGATGAGCAGCTCCTAGAAGATGCAAAACGCCGCATCCATAAGCTTGAAAAAGGATTTATAGATTATTGTAAAAGCCATAAGATAGCGTGTTCTATCATTGATGCAACCGGCGTTCCCGCCTATGAAATTGAGCACTTTGTTACGGAATATGACTTATTGGTCATTGGAAAGGATGCTAACTTTCATTTCACAACAACCGAAGATACGTCGATTTCTATCAAACAAATTATTAGAGACAACCCTAGGCCCATCATTGTGACAGGCCCTACCCTTGCTAATCAAGACAGTCCTCATGTTCTCGTAGCCTATGATGGAACCTTTGCCTCTTCAAGAGCCCTCCATATGGCTCTTCTTATCGGCATTTTTAAAGGGAAAACTGTTCATATCGCAACCGTAAGTTCTGATGAAGAAGAAGCCCGGGATCGTGTCAATTCAGCCTTGAAACTCTGTCAAAATCATGGGGTAAAAGCTCATATACACCCTATTGCGACCTCCGAAAAACCCTCAAAAGCCCTATCTGATTTGATGAAAGATATTAAACCTTGTCTTGTCGTCATGGGGGCTTTTGGCCATGGGGGGATTAGCTATTTCTTTAGGGGCTCTTGTGCAAAAGATCTTTTAAAATCAACGGATATACCATTGTTTATTTATCATTAGAGCTACCATATCCAAGATTTAGATACTCTTCTACAGCCCCTTCGGGGCGAGTTTTTCGGAGTGCTCCTCATCAGAGTCTGAAGACTCACGCCCCATAGATTCATCCATACGCGCCGCAGTTAATGAACAATTTTTCATATTACGAAGATGGTTCTGTCGTGCTTTTTTCAATTCTTCTTTCGTTTTTGTAATTTCCTCTTCTGCTCGCTCTCCGCTAATCATAGTAGTCGAGTAAAGAATGCTTTCTATCTCAGCACTTGGAAGAGTAAGCCACGGATAAGTAGTTGATACAAATAAAGTCTGACCCGCAATCAATATATTAATATCAGCGAAAAATGATGAATCTAGAGCTTCTATTTTAATGGTGTGCTTACGTTTAAATTTTCGTTCTTTTATTCCCTCATTAAACATCTCCATACCCGTTGGAGTCGTGTAAATCGAAAGGGTAAGCTTCCCCTCAGATCTGTTGATCCATGAAGTGAAGAGCTCACTTACGAAAATTGGTGAGACATCTTTAGAGTAGATGGTGATTTCTTTTTTTTCTTTTCCAGTGATAACTTCTCTAAGTTTTTCTATAAGCTTCTCGCGATTTAAATTAACCTGAACTTTGGATTCTTTTAATTCTTTTATCGCATCTCTTGTATATTCCCCTTTTAGAACAGCATCTTTATTTTGTAAATTTTTTCGCATACGCATATGCTCAGAAATGCTTTTGCCTCTTTTCGGAGTACCATTTTCCGGATCTTCCTTATCCATCGCCTGAACAGGGAAGGATGCAGATATAAATAAACAGGTAAGTGAAAAACCCATTAAGAACTTAGACTTATAACACATAATACTCTCCAATTTTACCAATAAACATTTTCGTAGTAGATGTTTTATCAAAACAACCACTATAGATGATGAGGAAATATACTACTATGAATATAATAAGGTCAATATAAGTTTTGAATTAAGAAATAACATAACCGGCCTTTAACAAATGATAGGAGGGATGCATTCAGCAATCACCTTTAACCTTTCAAACCGCTGATCAGGATGACGGGTTTGCCGGAGAGTCAGATGGGGAATGTAAGCTTGAGACTGAGTTTCCGTATTCAACCCCCATAGCCCCTGACATTCTAGAACACTGGAGACGGCCCTCTTCCCCCAAATTTAACCCAAGATTCAACGAACAATCTTCGCTTTTTACTTCTTGGCTCTCCCATCGTTTTTGCGAGGGCGAAAGCCCAAAGTAATCTAGATTTTCTTGCTTAAGATCGTTAAGTCCTCAATTATTTCTCTGGGTTCTTCGGGGTTAAAGGCGCGCGATTCTTGAGCATGTCTCTATAATACTGACTCCTCAGTGATAAATCTTCGTCATCTGGATCGTCATAAAGAACTGTTTTTTCAGCTTCGGATGGTTTAAGTTTTAATTGATGGCTCTCATTTGATGAATCGCTGTTACTTCCCCCGTCTGAACTAGAAGTTTCTTCCTCACTATCGGATTCCCCTATTATACAAGAAAGATCATTGCAATCAGTAGGCACCTCATCATTTGTGTCTGTTTTCAGGCCTGTGTTTGTGGCCCCACTTGCTCCTGCTGCGGCTATAGCTTTTTCTTTTTCAAGCCCTGCTCGTATTTCACTTGCACCCAAAGATAGTTCAGAAAACTTAGTCGGGGTAGAGTCTTTTGGCTCTACGATACCCCCCAGCTTTATCAATCTTGACAATTTCGATGATTCTCTTCTAGCACGAAGGTTTCTGTTTCCGGCTCTTATTAAGTCTTGCCTACATTTTTTAATCTGCTCTTTCGCATTTTCTCCCAGAATCACTGTAGTGTGGTAAATTCTTTCTTCTTGAGATTCGAGAGAAAAAAGCCAGGGGTAAGCGCCTGCTGCATACGAATTCTGATCAACTAACAACTCATTTGTATAGCAACTTGGTAAAGTTCTTAGCTTGATTGGGTGATTATAATCTGATTTTTGCTCACTCGAAGCTTCAGCTTCTCTAAAAGTTTCTTTATTTTCTGGAGGCATATAAATGATTACTGGAAACTTATTTTTAGCTTTTTTGAGCGATGGAAAGAATTCTTCTTTTAAGAATTTTCTTGAAACTTCGTTAGAAGAGATGCGGACTTCTTGTTCAGCATTCATAACAGCTCCTTTGAGGAAAGCTTTATGTTCTTCTTGGCTATTTAAATACTTTATCTCACTCTTTAATTTTTCCGCTTGTTGGGGCCTCGCGGGGGTTGGTTGAGGCATCTTTGGGGGAGGAGCGGGTCTTTTATGATGAACTAAATTTAGGTTAGTAAGGCTTCTGGTTTTTTTTCCCAGAATCCGTTTTTTGTGGGAGCCTTTTTGCTTCTGTTTTGCATTCTGCCCTTCCTCCTCCATCGCCTGAACAGGAAAGGACGCAGACATAAATAAAACGGCCAGGTAAAAGCCAATTAAGAACTTTGATTTATAACACATAACATTCTCCAATTTTAGCAAAAATCATTTCCGCAGCAGGCGTTCCATCAAAACAGCCTCCATAGATTTTAATGAAATATACTATTCCGAATAGAATAAGGTCAATATACTTTCAAGAATTAAAAAATAACATAACCTGCATTTGACAAATGATAGGAAGGATGCATTTCAGCAGCCACCTTTAACCCATCAAATCGGTGATCTGGATGGCGAGTTCGCCAGAGCGTCAGATGGGGGATGTAAGTTTGAGACTGGGTTTCCGTATTCAACTCCCACCGTCCTTCTGAAATATCTTTAACCTTGTCAGAAAGCCAAAGATTAATTTCTCTCAACGTGGCCAATGACTTATCTGTCGGCAAAAAGGCGATCACATGGCCAAAAAGATGGGCTGCTTTTTCAACCTCATAATGAGGCGATAGGGGATTAATGTAGTCTTGAAGCATGTGGATTATTTTTTCTCCAAAAGCGGTCGACTCTTCTTCTGGAACCATTTTTTCAATGAACCCAAAGGTACAGTGATATTTCCGCCTTTGCCTTGGGTAGCCTACCTTTTCAAGGGCATCATTAATTGCCTCTTGATCCTTAGGAGAAACATTGATTTTGATGGCCATTGAGCGCATGTGCAGAATCCAGTGTAGCAGTGTAGCAAAATTGCAGATCTAGAGTGCGGAGCTTCAATGCTTCCATTCAAAGGACATTCTGCTACACTGTTCTCTGCAACACTGCTACACTGGAATGGTGCCCCCTACGGGATTCGAACCCGTGTTACCGCCGTGAGAGGGCGATGTCCTAGGCCTCTAGACGAAGGGGACTTGAATTGCCTTGTACCTGAAGTCTCTTCCTGAATCAAGACTCTTGAAAAACTGCGTTTGCAAAAAATTAACCTTTTTCAGCTAACCCTTACGAGTAAACCTTTTTTTTAGGAGAAGATAAACATGAAACTTCTCATTATGACGGCCGGAATATTGATTCTTGCCACTGCTGTAAAAGCAAACGATCTTTCTTCTTGTCAAAGTGCATGTTTTGCCTCTAAGCAAAGCTGCAATGCTCAAAAATCCCATAGTTTCAATACTTGCGATCGCGAATTATTTGCCTGCAAGGCAAGCTGTGAAAGTGGAAAACCGCAAAGAACCTACGAAGCATCTCTTGTCGATATCTCTTTTCAGCCTATTTTGCGGCCTTGAGGAGAGATTTCAAGACGGGTTAAGCCATAAGTAGCTCCAATAATCATTAGGCTTCCAAAGAGAGTCCAGAGCGTGGGGAGTTCGTGAAAGAAAAGATACCCCACCGGAATCGCAAAAATCAAACGCGTATACTCAAAAGGCGCAAGATAGGAAGGACTGGCATATCTTAAAGCCGTGACCGAGCAATATTGAGAAAAGACACCAAGAGCTCCAATAGCCATCAGAGCCATAAGGTCCTGGGGCTCTGGTGTTTTCCAAATACTCAAGGCTAAAAGACCCGCAATAAAAGTCGTTGCTGTATTTGCATACAGCATAATGGTTAGCGTGCTTTCCGTGCGTGAGAGAAGCTTCACACAAATAATGGAAAACGCCGCAAAAAGATTTGCTAAGAGCTCGACCCACACCCCAATACTGATGGGCATTTCATGGGGCCTTACTATCACAATCACGCCGAGATACCCAAAGATAATCAGGGCCCACTTGGGCAGAGATACAGAATCCTTTAAAAGAGTCATCGCAAGAACAGTTGTAAATAAGGGACCCGTCATGCCGATAGACGTGGCGAGAGCAAGGGGTAAATTTCGATAGGCGTAATACGTACACCCCATCGCAGCTCCCACACAGAAAACACGTGTGATATGTAAAATGGGACGTGAAGTCACAAACCCCTTAAACCCCGCTTGAAATACAAAAGGGCTGAAAAAAATGAGCCCAAAGAAATACCGCATAAAAAGAACGATGAGGCTATCAACCTCTGGCGAGAGTGTTTTGGCAAAAGCCATGGCAGAACTAAAGCTGAGCGCCCATAGCAACATAAAAGTAGCGCCTACAAGCTTGGGCGAAACTCCCTCCGTAAGTGCAGTAATTCTGCTTTCACTCATATCCTATTTCCTTTCATTTCTATATATATAGGCAGGAATGCAAAAATCACAAGCTTTTGCAGGGAAAGGAAATGAGCCAGTTTTGATCAAGCGTGCACAGAATTTGAAAATATGATATCATTTAAAAACGGTCTACAACAGGGAAATATTACATGAAAAAATGTCTGTTAAACACCCTTATCTTGTTCACAGCTTACCTTATGTTTCTCTCTCAAATCACCTTAGCTGATAACCCCTACATCTGCAAAAGTCAGTATGCATTGTGTACCACAGCAAAGTGTTCTCCCATACCAGGACAAACTGGATTGTCACTTTGCTTTTGCAAAACAGAAACTGGGTATTCTGCAGGAGAAAAGCCATGCCAAGATGTAAAAACAACCCCAGAAGGTTATAAGGAAGTTAGATCAAGGTATTATCCAATCGGAAGTTATGTGAGCTGCTCAAATGCAAGACCATGGGCAAACTGTTTAGATAGTCCTTGTATTATAGATCCAAACGATCCTTCTAAAGCTGTCTGTACCTGTTCAATCGTAAAAAACCAGGGACCCTATGTTATTGTGACAGACACATGCAATAAATCTGGCTGTGAGACAGGCCTTACATCTTCGGCAACCGTAAAATCAAACGACGAACTGGATACCTACATAAGAAGTTCAGAGTATGCAAAAGACCTTCCTGCTCCACAAAAAAAGTTATGTGGTGAGTAATGGTGTAATTATTAAATCCCGAGGCTTGTTATTGCATGTAATTTCGATGAAGAAGATCGTCCACTCTTTCTCACCTTAGAGTTGGGCTCTTACATCATTTTTAGAAAAATAAATAGTATTACTTCTCTGCGTAAAGTCCTAAAACTGCGCCTGTGGGATCGATAAAGACACTATAAAAGCCTTCCCCGCCCCCAAGGTCTGTGATCGGAACAATAATTTTTGCGCCTAATTTTTCCGCCTTGTCTGTGGATTCATGAATATCGTCCACATTCACAAAAGGAGTCCAACAAACAGGCTCTTTTTCTCCGGCGTGATGAATCCCTGCAATGGGTCCTTCTCCAGCATCAATTTCAATAAAGGAGTGTCCCTTCTCCATTGTTTTTTCATTCAGAGACCATTTGAAAAGCTTGCTATAAAAATCCTTTGCCTTTTTAGGGTCAGAGGAGCCTAATTGCACCCAGCCAAAAGTATTTTTCATAAAATCCTCCCTTGTTTATTCTCGACATTATCACAATTTATTGTAATTGGCAAATTTTTGGCAATATTTTTTCAAAAAAACTACCCTGCAGTTTCTTCCACAGTTTGAAAAGTTTTCATCCGCCCACAGATCTTATCCATGAAAATGGCAAGGGCTCCATTGGCAAGCACGTTCGTAACTGTGATAAAAGGATCCATCAAAATATAAAGTGTCATTAATAACCCACTCATCGAATCATTGAATCCAAAATTCCCTCCCAATAAAACGGGGAATAAAACAACAAGTTCCCCTCCTGGAACGGAAGGAACACCAAATTTAGCCACCATGTAGTACATGGAAAAGATAAGGAAAGTCCCATAACTCATTGGCTCTATTCCGTTCATGGCTAAAGCAACAGCCATCAATATAGGGATAGCTATGGAATCCCCGACATGATGAATATTTACGGTTGCTGAAATCATAATTTGAGCGAGGGATTTATTTTTTGTATTTTCTTCTGCTGCTTCCAAGGTTAGGGGTAAGGTTGCCATACTTGACATAGTCGAAAGAGCTACAAGCCCTGAGGGAAATACATTCATTAAAGATGTTCTGATATCTTTAAAGTTTCCTAAGTTGGCTTTGAAATAAAAAAAGATAATGGCCAAAAATTGGATAACGACAATTAAACCAATCATCGGACCGTATCCAGAAAATGTCTCAATAAGAGATTCATCATGATGAATTTTAAATAAAAAGCCAATGATATAGAGAGGAACCAGGGGAATAAAAACCTTTGTTAATCCAGCTTGAAAGATATCTCTTAAAAAGGCTCCCCAAGAGACAAGCTTCTCATTTCCCCAAAAAGCGCCATATAGGCCCGCTAAAGTCCCCAGGAGAAGAGCTATATCCAGACTCATCAGCTTCGGAAAAGGAATCGTAAAGAAAGGTTCTAGGGGAGAAAGAGCAGAAGCAGCTTTTTGCGCTGCAGAAGCAGCGTTATATCCCAAGTGGGGTAAGAAGATATCTCCCGCGAAATAGCCGATCTGAACAAAAATAAAGTTAGATAAAACAACAAACGTCAGAATCATGACAATCAAAAGGGGAGCTTGTTTCTGAAACGCTGAAAGACAGGCAAAAATAAAAGAAAATACAATGAATGGCATAGCAAAACCAAGGGTATCTTTCATGAAAAGGCTTATTGTGAAGAACGCTCGTTGAATTCCTACTGGAAACCAGTCCCCAACAAAAGTGATCAAAACAATAGCAACAACTATTTTTATAATTAATCCAAACTCTTTCATAACGTGTCTCTCCAAAAAATTTGCCTTAACTTACTCAAAACCCCCATCAATGAAAAGGATTTTATTCCCTTTCCCGTTCTTGGAATTGACTTTTCCTTTCAAATTAGCTTATACACCAATTTAATATGTATGTAGTTAGGAGATAGGAACGTGAAGCGCACTTTTCAACCCAGTAATTTAGTCCGCAAACGCCGTCATGGTTTTCGGGCCCGTATGGCCACCGTCGGAGGGCGCAAAGTCATCGCTCGTCGTCGCGCTAAGGGGCGCGCGCGCCTGAGTGCCTAGCCAACCCTTAGAACGTCTTCGAAAGCGGTCAGAGTTTTTAAATGTGGCAAAAACAGGAGAACGCTATGTGACTCCTGCCTTTATTATTCAAATATATCAAAGGTCTCCCGAAGGTCCCTTTCGTTATGGTATTACAGCCAGCCGAAAAGTGGGAGGTGCCGTCAAGCGCAACCGAGCCAAAAGGCGCCTTCGGGCTCTTTTGAGCCAAATTCTTTCAGCAATGGGTCGTTCGGGGATTGATTATGTATTCATTGCAAGGGAAGAAATTTTAAGACGCAATTTTGCGCTAATGGGTCAAGAGCTCGAGAAGGCGCTTATAAAACTACATGAGCGATAATTCAGTTTATTATAAATTTTTATATTGACATATTTTTTTTGTTTCTCTATTTTTAATCAATATTGTTTTTTAAGGAAAGTGGTTGTTATGAAGTTTCAAGTTAGTTTATTTGCCTTAATAAGTGTTATGATGTCTCTCACTGAGCCCGTATGGTCGGGTAAGGGTGGGAATCAAGATGAAGAAGTCTCTTCCCAAGCATCCAAGCGGAAACGAGTAGTAAAAAAGAATCTCAAAGAGAAGGGAACTCAATCTCGCTCATATTCTAAAAAAATGAAACTAAATCAAAATGAATTGGCTCAAGCCTTGCTGAAATTAAGTGAAACACCCGCGCCTCAAACACCTACAGAGAGTATTGAAACCGTCGTCGAAGAAGGGATTATTCTCCCCACTGATGCGAGGGATGTAAGAGGAACACGTCCGATTTCCCTTCCAGCTCTGCCATCCTTGCCGACACCTCAGCAAGTTGAGAGCGCGAAATGGCCTCAAATTACCTTAAATCTCGTCTCACTTCAAAACTGTAACTTGTATTTTTCTAGAGATGAGGTGACTCAAAGCTTGCCTCGAGCTTCATCGATTTCCCCGTCTAACTCTCTTCAACCCCCAATTTCCTATGAACAGGCCGCGGGTCAGCGTATGGATTCCCAGGTACCTTTCGAAGAAGTAAAGCAAGAAACACTGGCTAAAATTGCGAAACGCAACCCAAAAAAGTCTAAGTCCACAGCATCGGGTAGGTATAACTTCGGCTGTAAATATGCAAGACAGGAAAATTGGTGCGAAGCAGTAAGAGCATTTACTATTGCTGAGTGGCATGGCCATAAAGAAGCAGGGAGACGACTGCAGGAATTACTGGATTTCGAAGAGGGAGGCATCTCAAAACAAAATAGACCTCTCACCCAATTTCAACCCCCCTTGCCGAGGAGCCCCCAAGATTTAGAAAGTAAAAAAATTCCATTGGCTCCTTTAAGTTCTCCCGCTTTATATCAAGAAACACCTTTAACTTGGGTTGAGGATGGCTCTGCACCAAGCTTACCACAACAAGCTCCTACCCCCCTCGATGCTTCGATTATGCAGAGTTGGATGAGGGGACTTCCTTTTTCTCCTCATCAGGATTACCCATAGCACAAATGACGTCTAGGCCCGATTGAAGCGAAAAAATGGTTTTTATTTTACTCCGCGGTCGATTTATTTATAAAAAGCCTTGACCTCTTATCATCTAAATATCACACTTCCGTTGAGCCTCGTTGGCCTTATTTGTCATAAGATCAACGAGTTTCTTCAGAAATTATGAGGTCCAGGATGAAAAGCTTAATAAATTTCCTTTTCAAAGCCCTCATCTATTTCTACCGCTATACCATTTCTCCCTGGCTTCGTCCCCGCTGTCGGTATTTACCTACCTGTTCCGAATATGCCCTTGAAGCGCTCAAGCATTATGGTCCTTATCAGGGGGGTCTTATGGCTTTGAAAAGACTATGCCGTTGCCATCCCTGGGGAGGAGACGGATTTGATCCCGTAAAAGATGAGTCTCCGTCAAATAAGGGGCTCTTCCCTCCTGTTACATAGGATTTACATTGTAAGAACGAGGCCATTGAAAAATACTTCTCTTGACGTCTAGGGCCAAGATGGTCCTTATAAGAGCAGTAAATTCATCCTATTAAGGAAATGTAGTTATGAACGACCAGAAAAATTTTATTATCGCTATTGTCCTTTCAATCGCTGTGTTATTTGCATTTCAATATTTCATGCCTTCAGCCCCTAAGAAAGTTGAACCGCAAAATGCATCCCAAGTAACTCAACACACGACAACTCCACAAGTCGTTGTCTCCCAACCGTTGACGCGGGAAGAAGCGGTAAAAACAGCGCCTCACCGACTTCAAATTCAAAGCAGCAGTGTAAAGGGATCCATTAATTTAGAAGGAGCTCTTTTCGATGACCTAACCCTTCTGAGATATCGTGAAACTGTGAATCCTAAGAGCCCAGAGATTATCCTTCTCTCCCCCCAAAATGCTCCTAACGCCTATTATGCACGTTTAGGTTGGACAGGGCAGCAAGGCACGTTTCCAAATGAGAAAACCCTTTGGCAAAGCAATGGACTTAATCTGACACCCCAAACACCTGTTACATTAACATGGGACAATGGTCAGGGACTTACCTTCCACCAAATCATTTCCATTGACGACCATTACATGTTTACAATCACACAAAAGGTATCAAACACAGGAACGACGCCTGTCACTCTCTCTCCTCAAGGATTTTTAGCCCGTCAGGGAGAGCCTAAAACTTCTGGTTTTTTTATTCTCCATGAGGGTCCCGTTGGGGTTTTTAACGGCAAACTCCATGATCCAAGTTTCGACGATCTTGCAAAAACTGGCACGTTGCAGAACCCAAGAGGTAAAGGATGGTTTGGTCTCACTGATAAATATTGGCTTGGAGCTCTTGTCCCCGATCCTAAGGCCGAAATCTCCTCCTTCTATACCCGCCAGGGAACTGGGGAAGCTACCTTAATAACGGCACAGTACCAAAGAGATCCACAGACCTTAGAGCCTGGAAAAAGTATTGAAGTCACCGACCACTTTTTTGCAGGGGCAAAAGTTTTAAGACTCCTTGACGGATATGAAGAAACCCTTGGCATTACCCACTTTGACTTGGCTGTTGACTTTGGGTGGTTTTACTTTCTGACGAAACCCATTTTCTACGCCCTTGAATTTCTGAAAGGTATTTTAGGAAACTTTGGGCTCGCCATCTTAGCATTGACTGTTCTGATAAAATTTATTTTCTTCCCTCTCGCTAATAAATCTTATGAATCCATGGCAAGAATGAAGAACTTACAGCCTGAAATTGAAAAAGTCCGCGAACGTTACGCGGATGACCGCATGAAAATGAATGAAAAAGTCATGGAGCTTTATAAAAAGGAGAAAGTAAATCCCTTGGCGGGTTGCTTACCCATGATCATTCAAATCCCCGTGTTCTTTGCTTTGTATAAGGTTCTTTTCGTCTCCATTGAAATGCGCCATGCTCCCTTCTATGGATGGATACACGACCTTTCCGCACCGGATCCCACGACCATCTTTAACCTTTTTGGATTGATCCCCTGGGATCCACCTTCCTTTCTCATGATTGGTGCGTGGCCCATTATTATGGGCATAACCATGTTCTTGCAACAAAAGTTGAGCCCGCCACCGGCCGATCCGGTGCAAGCCAAAATGTTCCTGTTCATGCCAATCTTCTTCACTTACCTCCTTGCCCAATTCCCAGCGGGTCTTGTCATCTACTGGGCTTGGAACAATGCTCTCTCGATCGCTCAACAGTGGGTGATTATGAAACGCTCGGAAAGAAAAAAGGCGAGGCATGTCAAGCGAGAAGCTGTCTAATATCAGTGACTATCCTCGCTGGTTGTTTGCCCAAGAATGTACATTTGTGGCGGGAGCGGACAGAATAGAAATCCTGCCGCCTCCCACGTTGCCGGAAATTGCTTTTGCAGGACGCTCAAACGTAGGAAAATCGAGCCTTATCAATGCTCTCTTAGGACGAAATAGTCTCGCCCGTGTCTCTCATACGCCTGGGCGCACCCAACAGCTGAACTTTTTCCTACTTGGAAAAAGGTTTTATATTGTTGATATGCCCGGATATGGCTATGCCGCGGCTTCGAAAGCCAAAATCAAAATCTGGTCTCGGTTGATTCAGGATTACTTGAAAGGACGTGTTCCCTTAAAACGTGTTTTTTTATTGATCGACAGCCGTCATGGATTCAAAGGGAGTGATGAAGCCGTGATGGAAGAATTGGATAAGGCTGCAGTATCTTATCAAATTGTACTGACAAAATCGGACAAATCGACGCCCACACATCTTGATGAGCTGATAACATCTCTTACAGCAAAACTCAAGAAACACCCCGCCGCTTTTCCAACCCCTCTTCTCACGAGTTCCCACGAGAAGGAAGGTCTGGAGCCTCTCCGGAAGGTGATTGCTGAGTTGGTGGGATAAGAAAGACCTCTCTTAACCAAACTTTAATTTTTCTACTCTATAAAAGAGAAAGATCGCACTAAGGTTGGAAGATTCAATGAAAACAAAGGAAAAAGAAAAGGTAAAAGCCCCTCAAAAGGTTTCCGTCAATCTCGCTCTACAGGGCGGCGGTGCTCAAGGAGCTTTTACATGGGGGGTTGTTGATCGACTTTTAGAAGAAAAAACGCTTGATATTGAAGGGATGAGTGGAACCAGTGCAGGAGCCATAAATGCTGCCGCAATTGCCTGTGGTCTCCTCAAAGGCGGAAATGAAGGCGCAAGGAAAGCACTCGACAAATTTTGGCATACCCTCTCTGAATCCACAGGTGCTTTCAACCCTTCTCAAGCTTGGCACTCATCTTTTAAAAGTAACTTTTTTGGGTGGTCACCTGTTGATATGGTTAGAGATATTCTTTCTCAAACCCTGTCTCCTTACCAATCAAATCCCTTAAATTATAACCCTCTGAAAGAAATCCTCCTTAAAACGATTGATTTTAAACTCCTAGAGAATAATACAAAAATAAAACTTTTTGCATGTGGCACAAATGTAGAAACAAACGCGTTAAAAGTATTTCACAATGATGAGATGTCTGAGGAAACTCTCCTCGCATCATCATGTCTTCCAAATCTTTTTCAAGCTGTCGAATGGAAAAAAAATTATTATTGGGATGGGGGGTTTATGGGAAACCCCGTATTAGAACCCCTTATTTATCATTGTAAATCAAAAGATATTATCGTTGTTCCCATTAATGCGATTCGCCATCCAGGCATTCCCAAAACCCCAAAACAAATCCTCGATCGCGTAAATGAAATTACATTTAACGCAAATCTTATGCGCGAAATCCGAAGCATCCGACAAATTCAACAGTTCTCTGATCATCTTGCTCCAGAAAATCCTTTCGCTGAAGTCCGCCTCCATTGCATCCAGAATGAAGAGTTTATGGCAAGTTTAGGAGTCGACACGAAATACACAACAGACCGGGGGTTTTTAAACTCGGTTAAGGAGGTTGGAAGAGAAACAGCCGATCAATGGATTAAAAAATATTATCACCTCATCGGAAAAGAAATGACGATGGATTTGGGTCTTTGGCGCATGGATGAGCCGTAAACAAATTAACTTTATAATTAACATGATCTGACCATCAAATTAAAAATAATCACCTTGACATTCTCCCTATAAATTACTAGTTAAGATATATCTATATAATAAAAATAAATTATACAGAAGATTGTTATGTTTCAAAGGAGAAAAATTATGTTACATTCAAAGAAAATAACCCTAACCGCCTTTTGCGCAGCTTTTCTAGCAACCTCTGCGGTTCTGGCAATGGAAGAGCGTGAAGATACCAAAGGTTCCTTCCCGGGCAAAGCTTTAACACGAGAAGAGCTATCGCAGATGGCTGACGAAGCGCTAGATGATTTAGAAGAAGGAAACACAAGTTCTTCCGCTCCTAGGCAACCACAGCAAGACATACCTGAATTAGTAGAGGCTTTGACAGCGTTTTTAAATAAACTTCCAGGCAAGATAGAGCATTCGCTAAAACATAGAGAAGAGGAAGCAAAAAATAAAATTATTTATAATAAATCATTAAAAAATAGACAACGCAGAGCAAAATATGGAGTAATTTGTCTCTCTGATAATGAAGAAATTAGAAAACTTGAAGAAGAAGGGTATAAGTGGGCATTTGACGCCCGGTTGGGAATGAATCGTTTATATAAAAAAAACACACAGGGAAACTATTATTCAGTCCTCTCTAAGGAACCTATGAATGTGCCTATAGGGAACTAATTTTTAAGGAGGGGTGCCAGACAAGTATCGATGTCACCCGCCTTTACCCACTCTCACTTAGGTTATGGTAAGTAAAGTTTATCTGTGTGATTCGTAGACATGGTTACAATACTATTGTCAGAAGAAATCATGACTTGATATCATCCCATGTCGAGGAGTTTTTTTGGAATTCCATGTTTCTTTGGCGCTTAAGAAGTTTAAGTGCTTGGT
>Ga0209935_1000403_pt1 | contig 115817 bp, 123 predicted proteins | sample ThiBio_1000_plan_2_FD_183958 | JGI IMG/M metagenome (GOLD analysis project Ga0209935, IMG submission 183958) | Wastewater bioreactor microbial communities from Cape Town, South Africa - Thiocy_cont_1000_plan (SPAdes) | ecosystem: Engineered > Bioreactor > Thiocyanate-remediating >... | reverse complement strand
AGACAATTCTGATGTGCTGGGCGGCACGATTCTGGCAGGGACGCACGCGAACAGAAAGGCAGAAGCCCGTATGCGCCGCGCACCGTCCTATTACCTCCGCATCGCCACCCTGATCCTGGGCGCCCTCGTCGTTGCCACTCCGGCGCCGGTCCTTGCCTTTTCGCGGGTCAAGGACCTGGTCGAAGTTCAGGGCATCCGCGACAACATGCTGGTCGGCTATGGCCTGGTCGTGGGCCTGAACGGCACCGGCGACAGCCTGAAGAACGCCCCGTTCACCCAGCAGTCCATCCAGGCGATGCTGGAACGGCTGGGCGTGAATACCCGCGGTCAGGTGATGCAGACCAAGGACGTCGCCGCCGTGATGGTGACCGCCAACCTGCCCGCCTTTGCCGCGCCGGGCACCCGCATCGACGTGTCGGTGTCGGCGATGGGCGATGCCAAGAACCTGCAGGGCGGCACCCTTCTGGTGACGCCGCTGTTCGGCGCCGATGGCTCCATCTATGCGCTGGCCCAGGGGCCCGTCGCCGTCGGCGGCTTCGCCGCCCAGGGCGCGGCTGCCAGCGTGACGCGCGGCGTGCCCACCGCGGGCCGCATCGCCAATGGCGCCATCGTCGAAAAGGATACCGGTTTCAAGCTGGCCAGCCTTTCGACGGTAAAGCTGTCGCTGCACAATCCCGACCTGACCACCGCCAGCCGCATCGCCAAGGCGGTCAACACCTATCTGGGCAACGGTGCCGCCCAGGCGACCGATCCCTCGAACGTGCAACTTGAGGTGCCCGCCAATTATCCGGGCGGGGTGATGTCGCTTCTGACCGACATCGAACAGATCAAGGTCGATCCCGACCAGCCCGCCAAGGTCATCATCGACGAGAACAGCGGCGTGATCGTGATGGGCGCGGATGTGCGCATCTCCACCGTGGCGATCGCCCAGGGCAACCTGACGATCAAGGTCACCGAGACCCCGCAGGTCAGCCAGCCCTCGCCCTTCTCCAACACCGGCACCACCCAGACCGTGCCGCGCACCAACATCCAGATCGACGACAGCCGCGGCAACCGGATGGCGGTGATGAACGAGGGCGTCTCTCTGCAGCACCTGGTGGATGGCCTGAACGCGCTGGGCGTGGGGCCGCGCGACATCATCTCCATCCTGCAGGCAATCAAAGCGGCCGGCGCGCTGCAGGCGGACATCCAGGTGATCGGCTGATGGACGCGGCGATTTCAGGTGCGACCTTTCTGGCCCAGCAGGGCGCGGTGGCCCAGCCCGCCCAGACGGCGGATGCGTCCAAGGCCGCCAGCGCGGCCAGGGACTATGAGAGCGTGTTCATCGCCCAGCTGCTGGGCAGCATGTTTTCGGGCATCAAGACCGACGGCATGTTCGGCGGCGGCCAGGGCGAGGAGATGTTCCGCTCCATGATGATCGACCAGTATGCCAAGGGCATTGCCAATCAGGGCGGCTTCGGCCTGGCCGCACATATGCAGGCCGAATTGCTCAAGCACCAGCAGGGCGCGCAATGAACGACGTGAAGATACAGGACGAGCCGAAAATCGAACGGCTGATCGCCATGGCCGAACGGCTGATCGCGGTGCTGGAAAGCGACATCGCGGCGCTGAAGGCCGGCGATGTGGCGGCGCTCAAGACCGGCGACCCCGAAGTGCAGAAGCTGACCGCCCAATATGGCCGCGAGGCGCAGAATTTCGACCTGCGCATCGCCCAGGCCGCCCCGGTGACGCTGCGCACCCGCTTCCTGACCATCACGGCCAAATTCCGCGAAGTACTGATGCTTCACACCCGGCTTCTGGCGCGGGTGAAGAACGCCAGCGAGGGCATGATCCGCGCCATCGCCAATGAAGTGGACCGGATGAATGCGCCGACGCGGACCTATGGGCCGCGCCCGGGCTACAAGCCCCAGTCGTCGGGCGCGATGGTGTTCAACAAGGTGGTCTGATTGACCCCTCCGGTTTCAGCCTGCGCTTGCGACGAGGTCGCTAGACCAACCCGCCCAGCAGCCCGGCCAGGCTGCTCCCGCCCGATCCGCCGCTGCTGACGATCTGCTGGATATTGGCAACGGCGTTGTTGGGATCGGTGTTCATCAGCCCCAGTGCCAGATTGTAGCTGGCCAGCTGCGAGGCCTGATAGGCGCTGGCCGTGCCGCTGGTGTTGCCGGTGTGTGTGGTGCTGGTCGGCTTTGGCGTATTGGTGGTCTGATAGGTACTCTGGATGGACGAGAGCACGGTCAGAAGCTGGGACCGCGCCAGGTCGGCGCCCATCTTGGTCGAGATGTCCAGCGTGCCCGAAAAGCCCAGCCCGTAAGTGGGCGTGATAGCCGACGACGTCGTGGTGGTGTTGGTGCTGCTGCTGTTCGTGGATGGCGCGGTCAGCACACCCGCCGGAATGCCCAGCCGCGAGAGGGCATCGAAATCGCCCGATCCCGCAACCAGGTTGATGGTGTAGCCGGCGTTGACCTGGAGCTTCAGGTTCTCGGCCCCGCCGGTATAGTTGATCGACGCCTTGCCCACTTGGCCAAGCTGGCCGTTGATCTTGGTCACCAGTGAATCGAAGGTCTCGCCCTGGTCGATGGTGATGGTGGCGGTCCGCGCCGCCGTGCCCTGAATCTGGATCTGGAACGTGTCGCCTGCCCGCAGCGTGGTCTGGGTCGTCAGGTCCACCGACTGGTTGAGGTTGATGGTGCCGCGTGGCAGGCCCAGCGCATCCAGCACGCTGGAACCGTTGGGGTCGATGGCGACGCCGGTTCCGGATGAGATGCCGTCCTGGCCGCCATATTGCCGTGTCCAGCCGATGCTGCCATCGGCGTTGATCGCGGTGGCGAAGGCATTGGTGGTGTTCTGGATGTTGCGGGTCTGGCCGGCGAAGGTGCCGGTGGTGCTGCCCGTCATATAGATGGTGCCGTCGCTTGCCACGCTCAGCCCGCCGCCCTGGTCGGTGCCGGAGGTGCCCACGTAGGTGACGTGGCCGGCCGCCGCGCTGGTGCCGTTATCGGTGAGCGCGAAGACGAAGGAATCAACGCCCCCGCTTGCCGCGTTGGCTATCGTGGCCTGTCCGCCCGCGGTCAGGTTCTGGTTCGTGGTGGTACCGGAGACATAGACCTGGCCATTGGACACGGCCAGCCCGCCGATGGCACCCGCCGCCGACAGATCGCCCAGGTCCTGGGTCCAGGTGGGGGCGCTGGTGATGTCGCCGCCCGCATATTTCGCCACGATGGCGTGGCCGTTCTGGACCGAGGCGACATAGAGGCTGCCGTCGCTGCCGGTGGCGGTGGCCGCGACCGAATCGTTGGCGGAGGTGCCGAACTGGTTCTCGGCCAGGAGATTGCCCTTGGAGTCGTATTTGGCCAGGAAGGCATCGGCCTTGCCCGAGCCGGTCTGGCCGGCGCCGATCACCCCGCCCGAGACCGAACCGCCGATATAGACATTGCCGCTGGCATCGACGCTGACGGTATTGGACTGGTTGGTAGCCAGGGTCTGGACCTGCTTGATCCAGCTCTGCGTTCCGTCCGCGGCATAGCGGGCGACGAAAGAGTCATTGTTGCCGTCGGCGACGGAAGTCGTCGTGAGATCGGCGGTCGAACTGCCGGTCACCACCACCCCGCCGCTGGGATCGAGCGCCAGGCCGTAGCCGTTGGCGCTGCCGGCGCTGCCAAGAAGATTCTGCCACACCACATTGCCGGCAGAGTCGTATTTTGTGAGATAGACGTCCTGGCTGCCCTGGTTGATCTGGTTGCCGAAGTCGCCGGTGGCGTTGCCCACGACATAGATATTGCCGCTGCCGTCCACCACCGTGGCCTGCGCATTGGTGATGCCGCTGGAGGCCTGCTGATTGACGCTGAAGATGCCTGACGGCGTGCCGGACAGGCCCGAAATCTTGGTCAGGCGGCCGGCCTGGTCAGCGGCCGAGGTGGTGGTGGCCGAGGTGGCGGCATTGGTGACGGTCTGGGTTTCGGTGGCAGTACCCGAACTGCCCACCATGTAGAGCGAGGGCGTGGAGGCGGCCGACAGCGTGACCTGTTCCACGCCGCCGGGCGTGATCTGCATGCCATAGGTGGCGTTGGCCGAACTGGTGGGCGTATCGCCCGTCACCGTTTTCTGAAACCGGGTGGAAAAGCCGTTCGCGGCCAGCTGGCCGTTGATGTAGCCGACGATGTTGGTCAACGTCAGCGAGCCCTGCACCTGGCTGAGGTCGATCGCCACATTGGTGGTCACCCCCCCCTTCTTGATGCCGATGGTGAAGCTGTCGGAGGCCGAGACACCCGGCAGCGGATCGCCGATATGGGCGTTGGTGACGAATTTCTTGGTCTGGTAGGTGTAGTCGCTGAATGGGATCGAGGCCGTGGACGTCACCTGGTCGGACGGCTTGGCCGCCTGGAGGTTGAAATTGTTGAAGCTCGACCCGGCCAGATACTGCTGCAGCTGGGACATGCCGTCCTGGAAGCGGGTGTTGAGGCCCGCAAGCTGGCCGCCGGTGGCGGTGGGGCGCTGGGCCATCTTGGCCAGGTAGGCCAGCGTGTTCACAGCGCTGTAGAGGGCGAACAGCTTCTGATTGTCCTGCTCCATCTTGGAGTCGGTGGTCGCGCCCGCGCTCAGCGGCACCTTGGACGTGTCGAGGAAATCGGTGGTCGACAGCACCTGCGCATCCTGGTGCGCATCATTTGTGTTGGGCGTGTTCCAGGGTGGATTGTCGTTGGCGGTGGCGCCCTTGTTCTGGGCGGCGGCAAGGGACGCAGCCTGGGCGGCGCCTGCCGCGATGGCGGTGGGTGAGGTCGCCAGCTGGGCCTGGTAGAAGCCCAGCAGCGTCGAAGGATCAAGCCCGGAAATGCCAATGCCCGACATATGCAGGAATTTCGCATCCGGTGCGTTAAGAGCAGACTAATGGCTTGAAGAAACAGGCTTAACGCTGCCTTAAACAGCCGCGCGCGATCATCGCGCCATGCCAAGCACCGCCTATGCCACGGGTCTGAAACTTTCGTCCGAAGGGCGGCATCTGGAGGCCATCGGCCAGTATGAGCAGGCGCTGGCCCAGGACCCGCAGGACACAAGGGTCCTTTTCGCGCTGGGCAACACCGCCGGCGCATTGGGCATGGCCGGCCCTGCCGAACAATTCTTCCGCCAGGTGCTGGCCATCGATCCGCTCCGGCTGGAAGCCATGGTCAACCTGGCCAATCTGATGCGGGCGAACGGCCAGTTTGCGGCCGCCATCGCCCTGCTGGAGCCGGCGCTGGCGCAAGTTCCGCAGAGCCCCGAGATCAACCTCACCCTGGGATCGGCCTTCCGCGAGATGGGCGACAATGGACGGGCCGAGAGCCATTACCGGGCCGCGCTGGCGGCGCGTCCGAACTATGCGCCCGCGCTGTCGAACCTGGCCGATCTTCTGTGCGACCGAGGCGAATGGGAGGAAGCGCGAACACTGTACGATTCGGCCATCCATCATGATCCCAAAAATCCCCAAATCCGACTGAATCGCGCCGTCCTGCATCTGCTGACGGGCGCGCTGAAGGAAGGCTGGCGCGATTATGCCGCCCGCATCGACATTGCCGGCAAGGTACCTGCGGCGGACCTGCGCCTGGCGCCGTGGACGGGCGAGCCGCTGCGCAGGAAACGGCTTCTGGTGCGGGCCGAACAGGGCGTCGGCGACCAGATCCTGTTCGCCAGCCTGATTTCCGAACTTGCCGCGCGTGCCACCGGGGAAGGCGGCAGCGTGGTGCTGGAATGCGAGCCGCGGCTGGTTTCGCTGTTCGCCCGCTCATTCCCCTCTGTGTGCGTGCACCCCGCCGAGATCGCGTCGGCGGGTGGGCATCCGCGCGCCGATTATGGCTGGCTGAAAGGCGCGGGTGGTGCCAACGCCTGGACCCTGATGGGCACCCTGCCGCGCTATCTGCGCGGGTCGCTGGACCGTTTCCCCGATCCCCATGTCTTCCTTGCGCCCGATGCTGCAGAGGCCGCCCGCTGGAAACAGGTGTTCGGCCGCGGTGGCAGGACGATCGGCATATGCTGGCGCAGCGGAAAGTCGGGCGGCCATCGCAGCCTGCAATATGCGCCGCTGGAAGAATGGGGCGCTTTCCTGCGCGATCTGCAGGGCACGATCGTCAGCGTGCAGTACGATGCCACGCAGGAGGAAATCGCCGCGCTGGAACAGATCAGCAGACGCCGGATCATCGTCCCGCAGGGCATCGACCAGAAGAACGAACTGGATCGCAGTGCCGCGCTGCTGTCCGCTCTTGATGCGGTGGTCAGCGCGCCCACCGCGGTGTCGTGGCTTTGCGCCGGTGTGGGAACGCCCACCTTCAAGGTGCTGTACAACACCAGCTGGACCGCGCTGGGCCAGGCGCACGAGCCTTTCGCGCCGGCCTGCAGCCTGGCGATGCCGAAGGCGCGCGGCGACTGGCCGTCGGCCTTCCGCAAAGTGCTTGCAGCCTTGTCCTAAAGCGCGGTCTTGAGCGGCGTGCGGGCGCTGGTCAGCGCCGCGGCGAGATCGGCGGCGATGCGCGAAGCGCCCTGCCCATCGATCAGCGAAAGACCGGCAGCGCGCATTTCGCGCCGGGCCAGCGGCTTTTGCAACAGCCAGCTCACCGTCCGCAGGATATCGGCGTCGCTGAGCCTGGCGGCCAGGCCCAGCGAGATGCCCATGCCAGCTTCTGCGAAGGCGCCCGCAGAGATGGCATGGTCCTCGGAAATACCCAGATAGATGGCCGGCGTGCCGGTGGACGCCAGCTCATAGGCCGTGACGCCGAAGGCGCAGAGCGCCAGGTCGGCATTGGCATATTCGATGGAAAGATCATTGGCGCCTTCCACCGTCTCGTAATTGCTTTTCAGCTTGACCAGGCCTTCGGCGATCTTCTTGCCGTCCTTCATCCCCGCGCCGATCACGAAGCGCACGCGAAAGACGGTATCCAGAGGCGCCAGCGCCCTGGCGCAACGCAGGGTGAGCCCCAGGGGATCGCTGCCGCCCATCGCCACCAGCACGGTGGGGCGCCCCGACTTGGGCAGCGCCGGTTTCAGCTGCGGTCCCGGCGCGGCATTGGGGTTGAGACCGGTCAGCGTCCACTGCCAGCCGATGCGCGGCAGGGTGTTGGTGCCCGTCCAATCCAGCGCATGGGCCTGGGGAACCGGCGGGTAATAGGCATAGTCGGCGGCCAGGCGCCGTTCGCCGGCATCGTCGATCACGGCGGTGACGGGAATGCCGCGTTTGAGTTTTTCCAGTTCGGCACGGGTGGGGCCTTCGCGGCCATCCAGCAGCAGAATGTCGGGGCCGATGGTATCGATCAGCGTCTCCAGGTCGCTGGCACCATGCAGCATGGTTACCTGAAAGCCGGCGCGGCGGATCGGGGCGGCCGCATCCCTGGTCCCGTTCAGCGCAAAGACCGCGCCGATGCCTTCCTGGTCGCGCAAGGATCGGGCCAGCGACACCATGCGTTTGACATGGCCATAGCCGAAAGCACCACCGCCATCGCAACGGATCAGGGCCACGCCGCCCGCCGTCTGGCCGGTGGCCCCCGCGATGGGCTTCTGTTTCACGTGGGCATTGATGCGCGTGAGGTCCGGCTCGCGCTCCAGCAGCAGCAGCAGGTCGGCGAGCGAGGCTTCGCCCGCCCTGGCCGCCAGCCGGGCATGCACCGCTTCGATGAATGCCAGGTCGTCAGGCGTGTCGATGGTCAGGCGTCCGCCCTTTCCGGCCAGCGGCGGATATGGGGCGGCGCGCACGATCTTTACGAAGTCGGGATGCAGCTTGAAATAGCCGGTGACATGCTCGCGCGCGGCCGGATCGGTGGCGGCATCCATCATCAGCTTGTCCAGGGCGCGGCGGCTGAAGGGATCGACGCCCTCATGGGCGCAGTCAGCGCCCTCTTCCAGCAGCACGTAATCGCCGTCCTGCTCGATCAGGGTGGCGATCAGGTGGTCGACGAAGCCGGCATCGATGAAAGGCGCATCGGATGAAACACGCACGATGATGTCCGCGTCCAGCTTTTCGGCGGCGGCCGCATAGCGGGCCAGCACGTCTTCCTCTGAGCCGCGCACCACCGCGACGCCTTCGGCGTTGCACCATTCCACGATCGCCTCGTCCGCCGGATTGACGGTGGTGGCGACGGCAATCTCTTCGATCAGGTGACAAGCCCTGAGGCGATGAACGATGTGCCAGAGAAGCGGCTTTCCGGCGATGGGTTTCAGCACCTTGCCGGGAAGGCGGGTGGAGCCCATGCGGGCCTGGATGACCGCGACGACCCGGATGTGTTCGCGCATTTCCATCAGGCTGCTTCGCCCCTGTACGACAGGCGTACATGCTTCAGCGGGCGCATGCCGTCGGATGGATCGGCGCGCCAGTCGCGGTCGGACAATTCGGAGGGCTGCGGACCCTTGAAGCCGCTGCCATCGGCCACGCCCGCTTCGCGGATGCGGGCGATGACGGGAGCGATCTCGTCCGGCAGCCAGCAATGGCCGGCGGCGTATTCGGCACCCTTGCCGTCAAGGTCGAGATGGAATTCCACCGCCGCGGCATTCCAGCGATGCACCGCCCGCTCGATCACCGCGGGGCGCCGGGTGTGGTCGGACCATCCCACCTTCAGGCCGGTCGCCTCGCGGATGGCGGCGATGGCCGACAGGTTGGCCTCTGAAGCCGGGGTGGGATAGGCCGACACGCAATGCAGCAGCGTGATGTCGGCGGCGCCGGCGTCTTTCAATGTTGCCGCGGCGGCAGCAATTTCATCCAACGTGGCCATGCCGGTTGACAGGACGACGGGCTTTCCGGTCGCGGCGCAGGCTTTCAGCAGGTCCGTGACCAGCAGCTCATAGGACGCCACTTTGTAGAAGTCGACGAAGGGCGCCAGCTCCGCCACCGCCTCCAGGTAGAAGGGCGTGCAGGAAAACCGGATGTTCCGTTCCGAACAATGCTTCGCCAGCGGCGCCAGGTGGGAAAGCGGCAATTCCCATTCCGCCCGGGCCCTGTGCCCGGGGCTCTGGCGCAGGATCTCGGGCGAAAACATCCGGTCGATCCTGAACAACTGGAATTTGACCGCATCGCAACCGGCATCGGCCGCGGCATCGACAAAGGCGCGCGCGCGGTCCAGGTCGCGGCCGTGGTTCGATGAGGCTTCTGCGATGAAGATCGGCTGGTCCATTTAACCGAATCTAAAGTTTGTATGGCTAAAAAGCGGTTAACGCGATGCGGCCAAGGGAGCCGGCAGCGGGGGGACTGTTGATGAGCCAAGCATCTTCGCCACGCCTGTTTCCGCAGGCCGAGTTCCTGCGGGACGGCCGGCATAACGGCCCGCGCATCGCGGGGGCCGGGTCCCACAGCATCATCGACTGCTTTGAATGCGGCTTCCGCCATGCGCTGCCGCTGCCCGATCCGGCGGCGCTGGAAGAGGAATATCGCCAGAATTACTATGCCGACGAGAAGCCCAGCTTCATCGCCCATGCCGGCGAGGATCAGGACTGGTTCGTTCTGGCACAGACCGACCGGCTGGAAGCGTTCGAGCGGCGGCTGGGTGCAGGGCGCCGCCGCCTGCTGGATATCGGATGCGGGCCGGGCTTTTTCCTGAAGACCGCGATCGCGCGCGGTTGGCAAGCACACGGCATCGAGCCGTCGCGCCAGGCCGCGGCCCATGCGCGGTCTTTGGGTGCCGCCGTCACCGAAGACTTCTTCAATGCGCAAAGCGCCCCCGCGCTGGGCCGCTTCGATGCGGTCAACCTGACCAATGTGCTGGAGCATGTGCCAAACCCCATTGATGTGCTGACGCGCGCCATCGGACTGATCGAGCCAGGCGGGGTGTTGTGCGTGGGCGTTCCCAATGATTTCTCGCCGTTCCAGATCGCCGCGCGCGGCGCGCTTGGCATCGGTGAATGGTGGGTGGCCCCGCCCCATCATCTGAATTATTTCGATTTCGATTCCCTGGCCGCGCTGCTGGGCCGGCTGGGCGTGGCCGATCAGGAGCGCACCACCAGCTTTCCCATGGAAGCCTTCCTGATGATGGGCGAGAACTACACGGACGACCCCGCACTGGGGCGGGCCTGTCACGACAGGCGCAAGCGCTTTGACTTTGCGATGGAGCTGGCGGGACTGAAGGAGGTCCGGCGGAATTTCTATCGCGCACTGGCCGGGCAGGGCATCGGCCGCGAGGCGGTGATCATCGCGACGAAGCCGCAAGCAACGTGACCGCGACACCCTTTTTCATCGTCTCCTCCGGCCGCAGCGGTACAGCCATGCTGCACAAGGCCCTGTCAGCCAAGCCGAATGTGGAGATGCATCACGAATATGCGGTGCAGATCACCCAGCCCCTGGCGGTGAAGCGCTATCTGGGGCTGATGGGGGAGGCCCAGACGCGGGGCCTCATCGGCGACACCTTCGGCGCCGCGATCCACCACAGTCGCGCGCGTCTATGGGGCGATTCGTCCAACAAGCTGTCCTGGCTGATCCCCGACCTGGCCGCGCTTTATCCCGACGCGCGCTTCGTCCATCTGGTGCGTGACGGACGAAAGGTAACCAGCTCCTATTTTCACAAGCTGGGTGCCGAGAATTACGACGACCACGCCAACGCCGTCATGCAGGCCCACTACGACGGCGCCGCATTCCCGCCTCCCCCCGAGAAGCCCTATTGGTGGCCGGTGCCGCGCCGGAATGACCCGATGGCGGAGGCATTTCGGAGCTTCGACCAGTTCCAGCGCATCTGCTGGCACTGGGCCGAGATCAACCGCGAGATTCTTGACTCCCTGGCCGCGCTGCCGGCGGAACGAACACTGTTCGCACGGCTGGAAGACCTGACCCGGTCGCCGTCACATGTGCGAGAGTTGTTGCGTTTCCTGGGGCTCGAATACCAGGACAGCGATTTCGCCGTCTTCGCCCGACCGCACAATGTCAATCGCCCTGAAGACCGTCTGCTGACCCCGCTTCAGCGCGCCCGGTTCGAGGCCACCGCCGGCCCGATGATGGCGCGGCTGGGCTATGCGGACCGCGCCGAATATGCGGTCAATTACTAGAGAGATAAGGCCCCGTTAACCATGTCCGGCTGAACATGGTTACCGGAATATTCCGGCGGTCCCCCCATGTCGTCTCAGACCCTTCAACATTGTCCGTGCGACTTTTGCGGCCGCGACGAACTGGCTTTTTCCTATCTGCCGGACGGCTCCACCCGCGGCCTGAAAGTCCATGTCTGCCGTTATTGCGGCCTGGTACAGTCGACGCCGCGCATCGCCCGTACCCGGGAGCGTCATGCCGCTGCGGTGTCGGGCGGGGCGGACTGGGGCAATGTGCGCTACGGCAAGGGCTTTCGTACCGGCGCGGCTATGGCCGCCCTCTCGCGCCACGCCGACCTGACGGGCAATCTTGCGCTGCTGGATGTCGGCTCGAACCGGGGCAGTTTTGCGCGCGCCTTTCTGGAGGCCGCGCGCGGTGCCCAACTGACGGCGGTCGAGCCCGATGAGCGTTTCGCGGCGTCTTGCGCCGGCATGCCCCGCACCGAATTGGTGCAGGCCCGCACCGAACACACCACCTTTGCCGATGCCAGCTTCGATATCGTCCATTCCTGCCACACCATCGAACATCTGGCCGCGCCCTTTGCGGCGCTGAAGGATCACGCCCGCGTGCTGAAGACGAACGGGCTGCTGGTGATCGACGCACCCAACATCGCGCTGATCGGCGGCGAGGACATCGTCGAGGAATGGTTCATCGACAAGCATCTGTTCCACTTTTCGGCCCGCACCCTATCGCGGATGATCGAGGCCGCCGGTTTTGAGATCGTCGAGCAGAACGATCCGGCCGATGCGATCAATCTTCTGTTCGTCGCCCGCAAGTCCGGTGCACCGCTCGAGACCGTTGCCGCCGACCCGGCCGAATCGGCGGCGGCGATGGCACTGATGAACCGTTACCAGCATACGCGCGCGCGCAACCTGGCAGCACTGGAAATGGTGGCGCGCGAGCTGGAAGCGCTGAAGCCGAAGCGCGTCGCGTTGTGGGGCGCCGGGCGGCTGTTCGATATGCTGGTGCGCGAGGGGGGCTATGACCCCGGGACGCTTTCGCTCCTGATTGACGTCCACCTGAAGAAACACATGGCGGAACGCCACGGCGTCGCCCTGGCCGCGCCCGACGCGCTGAACGACGACACTGCCGATGTAGTGGTGGTGATGTCGCGCGGCTTCGCCGAGGAAATTTCCGCAGAGGTGCGCGCCCGCGCGCCGGGGGCTGAGATCATTCTTTATGCCGACCTGCTTGGGCGTGCCCGCCTTGGCCGCGCGGCCTGACGACACACTCCAAGAGGGGGCCATGAACCTGCCGCTCAGAAGCCAACCGGCCAACGATGCCGGCCAGAATACGGATACGGCATCGGGTACTGAACCGAAGCTGGCGCAGGCCGCGCGCTTCATCCGCATGCATTCCATCGCCGCGATCTATCACGCCGGCTCGGGTCATCCGGGCGGCGCGATGTCGTCTGCCGAGCTCTTTGCGTGCCTCTACGGCGCGGAGATGAATGTCCGGCCCGGCGGCATCGACGATCCCAGCCGCGACCGTTTCGTGCTGTCGAAGGGCCACGGTGCGCCGGCGCTGTACGCGACGGGAGCGCATTTCGGCTTCTGCGACGCCAGGGCCGCGCTGGCTTTGCGCAAGCTGGGCAGCCCCTTCCAGGGCCATCCCCATGTGCTGGACCTGCCGTGGGTGGAAACGTCCACCGGCTCGCTGGGCCAGGGAATCTCGGTCGCGGTGGGCATGGCGCTGGGCCTGCGCATCCAGAAGAATCCGGCGCGCGTCTATTGCCTGCTGGGCGACGGCGAGATGCAGGAAGGCGAAGTGTGGGAAGCGGCCATGTCGGCGGCCCATCACGAGCTGTCGCGCCTGACCGCGGTGGTCGACTACAACAAGCTGCAGAGCGATGCGAGCAACGATTCCATCATGCGGCTGGAACCCTTGGCCGACAAATGGCGCGCCTTCGGCTGGAACGTGCAGGAAATCGATGGCCACGACGTCACCGCCATCCTTGACGCCTTTCACAACACCGGCCTGAACGCCGAATTGAGCAAGGTGCCGTCCCTGATCATTGCCCATACGATCAAGGGCAAGGGCGTGCCCTATATGGAAAACATTCCCGCCTGGCATGGCAGCGTGAAGTTCACCCGCGCCCAGGCGGAGGAAGCCCTGACGGCGCTGGGCGCCGACGCGGGCCAGATTGCGGAGTTCCTCGATGACCTCTAGTTCGCCTACCGCTTCGCTGCATGAGGCGGGGCCTGCCCTTATCGCTTCCAACGGCGATTCACTGCGCGAAGCCTTCGGCAAGGCGCTGTCGGCCATGGCCGATGAGTTTCCCAAGCTGGTGGTGCTGGACGCCGACATCGCCGGCGGCACCGGCGTGCACCATTTTCGCAAATCCCATCCCGAGCGCTTCGTGCAGTTCGGCATTGCCGAGCAGAACATGATGGCGGCGGCGGGCGGCATGGCCGCCGTGGGACTGGTGCCGGTGGTGACCACCTTCGCCGTCTTCTGCCTGCGCGCCATCGAACAGGCCCGCCTGTCGCTATGCTATGCGCGGCGCAATGCCAAGATCGTCGCCTCCCATCCCGGCCTGGATGTCGGCCCCGACGGTGGCAGCGCGCAGGCGCTGGAAGACCTGGCCGCCTTCCGCGCCATCCCCGGCATGACGGTGATTTCGCCCGCCGACGCCACCGAAATGGCGCTGGCCACCCGCGCGATCCTGGAATTCGACGGACCGGTCTATATGCGCACCGGCCGCAGCCCCGCGCCGCGCCTGTTCGGTGACGATCACAGGTTTGAAATCGGCAAGGGCCAGGTGCTGAGGGACGGCACCGACCTGACCATCATCGCCTGCGGCGCCGAAGTCGCCCGGGCGCTGGCTGCGCACGACCTTCTGGCAGCAGACGGAATTTCCGCCCGCATTGTCAACATGCCCACCATCAAGCCGATCGACAGTGCCCTGGTCGCGCGCTGTTCGCGCGAGACCGGCGCCATCGTCACCGCCGAGGACCACAACATTCATGGCGGACTGGGGGGCGCGGTGGCCGAGGCGCTGGCCGCCACGCATCCCTGCCCGGTCGAGTTCGTCGGCGTGAAGGACATGTTCGGCGCATCGGGCGAACCCGAGGAATTGGCGCATCACTATGAGATCGCCGCCCCCCATATCGCGGAGGCGGCCAAACGGGTCATGAAACGCAAATGAACCCGCGATTCTCGCTTGCCGGAAAGACTGCCGTCGTCACCGGCGGATCGCGCGGCATCGGCGCCGCCATCGCCGTCGGCCTTGCCGAAGCCGGCGCCGACGTGGTTCTGACCTATCGCGAGCGCCACCGCGAGGCGCAGGACATTGTCCATCGCATCGAGGCGCTGGGCCGGCGCGCCCACGCCGTGCCCATGGATGTGACATCGCGCGCCAGCGTCCAGCACGCCGCCGAGCAGGCGCGCAGTTTCGGCCCCGTCACCATCCTGGTAAACAATGCGGGGATCAACAAGCCCGCCGACTTCGACCAGATCAGCGATGCCGACTGGGACATGATCCTGGACGCCAATCTGAAGGGGCCATTCATGGTCTCCCAGACATTCCTGCCGCTGCTGAAAAGCGCGGGCGGCGGCGCCATCACGCATATCGGCTCCGTCAGCGGGCAGTATGGCGGTCCGCGTACCGCCCATTACGCCGCTTCCAAGGCGGGGCTGATCTCGCTGGCCCAGGTGATCGCGCGTTTCGGCGCGCAATATGGCGTGCGTTCCAACACCGTGGCGGCGGGGTTGATCGCTTCCGACATGGCGGCGGCCGGCATGGCCAGCGCCGCCGTGCAGAAGGCGGCCGATTCCATCATTCTGAAGCGCATGGGCGCGCCAGAGGAAGTGTCCGATGCCGTGGTATTCCTTTCGTCGGACGCTGCCAGCTACATCACGGCGCAGACGCTGAACGTGAACGGGGGGCTTTATTTCTGATGGAGAAGAAGACACTCCTGATCATCTCCGGCGGCATCGAGGCCGCCGACGCGGCCCGCCGCGCAAAGGAGATGGGCTATACCGTCGTCGTTTCCGACCGCGATCCCACCGCGCCCGGCTTCGCCTTTGCCGATTCCTGCCTGATCGCGGATGTCTATGGCCCGTCCGAGACGGCGGCTGCCGCAGAACGCTACAGCCGCAAGATCCGCAGGATCGACGGGGTGCTGTGTGTGGCGGCCGATGCGCCGGTCACCGCCGCCACGGTAGCCCAGCGCCTGCGCCTGCCCGGCATTCCGGTACACGTGGCGGAACTGGCTTGCGACAAGCTGGCGATGAAGAAAGCCTTCCGCAGCGCGGGCGTGGCAATTCCCTGGTTCGCCGAAGTATCCACCCCCCAGGAATTGCAGCGCATCGCCATCGAGCGCGGCAAGGACCTGGTGATCAAGCCGGTGGATTCGCGCGGTTCGCGCGGCGTGCAGCGCGTCGCCCAGGTGGCCGACCTGACCGCGGCCTTCATGCTGGCGCGCAGCCATTCGCCCAGCGAGCGGGTGATGGTGGAGCAGTATCTGCCCGGCCCGCAGGTGTCGACCGAAAGCATCGTGATGAACGGGGTGTGCTATACGCCCGGCTTCTCGGACCGCAATTACGAATATCTGGAACGCTATGCGCCCTTCTTCATCGAGAATGGCGGCGATCTGCCCAGTCATCTTCCCGCCGGCATCCAGGACAAGGTCAAGGACCTGGTCGGCCGCGCCGCATCCGCTCTTGGCGTGACGACCGGCACGGTCAAGGGCGATATCGTGGTGCATGATGGCGAGCCCTATGTGATCGAGCTGGCGGCGCGCCTGTCGGGCGGCTTTTTCTGTACCCGCGAGATACCGCTCAACACCGGTGTGGACTTCATAGGCGCCGCCATTCGCCTGGCGCTGGGCGAGGCGGTTTCGCCGGAAGAACTGACCCCGCGCCGGCAAATGCCGGTGGTTCAGCGCTATACCTTTCCCGAACCCGGCACGGTGATGGGCGTGACGGGCGAGGAGGACGCGCGCAGGATCCCAGGCATCGCCGAGGTCGTGGTCACTGCCCGGCCCGGCGATGTAATCCCGCCGGCCGGCGACAAGCGACCCAGCGCCGCGATGGTGCTGGCCACCGGCGACACCCACGACGCCGCGCTGAAGGCGGCCAATGATGCGTTGGCGCTGATCCGGATCCGCACGGCATGAATGCGCCGTTCTCCGTCCCCGGAGCGTCCGGAAACCCGGAGCAAGGCGGAGGGCCTTCCGGCGCGACCACCTTTCAAGTTTTTGCATTCTTTCATCTGAATTTGGCCTTCTCCTCGATCGAGGAAGAGCGCCGTGACGCAATGATCGCCAATTGCTACTGGCCGCTCCTGAAGCTGGCGGCGGCACACGGCCCGCTGGGCATGGAGATCAGCGGCTATACGCTGGAGGAAATCTCGGCCCGCGATCCGGCCTGGATCGAAGCGGCGCGCGCCGCCATAGCGCGGGGCGAAATCGAACTGATCGGTTCGGGCTACAGCCAGATGATCGGGCCGCTGGTGCCCGCGCGGGTGACCCGCGAAAATCTGCGTTTGGGACTTGAGGTCTATCAGCGCCTTTTGGGCATGCGTCCCCGCCTTGCCCTGGTCAACGAGCAGGCCTATGCCGGCGGCCTGGTGGGGCTTTATGCCGATGCCGGATTCGACGCCCTGATCATGGATTTCGACAATCCCGCCAGCCAGCATCCCGAATGGCATGGGGAGACGGCCTTTCTGCCGCAATACGCCGTGGGGCCCGATGGCCGCCGGATCGCGCTGTTGTGGAGCAATACCGCCGCCTTCCAGCAACTCCAGCGGCTGGCTCATGGCGACACAGGCCTGGACGTCTATCGTGATTTCGTTCGCGGCAAGGCGCGCGCGCAAAGTGCCCGTGCCCTTTGTCTTTATGCCAGCGATGCAGAAATTTTCGATTTCCGCCCCGGCCGCTTCAAGACCGAGGAAAAACTCAGCGGCGGGGAATGGGACCGCCTGGCCGCCGCCTTTGCCGCGGTGCGCGAAGACGGCGCGGCATTCGTGGCGCCATCGCGCGTGCTGGATATTCTGGACCGGCCGGGCGCCGGCCAGGCGCTTGTGCTGGAAAGCGCGGCCTGTCCGGTGCCGGTCAAGAAGCAGCGCAAATACAATCTGGCGCGCTGGGCGGTGACGGGACGGGACAATCTGGCGGTCAACGCCGCCTGCGAACGCATCTATCGCGGCATGGCGGCCGATGAGAGCAAGGCCGACTGGAAAGAACTTTGCTATCTGTGGGCCAGCGATTTTCGCACGCATCTGACCGGGAAGCGCTGGACCGGCTTTGCCGAACGCCTGAAGGCGGCCGATGCCCGCTGGGGCATCGCCGCGGCGGGCAAGCCTGCACCGCTGTCAACGCCGGCCGTCGCGGATCGTCATATCGACATCAAAACGGCGACACTGTCGGCGCGGCTGGACCGGCGCCGCGGTCTTGCGCTTTCGAGCCTGCATTTCTCCGGGCACGCACGACCCGTGCTGGGGGGGCTGCCGCACGGCTTTTTCGGCGACATCGCGCTGCAGGCCGACTGGTACACCGGCGACTGTGTGTGGGAAGCGCCCGGCGAACACAAAACCACAGACCTGGACTGGGCGGACACACGCATCGCGGAAAATGCGGCAGGCGATGTGCTGGTGGAAGGGCACATCCAGACGCCGCGCGGCACGATCGAAAAGCGGATGCGGTTTTGCGGCGGCAGCCCGCGGGTGGAGTTCGACCTTCTGTTCAACTGGAGCAGCTGGGACAAGGGCGTGCTGCGCCTGGGCCATTTCACCCTTTTGCCCGATGCCTTCGACTTTAAGAGGCTTTGGCTCTCCACCAACAATGGCGGCGCGGCCGAGCGCTTCGCGCTGGCCGGACAGACGATCGACCATGGCGCGCCGGTATCATTCCTGGTTTCGTCCAGCTTTGGACTGGGCATGACCGAGGGCTGGGCCGAGATCAGCGATGGCCGTGCGGCCCTGCGCGTCGAGGTTGACCGCTGCTGCGCACCGCTTCTGGGGCTTCTCACCCATCGGCCGGCGCGGCGCGCGGACGGAACCGAAAGCCTGTTCTGCCAGCTGCAGCTTTCGGCGCTGGAGCTCGATGACACGCGCAAGCCGGCCGATTTCATGCCCGGCTCGCGGCGCTTCCGTTTTTGCGTGAGCGCCGCCTGAAAAGCTGCAAGGGGCGCGGGCACATGCCCACACCCCTTGCATTCCCACCAGAATAAGTTCCCTTCGCCCCGGGGCAGGGGCCGTATTCTTACGGTCCCCCGGCATCGGTTGGCGATGGACGGCGCCCCGAAGAATGGGGCGCCGTCCATGCCACGGCTTAGTGGAACAGGGAGAGTATGGTCTGCGGCGCCTGATTGGCGATCGACAGCGCCTGAATACCCAGCTGCTGCTTGACCTGCAGGGCCTGCAACTGGGCGCTTTCCTGCGCCATGTTGGCGTCGACCAGGTTGCCGATACCCTGGGTCAGGGTGTCCGACAGCTTCTGGGCGAAGGTGCCCTGGATCGAGAACTTCGCCGCACCGGCCGACAGCTTGGCGAGCGCCGAGTTGACGTTGGTGAGCGAGGACTGGATCGTGGCGACCAGGGTCGAGGCCTTGGCCTGGGTCGAGATCGTGGAGGTGGACTTCACCGTCACGATCGTACCCGACAGGGCCAGCTTCTGGGCCGAAGTGGTGATGCGGCGGCTGCCGTCGGCGCTGGCCAGAGCCGTGATCTGGGTGGTCGAACCGTCCACCAGATTGAAGCCGTTGAACACCGCGTTCTTCACGATGGTGGTGATCTGGTCACGCAGCGCGGTGAAGTTGGCATTCAGGGCCTGACGGCTGGCGGTATCCAGCGAGGAGTCGGCGGCGGAAAGCGCCTTCTGCTTCATCTGGATCAGCAGGTCCGAAATCGACTGGCCGGCGGAAAGGGCCACATCGACCGCGGAGGTCGCATTGTTGATGGAGCTCATGACGGCCTGGTAGCCGGCAACCTGACCGCGCTGGTTCTGGGCGATCGCATAGATCGCGCCGTCATCGCGGGCATTGGCAACCTTGAAGCCGCTGTTGATGGCCGACTGGGTCTGGTTCAACTGACCCTGGGTGGCCGACAGATACTGCAGCGCAATCGCGGCGCCGTTATTGGTGTTGACGCTAAAGGACATGTGGTCTCTCCGTTCTGGTTTTGAGCAGTGCTCTCGGGCATTTTGCCCGCGCGACCACATTTCAAGGCTTGTGCCGCTTGGAATTCAGAATCGCTTAAGCATCGATTTTGTGCAGCGTCGGAAAATCCGATCCGGCGAGGTTTGCCGGCCAGCAGAAGCCGCCCGGCAAATTCTGCCGCCACCCGGCAACAACTGCCGCATCAGGCGGCAAAAGATTCCACTTTTCAGAAAATGCGCGGCCACCAAGGGCCCGGAATTGCTGGAAAAACCTGTATCACCGCGAAGCAGGGCACGGTGAAGGCTTGTTAATCGCCGGCGCGCAGGCGTGCGCAAAAAGAAAAGGGCGATGCCTTCGCATCGCCCTTTCGGTGCCCCTCGACGGGCGTATGACTGCTATTTGAACAGCGACAGGATGGTCTGCGGCGACTGGTTGGCTATCGACAGAGCCTGAACGCCCAGCTGCTGCTTGACCTGCAGAGCCTGCAACTTGGCGCTTTCCTGCGCCATGTTGGCGTCGACCAGGTTGCCCAGGCCGCTGGTCAGGGTATCCGACAGTTTCTGGCTGAAGGTCGACTGGATCGAGAACTTCGCCGCGCCGCTGGACAATTTGGCAAGGGCCGCGTTCACGTTGGCGAGCGAGGTCTGGATCGTACCGATCAGGGCCGAGGCTTTCGTCTGGGTCGAGACCGTGGCAGTCGATTTGAGGGTCACGATGGTGCCGGACAGGCTCAGATTCTGGGCGGCGGCGGTTATGCGGCGCGAGCCGTCGGCCGAAGCCAGAGCCTGAATCTTGGTGGTGGAACCATCGACCAGATTGAAGTTGTTGAACACGGCGTTCTTCACGATCGTGGATATCTGATCGCGAAGGGCGGTGAAATTGGCATTGAGCGCCTGACGGCTCGCCGTATCGAGCGATGGGTCAGCCGCGGACAATGCTTTTTGCTTCATCTGGATCAGCAGGTCAGAGATCGACTGGCCCGCGGAAAGGGCGACATCGATCGCGGACGAGCCGTTGTTCAGAGAGCTCATGACGGACTGAAAGCCGGCCAGGTCGCCGCGCTGGTTCTGGGCAATGGCATAAATCGCGCCATCATCCTTCGCCGACGCGACTTTCAGGCCGGTATTGATATGTGACTGGGTCTGGTCGAGCTGACCCTGAGTCAGATTCAAATACTGCAGCGCGATCGCCGCGCCGTTGTTGGTGTTGACGCTAAAAGACATTGGCATTCTCCGTTACCTGGTGGCGGACGCGCTTTCTGCTTGTCCTGGGGCATTTCGGCCCACGCGAGGAACTGCAACCGCCGTGCCATGCAGTTAACCGGGCAAGTCATTGATTTTTCGATGTTATTTTTCGCCAGGGGGCAGCCCCGGTTAGGCATCTTTTGCCCATCGGCAGCATGGGGCGGCAACAAAAGCAAAGGGCCAGCCTCGCATGACGCAAGGCCGGCCCCTGTCTGTATGCGCCTGTCTTACGAGGCCTGCAGGCCCTGCATGATGGTGCGGTTTATCTCGATCAGGGGATCGAGCGGCGCCTTCTCGCGCGCCACGCTTCGCGAATATTTCGACACCCACAACGACAGCGAGATGATCTTGGCGCGCACATCCTGGGTCAGGGTGTTGCGGTCGTCCATGCAGTCGGCCGCAAGCGTGCGCCACAGCTGGCGGTTCCAGTCGATCGCCTCGATCAGCTGGGTGCCGACGGCATTGCTTTCCTTGGCGCTGAGCAGCGCGCCGGTGACCTGGCCGAACAGCCGGTATTCGGTGACGCGCGGATCTTCGGTCGCGGCCTGGGCGTTTTGATAGGCTTTAAGGCTCATAGGAAAGACGCTCCCGTTCGGGTTCAAAGAGTTTGCGGCAGGCGATCAGGGCCTTGTAGTAATTGCCCAGAGCCACATCGCGGCTGATGTCCACGCACATCGACAGGATTGACGGGGTCTGAATCGCGCCCATGAATTCGGTCATGCGCAGGGCGAATTCGTTGTAGGGTTCCTGGCTGGCCTCTCCGTCCAGGTACATCATCATGACAGCCAGATAGATGCGCCGGGCCGGGGTATTGGCGTCCTCGGGCTGCAGGATGTCCTTTTCGCGCAGCACACAGGCCTTGTTCTGAATCACCAGGCTGGTGCGCTTGTCGCCATTGGCGAGGACCGCACCATTCAGCACGAATTTCTCGCCCGGCTTCAAAGACAGTTTGAGCGGCATGGCGCCCCTTTTCGTGTTCGTCGCCCCGACCATAGGCGTGGTTTGGTTAACAAAGACCTGCCGCAATGACCGGACATTATTTACACGCGGTTAAGCATGAATTGCTTTGATGGGCGCGCAAATCCGATCCCGCGAGACAGTCATGGCCAATGCCGCGCCCCTTCCGAGCATCGACACAATGTCCGGCGTGGACGCGCGCATGCAGGCCATTTCCAAGCTGGAGGACCTTGTCGGCGAGGTCGTCCGCGAAAAGGCGCGGCATCGCTCCAACCTTCTTCTCAAGCGGGCGATCCGGTACTGGCGCAAGGGCGACATCGCCAAGGCGGGCCAGTGGGCGCTGAAATCGACCGAGGCCGACGGCGAGAATTCCAAGGCCTTCCATGTGCTGGCCATGGCGCTGGAGCGGATGGGTCACCTTCACAAGGCGCTGGTGACCTATGAACGCGCCTTCCAGCTCGATCCGGAAGATCCCGAACTGCTGATCAATCTGGGGCTGACCGCCTGGAACCTGAAGCTGACGGAAGGCGCGGCCAAGCTGTTCCAGCTTTATATCGCGGCCTGCCCCGATTCTCCGTTGGGCTACAACAATCTGGGTTCGGTCCAGTGCGACATGGGCGACCCGACGACCGCCATCGATACGCTGCGCGCCGCGCTCTACCGCATGCCGGGCGAGGCGATCCTGTGGAATTCGCTGGCCACCGTGCTGGCCGAGGAAGGCCGCGCCGACGAAAGCCTGGTCTTCTATGAGGAAGCCGCGCGGCTTCAGCCCGGCTTTGCCCGCGCCTATCACAATCTGGGCTATGCCTATCAGCATCTGGGCAAGCTGGAGGAGGCGCTGCAATCCTATGACTTGGCGCTGGAGCGGGCAGTCGATCCCACCGAGCGCCGCGAGACCAGTCATTCGCGCAGCATCTGCCTGATTGGCGCCGGCCACCTGGAAGAGGGCTTCCACGCCTATGAGATCCGTAACGACACGCGCTTTCGCGCCTATCTGCACCACATGATCGAAGCCCCGCAGTGGAAGGGCGAAGAGCTGGCGGGCAAGACCATCCTGATCGTGGGCGAACAGGGCCTGGGCGATGAATTCATGTTCGCCAATGTGCTGCCCGACATCCAGAAGGCAGTCGGCGAAACCGGAAAGCTGCAGATCGCAGTCGATCCGCGGCTGGTGCCGCTGTTCCAGCGCAGCTTCCCGGCGGCGCAGGTCGGTACCTATGATGACCGCACCCTGATAGACCCGGACGGCAACAAGGCGCTGCGCCTCATTCCCTTTGCCGCCAAGGACAATGCGCCCGACCTGTGGGCACCGATGGGCACGGCCCTGCAGCATTTCCGCAAGTCGCTGTCTGATTTCCGGCATGAGGCTTTCCTGGTGCCCGATCCGGCGCGGGTAGAAGACTTCAGGCAGAAGCTGGCCGCCTTGCCGGGGAGGAAGGCCGGCCTGTGCTGGCGTTCGATGATGCTGGGCGCCAAGCGCGCGAAATATTTTTCTCCCATCGACCATTGGGGCCCCATCCTGAAGACCGCGGGCATCAGCTTCGTCAATCTTCAGTACGGCGATTGCGCCGCCGAACTGGCGCGCGCGGCCGAGAAGTCCGGCGTGACCATCCACCAGATCGAGGGACTGGACCTGCGGGACGATATCGACGGCACGGCCGCCTTGTGCGCGGCGCTGGACCTGGTGCTTTCGGCGCCCACCGCGGCAGGTGCCACCGCCGGAGCGGTGGGAGCAAAGACCTGGTTTGTCACCGCCGGCCGCACCTGGCCGCAGCTGGGAACGGCGGAATATCCCTGGTATGCGGATACGAAGGTGTTCTGGCCGGAGAAATTCGGCGACTGGAATTCCCTGATGCCGCGGGTGGCCGAAGAACTGGCGGCGTTTGCCGCGGGATAAGGCGTGGAGAGGCGGGCAGCGTCCTGGACCGCCGCGCGAGCAGCAAATGCCGACGGTCAACGTTTTTTCCGAATATTCGTTTGCGCAAGAATTCCCCACCCCCCTCCCCCGGCTGTTGGATAAGGGGAGCCTTCGCCATGACCGCCGCGCGCTTCATCGGGCCAGTATGGCCGCGCGCAAGGGCCGGTGGATTGGCGGGCTGGCGCCACCATCGCCAACGTGCGGACGGCAAAGCCGAAAATAATTTCGCCGGGGCGTGGACAGGCCCTGGGGGCGGACGGATAGTCCCCGCCGCAAGTGGTTGGGGACATCGCATGAAATGGATCGATCGCGGCCTGTCTGCGCTCCTGGTGCTTGGGGCCTGCGGGCACACATTCGGGTCGCTGCAATTTTATCGTGACCAGCCGCATGCGCGATTCTGGGCGCTGAACGGCACGCTGGTGATCCTGCTGGTGGCGGCGATCAATCTGCTGCGCGCGGACCGGCCCAATGACAGGGGACTGGCCTGGGTGGCGGCTGCCGCCTCTGTTGCCTATGTGGTGGTGGCGCTGGGCTTCGGCCTTCTGATCGGCAACCTGTTGGACCCGCGTGTGGCCTCCTTCGCGCTGGTGGCGCTGGGGCTTACCGGCTTCAGCCTGCGCGCGGCATTGGCCCGCTAGTCGCGGCCGGTCAAGTCTTCCTCGTCCAGGATCAGTTCGAAGGCGCGGCCACGCGACCTTGGCTCCCAGCCCGCTTCCATCGCCAGCTTGATGTCGGCAGCCAGATGGATGGGATCGACTCTGGGCTTTTCGGGAAACCGCGAGGGATGTTTCTGCCGCTCGAAGGGATATTGCAGCACCAGCTCACGCCAGGCCTTCAGGGTGCCGTGACGGGTCTTTGTCTCATCATGCAGCACCACCGACAGGCGCAGGCCGATATCGCCGGAGGTCGCGCTGCGCACCGGTTCGCTCTTCACCGACCAGCGCATTTCGGTGCCGTCCACCGTCAGCGTGCCGCCGATATCTCTTTTCTTCTTCCCAGACATTCCATCCACCACTCAGTCCCTGCTCCCCCTTTAGCGCGAAGCGCTTAAAAGGGGGAGATGTCGCAACGATGGGCCGGCGCAGCCGGTCGAGTTGCGACGGAGGGGGCCAAAAGATTATTGCTGCTGTTGCTGCTGATGATACAGCCGTTCCGGCATCGAGGGTGTGGGCGCCGGCGACGCCATGGGCCGGGCGACCTTCAGGAAGTCCTCGTGGCGCACCGGTGCCGCCGTGGGTTCCAGCGACACGGCGATGGAAAGCTCACTGTCCGCCCCGCCCTTGTAGGTGCCGCGCGTGGGCGGCACATCGGCATAGTCGCGCCCCACGGCGGCACGCACATGCCGTTCGGCCGCCATGATATTGTTGGTGGGATCAAAGCCCACCCAGCCCAGGCTGGGCAGCCAGGCTTCCACCCAGGCATGGGTGGCGTCGGCGGCGGAACGGTCGCGGCTGCCCTTGTGATAGAGATAGCCGGAGACGTAACGGGTGGGGACACCCCAGACCCGCGCGATGGCGGTCATGATGTGGGCGAAATCCTGGCAGACGCCGCGCCGCTGTTCCAGCGCCACTTCGATCGGGGAATTCACCTCGGTGATGCCGCTCTGATACTCAAAGGAATCGTATATGCCGCGCTGAAGCGTATTGAGTGCGGTGAGCGGGTCGCCCACCGGCTCCTGCAGGTCGGCGATCTTCATGAAGCTGTCCAGCTCCGGCGAGGGGCGGGCGAATTTGGACGGCCCCAGCATGTCGAAATGATCGTCCTTGAGGTTGAAGCTGTTGTAGCGGCCCCATTCCAGGTCATCGAGCCGTTCGGGGCGGGGCGGGAAGGATGCCATCTCCACCACCGCCTGGGCCTCGATGCGCAGTTCTTCATGCTCGCGCAGCAGGTTGAAGTGATAGACCGCGTTGCCCATGTGATCAGTATAGGCATAGAGCTGGGCGCGCGGATTGGTGACGATCTGGAAGGAGCGCAGGGTCTGGGGCCCTTCCGAGCGCGGCTGCATGCGCAGTTCCATCACGCTTTCGCGCACGGGACCGGAATAGCGGAAGCGGGTGACGTGTCTTATGGAATAAAACATTCAACCCCCATCCGTCGCAGCTCGGGTCGGCTCCGCCGACATCTCGCTGCGACACCTTCCCCCTTCCTGTGCTTCGCACGAAGGGGGAAGGAAGCTGGCCGATGCTGAAAGTCGCGCCGCGGAATGCGGCGCTCGCGCTACCTGGATCATTACAGCACTGTCTCCGCACCGTAGGTGATATAGGAACTGTAGAGTTGCTTGTGGATCTGCTCGCACTGGCGGATCACGTCGGCGATGAAGCTGGCGATTCCGCCGCGCATCAGGTCGTCCACCTGGCCGAAATCCACCGCCGATTTCAGGCGCCCGGCCAGCCGTTCCACTGCCGCGCGACGGGCCGGGGGCGCGCCGGGGGCGACGCGGGCCAGAGCCTCGGTCATGCGATCGACGGAAAAGCAGATGGAATGGGGAAATTCGGCGTCGAAGAGCAGGAATTCGGCGATCTTCTGCGGGCGTATCGAGGCGGTGTAGCGCTTGGTATAGGGCTCGAAGGCGGTGCAGAATTTCAGCAGCACCAGCCAGTCGAAATATTTGGGACCGGCCTCGCCTTCATTGGCGGCGGCGGTGAAGTGCAGGTCCAGCAGCCGGCCGACAAGCTGTACCCGTTCGATATGGCGGCCCAGTTCCAGGAAGTACCAGCCTTCGCCGTGGGAGAGCGTGGAATAGGTCACGCCCTCCAGCGCGTGCATGTCTTCCAGCACTTCGCGGAACAGGCGGGCGGGCGAGTGGACCCAGATGGAGTCCATGGTGACCGGCGACAGGCGCAGGTAAAGCCGGTTCAGGTTTTCCCAGACTTCGTTGGACAGCGCCTCGCGCACCTGGCGGGCATTGTCGCGCGCCATGGACAGCGAGTTGATCAGCGACGTGTCGTTGTCGCGGTCGAACGCCAGCTTTCTGGTGATCGCGAAGGCGTCGGCGTGGCGGACCGCCTGTTTCTCGCCGGACAACGCCTCGGCCACCCGCGCCCAGGAGGCAGCGGCGTCCTCGGGCGTCTGTTCGACCATGGAATCCAGCTTGACCGCGATCACCCGGGCGGTGTGTTCGGCGCGCTCGACATAGCGGCTCATCCAGTAGAGCGAATCGGCGACGCGGCTTAGCAAGGGCCCCCCGGCTGTTTCATCGGCGCAGGATCTTCATTGGCTGAGGACCCAGGTGTCCTTGGAGCCGCCGCCCTGGCTGGAATTGACCACCAGCGAGCCGCGCCTGAGCGCCACGCGGGTCAGGGCGCCCGGCACGATCTTGGTTTCGGCACCATGCAGAATGAAAGGGCGCAGATCGACATGGCGCGCCTCGACACCGTTTCCGACAAAGGTGGGCGCGGTCGAAAGCTGGATGGTCGGCTGGGCGATGTAATTGTCGGGATCGGATTTGATCTTTTCGGCGAATTCGGCGCGCTCCTGCTTCGTGGCGTGGGGGCCCACCAGCATGCCGTAACCGCCCGATTCACCCACCGCCTTGACCACCAGCTTGTCGAGGTTGGCCAGAACGTGGTGCAGCGATGTTTCCTCGCGGCAGAGGAAAGTCTCGACATTTTCCAGGATGGGTTCTTCGGCCAGATAATAGCGGATCAGGCGCGGCACATAGGCATAGACCGCCTTGTCATCCGCCACGCCCGTTCCCAGCGCGTTGGCGATCATCACATTGCCGGCGCGATAGGCGTTGAACAGGCCCGGCACGCCAAGCGCCGAATCCTCGCGGAAGATCAGGGGATCGACGAAATCGTCGTCGATGCGGCGATAGATGACGTCGATGCGTTTCAGCCCGGACGTGGTGCGGGTATAGACGACATTGTCGTTGACCAGAAGGTCGCGGCCCTCCACCAGCTCCACGCCCATCTGGCGGGCAAGGAATGCATGCTCGAAATAGGCGGAGTTGAAGACGCCCGGCGTCAACACGGCGATGGAGACATCCTCGGTGAAGGGCGTCAGCGAGCGCAGCGTCGCCAGCAGTTCCAGGGGATAATGCTCGATGGGGCGCACGCCCATGGAGCGGAAGACGGCCGGGAAGGCCCTGCGCGCCACATCGCGGTTGGCGAGCATGTAGCTGACGCCGGAGGGCACGCGCAGATTGTCCTCCAGCACCACAAAGTCGCCGGTTTCATCGCGGATCAGGTCGGAGCCGCAGATGTTCACATAGGCACCGTGCGGTACCGGCAGGCCGCGCATCTCGCGCCGGTAATGCTTGGAGCCATAGATCAGCTGGCGGGGGATCACCCCGTCCTTCAGCACCCGGCCGTCGGTATAGATATCGCGCAGAAACAGGTTCAGCGCGACGATGCGCTGGGTCAGGCCCGCTTCCAGCCGGGCCCATTCCGCCGCGGTGATGATGCGGGGCAATAGGTCGGTGGGGATGATCCGTTCGGTGGCGCGGTTGTCGCTGTAGACGGTGAAGGTGATGCCCTGGTGCAGAAAGCTCTGCTCGCAGGATTGCTGGCGGCGCACCAGCTCTTCCAGCGAGAGGGTCGACAGCCGCGAATCCAGCGCCGCATAAGGTCCCCGCACCTTGCCGTCGGGCGCGAACATTTCGTCATAAGGCTTGCCGAGCTCATAGGCGGCGTAAGGAGGATCGATTCCGGCCTGTGAGATGCGTGCCGGGCCGGAGACGATGTCTGGACCGCCAAAATCTTCGGTGTTGGCAACGGCCTCGTGCTGCATCTGCAAAGTCTGCACAGAGCCAAGGCCGTCCCGCAAGCGGATTGCATTGTATATGTGCCTGGCGCGCGATTGTGCAGGTGGGCGGGCAGGCGGGCATGTCTGCCGGATGCCGCCTGCCCGCCCGTCCGAAGCCAGGATGCGACGCCGGGGGAGGTCGCGCTGCTGGCCGGGGATGGTTCTGGCGAAATCGCCAGACCACAATTTAAGGTTGTAATCCGTCGACGTAAATACCAGGTTAATGGCGGCACGGCCCGGGTGTTTTCCGGATTATTCTACCAGGGCGAGCATGGCATCCTGGTTGGGCCGGGCTGCCACCCGCACGGCCGCGAAGGACAGGGGCGCCAGGGCTGCGGCGGTTTGGGCGCTGATGCACAGCGCGGTCAGCGCGGTGGCAAGTGATGCATCCTGCCGCATCAGCGCCTCGCGAAAGATCGCCGCACTGCGCGGCGAGAAGAACATCGCCGCGTCCAGCTGATGGCCGGTCAGCGCCTGCGCGGCCGGCGCGGGAAGTTCATCGGCCGCCTCGATGTGGTAGAGCGGAGCGCGGCGCACGGCATAGCCGGCTTCGGTCAGAAGCGACGCCAAGGTGCCCGGCGCGTCATGGCTGCACACATGCAGCAGGGCGCCCAGTTGCGGCGAGGTCCATTGCCTCGTGCGCGCCGCCAGGTCCCGGGCATCGCCGTCGGCATTGCGGACATCGGTGAAGCCGCAATTGCGCGCCTCGGTCGTGGTCTGCGGGCCAACGGCGAAGATGGGAAGGTCGCGGCGCTGCGTGGCGCGCGTCAGCGCCCTGACGCCATTGGCGCTGGTGATCAAAATCGCCTGCACGCCGGAAAAATCGGGCTCGGGGGCCTTGTCATAGCGAGGGACCAGAAGCGGAGCGACGATGCCTTCGTGACCCATTTCGGCCAGGCGCGCGGCAATCTCGGCGCCATCTTCGGCGGGGCGGGTGATCAGAATCCGCATGGGCTTTGATCCATAGGGTTTTGGGAGTAGACGAGCGCCCGATGACAGGCAAGACCTTCACCATTCTGGGCATTGAGACCAGTTGCGACGAGACCGCGGCGGCCGTGGTGCGCGGGTTTCCTCCAGGGCCGGGGCAGATACTGTCCAATGTGGTGTTCAGCCAGACCGAAGCGCATGCGCCTTATGGCGGGGTGGTCCCGGAAATCGCCAGTCGCGCCCATCTGGAGATTGTGGACGGGGTGATCGAACAGGCGCTGGCGGATGCTTGTGTCACCCTGGGCGAGCTTGACGGCATTGCCGCCACGGCGGGGCCAGGCCTGATCGGCGGCGTGATGGTGGGCCTGACCACGGCCAAGGGCCTGGCGTTGGCATGCGCCAAGCCGCTCGTGGCGGTCAATCACCTGATGGGTCATGCGCTGACCGCGCGGCTGACGCATGGCGTGGCCTTCCCCTTCCTGCTGCTTCTGGTGTCGGGCGGTCATTGCCAGCTTCTGGGCGTGGGCGGCATTGATGATTTTCGCCTTTATGGCAGCACCATCGACGATGCAGTGGGGGAAGCCTTCGACAAGGCGGCCAAGATTCTGGGCCTGCCCTATCCGGGGGGCCCTGCGCTGGAGGCGGCGGCGCGAGGCGGCAATCCACGCGCGATCGACCTGCCGCGTCCGCTGGTCACGGGCCACAATGCGCGGCCCGGCGCGGATTTCTCATTCTCCGGGCTGAAAACGGCGCTGAGGCTTCAGGCCCAGCAGCAGCGATTGGACGTGGCCGACGCCAGCGCGTCCTTCCAGGCGGCGGTGATCGACATCCTGACCGATCGCACGCGGGCGGCGATGGCGATGTTCCGCGCGGATTTTCCGGATGTGGATATGCCGGTTCTGGTGGTCGCGGGCGGGGTCGCCGCCAACCAGGCGATCGGCGCGGCTCTGAACGGGCTGGCGGCGCGCGAGGGCTTTGCGGTGCGGATTCCCCCGCCCAGGCTGTGCACCGACAATGCGGCGATGATTGCCTGGGCGGGGCTGGAAATGCTGGCGCAGGGGGAGGGGGAAAGTGCGCTTCGCATTTCTCCAAGGGCCCGCTGGCCGCTGGCCGGCAAGGCCCCTGTGGGGATCTGAATCCTCAGAATGTCGCCACGACGGTCAGAAGACCGAGGGTGGCGGCCAGCGTGATGGTGGCGGCGTTGAACAGGCCGGCCACGAACTCGCTCACGCCGGCTTCGGGCTGTATCGCGGGGCTGAGCAGCTTGGTCATGGGATGTCTCCGTTTCGGTTGGGTCAGACCGTCGCCGCGACGGTCAGAAGCGCCAGCAGGCCAGCCAAGGCGATGGTTGCGCCCTGGAAGGCGTTGGCGATCCGGTCTTCAACGCGGGTTTCGGGCTGGAGGGAATGAAGGATGGGGTTGGTCATGGCGGTGTGTCCTTTCGAAATTGGCGTTGGGTAGTATGTACTGCATGCTACCTGTTTACGCAAGGTACCTTGCATTGTTTTTCTCTCGCGGTGCGGGAACCTTTGTGCTGCACTGCAATATGGGGCGTAGGTACCGCGTTTCAATCGTATCTAGTTATGCTAATATTGCAGTGCTGCGTCGCAGTATATTTGGCAAGCCCGTGATATTGCTGTAAAAATTAACGATTGGAACGGCGCGCCGTTGAGGATTGGGAGCTGGCTTCGTGAAAATCGCCACCTGGAACGTCAACTCGGTGCGCCACCGGATTCACCTGGTCACGCGCTTCCTGCGCGATGAGCGGCCCGATGTGCTGTGCCTGCAGGAAACCAAGGTGGAGAACGGTCTCTTCCCCGGCGAACCCTTCCGCAAGCTGGGTTATGTCCACCAGGCCATTCACGGCCAGAAGGCCTATCACGGGGTGGCGATCATCGCGCGCACGCCCTTCCGCGAAACCGGGGAGCAGGATTTCTGCCGCGAAGGCCATGCGCGCCATCTGGGCGTGACGCTGGAGAACGGCGTGGAGTTGCACAATTTCTATGTGCCGGCGGGCGGCGACGTTCCCGATCCGGTGAAGAACGGCAAGTTCGACCACAAGCTGCACTTCCTGCGGGCGATGGAGAAATTCTTCGCCGCCCGGCCGGCGAGAAAATCCGATCCCGTGCTGCTGGTGGGCGACCTGAATGTGGCGCCGCTGGAAAACGATGTGTGGAGCCACAGGCAGCTTCTGGACGTGGTCAGCCACACCCCGGTCGAAACGCGGCTGATGGGCGAGGTGCAGGCCGCCTTCGACTGGACCGATTCCACCCGCCATTTCATCCCGGAGACGGAAAAGATCTACAGCTGGTGGAGCTATCGCGCCGCGGACTGGGAAGCGTCGGACAGGGGCCGCCGGCTGGACCATGTGTGGACCAGCCCCGGGCTGAAGGGCGCGCTTGTCGCGCACAAGATCGTCAGGAAGATGCGCGGCTGGCAGAAGGCTTCCGATCATGTGCCTGTCGTCGTCGAACTGGATGTGTAATCGGCCCTCCTCCTTCCACCGGCTCCAGATAAGGGCCGGATTGCGAAATACGCCTCATGCAGAGCCGGTCGAAGCACGAGGCGCGGCATGAAGCTCGCGCTGCTGCGCCACGGCCCCACCGAATGGAATGTGCTGGGGCGCATCCAGGGGCATACCGATATTCCGCTTAGCGATGCCGGAAGGGCGAAGATGGCGGCGCTGCGCCTGCCCGATGCGCTGGCGCCGGCGCGCATCTTCTCAAGCCCGATGCTGCGTGCGCGGCAGACGGCCGAGGCGCTGGGCTTTTCAAATCCGGTGCTGGATGCGCGGCTGATGGAACAGAACTGGGGCCAATGGGAAGGGCTGACCCGCGCGCAGATCCTAGAGCGGCACGGCGCCAACGCCTTTGAAAAGGCCGGAGCGGCGCGGCGCGAGGAATTTCGCCCGCTGGGCGGGGAATCCACCGGCGAACTCCATGCGCGCGTGGCGAACTTCCTGCAGGACGTATCACGGGGCGAGGCAGACGCGGTCGCGGTGGCCCATCTGGGTGTTCTTGCGCGCGGCCTATACCCTGGCCAGCGGCTGGGCGATGGATGCGCCCATGCCGGCGCAACTGGATGTGTCGCGCATCCTGCTTCTGTCGCTGGCGCCGGACGGGGCGCCCGCCATTGCCGCACTCAATCTGGAATTCATGCCAGTCTCGCGCCCCACCAACCTCACGTCCAGAAAGGCGTAAAGCCGCGAAATGTCTTGTAGCGCTTCAGCGACTTCTTGATCGCGCGCGGCGTCTGGGCGCCGTACCAGCCCAGTACCATGCCGGCGGCCAGCCGCATTTCGCCGTCACCGGATTTGCGGGCGCGCAGGAGTCCGCCGATGGTCCCGCGCACATTGGCGACATCGTTGAGATGGCCCAGCTCGTCCTGAAGCTCGCGCACGCAGGCCAGATACGCCTTTACCTTCCCGGCCGGATAAAGCGGGGCGAAGAATTCCGCGCTGTAGCGCAGCTTCTTGAGCGCGATGCGCAGGCGGTGCAGGTCGGCTTCCTCGCGGCTCGATGCGGCACGGCCGCGTTTTTCCACCCGCCGGGCCTGGCGGTCCAGGATGCGGGCGGCGGTGCGCGTCAGCTTGCGCTCGCGCCCCAGGGGCAGATGCGACTGGGCAAGCGCGGCGACATCATCGAGGAAGCGCGCGAAATCGGCGCTGGTGACGCAGGCATGGGCGGTTGTCCATGCCGCGTCGCGGGCGCTTTGTGCGGCGGCACGCAACGCCTGGGCGCCTTCCACCGTGCCGGCCTGGAACGCGTCGTCCAGCAGCGAGCCGATGAAGACATCCAGGTCGCGCGCCGCCGCCATGCGGCCCGAAAGAACCTTGGAACGGCTGCGCAGTTCTTCAAGCCATTCCTGGCGGAATTCCTTGCCAAAGGCGCCCAGCGCCGCTTCCAGCCGCCGGAAGGCGATACGGAGCTGGTGCAGGCCTTCCACCGAGCGGCCGGTCCGAAGCGTTGCGGCGTTGGCCGTGAGCTGCGCCAGGCAGTCCGAAAGCGTGGCGCGGAACGCCTCTTCCGGGCGCATGGCACGGGTGATGTGGGCGGGAACCGCCTTGACCGGGCGCCCGTAAGGGCGCGGGCCATAGTGACGGGATACCAGGGAATGGATGGAAGCGCGCTGGTCCATGGATTGCAGCTAAACCGGAAAAATGCCCGGCCCGCAATCGTGGAATCTGCTTAAACCGGACGCACCGGGATTCCGGCGTCCGCCAAGGCTTTTTTTGCTTCCGCGATGGACACTTCCCCGAAATGGAAGATCGAAGCGGCAAGCACCGCACTGGCATGGCCCTGGCTGACGCCCGCCACCAGGTCGTCTACGCAACCGACGCCGCCCGAAGCGATCACCGGCACGCTCACCGCATCACTGACGGCGCGGGTCAGCGCCAGGTCGTAGCCGGATTTGACCCCATCGCGGTCCATGGAGGTCAGCAGCACTTCGCCCGCGCCGAACCCCGTGAGCTTTCTGGCATGTTCCACCGCGTCGATGCCGGTCTGGCGCCGCCCGCCATGGGTATAGATCTCATATCTGCCGCTGGGCGCCATCTTGGCGTCGATGGCGGCGACGATGCATTGGCTGCCGAACTTCCGGGCCGCTTCGGCGACAAATTCGGGCCGCGCCACGGCGGCGGTGTTGATCGACACCTTGTCGGCGCCCGCCAGCAGAAGCGCGCGGATGTCGTCCAGCGTGCGCACGCCGCCGCCCACGGTCAGCGGCATGAAGCAGACTTCCGCCGTGCGGTGGACCACGTCCAGCAGCGTTCCGCGGTTTTCGTGGGACGCGGTTATGTCGAGGAAGCAGAGCTCGTCGGCGCCTTCGCGGTCATAGAGGATGGCCTGCTCCACCGGATCGCCGGCATCGCGCAGGCTCTCGAAATTGACGCCCTTGACCACCCGGCCGTCCTTCACGTCAAGGCAGGGGATGACTCGAACCTTCAGCACTAGGCCCTTCCTTTGGCCATGGCGGCGATATTCATCAGGGTACGTGCGGTGACCGCCTCGGCCGGCACGCCGGTCGTGCGGGTCTGGACCTCGGCGTCCAGCAACAGGTCCAGTGCCTCACCCAGCCGGTCGCCGGTCCAGCGCTGGGCCTGGGCCTTGAAGCTGGCGGCGCGGGAGAAGTGAAGTGGCGGGCGCAGTTTTTTCAGTGCCACATCCAATGGCTCGCCGCGCTGGGTCAATTCGCGCACCATCAGCAGTTTCTGGAAATGGCCCATGGCGCTGCGGATGATCTGGGCGGGTGCCACATCGGCGGTCCACAGCCGTTCCAGCTCGCGGTCCAGGCGGGCGAAATCGCCAGTGCCCGCCGCGTCACTGGCGGCCTCGCTGCGCGCCTCGGCCTCGTCGCCCATCACTGCGCGGACATCGTCGATGGTGACCTTGTCCTGGCCTCTGGCATAAAGCGCCAGCTTTTCCAGTTCGCGCCTTGTGACGCCGCGATCTGAGCCCAGCCGCGATACCGCGTCTTCCAGCGCGTCCGGGGTGATGGAAAGGCCCTCTGCCCGCAGGCCGTCGCGCACCACATCGGCCAGATCGCGCGCCGAGTCGGGATAGCAGGCGATGGCGGCGGCGTGGTTCTGGCTTTCGAACAGCTTGCGCAGCGCCGCCGTCTTGGCCAGGTCGCCCGCTTCCGCCACCACCAGCGCATCGCCCTTGATATTGGACAGCAGTGTTTCAAAAATCTCGGCACTGGCGTTGGTCGCGCCGCGCACCCGCACCACCCGGCGCCCGCCCATCATGGAGATGGCGGCGGCCTCGTCTGCCAGGCGCGCCGGATCGGCCAGGAGCGCCGTCTCGTTGAAATCGGCGACATTGAAGGGATCGGTCAGGTCGGGGACCACCTGCCTGGCGAGCTTTTCGGCACGCTCCTGCACCAGCCCGGCATCGGGGCCATAGACCAGCGCCGCCGCCAGCGTCTTCGGGGGCGCGGCGACAAAGCGGTCGGCTTCGTGATTCTTGACGATCATTTTGCGCGCCGGAAATAGGCACCCAGGTCCAGATGGATGCGTTCGGCAATGTCCTGGGCGGCGCGTTTGGAGGAATCCTGCGATGCCGCAAGGGTGGCGTAGGGCGAATCGGCCACGTTGTAGGCCGACAGGTTGGTCTGGTCGCCCTCCGTCAGCTGCGTGCCGCGCGCGTCGGTCAGCACATAGTGGACGTCCAGGGTCTGGTTGTAGCGGGTAATGGTGGCATCATTGCGCAGCGCGATGCCCTGGCTGGTCTCGTTCAGCGTCACTTTCAGGATATAGTGTTTGCCCGCCTTGGTGCCGTCGCTGTGCAAAAGGTCGATCAGCTCGTTGCGCAGTTCATAACCGTCGCGGTCGGGGATGGGTTCGACATAGATGGCGGTGAGCTGCGGCTCCAGCGCCGAACCGTACATGGGGTGGAAGCCGCATCCGGCCAGCAGCAGGGTCGCAGGAAGGACAAGGGCCTTCTTCATGCGACGATGTTCACTATCCGGTTTGGAACCACAATCACTTTCTTCGGTGCCTTGCCCTCCAGGGCGCGCACCACGCCGTCCAGCGCCAGGGCGGCGCTTTCGGCCGCCTTGCCGTCGGCATCCTTGGGCATGGTGATTTCGCCGCGGCGCTTGCCGTTGACCTGCACCGCCAGCGTCACGCTGTTGGATTGGGTCAGCGCCGGATCGTGTTTCGGCCAGGGGGTTTCGGCCACCAGCCTTGCGTGGCCCAGCGCCTGCCAGCACTCCTCGGCCAGGTGCGGCATCATGGGGGCGCACAGCAGCACCATCGCCTCGATCGCTTCGCGGCGGGCGGCGCCATCGCATTTTTCCGCGGCCCCGATTGCATTGGCGAGAGTATAGAGCTGCGCCACGGCGCTGTTGAAGCGCAGGGCCTCCAGATTCTCGGTCACCGCGGCGATGGCCTTGTGGGTGGCGCGGCGCAGGTTGAGGCTGGCTTCGTCATTGGTGGTGACGGGCGTGCCGGGCGCGGCCAGCCCCTCGCTCTCGCTGGCCAGGCGCCAGACGCGCTGCACGAAACGCCAGCAGCCTTCGGCGCCCGCGTCGGTCCACTCGATGTCGCGCTCGGGCGGGGTATCGGACAACATGAACCAGCGAATCGTGTCGGCGCCGTAATCGGCGATGATCGTCTCGGGCGCGATGACGTTCTTTTTCGACTTGGACATCTTCTCCGACGGGCCGATGGTCAGTTCGGCGTGGTCGGCAATGCGGAGTGCCTTGCCGCCGTCTTTCGTCACCTCGTCGGGGGAAACCCAGTCACCCTTCGTGTCCTTGTAGGTCTCATGGCAGACCATGCCCTGGGTGAACAGGCCCGCGAAGGGTTCGGCCACCCTGACCATGCCAAGCTTGTACATGGCGCGCGTGATGTAGCGGGCATAGAGCAGGTGCAGGATCGCATGCTCGATGCCGCCGATATACTGGTCCACCGGCAGCCAGTAATCCGCCGCCGCCTTGTCCACCGGACCCTCCGCATGGGGCGCGGTGAAACGGGTGAAGTACCAGGAGGAATCCACGAAGGTGTCCAGCGTGTCGGTATCGCGCGTGGCCGCGCCGCCGCAGGACGGACAGGGGGCGTTCTTCCAGGCGGTGTCGGCATCCAGCGGATTGCCCTTGACCGCGAAATTGATCTTCTCCGGCAGCTTCACGGGAAGCTGGTCTTCCGGTACCGGCACCACGCCGCATTTGGCGCAGTGGATCATCGGAATGGGACAGCCCCAGGGACGCTGGCGCGACACAAGCCAGTCGCGCAGGCGATAGTTCACCGTGCGCTGGCCCACGCCCGCCGCCTCAAGCCGTTTGGCGACTTCGGCCTTGCCCTCTTCCACGCTCATGCCGTTCAGGAAGCGCGAATTGGCCAGCCTGCCGGGGCCGGTATAGGCCTCGTTGCCGACATCAAAGGTCGTGGGATCGGTGCCTTCGGGCACCACCACCGGCGTGACCGGCAGACCGTATTTGCGGGCGAATTCCAGGTCGCGCTGGTCGTGCGCCGGGCAGCCGAAGATGGCGCCGGTTCCGTAACCCATCAGCACGAAATTCGCCACCATCACAGGCAGCGCCCAGCTCTCGTCGAAGGGATGGATGGCTTTCAGGCCGGTGTCATAGCCCTTCTTCTCCGCCTTCTCGATATCGGCTTCGGCGGTGCCGACATGGCGGCACTCCTCGATGAAGGCAGCCAGCTTCGCGTCGGTCTTTGCCAGTTCCTGTGCCAGGGGATGTTCGGGCGACAGCGCCACGAAGGAGGCGCCGAACAGCGTGTCGGGGCGCGTGGTGAAGACGTCCAGCTTTCCGGCGTTGGAGCCCGCGAGCGGAGGCGAGCCATCAGACAAAGTGAACTGGAAGCGCAGGCCTTCGCTGCGGCCGATCCAGTTCTTCTGCATCAGCCGGACTTTTTCCGGCCAGCGGTCCAGCGTGTCCAACCCCGCCAGCAAGTCATCGGCGAACTGGGTGATCTTGAAGAACCATTGGCTGAGCTTGCGCCGTTCCACCACCGCGCCCGAACGCCAGCCGCGTCCGTCGATCACCTGTTCGTTGGCCAGCACGGTCATGTCGACCGGGTCCCAATTGACGTCCGCCTCCTGGCGATGGACGAAACCGGCCTTGTAGAAATCCAGGAACAGCTTCTGCTGCTGGTGATAATATTCCACGTCGCAGGTGGCGAACTCGCGCGACCAGTCGATGGAAAGGCCCATCATCTTCAGCTGGTCGCGCATGTGCGCGATGTTCTCATAGGTCCAGTCGCGGGGGGAAACGCCCTTGTCGCGCGCGGCGTTTTCGGCGGGAAGGCCAAAGGCATCCCAGCCCATGGGATGCAGCACGTTATAGCCCTGCGCCCGGCGGAAGCGGGCGATGACATCGCCCATCGTATAGTTTCGGGTGTGGCCCATGTGGATGCGCCCCGACGGATAGGGGAACATCTCCAGCACATAGCATTTGGGTGCGGCGCCCGACTTCGACGAGTCGAGCGCGGGCGTCCTGAACAGGCCGCGGCGATCCCATTCGCCCTGCCAGCGCTTTTCCGATTCCTTGGCGTTGTAGCGCGCCATCGTCAGCCCTCGCCAGGCTCAGCCGGATGTGCCCAGCGTGGCAAGACGCAGTTCGCGGGCCCGGGTCAGGATGGCGTCTTCCAGCTTGTGCGCGGTGTCGGGGCTAGGCTGGGCATCGCTCCAGCCATTGGCATTGCGCACCTGGCGGAACACCACCACCTTCAGGCCGTCGGCGCGCAGTGCCCGGTCCATGATGTAGACCGTCACCTTCAGCCGCTCGTCGGGCGCGGTGGGGGCCACATACCAGTCGCTGATGATGACACCGCCAAACGGATCGGCCGACTGCAGCGGCAGGAAGGACAGCGTGTCGAGCGAGGCGTGCCAGAGGAAGGAATTCACCCCCAGGGTCATGCGGCTGGAGCCGCTGGCGATGCTGGTGCCGCTGTCCATGGCGCGTGTGCCGTCATCGGACGAACCGCAACCGGCCAGGAGCAGCAGGCAGGCAAAAGCAGTCAGAAATCGCATCGCTGTTCCTTTGAGGGACGGGCGGGGTCCTGCGGCTTATACTGGCCCCGCTCCCCTGGCGCAACGGCGCCTCCGCTTGCCTTGGTCCGGCAAGTTCGGCTTATTCTGGAAGGACTTAAAGCGGGGCTTAAGGCGGGTTGGGCATTGCGGAACGGTAAGGCGGTTTGGGTTCTGGGTGCGGCGGCTTGGCTGGCGGGCTTGTGCGCCGCCAGCGCGGCCCCGTCCGACTGGACGGTGGCCCCACTGTCCTTTCCCGCCGGCAATGCCGAACTGACCATCAATGCGCAGGCGTCCGGCGCCCTGTTCGGACCCGACCAGCCCGGCCAAAATGGGAAAAAATTTGACGGGACACAGGCCAGCGGCACCTTCCGGCTGATGCCCACCCTCAGGCGCGACTATGACAGCGGCCTGGCCCTGTCGCTGGAAGGGGTCGTGGCGGCCTCCGATCCCCTGTCGCGCGGGCGCTATGACGGGGACGCGCTGGAGCGGCTGGCAGGCGTGGCCCGCACCGGGCTGGGGACCGTGCAGATCGGGCTGGCGGATGGCGCCGGCTATGCGCTGGCGGTGACCGGGCCCAAGGTCGATCCCGGCGTGTCGCTGGACGATCCGCGCACGAGCTTTTTCCGCGATCCGGCGGGCGGGCGGGCGCTGACGGAGCTGTTTCCGCTGCGGGCGGAAGTCGGCGCCTCGTCCAACTATGCCAAGTTCACCTATGCCAGCCCGGAATTATTCGGCATCCAGCTGGGCCTGTCCTTCACGCCGACGGAAGGCAAGCAGCTTCCCTTCATGAATGCGGGACCCCATGTGCCGGGCCGGCAGGCCGACATCTGGGAAGCGGCCTCGCGCGTCAGCCAGGATGTGGGCCCGGTCACTGTCAGTGCCTACGGCGCCTTTGCCACCGGCCGCGCCGAACACAAGCTGGCGGGCCAGCACGGCGTCAGCGACATCGGCTTTGGCCTCAGAGCCGACTATCCGGTGAATGACGAAATCACCGTGTCGCTGGGCGGAGCCTACCGCACCAGCAATGCCCACGCCTTCGACATCAACCAGAGCTGGGGCGGGCCTGCCAGCCGCGTCCTTGCGGCCTCGGGCATGATCAGCAACGGCACCTGGAGTGCAGGGCTGGAATATGGCAACGGCGTCGCCGGCGCGGTGCCGGGCCAGCCCCGCATCGGGCTGAACGGGTGGGAAGCCTCGCTGGGCTATCAGGTCAGCAGCTCCATAGGCGCCAGCACCGGCTGGCAGCATCTGAGCTATGGCAGGAACAGCGGCGTCTTCTTCAGCGGAAGCTCACGGCTTTCGATGGACGCCGTGTTTGTTCATTTGAATCTCACGACGTCACAATAGGGCACCAATCGCGGCGATGCCGCTGAACGATGGCGCCAGCAGCGCCGCGTTCCGTGCCGTCACGCCGCCCAGGGCATAGACCGGCGCCGGCGCGGCCGCGGCGATGAAGGCTGCTCGCGCGGCACCAAGCGATGGCGCACCCGGATGGCTGGCGGTGGGAAAGACCGGCGAGAGGAACAAAGCGTCGACTTCGCGCGCCCGTGCCATCGCGCCCAGCGAATGGACGGATGCGGTGATGATCCAGCCTGGATGGCGCGCGCGCCAGTGCATCGCCTCTGCCATGCGCGCCTGCGGCAGGTGAAGCCCCGCGGCCCCGACGCGCGCCGCCAGCCTTTCATCCCCCGCGATCAGCAGCGGGGCGATGCCGCACAGGGCCTCGGCCAGCGCGGCGCGTTCCCCCGCGCTGCGCCCACGCACCACCACCAGGCTGCCCGGCGGCAGGCGGCATGCCGCGCCGACCCAGTCGGCCCTGCGCTCATCGGTGAACATCACCAGGGGAAAAGCCGCGTTGAGGCGCTGCTGCTGTCTTGCTAGGGATAAGCCCATGACCATCGCGGAAAATCTTCAGGCCATTGTGGCGCGCATCGATGCGGCGCGGAAGGCCGCCGTCAATCCGGCGCCAGCGACCCATCTGGTGGCGGTCAGCAAGACCGTGCCCGAAGTGGGGGTGCGCGAGGCCATCGCCGCGGGCCAGCTTCTGTTCGGCGAGAACCGGGTGCAGGAGGCGCAAGCGAAATTCCCCGCCCTGAAAGCGGAATTCCCCGGCATCGAACTGCATCTGATCGGCCCCTTGCAGACCAACAAGGTGCGCGAGGCTGTGGCGCTGTTCGATTGCATCCAGACGCTGGACCGCATTCGGCTGGCCGACGCCATCGCCGCCGAAAGGGCGCGCGGGGGCAAGGTGCCGCGCCTGTTCGTGCAGGTCAACACCGGCGAGGAGCCGCAGAAGGCGGGCGTGCTTCCGCGGGAGGCGGGCGAATTGATCCACTATGCCCGCGACATTCTGAAACTGCCGGTGGAAGGGCTGATGTGCATCCCGCCGGTGGAGGACGATGCAGCGCCGCATTTCGCGCTGCTGAAGAAGCTGGCCGATGAGCATGGCCTGCCCTTCCTCAGCATGGGCATGAGCGGAGATTTCGAGCTGGCGGTAAAATTCGGGGCGACTCACGTACGGGTGGGAAGCGCCATCTTCGGCGCGCGACCATCCGCCTAGCCGATCCTGATCCGGTCGCCTTCGCCAAGCTGCGCCAGCGCCGCCAGCGCGTCGCCCAGCGTGACCGCCACGCAGCCTTCGGTGGGCGCAAAATCGGGCCGCGCCAGATGCAGGAAGATGGCGCTGCCCTTGCCGGGCACCACCGGATCGTCGTTGTAGCCGATCACCAGCACCAGGTCGTAGAGATGGTCGAAGCGCCACATGGCTTCGTGACTGGCGGCGTAAGGCAGGCTGACCAGCCGGTTGTAATTGGGATCGCCGGGCGCGTCGCACCACCCGTCATTGGGGCGAAGGGCCGCGGGCGTGAAGATGCATTGTGGCGCTGCGATACGGTCGGCGCGATAGAAAAGCCCGCGCAGCGGCCAGGCGCCGCGCGGGGTGATGTTGTCGCCTTCGCCGCGCTTGTCGCCGATGCCGGCCCTGCCCACGGCGCAGCGGCGTTTGCCCGCGCCCCAGTCCAGGAAGGCCTGGCCGTTGTCTTCCGTCACGATCAGGTCCATGCGGGGGGATTATAGCGTCAATTCACGCCGGAGGTTATGTACTGGCCCGTCAGCAGCACGCTGCGCTGATAGGCATAGAGCGCGCGCTGCGCCGTCTCGCCGGTCACGCCCTTGGCCGAAAGCGCGCTTGTGAGGGCCGCCAGCTCGCCGGACGGCATCTGCACGGATTTGCCCATGTCCGGCGAAGCGGCATCGGACGGCAGGGAAATGGCAGGGGGCGCAATGGAACCGGTGGTGGGCGCCGTCAGGTTGGCGGCCACCTTGGTTTCGCGATCCGAAGAATCAAACAGGGCCAGCACGGTATCCTCGACCGACTTGCCGGTCGCGGCCTCGAAGGCGACATCGGCCACCGCGCCGGCCGCGCCCCAGACCCCGCCATAAAGCGCATCGCCCGCTACCTTGGCGAAGGCGTCGACGCGATCGCCGGTCAGCGCGCGGTAGATTGTGCCGATCACCGGCAGGTGCTGCAGCGGATTGACGATGTCCAGAAGCTCGGAAAGGAACGACTCGCCGCCGCCCGACGGAGCCGAGGCGGCATGGGACTGGACAGCCGGTGACGCCGCTGCCGGGGCGGGCACATAAGGGGTCGGAGTGTGGACATCGAAGCGGGGCATGTGGAGGATAAGACAAGCAAGCGCCGGGCCAGCCCTTTTTGCGCCTTATTGCTGGAATTTCATGGGGTTAAGAGTGCGCCGCACGGCAAATTTTGCCGCCCGGGCGCGCGCGCGCTAAAATTGCAAGGAATAGGGACCATCCGAGCATGCCCAGCCGCATCCTTTTGTCCGATGACGATCCGGTCCTGCTTGCCAGTCTGGCGGAGCAGCTCGCCCATGAGGGCCTGCATGAGGTGGTGCGCGCGGCCAGCATCGATGAGGCCCTGGATGCGGCAAGGAGCACACCCTTCGCCCTGGCCATCATCGGCCAGACAGGTAAGGGCGGGTTAGACTTGGCCGGCAGCTTGCGCGATGCCGGCATGGCTTGTCCGATCCTGCTTCTGACCGATGGCGTGGGCCCGGACGGAGACGGTTTTGAAACCCTGGCCAAGCCTTTCCGCTTCGCCGCGCTTCTGGCGCGCATCCACGCGCTGACCACCCATCATGCGGGGATCGGTGATGTGGCGGTGCGCATCGGCCCTTATACCTTCCACCCCTCGGCCAAGCTGCTGCAGACGGATGGACGCAAGGTCCGCCTGACTGAAAAGGAAACCAACATCCTGAAGTTCCTGCATGCCAGCGCCGGCACCGTGCCGCGCGAGATCCTGCTGCATGAGGTCTGGGGCTATGGCCCGGCGGTGGCGACCCACACGCTGGAAACCCATATCTACCGCCTGCGCAAGAAGATCGAAGAGGATCCCGGCCGAGCCCAGATCCTGCTCACCGAGGGCGGCGGGTACCGGCTGTCCGCCTGAAGGCCCGGTAGGATTGTTTAACAGCCGTTAACCCTTTCGTCCTTAGAAAATCGGGATGGCGAGGAAGCCTCCGTCCAGTCCCGTGCCCAACGCGCGCATGGTCCGCGCCGGAGAAGCACGGCGCGCCCCGCCCGCCGAGGCGCCGGAGCCGCTGGCGTCGCCCCCGCCCAGAAAGATTCGCACCTGGCCCTATATCCTGATCATGCTGGGCGCCTGGGGACTGATCTTCGCCGGGCTGTTCTTTTCGCACTTCCTCTCCAGCCTGCCTGATGTCAGCCACCTGATGGTTACGGGCCCTTCGCGTGACATCACCATCCTGGATGACCGGGGCCGCCAGATCGCGCGGCGCGGCCTGACGCAGGGACGCATGGTGGCGGTGGAAGACCTGCCCGACTTTGTTCCCAATGCCTTCATTGCCATCGAGGACCGGCGCTTCCGTTCTCATTTCGGCATCGATCCCATCGGCATGGCCCGCGCCGCCTTCGAGAACATGATGAGCGGCCATGTGGTGCAGGGCGGATCGACCTTGACCCAGCAGCTGGCCAAGAACCTGTTCCTCAGCCCCAGCCGCAACTATGAGCGCAAGCTGCAGGAAGCCATGCTCGCGGTCTATCTGGAGACGCGCTACACCAAGAACCAGATCCTGACGCTCTATCTCAACCGCGTCTATTTCGGCGCCGGCGTCTATGGCATCGAGGCGGCTTCGGAGAAATTCTTCGGCAAGCATGCCAGCGAGTTGGGCCTGACCGAGGCGGCGATGCTGGCAGGCTCCGTCAAGGCGCCGGCCCGCTACAACCCGATCGCGGACACCGATGCCAGCCTTGCCCGCGCGCAGCTGGTGCTGAAGGCGATGGCCGAATCCGGCTTCATCGATGCCGGTACCCGCCAGATGGCGGCGGCGACGCGGCCGCGCATCGTGCGTGCCACCGGCACGCCCGGCGCCGGCTGGTTCGCGGACTGGGTTGAAGCGCGGCTGAACGATTATGTCGGCAGCACCGGCGAGCCCCTGATCGTGGAGACCAGCTTCGATCTTCCCACCCAGACCCTGGCCGAACGCGCGGTGGCCGAAGGAATGGCCCGCGACGGGGCCCGCCTTCATGCCCGGCAGGCGGCGCTGGTGGCGATGACCCCGGACGGGGCCGTGCGCGCCATGGTGGGCGGCGTGAACTACTCCGCCTCCAGCTTCAACCGCGCCACCGACGCGGTGCGCCAGCCGGGCAGCGCCTTCAAGCCCTTTGTCTATCTGGCCGCCTTCGAACATGGCCGCCGTCCCGCGGATGTCATGAATGACGGGCCGGTCAACATCCACGGCTGGAAGCCGCAGGACTATGAAGGCCATTTCAAGGGGCCGCTGCCGCTGATCGAGGCCTTTGCCGTATCCTCCAACTCGGTGGCGGCGCAGCTTACCAACGAAGTGGGGCCCGACGCGGTGGCGCGCACCGCGCACCGGCTGGGCATCGCCTCGCCCCTGGCCAAGGTGGCCTCGATCGCGCTGGGCACGTCGGGCGTCACGCCGCTGGAACTGACCGGCGCCTATGCGCCCTTCGCCAATGGCGGCGAAGGAGTCGAGCCGTTCGCCATCGTTTCCATCCGCACCCGCGCGGGCAAGGTTCTGTACCAGCACCGCCCGCCCGGCATCGGCCTGGTGATGAGCCCCGACAACAATTACCAGATGACACAGCTGATGGCCGAGACCGTGGCCACCGGCACCGGCAAGGCGGCGCGGCTGGATGAGCGGCCCAGCGCCGGTAAAACCGGCACCACCCAGGACTATCGCGACGCCTGGTTCATCGGTTTCACCGCGGACCTGGTGTGCGGGGTGTGGATCGGCAATGACGATAATGCGCCGATGAAACTGGCGACCGGCGGCGGGCTTCCGGCGCACATCTTCCATGCCTTCATGGAGGATGCCGAACAGAACCTGCCCGTGCGCCCGCTGGTGGGCGAGACGCTGGTCGCCGGCGCGGAGCCCGATTCGGTGCAGACCGCGGAGGCTGAGAGGCCGCAAGAACCGCGCAAGCCCGATGCGCTGGAACGGATTCTGGACGGGATATTCGGCGGGACTTGATTTTTTTGCGCCCCTTCGTCGCTGCTCGCGTCGGCACGGAGGCTGTCGCCGCCATGCCGACAGTTCATTGCGACATCTCCCCCTTCCTTGCGCTGCGCGAAGAAGTGGGAATCTGGTGTTTTCGTCAGGCGTTATTGCCCGCGGAGTAGCGCTGCAGTTCGCGGCCGTGGCTGCGCAGCCAGGCCTGAGCCGCATCCATGTCCGGGATCAGGCTGCGCACATGCGCCCAGAAGCGCGGGCTGTGATTCATTTCCACCAGGTGCGCCACCTCATGGGCCACCACATAATCCAGCACGAAATCAGGTGCCAGTATCAGGCGCCAGGAGAAGGAGAGCGATCGTGCCGAGGAACAGGAGCCCCAGCGGCTGGCGGTATCACGCACGGTAATGCGCGACGGCTTGACCCCCAGCGCCGCGGCGTGGCTGAGGGCACGGGTCTCGAACTCCTTGCGCGCCTCGCGCTTGAGGAAATCCAGCACCCGGCGCGGACCATGCGCCGGCTGGCCCCGTACCCAGATCGCGCCGCCGCCGCGCCAGACAGGCGCCGGGCCTTTGGCCGCTGTGCGGATCACATGCATTTCACCCCGGAAAGGAAAGTGGGCGCCAGCTTCCAGCGCCACCGGCCCCGGTACGATCGCCAGCTGGCGGGCGATCCAGTCATGCTCCCGTCGCGCGAAATCCAGCGCCGAATTCAGGCCGCGCCGCGTGGGCGCGGTGACGCTGACTTCGCCGGTGGCGGGGTTGACCTTGACGATCATGCGCCGGGCGCGCGGATTGAGCCGCACTTTTACCTCCAGCATGCGGCCATCTATCTTCAACAGCTCGCGGCGCGGGGGTGATGACTTGTTTTTAAACAACACGGATGACTCATGCATGGGCGCAGCCATTTCATGCTGCGGCGCAACCATGCTAGTTCTAGCCCGGGCAGCCTCCTCACCGGAAGACATTTCTCTGCCATGATTCGTGATGACGGGATTGCATTGGCACTTGGAGCGATCGCGCTGGCGCTTGTGCTGGGTGCGCTGGGGTTGCAGTTCCTTGCGCATCTGCCACCCTGCGAGATGTGCCATTGGCAGCGCTGGCCGCATATTGCCGCAGCCATCACTGGCCTTGCCGGTATACAGATGTGGCGAAGGCACGCGCATCTTTGGATTGCCGCCACGATACTGGTTGTGGGCCTTGCCGGTATCGCCATCGCGGGCCAATGGCGCATGGCGCCCTGGCTTGTGGCCGCCATCGTCATGATCGCCGCACTGCTGGTGCTGGCACCCGCGCGGCGCGCGGTGACAATCGCCACCGTGGCGCTGGTTGCCGTATCGGGCCTGATCGGCGCCTATCAGACCGGCATCCAGATCGGCTTGCTGCCCGGGCCCAGCGCCTGCACCGTGGCGCATGCCTATGTGCTGGGTTCTGGCGCGCCGCCGCCGGAGGTCAGCTGCAATGTCGTCACCTGGTCGCTGTTCGGCCTGTCGCTGGCGGCCTATAATGCACTTATCTCGCTTGGCGCCGCGGCGCTGGGCGCGGTATTTCTGATGAAGAGATCATGAGCCGCAAACCCAAGCCTGCTGCGCCGGGCACGAAAGCCGACATCGAATCCATGATCCGCGTGGACCATGCCGGCGAATATGGCGCGGTACGCATCTATGAGGGCCAGCTTGCCGTGCTTCGCCGCCGCAAGGGCGCCGAGCGCAGCGTCGAGACCATCACCCATATGGCCGAGCAGGAGCAGAAGCATCTGAAGGCCTTCGACGCTCTGGTCAACGCGCGCCGCGTGCGCCCCACCGCGCTGGAGCCGGTGTGGCGCGTGGCGGGTTTCGCGCTGGGCGCGGCGACGGCGGCAATGGGCGAGAAGGCTGCTTACGCCTGCACAGCCGCGGTCGAGGAAGTGATCGACGAACATTACGCCGGCCAGATCGCCGCCCTGGGCGAGACGGATGCCGGGCTGAAAGCCACCGTCACGGAATTTCGCGCCGATGAAGCGGCGCACCGCCAGACCGCGCTGGACGAAGGCGCGCAGCAGGCGCCCGGCTATCGCCTGCTGAGCGCGACGATCAAGGCGGGTTGCCGCATCGCAATCAAGCTGTCGGAAAGAATCTGAGGCCGGCAATCACGCCCTGACCAAGGGCGCGAGGAGTTTTGCGGCCTGAGCAGGAGCGAGGAGCGATGTGGGCAAGACGCCCATGAGCGACGGGCGACGCACTCGGGACGCAAAAGAACCGCGCCCTTACGGCTCGAGTTCGGAATCCCAGTACAGATAGTCCGTCCAGCTTTCATGCAGATAGTTGGGCGGGAACCTGCGGCCGTGCTCGCGCAGCTCGATCACCGTGGGCTGGTGCGGGCGGATGCGCGGATGCATGTGCGCCTGGGCCGGCATGCGCCCGCCCTTCAGCAGGTTGCACGCGCTGCAGGCGGTGACGACATTTTCCCACGTCGTGCGCCCGCCGCGTGAACGCGGAATCACGTGGTCGAAGGTCAGGTCCTCGGGATCGCCGCAATACTGGCATTCGAACTGGTCGCGCAGAAAGACATTGAACCGGGTGAAGGCGGGCCTGCGTGCCGGCCGGATATAGGTCTTCAGGGAAACGACCGAGGGCAGCTTCATCTCGAAGCGGGCCGAGTGCACCACCCGATCATATTCTTCGAGGATGGTCACCCGGTCCAGGAACACCGCCTTGATCGTGTCCTGCCAGGACCAGAGCGAAAGCGGATAGTAGCTCAAGGGCCGATAATCGGCGTTGAGCACCAGGGCGGGGCAATTGCCGGCGGACACGCTGGCGGCTAGCACGGAGGAAATCCTGTGAAGGCCAATCTCCTTTCGCAGCGCGAATTGTGCGTCATCGCGTGCGCTTATGCTAGCCGATTCGCTATGACACTTTGTAGACGCAGCGCGTCTGGCCCAGCCGCCGCAATCGCCCGGCAAATGCCTGGCCCAGGAAAATGCCGGCCATCGTCAGTCCTTCCGGGTCGATGCCGTGGCCCATGCCCGGCGCCAAGTGCCACTGTACCGCCGCCCCCGCCAAGCCGAGCTGACTGGCCGCCAGGAACATGGCCTGGGGCGGGATGACACTGTCACTGTCGCCGTGGGTCAGAAGAATGGGCGGAATATCGGCGCCGTCATTCGCCGATGGCGGCACCGAGCCGGCCAGAAGGCCCGAGAAGCCCACAATGGCTGCGGGTCTGACCTTCCGGCGCAGCCCGACATGCAGGGACAGCATCGTGCCTTGGGAAAAGCCCACCAGCGCCAGACGCTCGGGCGGAAGGCCCAGGCGCGCAAGTTCAGCATCCACGAAGGCGTCAAGCACCGGGCCCGCCTGTTCCACGCCCATCTGCATCTCGTGTGGATCGATGCGGGAGATCGCAAACCACTGATAGCCGGGCGCTCCGGGAACGCGCGCCGGCGCATTGGGCGCGCTGAACGCCACCGTCGGCAGCATCTGGCGCCAATGATCGGCCAGCCCGATCAGATCCTGGCCGTCGGCGCCATAGCCATGCACCATGACGACCAGATGACTGGCGGGGCCGCGGGCGGGCGGCATGGTGGGACCGGCCAATATGGGGGTATCGAGTGTCATGGTTGGCGTGATGGGCTAGATTTGCAGACCATGATTGTAACCCGCTTCGCACCTTCACCGACAGGCCTGCTGCATCTGGGCCATGCCTTTGCCGCCATCGTCGCGTTCCAGGGCGGCGACGATTTCGTATTGCGCATCGAGGATATCGACTCCGCCCGGTCGCGCGATCATTTCATCGAAGCCATCTTCCTGGACCTGAAATGGCTGGGCCTGTCCTGGGACGAGCCGGTATTGCGCCAGTCTGCACGCATGGATGCCTATCGCGCCGCGCTGGACCAGCTTGAGGACCTCACCTATCCCTGTTTCTGCACCCGCGCCGACATTGCCCGCGAGATCGCAGGGGCGGGAGATGCGCCCCATGCCGGCGTCCCCCATGGCAACAAGGGCTTCCTTTATCCCGGCACCTGCCGCACGCTGACCGCCGGCGAGCGCCAGGCACGCATGGCGGCGGGCGAACCCTATGCCATCCGGCTGGATGTCGCCGCGGCGGCGGCGCTGACGGGGCCGCTGACTTTCCTGGAGCATAGCCGGCGGTATGCCGTCCATCCCGGCCTGTTCGGCGATGTGGTGATCGCGCGCAAGGACTTGCCCACTTCCTATCACCTGAGTGTGGTGGTGGATGACGCCAGGCAGGGCGTGAACCTGGTGACGCGGGGCGAAGACCTTCTGCCCGCCACCCATGTGCAGCGCCTGTTGCAGGCGCTTCTTGCCTTGCCCGAGCCGCAATATGCCCATCACCGGCTGATCCTGGACGAGGACGGGCGCAAATTCTCCAAGCGCAATGCCGCCGTCACCCTGAAGGCGCTGCGCGAAGCGGGCGCCACCCCCGCCGACATCCGCGCCCGCATCGGGCTTTGATGGCGGCGCGGGAACCGGCTAGCCTGCCGTCCTTCCGCTGTGAGTGATCCCATGTCCGATGCCATCGACCGACTTTATGCCACCATCGCCGCGCGCAAGGGTGCGGACCCGTCGCAGTCCTATACCGCCAGCCTTCTGGCGGCAGGCGTGGAGAAATGCGCCCGGAAGTTCGGCGAGGAGGCGGTGGAGACAGTGATCGCCGCCATTGGCCGGGACAGGGCCGAGTTGGCCAGGGAATCGGCCGACGTCCTCTATCACCTGCTGGTGCTGTGGGCTGCGGCAGGCGTCACCCCGGAAGATGTCTATGCGGTGCTGAAGGGCCGCGAGACGCAATCGGGGCTGGCGGAAAAGGCGTCGCGGAAGGGCTAGCGCCTAGCTCTTTTGTTCTTCTTCCTCGGCCAGACTTTTCACAAGATCCAGCACGCGCTTCCTGACCTTGGCATCCTTGATCTTCATGAAGGCCAGGGAAAGCTGCAACCCCTCGCCGGAGGAAACGAACTCCATCACCGGGGGCGCGCCTTCCGGTTCGGCCATGCCGGGCTGTCCCGCAAGCTGGGCTTCCACCCCTTCATAGAAGAAGTCGATCGGCACATTGAGAATGCGCGCCACCTCGAACAGGCGGCCCGCACCGATGCGGTTGACGCCCTTTTCGTATTTCTGGACCTGCTGGAAGGTCAGGCCCAGAAGATCGCCCAGCCGTTCCTGGCTCATGCCGATCAGCATGCGCCGGATGCGCACGCGATTTCCGACCTGAATGTCGATGGGATTTGCTTGTTTTTTCGGCACGGTTGCACGGCTCGGTTGGCCTTGCGGGAACTTACCTGCATCGGCCGCCGAACTGAACAGATATTTCATCTAGAACCGGGCCGGCGGGCCGCGCGGGCCAGGAAATACGCCACAAGGACGGCGCCAAGCAGGAGCAGGAAAAAGGGAAGATCGCCAAACCGCGCATAAACCGTTTCGGGCAGGGCGGCAGACAGGCGGGCGTCGACCACTCCCATTTTGCCCAGCGCCAGGCGGGCGGAAATCCGCCCCAGGGGATCTATCATCGCGCTGATCCCGGTGTTGGCGGCGCGGGCGATGGGAAGACCTTCTTCGATGGCGCGCACCCGCGCGATCAGCAGATGCTGGCGCGGCCCGGCCCAGGGGCCGAACCAGGAATCGTCGGTGACATTGACGAACCAGCCAGGGCGCGGCGCGCCGGTATCGGTCACTTCGCCCGGAAAGATCACCTCGTAACAGATCAGTGGCGACATGGGCGGCGCACCTGGGACTGGCAGGAGATGGGGATGATCGCCGGCTGAAAAACCCGATGCGCCTTGTGTCAGTTTGGTGATACCCAACCGGCCCAACTGGCTGGCAAAGGGCACATATTCGCCGAACGGCACCAGATGGAATTTGTCATAGACCAGAGGCAGCGCGCCATAAGGGGCAAAAAGGTAGAGACTGTTGAAGAAGGCCAGCCCCCGATCGTCATGGTCGATGCGCTCCGAGCCGGTGATCACGGTCTGCCCGCGCGCGGTAAAAAGGGCGATCTGGTCCAGCGCGCCTGGGGCGCGCGCGACCGGAAAGCCGGTGGCCGCTTCGGGCCAGACAATCACGCTGGGCTTGCCAATCGCCTTGTCCGCCGGCCGGGCGGATAGATCGACCAGACGCTCCCAGTTTCGCAGCATCAGCCGGCGGACATATTTTTCCCGCTGGGGGACATCCGGTTGTATCAGCCGCACCACCACGCCGGGGACGTCGCGAACTTGCGTGGCTGCGAGGCGGTAGGCGCCAAAGGCCAGCAGCGCGGCAAACAGAAGCAGGATCGCGGCGGGCGCGCGCCAGCGGCCGCAAAACAACTCGGCCAGCGCGGCCCCAAAAAGAATGGTGAGGAACGACAGGCCATAGGCGCCCACCAGGCTTGCTGTCTGCAGCAGCGCGGGCGCCAGGCCCCAGGCATAGCCGGACAGGTTCCAGGGAAAACCCGTCAGCAGATGGCCGCGGAGCCATTCGCACAGGGCGAAGCCTGCCGCGAAGATGAAGATGCGCGCCGGACCATCCTGCCAGAACCAGGCCGCGAACGCGCCGGCCAGCGCGCCATAAAGCGCCAATCCCGCCGTCAGCCCGACCAGCGCGAAAGGCATTTGCCAAAGATGCGCCCCCGGATCGACCATGAAGGCATAGCCGATCCAGTAGAAGCCAACCAGAAACTGGCCAAACAGGAAGGCCCAGCCGACGGCGGCGGCCGCGCGGATGGGATGGGGGGCCGCATCGGCGCCGTCGATCAGCAGCACCAGCGCGGCATAACCCAACAGCAGAGCAGGGAAGAATCCAAGCGGCGCGAACCCCGTGGCCGAGACGGCACCGGCGGCGAAGCCCAGGGCAAGGCGCCGCCAGCCGGAAAGAGATTTTATGGCGTCGCCAAAGGCCGAAAGTGCCGTCATTGCGCGGCAGCGTTCTTCTGGCTGTTTTCTTGTGCACCCTTGGGTAGGCGCACGCGAAGGCGGCGCACCCGGCGCGGGTCGGCATCCAGTACCAGGAACTGGAACCCTCCCGGGTGATCGATAATCTCGCCGCGCTGGGGCACACGGCCCAGAAGCGAGGTGACGAGCCCGCCCAGGCTGTCGGTATCCTCGTCGGCGTCCTCAAATATCAGGTCGTGGCCGGTCTGCTCCTTGAAGTCCTCCAGGTCCATGCGCGCATCGGCGATATAGCCATCGTCGTCCGGCTTGAGCGCGGCGGTATCCTCGTCATGCTCGTCGGAGATGTCGCCCACGATCTCCTCGATCAGATCCTCGATCGAGACCAGCCCGTCGGTGCCGCCATATTCGTCGATCACCAGCGCCAGATGGGTATGGCTGGCCTGCATCTTGACCAGGAGATCGAGCGCCCGCATCGAGGGCGGCGCGAACAGGATGGGGCGGCGCAGCGATACGACCGCCGCGCTGGGCGTAACGCAATAGGCGCCTTCGGGCGACGGCTCCATCAGCGCCAGCACGTCCTTGACATGGATGAGGCCGGTGGGATCGTCCAGGGTATCGCGATAAACCGGGATGCGCGAATGCTGCGCCTCGCGGATGAGCTTCATCAGTTCGGCCAGGGTGATGGCTTCGTCGGCGGCGATGATCTCGGCCCGGGGGACCATCACGTCGCGCACGCGCAGGTCGCCGAAGCGCAAAAGATTGCCCAGCATCACGCGTTCCTGCGCCGACAAGGCAGGGGATTCGCGTTCGCTTTGCTCAACGACCTCGGCAAGGCTTTCGCGCATGGCGGCGGCCGAAGCATCTTCGCCGCGCAGTTTCAGAATCAGCCGCTTCCACACCGGCAGGTGATCCGTCATGGCGCTACCGCGCGGTAGGGATCGGCGATGCCCAGGCGGGCCAGTATCTTCACCTCCAGCGGTTCCATCAGCCTTGCGTCGCGCTCGGTCTCATGATCATAGCCTGCCAGATGCAGCACGCCATGCACCACCAGATGGCTGACATGGTCGGCAAAGCGCCTGCCCGCCGCCTTCGCCTCGGCCGCGCTAACACCGTGGGCGATGGCTATGTCACCATGATAGCCCGTTCTGGCGCTGGGAAAGGAGAGCACATTGGTCGGCCGGTTCTTGCCGCGGAACTCGCGGTTCAGCGCCATCAGTCGCGCATCGTCAGCCAGAAGAATGGTAAGCTCGCCGCGCAATTTCCCTGCTGCGGCCGCAGCTTCGGCGACGCGCAACAGCTTGGCCCGAAGGCCGCGATGCCCACGCCAGGCCGGATCTTCGACCACCATCTGGATTCCACTCATGAACCGGCCCGCCGATTGTATGCGGCCACGATGCGGGCGACGAGAGGATGGCGCACCACGTCGCGCTCGGCAAAACGGGCCACGCCCACGCCTTCCACATCTTCCAGAATGGCCAGGGCCTGGTTGAGGCCATTGGCCTCGCCGTCCGGCAGGTCGCTCTGCGAGGGATCGCCCGTCACCACCATGTGGCTTTCCTCGCCCAGGCGGGTCAGCGCCATCTTCATCTGGGCGCCGGTGGTATTCTGTGCCTCGTCCAGGATGACGAAGGCGCGCGAAAGCGTGCGCCCGCGCATGAATGCCAGCGGTGCCACCTCGATCACGCCCAACTCCATCAGCCGCGCGGCCTGCTCGCCCAGAACGTCGAACAGCGCGTCATAGAGAGGGCGCAGGTAGGGATCGATTTTCTCCTTCAGGTCGCCGGGCAGGAAGCCCAGGCGCTCGCCCGCCTCCAGCGCAGGGCGCGACAGGATGATCCGCTCCACCCGCCGCTCATGCAGCATGTGGGCGGCGAAGGCGGCGGCAAGATAGGTCTTGCCGGTGCCCGCCGGGCCGACGCCAAACACCAGCGGGCGATTGCGCATCAAGTCCAGATAGGCCGCCTGGGCTGGCGAGCGCGGCCGCACGGCGCGGGTCGAAGAGGTCTTGATCGCGCCAGGCGCCAGCGCGCGGCCCTGGTCGGTGAAGCGGATCTCGGCATCGACCTCCGCCGGGGTGATGCTTTCCCCCGCTTCGACCCTGGCGTAGAGCGTGCGCAGGATCGAGGCGGCACGTTCGCGGGCTGCCCCGCCGACCGACACCAGATTGCCGCGCATGTCGATGGTGACGTCCAGCTTCTGTTCCAGCCGAACCAGATGCTTGGAATGGGGCCCGCTGACGGCAGCCAGTAGCGCGTTGTCGGGGAACTCCAGCGTCAGCGACGCTTTTTTTGTCTTGGCCGTCAAACCAGGGATCCGTGGAGGCTGTTGGCGGTGCGCCGTTCGACGCGCACGGATGCGAGCTGGCCGATCATCGCGCTTGGCGCCTCAACATGCACCGGTTGCAGATAGGGCGTGCGGCCGACGAGCTGCCCCGTCTTGCGCCCAGGCTTTTCGAACAACACTGGGAGGGTACGCCCGATCTGGCCGTCGTCGAAATCATGCTGCTGACGACCAAGCAGGGCCTGCAAGGCTTCAAGCCGGGCGGATTTCACATCCTCTGCCACCTGGCTCCGCAGGGCCGCGGCGGGCGTCCCGGGTCGCTTCGAATATTTGAAGGAAAAGGCGGTGGCGAAGCCCACATCGCGCACCAGCTGCAGCGTGGCTTCGAAATCGGCGTCGCGTTCGCCCGGAAATCCCACGATAAAATCGGAGGTCAGCGCGATGTCGGGACGGGCGGCGCGCAGCCGGTCGACGATGCGCAGATAGTCGGCGGCGCGGTGCTTGCGGTTCATCGCCTCCAGCGTGGCGTCCGACCCCGACTGTACCGGAAGATGCAGATAGGGCATCAGCTTGTCGTTGTCGCGGTGCGCGGTGATCAGGTCATCGGACATGTCGTTCGGGTGGCTGGTGGTGTAGCGGATACGCTGAAGACCGTCGATCTTCGCCAGCGCCTCGCACAATTTCGCCAGGGACCATCCACCGCCATTATAGGCGTTCACATTCTGGCCAAGCAGCACCAGTTCGCGTGCGCCCAGATCCACCAGGTGCCGTGCCTCGTCCAGCACCGCCTGGGGCGCGCGGGAATGTTCGGGGCCACGCGTATAGGGCACCACGCAGAAGGTACAGAATTTGTCGCAGCCTTCCTGCACCGTCAGGAAGGCGCTGATGCCGGTTTCTTTCGTCTCCAGAAGGGCGTCGAATTTTTCCAGCGCGGGAAAATCGGCGGCAAGCGTATGGCCGCCCTCGCGGGAGAACCGGGCGATCATCTCCGGCAGGCGGTGATAGGACTGCGGCCCCACCACCAGATCCACCGCCGGGGCACGGGCCACGATCTCTTCGCCTTCGGCCTGGGCGACGCAACCGGCCACCGCCAGCAGCATGCGCCCGCCGCCTTCCGCCTTTTGCGCCTTCAGCACGCGCAGGCGCCCTATTTCGGAATAGACCTTTTCCGCCGCCTTTTCGCGAATGTGGCAAGTGTTAAGGATCACCATGTCTGCCCCGTCAGGACCGTCCGCCTGCACATAGCCCAGCGGCGCCAGCAGATCCGCCATGCGGGCGGAATCATATGCGTTCATCTGGCAGCCATAGGTCTTGACGAAGAGCTTCTTCATGTCTGTTCCAACGCGCCCGGCGAGGTAGCAGGGTCGTTCATCGGGCAGGTGCGGGGGAAAGCGTCTTCACGGCAGGCCGGTTATCGGGGCCGGACGGACGAAATTCAAGTCAAACCCTGCCCGACAGGGCGTCCGCCAGCCCGGCGCGGACCAGCTTTTCCGCCTCCAGTGCCAAGCTTTTGCGGTCCATCCTGTCCAGACTGAGGGGCGGGTGGAACTGGACCACCACATCGGCGGGCCCAGCCAGCAGCGCCTCCCACAGGTGGGGCACCATCTCCATGTCGCCGTACCAGGCAAAAAGGGGCCGGTTCTCCCGCCCCATGGGCAGGCCGTGCAGGCCGGTGAATGCGGCCGTGACCGGTTGTACCTTCACATGCTGGCCGCCCGCCAGCCGGGCCTCGGCCGCGCCCAGAAGGGCGCTCTTGAAGGGCAGGACATGGTTGCCATCATGGCTGGTTCCTTCAGGGAACAGGACCAGGGCGTCGCCTGCCAGCAGGCGCTGGCGGATCTGGTCACGCTTTTCGCCGGTGGCGCTGCGCCGGCTGCGCTCAACGAAGACGGTGCGCTGCAGCCGCGCCAGAGTGCCAAAGAAGGGCCAGCGCGCGATTTCGGCCTTGGCGACAAAGGAGATGGGCATCACCGCCGAGAAGATCACGATGTCGGCCCAGCTTGTGTGGTTGGCGACGATCAGGACGCCCTCGCTCGTGACCGGCGCGCCCACCACGCGGATGCGAAGCCCGAACAGGGCCGCGACGCGGCGATGATACCAGTTGGGAAAGGCTCGCGCCCAGCGGCCGCCCAGCTTCAGCAGCAGCCACTGGATGGGCATGCACAGAACGGTGAATACGAGAAAGGCCGCGATGATGGCGGCGGCGCGCAGGCGGTCCATCATGGGAGGGTCACGGGATTACGGCTTGCGCCCCTTGGGCACGCCGTAAAGCTCCAGCCGGTGATCGACCAGTTCAAAGCCCAACTCCTCGGCGACGCGGCGCTGGAGCCGTTCGATTTCCTCGTTCCGGAATTCGATCACGCTGCCGGTGGCGACGTCGATCAGATGATCATGATGGGATTCGGGAACTTCCTCGTAGCGCGAGCGGCCGTCGCGGAAATCATGCCGTTCCAGGATGCCGGCATCCTCGAACAGCTTGACGGTGCGATAGACAGTGGCAATGGAAATATGCGGATCGACGGCAGAGGCGCGGCGGTAAAGTTCTTCCGCATCCGGATGGTCTTCGGATTCGGAAAGAACCTTGGCGATCACGCGCCGCTGGTCCGTCATGCGGAGACCTTTGTCGACGCAGAGTTTTTCGATCCGCGTCACTGCTAGCTCCTTTGTCTGCCGTCCGCCGGGTTGAAACGAGCACCGAGGTTAGGCGAATTTGGCGGGCAGCGGAAGTCTGAGCACCAGAGCGTCCCGGGCTTCACCGCGGGCCCGCGGCGCGCGGGGGTCATCATAATAGCCCTTGCGGAGGCCAACCTTGGCAAATCCCAATCTGGCATAGAGCGCCAGGGCGGCGGGGTTGGCCGCCCCCACTTCCAGGAACAGGTCCCGGGCGCCCAATTCCTGAGAACGGCTGGTTGCGGCGATCATCAACGCTCGCCCCAATCCCCTGCCGCGCGCCTCGGGAGCCACCGCCAGGGTCAATATTTCAGCCTCGCCGCCAGCGGCGCGGGCCAGTACGAACCCGTCCCGATGGTGGAAGGCAAAACTGCCCGGTGCGGCCAGAAGATCGGCCAGCGCCACGTGGTCCCATGGCGATTCGAAACTGGCGGCATGCAGGGCAGCCAGATGCGAAAGATCGTCCGTGGTCGGATCGAAGAGGTCGACACTCATGCCAGCCGGCCCGCCGGCAGCCTGGCGCCCGGCAGTTTGACATCCGGCGCGCGCAGGTAGAGCGGGCCAGGAACAGCTTCGGACGCCGGGCGGATCGCCGCCAGGCGCGCCACCCACAGCGCATCCGGCTGACGTATGGCGGAAAGCGTATAGTCCTTGCCCAGAGCGGAAGCGGCAGCTTCGGCGCCGGTCCCGGCCAGGGTGCATGCGCCAAAATCGCGGATGCGGTCCAGCGCATCGTCAAAGGGCAGCACCACGGGCTCCAGCGGGTCGGCCGGGCCATCGCGCAGCAGCAGATAGGCTTCCTGACGGCGCGCATCATGAATGGCGGCAGCCCTGCTCACGCCGGTCTGTGCCATCGCCGCGTCGGCCATCACCTCCAGCGTGGTCACGCCCAGCAGCGGGATTTTCAGCGCCAGCCGCAGCGCGCGCATCAGGGCCAGGCCCACGCGCTGGCCTGTGAAGGTACCCGGGCCGGTAGTGACGGCAAGCCTGTCGAGCGCCCCAAAGATCAGGCCCGCGTCCTGCATTGCTGCGTCCACCATTGGCGCCAATGCCTCGGCGTGGCCGCGGTCCATGGCTTCATAGCGATGCGCCAGGATGCGCTTGCCATTCAGCACGGCCACCGAACAGGCGCCCAGCGCGGTGTCTGCGGCCAGGACGATCATCAGAGAATCTTGCAGGCTTCGTCGAAACCCAGCCGCTCGTTGCGCGGGCGCCAGCCGCCTTCGGCGCCATAGCCCAGATTGCAGAGCAGATTGGACCGGATCGGGGCGTCAGCGAAGAACTCGCGGTCCACGCCCTCATGGCTGAAGCCGCCCATCGGCCCGCAATCCAACCCCAGCGCACGGGCAGCGATGATGAAATAGCCGGCCTGAAGACTGCCATTTCGCAGCGCGATGGTCTTGTTCGCCTGGGCGTCGGTAAACCAGCTTTGCGCTTCGGGATTGCCCCGGTAGAGCCGCGGGAGGTAGCGGGCGAAATCCAGATCATAGGCGAGAATGGCGGTGACGGGTGCTTCCATGGTCTGACGCACATTGCCCGCGTCCAGATGCGGCTTGAGCCGCGCCTTTGCCTCGGGCGAAACCAGGAAGACGATGCGCGCCGGGGTGATGTTGGTCGCGGTGGGGCCCCACCGCATTAGATCGTAGATCGCCATCAGCAACGCCGGAGAAACAGCCTTGTCCAGCCACCTGCGCGTGGTGTGCGCCTCGCGAAACAGGGTGTCGAGCGCGGCATCGCTGACCGCGTGATGCGGTTCGGAGAGCCAGGCTTCAGGCTTTGTCTGGATCATCTGGATGTCAGACCGCTTCGACCGCAGTCACCTCGGGCACGTAATGGCGAAGCATGTTCTCGATCCCGTTCTTCAGTGTCATGGTGGATGACGGACAGCCCGCGCAGCTTCCCTGCAGATGCAGCGAGACCACGCCGCTGGCGCCATCAAAGCCGCGGAAGATGATGTCACCTCCATCTTGCGCCACCGCCGGGCGCACGCGCGTCTCGATCAGTTCCTTGATCTGGTCCACCACCTCGGTGTCGGCTTCATCGTAGCTTTCCGCGGCGTCGGTCTCATCGGCGCCTCCTTCCAGCAGCGGCAACCCTTGCGTGAAATGCTCCATGATCGCGCCCAGGATGGCGGGCTTCAGGTGCTTCCAGTCGCCGTCGCGCTTGGTGACCGAGATGAAATCGGCGCCGAAGAATACACGGCTGACTTCGGGCACCGCGAACAGAGCCCGGGCGAGGGGAGAGCGGCCCGCAGTCTCGGCGGCGGGAAAATCGGCCACCGCACCATCGCCCATCACCGGGCGGCCCGGGAGGAATTTAAGCGTGGCGGGATTGGGAGTGGATTCGGTCTGGATAAACATGATAACGCGCCCTGCGGTCCGCTGTTTGGGTTCATCTTTAAATGAACCCTTGTGGCGTCGGCATCAAGGCCGGGCTTCCATATTATTTATTCCGGGTGAATTGACTATCGTGTTTTACCCGGGTAATTATGCGCCATGACCCATGTCGCTTTTTCAGGCTTTGACCGCCTGGCCTCCGGCACCCTCGCCGAGGTCTACGCCGCCTGCCCCTCGGGCGGGGGCGCCTTGATCTTCGATACCGAGACGGGCCGGGTGGTGGATGTAGATCCCCGTTTTCCTCCGGGGGCCGAAGTAGCGCGTCCCGGCCGCCCAAGGCTGGGGGTGGTGGCGCGGGAAGTCACGCTGCTGCCCCGGCACTGGGACTGGCTGGCCAGTCAACCCGGAGGCGCCTCTGTTGCGCTGCGGGAGCTGGTCGAGGCGGCGAGCCGCAGCCCCAAGGCCCGGATGCGGGCTCGCCGCGACGCCGTCTACCGGCTGGCTACGGCGCTGGTAGGAGATGCGCCGGCCTATGAGGAAGCCATGCGGGCGCTTTATGCCGGGGCGCGAGAGGATTTCCTGGCCCATATCGAGCCATGGCCGACCGACGTACGCAGAGTGCTGGAAGAAATAAGTTCTGACGCCTTTTAGGTCAGAAGTCGGAGACGATCCCCTTGCGCTCCCAGTCGCCATAGCGGGTGGGCTCGGGGCCTTTTGGTCCGCCCAATTCCGGCGGTAATTGCATCTTAGCTTCATGCGCCCGGCGAGCCTCAGCCTCGGCGGTGGCGCGTTTTGCCGCCTCCGCGATGCGGGCGGCGATCCGTTGAGACGCGGATTCTTGATTGGCCATCAGCAGAGCCTACATCTTTAGCACCTGGAGTTACAAAACCGATGAACACGCTTCGCACTGGTATCCTGATGGCGGCCCTGATGGGGCTGTTCGTGGCGGTGGGCGCCGCGGTGGGCGGAACCGGCGGGATGCTGATCGCCTTCTGTGTCGCGGGGGCGATGAACCTCTTTGCCTACTGGAATTCCGACAAGGTGCTGCTGTCGATGTACGGCGCGCGCCAGGTCGATGCCGCCAGCGCGCCCGACCTTTACCGTCTGGTGGAGCAGCTGGCCAGCCAGGCCGGGCTGCCTATGCCCAAGGTGTTCATCACCGAAAATCCCCAGCCCAACGCCTTCGCCACCGGCCGCGATCCTGACCACGCTGCCGTCTGCGTTACCACCGGCCTGATGGCGCAGGTCAGCCGGGAAGAACTGGCGGGCGTGCTGGCGCATGAGTTGGGCCATGTGAAACATCGCGATACGCTGATTATGACCATCACCGCGGTTATGGCAGGCGCCATCTCGATGCTGGCCAACTTCGCCTTCTTCATGGGCGGACGCGATCGCAACAATCCGCTGGGGCTGGTGGGCATGTTGGTGGTGATGCTGGTGGCCCCGCTGGCCGCGGTGCTGGTGCAGGCGGCCATCTCGCGCTCGCGCGAATATGAGGCCGACAAGGCCGGCGCCGAAATCACCGGCCGTCCGCTGTGGCTGGCAAGTGCCCTTGGCCGTATCGAGAAGGCTGCACATCAGATTCCCAACTATCCTGCCGACGCCAATCCGGCCACGGCGCATATGTTCATCATCAATCCGCTGCATGGCGGCTTCTCGGGCCTGTTCGCCACCCATCCGGCGACGGCCGACCGCGTCGCGCGACTGCGGGCGATGGCGGGCCAGCCCGAGGTCGCCGCCCAGCGCGGACCTTGGGGCTGAATTGCGGCCTGAACTGTCCTAAACAGCCTTCATGAGTGATGCACCCGGACTTGCTGCCCGCCAGGCAGCGCTGGCCATGCTTTCCGGCGTGCTGGGCCGGGGACGCAGTCTGGACCATCAGCTGGATTCACTGGAGGGACTGGCGACCCGCGATGCCGGCTTTGCCCGCGCGCTGGTCAGCCAGACGCTGCGCCATCTGGGTGTGCTTGATGCGGTGGTGCGCCATTTCGTGCCCAAGCCACCGCCGCCGCACAAGGCCGGACCTGCCAGTGAGATATTGCTGCTGGGCGCCTGCGAGCTTCTTGTGCTGAGGACCGCCGACCATGCCGCGGTCAATGGCGCCAACGCGCTGGCGGCCAAGGACAAAAAGGCGGTGCATTTCAAGCCGCTGATCAACGCGGTGCTTCGCCGGATCGCGCGCGAGGGCGTTGATGTTCTGGTAGGGTTGGACTGGGTGCGGCTGTCGGTGCCGGACTGGCTATGGGGCCGCTGGCGCGAGCAATACGACGGGGAGACGGCGCGCAGGATTGCCCAAGCGCATCTGAACGAGGCGCCGACCGATATTGTCCTGAAAGCCGATGCCGCATCCTTTCCAGAGAGCGATGGGCTGTTCGGGCGGGTGCGGCGGCTGAAGGCTGGCGGGCGGATCGAGGCGATGGCGGGCTTCGCGGAAGGGGACTGGTGGGTGCAGGACGCGGCCGCCACGCTTCCGGCAAATCTGCTGGGCGATGTGCGTGGAAGGCGCGTCATCGACCTGTGTGCGGCGCCGGGCGGCAAGACCATGCAGCTTGCCGCGGCGGGGGCCCTGGTGACAGCGGTGGAGATCGATCCGGTGCGGGCGGGGCGCATCCGGGAGAATCTGGCCCGCACGGGTCTTTGCGCCACCATCGTGGAGGGTGATGCGCGGGAGGTGCAGCTGACCGCGCCGCTGGTGCTGGTGGATGCGCCATGTACCGCCACCGGTACCATCCGCCGCCATCCTGACCTGCCCTGGATCAAGCAGGCCGGCGATGTCACCCATGCGAGCGCGATGGCCTATGAGATTCTGGAGGCGGGCGCGGCGATGGTCGAGCCCGGTGGAACACTGGTCTTTGCAGTCTGTTCGCTGGAGCGCGAGGAAGGCGAGGAACAGATCGCCGCATTCCTGTCGGCGCATCCCGAATTTTCCCGCGCGCCGCTGTCATCTGACGACGTGTTTGGCCACGGCGAATGGATCACGCCCGACGGTGATCTGCGTACCTTGCCGTTTCATCTTGGCGGCATGGACGGCTTCTATGCCGCGCGGCTGAAAAGATCACAGACGCCCCAGGGCATAGGCGATGGCCAGATACACCTTGCCGGTGTCGGCGGAGAGCAGCGTCGAGGTCAGAAGGCCGCCGCCATCGCCTTCCCGCGCCCTGTCCAGCAGCATCTCGAACTCGCTGATATAGGCGTCGGCGGCATCGTGGAACACCTTGTCGTCGCGATAGAGGCCGGTGATGCGGTCCACCGCCTCGGCGTCGATGGTGCCGGCCAGGCGGCGCGCGAACACGCTGCGGTCGCCCATCAGATACTGTTTCCATTCCATCGTGCCGGGAGACTGTTCGTCCAGCTTTGACAGGTCGATCGCCAGGTCGGCAAGCGCGGCCTCCAGCGCCGCCAGCGAGACGGCCTGGGCGCCGCCGGCTTTCAGCCGCATGTCGCCGTCGCCCTGTTCGGCGGCGGCCAGCAGGGTCTTCATGTCCCAGGTCTTGCTTTCCCTGGGCTCGCGCTTCTGGCGCGCGGTCAGCTTGCGGGCCAGGCCCTTCAGGCCTTCGCTTTCCGGTTCGGACCTGGGCGCGGCTTCGGTTTCGACTTCGGGGCTCGCCTGAGGGATCGGCAGCGGCTTGTTGCCGGAGCGGGCGTGCAGGGTGGACATGGCGCGCGCCGATATGTTCAGAAGCTGTTCGGTCTCGCCGGCGATCATCTCGCGCACGCGGCGTGCCTCTTCCTGGGCCAGGCCCGGCAGGCGGATGATGTGGCGCTCAAGGTCTTCGGTGGTCTTGCCCAGGATGCCGCGGATCCTGCCGGCTTCGGCGCCCATCTCGCCGGCGGTGCGCAGCAGCCGTTCGCATTCGCCCATCGCCTCGCCCACCAGAAGCCGCGCGTCCTGCCTGGCCTGGGCTGCACTTTCACCGATCAGGGTCTGGGCGCCGGTGCCCGCTTCCTTCAGTGCCGCCGACAGCTGCGCCAGCACCGCGGCGGCGGCATCGCCGGCATCCTTCAGCCGTTCGGCCTCGCGTGCGAAGACGCCGGTCAGCGTTTCGGCGCGGGTGGCTGCGCTGACCATCAGGTGTTCCAGATGCAAGTCGGCGTCGGTGGTTACCACCTCGCATTTGCGGGCTTCGGCGGCCAGTGCCTCCACCGCCTGTTCCAGACCGCGGCGCTGCTGGGAAAGGGCATTGTCCAGCCGCTCGCCTTCCTGTTCCAGCTTCTGCATCAGCTCGGAAAGCTGGGTGCGCTGTTTTTCCTGCCGCGCCAGCACGAATTCGGCGCGCGATGCGGCGCTGTCGGCCATTTCCCCGATCCGCGTGGCCTGGCGGTCCAGTTCGACGGCGGCTTCGCGCGGCGCATCGGTCGCGGCGGTGACCGCAGCGCGGAACCCGGCGGCCTGCACATCCAGTGACTGGGTCGCCATCTTCAGGGTGCCTTCCGCCGCTTCCATCATCGACTTCAGCTGCGCGGCGCGGCCGGCGATCGTCTCGCTGGCGCGGGTGGCGGCCCCGGCCAGACCGTCACCCAGCGCTGCGACGCGCTGGTTTTCCTGGGCCAGGCGCGCGGCAATGGCCTCGCCGGCGCGGGCGGCGGCGCCGGTCAGGCTGTCGCCCATTGCTTCCACCCGCTGGCTTTCCTCGGCCAGCCGGGCGGCAATGATCTGGCTGGCGCGGGTTGCGGCGGCAGTCAGGCTGTCGCCCAGTGCTTCGATCCGCTGACTTTCCTCTGACAGGCGCGCGACGATGGTCTGGCTGGCGCGGTCGGCGGCGCCGGTCAGGCTGTCGCCCATCGCTTCGATCCGCAGGCTTTCCTGGCCCAAGCGGGAGGCGATGGTCTGGCTGGCGCGCGATGCCGCATTGTTCAGGTCGTCGCCCAGCGCCTCCATCCGCTGGCTTTCCTCGGACAGGCGCGCGGCGATGGCCTGGCCGCGCACCTCGGCGCGGGCGCCGGCTTCGTCCAGGGTGGATATCTGGGTTTCCAGCACCTGTTCCAGCGCACGCATGCGCTGGGCGGCGGCGTCCAGCCCGGTGTTCAACCCGTCCAGCTCGCGCCGGATGAAGCGGGCCAGCCGGGCGGCGTTGCTGGCGGCGGCTTCGTCGGCGGCAAACAGGCGGTCGGTGGCGACCAGAAGGGCGCGGGTCGCCTCGTGCATCGCGGCGCTGCGCGCGAGCACCGCGGCAATGGCCAGGAACAGCAGGGGCGGCAGCAAGGCGCCGGCGGTGAAAAGCGAGGCGTGGACGGGATCGAGCGCGGCCAGGCCCTTTGGCCCCAGCCAGCCCCAAAGGAAGGCCGCGGACACCCCCACCCAGAACAGGCTGGCCATGCCGGCCACGGCGGTAGCGACGGCGCCGAAGCGGGTAGGCCGGATGCGGATTGCAGGACCCTTGGCTTCCGGCGCAGCCGCACCAGGGGCAGGGCGGGCCGTGCTTTCGGCCTTGTCCACCAAGACAGGCTGGTTCTGCCCGAATGTCCTGACCACGCCCTTCAGACCCTTTGGATTCCCGGCATTTTAAACATCATTCGCCGGACCATGCGAGCGTTTCACACTATAAAAGGCCCGCATTAACGAGGTCTTAGCCGTGGCCGGGCCAGTATGGCGCCATGACCGACACCGACACGCACTCCTCCGACCTGGCCATCGACCTGAGCCACCTGGCCCGCTACACCGGCGGCGAACACATGCTGAATGCGGAGATCCTGCGCCTGTTCGATGGCCAGATCACGGCCATGGTCGAGGACCTGAGGGACGTTCTGGCCCAGCGTGACGCCAGCCGGTGGAAGCAGATCGCCCACACCATCAAGGGCGCGGCGCGCGGCGTCGGCGCCTTCCGCATGGGCGAGGCGGCAGCGGCGGCCGAACCGGTCGATCTGGTGATGCAGGCCGACAAGGCCGAGGCCGCCATCGCCCGGCTGATGCGCGAGGGCGACGCGGTGCAGGCGTTCATTGCCCGCTATCTGGTGGCGGCCTAGGGGCCGCCCGCCCTTCCGAGGATTGCAATTTCGCAATATTCCCCAAGGCGTTGTGCCGGGGGACGGTGGGGAAATCACAGCGATATCACACGCCTGGACCCTGCGGCGCGGATAGAAATTCCGCGCATGACAAGCATCCCCCACAAGCTGCGCAGCGCAGCCTTCTATCTGGGCCGTCCGCCCTTCTGGGCGCATTTCGGCCATCGCGCCCTGGGCTATCTGCAGCCCGACCTGGACGGGCGGCCGCACCAGGCCCATGCCATGGGCTGGGCGCGGGCGCGGGCCCAGCCGCTGGGCGCGGTGCTGATGCATTTCGGCCTGACGCCCGACGGCATCCTGCCGCGCCTGCCCGCCGATGTGCTGGTGGATGCGCGCCACCGGGTGGCGGGGGCGCCGGTCCGCATGGGCGGTCCCGCCAATGTCGACCTGCTTTATGCGGTCACGCGGCTTTTGGGCGCGCGCAGGGCGCTGGAGACGGGCGTGGCCTTTGGCTGGAGCAGCCTGGCCTTCCTGAGCGCGATGGCGTGCAATGGCGGGGGCCGGCTGGTCAGCGTGGACCGGCCCTATCCGGGCGACGGCAGCGAGGACTTTGTCGGGCTGGCGGTGCCCGACTATCTGGTGCCGCACTGGACCATCGTGCAGGAGCCGGACCGCAACGGCCTTGTGAAGGCGGCGGCGTGCTTTCCGCAAGGGGTGGACATCGCCCATTATGATTCCGACAAGACCTATCGCGGGCGGCAGTTCGGCTACCCGATCCTGTGGCGGGCAGTCCGGCCCGGCGGGCTCTTCATCTCGGACGACATCCAGGACAACATGGCGTTCGCCCATTTCGTCGAGCAGATGCGCGTCTCGCATGGCGTGGTGGAGAGCGGGGGCAAATATATCGGCATCGCGCTCAAGCCCGGCCTGAAGCCGGCGGTGAACTGAGGCCGGGCGAACCGGGGCGGGGACAGGCGTTTCAGGACCTGATCGCCAGATACTTGCCCGCTTAAAAGTATCGGGCGCTGGAACACTTTCCGCAGCGCATTTGTCATGGCCCGGCCACCACACGGTCGCGCAGCGATCCGGGTGGCCGGGCCATCCAGGGCAACAGGCTCCGGCGCCCTGGATGGCCCACGTAAAGTGGGCCATGACTACGGGGATTGTGGACAGGGGCGCGCCGGGCTGTCCGGCATTCGAATATTGCGCAACTTCGCAAGGCGCTGGCGCGCATCGGTTTTTCGCGAATTGTTTTCGCGATTTTCTGACCCCTCCCCCCTTTGTCCAACGGGGATAGGGATTGGATGTGCGTGCCCCGTCTGTCATGGCGGCAGTATCGCATGGGAAACGCTCGGCGGCGTGTTGGATATCTCACTGACAAATGCCGGCGCACGAAGGACGGACGCGAGGCCAAGCGCGCCCAGGCATCGGCAGCGAATTGACTGCCCCCTCTCCCCTTGTGGGAGAGGAAGAAAAATCATTGGGGTAGCGGAGCGACAGCGACGCTCAGCCCATTGATTTTTCAGGTGAGGGGTGAGTTTGGGATGTGACCCCTCACCAGCAAAATCTAAGCACTTGGGCTCGCTGACGCTTCGCCAAGTGCAAGATTTTGCGTCCTCTCCCACAAGGGGAGAGGGGAACCGAATTTCACGAATGGCGATTGGTCCTGGTCCGTCCTGGTCCGTCATGGCCCGCAGCGACAGCGTACGGACGGGCCATGACGATTGGGTTGCACTCCCATCGAGCTGCTAAAGAGCGCGCCGATCAAACGCCTCCAGCTCATGGGCGATGCAGCGTTCGATGAGGGTGCGCCAGACCGGCTCGGCGATGGCCGGTGACAGGCCCACGCGCGCCGCTTCGGCAACCACCCTGGACACCACTTCCTCCACCCGCGCCTCGTCGCGCACAAGCTCGCGCCGGGGCTTGAGCTGGGCCGCCCTCTCCATATAGGTCTGGCGCACCGCCAGCAGGGCGACCAGGTGCCGGTCCAGTTCGTCAATGGCGGCGCGCAGGGCGCCCATGTCGGCGCAATCGGAAGCCGCAACAGGGGCATAATGGGGAGCGTCATTTTGCATCGCAGCACCGCTTTGCACAGGGGTTGTCCACTTCGGGCTTTTTACATATAAGAACGTTGTTTTCCCAGTCACTACAGAAGTTTAGGTGTGGAATACAGTCTCCGATGGACAAGATCATGACCGACGCGCCAGCCCCCGCCACCTCAGGCCAGCCAATCCATACCGATGTCGCCATCATCGGCGCCGGTCCCATCGGCCTGTTCGCCGTGTTCGAACTGGGCCTTCTGGACCTGAAGTGCCACCTGATCGACATCCTGGACCGGCCGGGCGGCCAGTGCACCGAGCTTTATCCCGAAAAGCCCATCTATGACATTCCGGGCCTGCCCATCGTCACCGGCCAGGAGCTGGTCAACCGGCTGATGGAGCAGATCAAGCCCTTCGACCCGCAATTCCATTTCGGCGAGATGGCCACCAGCCTTGAAAAGCTGGCCGACGGCCGCTGGAAACTTGTGACCGATGCGGGCACCGAGATCATCGCCCCGGTCGTGGTGATCGCGGCCGGCGCGGGCAGCTTCCAGCCCAAGCGCCCGCCGGTGCCCGGCATCGAGGCGTTCGAGAATGCCGGCGACGGCATCGGCGTGCATTACGCCGTGCGCAAGATGGAGACCTTCCGCGGCAAGAACATCCTGATTGCCGGTGGCGGCGATTCCGCGCTGGACTGGGTGATCAACCTGGCGCCGCTGGCCAAGACGCTGACGCTGGTTCATCACCGCGACGGCTTCCGCGCCGCCCAGCACAGCGTCAACCAGATGCGCGAGCTGGAAAAGGAAGGCAAGGTCAAGTTCCATGTCGCCAGCGTGAAGGCGATTCATGGCGAGCCGGGCAAGCTGACCGGCGTGACGCTGGCGGGCCATGACAAGAGCGAATGGCACCATGAAACCGATGCCTTCCTGCCCTTCTTCGGCCTGACCATCAAGCTGGGCCCGATCGCCGAATTCGGCATCAATCTGCACGAAAACCTGATCCCGGTGGACACGGCGCGCTTTGAAAGCCAGACGCCGGGCATCTTCGCCATCGGCGACATCAACACCTATGCCGGCAAGCTGAAGCTGATATTGTCGGGCTTCCATGAAGCGGCGCTGATGGCGCAGGCGGCGTTCCACATCGCCCGGCCGGGCGAGAAGCTGCGCTTCCAGTACACCACGTCATCCTCCAACCTGCAGAAGAAGCTGGGCGTCTCCTGATGAAGATCTTCGCCATCGATCGCCAGGGCAAGGAATATACGCTGGAAGGCCGCGACGGCTGGAGCGTGATGGAAATCCTGCGCGACGGCGGGCTGGACATCGCGGCGGAATGCGGTGGGGCCTGTGCCTGCGCCACCTGCCATGTCTATGTGAATGACGGCTGGTTCGACAAGCTGCCCAAGCCCAGCGATGCGGAGATCGACATGCTGGACATGGCGCTGGCGGTGGAACCGAATTCGCGCCTGTCGTGCCAGATCATCTGTTCGGACGAGACCGACGGCATCAAGGTCACTGTCGCGCCCGAATAGGAACGCCGAAACGGGCAACCCGCCCGATTTGAATGCCGGCGCGGCCTTTGGCGCCAGATTCGATCAAGGCTCCTGAAAAAATCGCAATTCCCGGGGACTTGCCGCAATGTTCCGCGGCACGCCATCCTGCCCTGCAAGACAGGGCCCGCGCGCTGGGCGTGAGGCCCTTTGATTTGCTAAAGGACCCTGGAATGTTTGACCGCCGCAGCCTTTTGAAATCCGGCGCCGCCCTGACGGCGCTTTCGGCCACGCCCACCTTCGCGCAGGGGACCCATCAGGGGGCCGACAAGCCGCTGGCCGAGCTGTTCGACAATTTCGTCGCCGAGAATCTGGATGCCTCGCCCCTCACCGTCTCGTCGCTGGGCATGGATACGGGGCCGCGCGCCTGGCAGAAAAGCCTGATCGACGACGCCTCGCTGGCCGCCATCGCGCGCAACAAGGCGCTGGCGGCCAGCCAGATGAAGCGCCTGTCGGCAATCAGCCGCGCCGGGCTGAAGGGCGATGACCTGGTTTCGTATGACGTCGTCATGTACGGGCTGAAGACCCAGGTGGACGGCGCGCGCTTTGACTATGGCCCCGGCATTGCGGGCCAGCCCTATATCCTGTCGCAGCTGACCGGCAATTACAGCCAGGGCCCGTCCTTCCTGGACAACCAGCACACCATTGAGACGCGCGAGGATGCCGACGCCTATCTGGCGCGCCTGGACGGGTTCGGACGGGCGATGGACCAGGAAATCGACGTGCAGCGCCATGACGCGGCGCAAGGGGTGTTCGCGCCCGACTTCGCGCTGGCCAAGACGCTGCTGCAGATGAAGCAGCTGCGCGAGCCCAAGGCCGAGGCCTCGCCCCTGACCGAATCCATCGTGCGGCGGACCAAGGAGAAGAAGATCGCCGGCGACTGGGGCAAATGGGCCGCCCGCCTGGTGGAAGAGAAAGTCTATCCCGCGCTGGAGCGGCAGATCGCGCTGGTGGAAGAGCTGCAGAAAAAGGCCACCCATGACGCGGGCGTGTGGCGGCTTCCGCAAGGCGACGCCTATTACCGCGCCAGCCTGAAGCAGTGGGCCACCACCGACAAGAGCCCGCAGGAGATCCACCAGATCGGCCTTTCCATCGTCAAGGACCATACGGCGAAGATCGACGCGCTGATGAAGAAGAACGGCCTGACCAAGGGCACGGTGGGCGAGCGGCTGAAGGCGATGTATGCCGATCCGCGCTATCGGTATCCCAACACCGACGCGGCCAAGGAGCAGCTGATCGCGGACCTGAACAAGAAGGTGCAGGAGATCCGCGCCAAGCTGCCGTCCACCTTCGGCGTGCTGCCCAAGGCCGACCTTCTGATCAAGCGGGTGCCCAAGAATATCGAGGCGGCGCAGCCCGGCGGCTATTACAACAATGCCTCGCTGGACGGTAAGCGCCCCGGCATCTACTGGATCAACCTGCGCGACACCGCCGAAGTGCCGAAGTGGACGCTGCCGACGCTGACCTATCACGAAGGCATTCCCGGCCATCACCTGCAGCTTTCCATCCAGCAGGAAGCGGGGCTGCCGCTGATCAGGAAGCTGGCGTTCTTCTCGGCCTATATCGAGGGCTGGGCGCTTTATTCCGAACAGCTCGCCGGCGAGATGGGCATGTATGATGGCGATCCCCTGGGCCAGATCGGCCAGCTGCATGACGCCATGTTCCGCGGCGTGCGCCTGGTGGTGGACAGCGGCATGCATGCGATGAAATGGAGCCGCGAACAGGCGGTGAAGTATTACATCGACACGCTGGGCGACAAGGAAGCCAGCGCGGTGACCGAGATCGAGCGCTATTGCGTGTGGCCGGGCCAGGCCTGCACCTACATGCTGGGCAAGCTGGCCTTCCTGAAGGAGCGGGACAAGGCGAAGAAGGCGCTTGGCAGCCACTTCGACATCCGCAAATTCCATGATGCGATGCTGACGGCGGGCGCGGTGCCGCTGGACCTGCTGGACGGCATCACCGACCGCTATATCGCGGGGGCCAAGGCGTAAGGCCTGACGACATTGCGATGGGAGGCGCCCGGGCGGATCGTCCGGGCGTTTTCCTTTCAGCTCGCGACCGCCATGTAGAGGATGACGCCCAGCAGCACCCAGCAGCCGCCCAGCGCCATCACGATGTCGAAGGCGCGGACGTCTTCCGCCGCACGGGCTTCGGCGCGATGTTCGGGTCGAATGACTGTCATATGCCGTCCTGAAATCTTGTCGATTTGTCGCAACTGGTAACGCGGCCTCGCGCGGCAATGTTCCGGTGTGGACGGCGGCAAAATGTGCTGCGCTGCAAAGAAGATCGCGGCGAAAAGGCGGCGATGGACGCGCCCAGCCACAAATGCCAATCTGGATTCGGGGCTGGATTCTTCAAAGCGTTGTGGCTGTCGCGCACGTCTATACCGTCGCCTTTCAGGGCATCGAGGCCAGGGAGGTGGACGTACAGGTTCACATTTCCGATTCCGGGGGCGGGCAGTTCAATGTCGTGGGCCTGGCCGACAAGGCGGTGGCCGAAAGCCGCGAGCGGGTGCGTGCCGCGCTGTCCGCGATCGGCCTGGCGCTGCCGTTCAAGCGCATCACCGTCAACCTGGCGCCGGCCGACCTGCCCAAGGAAGGAAGCCATTACGACCTTCCCATCGCGCTGGGGCTTCTGGCGGCGATGGGCGTGGTGCCCGCCAGCGAGATGGCCAACTTCGTGGCGCTGGGCGAGTTGTCGCTGGACGCTGCGATCACGCCCGTCACCGGGGTCCTGCCCGCCGCGCTGGCGGCATCCGAACAGGGGCGCGGGCTGATCTGTCCCGCCGCGAACGGACCGGAAGCGGCGTTCGCGGGCGCCATCGACATATTGGCGGCGCCGTCGCTGATCGCGCTGGTCAATCACATGAAGGGCGCCAGCGTTCTTTCGCCGCCCGCGCCGAAAGTGGCCGAGAGCCCACGCGCCGCGCCCGACCTGCGCGACGTGAAGGGCCAGGAGAGCGCCAAGCGCGCGCTGGAGATCACCGCCGCCGGCGGGCACAACCTTCTGATGATCGGTCCGCCCGGCGCGGGCAAGTCGATGATGGCGGCGCGGCTGCCCGGGCTTCTGCCGCCGCTGGATGCGCGCGAGGCGCTGGAGATCAGCATGATCCAGTCGCTGGCCGGGGCGCTGGAAGGCGGCGCGATCAGCCGCAACCGGCCTTTCCGCAATCCGCATCATTCCGCGTCGATGGCGGCGCTGGTGGGCGGCGGGCTGAAGGTCAAACCCGGCGAAGTGTCATTGGCGCATCTGGGCGTGCTGTTCCTGGACGAGCTGCCGGAGTTCGCCCGCGCGGTGCTGGACAGCCTGCGCCAGCCCATCGAAACCGGCGAGGCGGTGGTGGCGCGCGCCAACGCGCACTTACGCTATCCGGCGCGCTTCCAGCTGGTGGCGGCGATGAACCCCTGCCGCTGCGGCTATCTGACCGATCCCCATCAAGCCTGCGGGCGCGCGCCCAAATGCGCGGTGGACTATCAGTCGCGCATTTCGGGTCCGCTGTTCGACCGCATCGACATCCATGTCGATGTCGCCGCCGTGTCGGCCGCCGATCTTGCCCTGCCGCCGCCCGCCGAGGGCAGCGCCGAGGTCGCGGCGCGTGTGGGCGCGGCGCGTGCCATCCAGCGCGAACGCTTCAAGGATCATCCCGTCCGCACCAATGCCGAGGCCGAGGGCGAGTTGCTGGACGAGGTGGCCACGCCCGATGCGGCGGGCGCAAAGCTTCTGACCGAGGCGGCATCCGCCATGCGCCTGTCGGCGCGCGGCTATCACCGCGTGCTGAAAGTGGCGCGCACCATCGCCGACCTGGCCGGGGCCGACACCGTCGCCCGCGCCCATGTGGCGGAGGCGCTGTCGTACCGCCGGATCGTGCATCCTAACGGGTAAGACGGCGCGCAGGCTGCATCGACATTTATTTTTCCTCTCCCCTTGAGGGGGCCGAAGGACGGGCGTGCGGCCAAGCGCGTCCGGTGGAGGAAGAAAAATCACTGGGTTAGTGGAGCGGTAGCGACGCTCAACCCAGTGATTATTCCGGTAAGGGGTGAGTTGGTCGTCATGGACGTACCCCCTCACCTAGCAAAATCCAAGCACTTGGCTTCGCTGACGCTTCGCCAAGTGCAGGATTTTGCGTCCTCTCCCTCAAGGGGAGAGGAAAGAGCCGGACCGATCTGCGTGCTCAAGGGCCTGGTCGACGGCTTCGGTCCGCTGAGCGGCCTTCCGCCATGACGGAACCAACGGTTCCGTCCCGCCGTTTCCACCGCATTGTAGGCGGCCGGTTCGGGGCCGCGCCATTTTGCGGAGAGAACCATGAAACCGCTTGCGATCCTGGGCGTGGTGCTGATCCTTGCCGGCATTGGCGGACTGATCTTCCGGTCGGTCCACTGGACCGAAACCAAGAACGTGGCCGATATCGGTCCCATCCAGATCAATTCCCAGGAAGACCACAGCGTCTGGATTCCGACCGCCGCCGGTATCGCCGCGGTGATCGCGGGCGTGGGCCTGGTGTTCGTCAGCCGCCGTTCGGCGTGACCGTTTCTGTTGCACCCGCGAAGAAACCGACTTTTCTTGTGAGAAGCACGTCTTCCCGCCTATCATCCCCGGCATAAATCCCCGGGAGATACGATCATGCATTCGCTCGCGAAGATTCTTCTGGGCGCCGCCGTTGCGGCCGGCGCCGCCGGCCTTGGCGTCATGGCCGTGGCGCAAACCGATCCCAAGGTCGGGACCACCATCCACGACCCCATCGGTCCGGTGCCCGATCCCAGCCATATCCCCGTCACCCTGCCCAAGGACATCAAATGCACCGGCAAGGTGGGCGTGCAGGAAACCTGCACCCTGTTCGGCGACCCCAGCAAGCCGGGCCTCTATGGCGTGATCTACAAATGGTATCCGGGGCATTTCTCCAAGCCCCATTTCCACGACCAGGAACGCTATGCCTATGTCATTTCGGGCACCTGGTGGGTTTCGACCAGCAATGTCTATGACGAGCGCACCACCTATCCGGTCCATGCCGGCACGGTGGCGATCGACCGCAAGAACACCGTCCACTGGGACGGCGCGCGCACCGGCGAAAAGGAGCCTGCCGTGCTGGAGCTGGTGGGCATCGGCCCGGTCAAGACCATCCAGGTGGACGAGAACGGCAAGCCCAAACCGAGCAACTGACCGGCGGGGCGCCGCCGTGCGGCGGCGCTTTTTTCGGGAGACCCATCCATGCGCCTGAAAATTTTTCCGGCTTTTGCCGCCGCTGCCGCGATGGCCGTGGCGGCGCCCGCCCTGGCCGAGACGCAGGCCCAGCTTCTGAACCAGGGCCCACCCAAAACCAGCCAGCCCGTGCCCGATCCCAGCCACATCCCCATGGTGTTCGGCAAGGACATTCCGTGGAAATGCGGCAATGGCGAGTGCAGCGCAAAGCTGTTCGGCGACTCGTCCAAACCAGGCATCTATGGCGTGCTGATCAAATGGGAGCCGGGGCACAATTCCCAGCCGCATTTCCATTCCACCGACCGCTATGTCTATGTCGTGTCGGGCAGCTGGTGGGTGTCGTCCAGCACCCATTATGACCCCGGCAAGATGTATCCCATTCCGGCGGGCACCTTTGTCACCGACATCAAGAACACCATCCATTGGGACGGTGCCAAGGCCGAAACCGGACCCTGCATCATCATGCTGGTGGGCGAGGGGCCGATGACCAGCACCCGCTATGTCCCCAAGGATGCAGGCAAGCCGCCGGCGGGCCAGGATTTCGTACCACCGCCGAAATAGACATGACGGACTGCCCGCAGAGGCGCACGTCAGGATTTCACCGAAGGGGAAACAATGAATAACGGGGCGCGCCGGAAATTCCATCCGGTCTATCTGATGCTGCTGGTGCCGTACCTGGCGTTCTTCTGGGTGCCCTTCTACAACAGCATCGAGCCGCAGCTTTTCGGCATTCCCTTTTTCTACTGGTGGCAGATCCTTTGGGTGGTGCTGACCGCCGCCTGCATCGTGCCGGTCTATCTGCATCAGGAACGCCGGTAATGAGCGCCAATTCCGTGACCATCGGCGTCTTCCTGGCGCTGTTCGTGTTCGTCGCCATCCTGGGCCTGTTCGGATCGCGCTGGCGCGCCGGCGATCTTTCCCAGCTGCATGAATGGGGCCTGGGGGGGCGCAGCTTCGGCACCCTGATCACCTGGTTCCTGCTGGGGGGCGATCTTTATACCGCCTATACCTTCATTGCCGTGCCGGCGCTGATGTTCGGTGCCGGGGCGATGGGCTTCTTTGCCGTTCCTTACGCCTCGCTGATGTATCCGGTGCTGTTCATGGCGTTTCCGCGCCTGTGGTCGGTGGCGCACAAGCACGGCTACATCACCGCCGCCGATTTCGTGCAGGGCCGCTTCGGCCACAGGGGACTGTCGCTGGCCATCGCGGTGACGGGCATGGTGGCGGTGCTGCCCTATATCGCGCTGCAGCTGGTGGGCATGCAGGTGGTCTTCGCCGCCATCGGCATGGATTACAATATCGCCGTGCCGCTGCTGGGCCAGGTTTCGGTGCCCCTGGTGGTGGCTTTCGCAGTGCTGGCGGCCTTCACCTATACCAGCGGGCTGCGCGGTACCGCCCTGATCGCGGTGGTCAAGGATCTTCTGGTCTATGTCACCGTGCTGGCGGCGATCATCGTCATTCCCGCCCAGCTGGGCGGCTATTCGCACATCTTCGCCGCGATGCCGGTGGAGAAGCTGACGCTGCCGGCCGCGCCCGACCACAGTTTCGGGGCGGGTTTTTCCTATGTGACGCTGGCGGCGGGATCGTTGCTGGCGCTGTTCCTCTATCCCCATTCGGTGACGGGACTGTTGTCGTCTTCCAGCCGCCATGTGATCCGGCGCAACGCCATTGTGCTGCCGGCCTATTCGGTGGCGCTGGCGCTGATCGCGCTGCTTGGCTACATGGCGGTGGCGGCGGGCGTCGACAAGATGCCCGAATATGCCGCGGGCTTTGCAGCCTACAGCGCCAACTTCGCGGTGCCGGCGCTGTTCCTGCACATGTTCCCGGCCTGGTTCGCGGGCTTTGCCTTTGCCGCCATCGCCATTGGCGCCCTGATGCCCGCGTCCATCATGGCGATCGCCTGCGGAAATCTTTTCACCCGCAATATCTACAAGGGCTTCATCGCGCCGGACTGCGCGCCCCGGACCGAGGCGAAGATGGCCAAGCTGGTCGCCTTCATCGCCAAGCTGGGGGCACTGTTCTTCGTGCTGGAGATCGACACGACCTATGCCATCCAGCTTCAGCTTCTGGGCGGCATCTGGATCTGCCAGACCGTGCCCGCGGTGCTGCTGGCGCTGTATGTGCGGCTCAATCCGTGGGCGCTGCTGGCGGGCTGGGCGGCGGGCATCGGATCGGGGACATGGATGGTCGCCGAGCTGGGCTTCAAGGGAACGACCTATCCGCTGCATCTGTTCGGCTGGACCATCCCCTGTTACGCCGCCCTGAGCGCGCTGGTGCTCAACATCGCGGTGGCGGGGGTGCTGCACCTGCTGTTGAAGGACAAGGGTGGCGCGCAGACGGACGAAACCGCCGCGGCGGATTATGTCTGATGGATTGCCCCCGAAGCGAGCGCAGGCCCGCCTTCCCCTTATGCGCGCAGCGCATCCAAGGGGGAGGTGGTTTCAGCGATCGAGCGGAGCGAAGCGAGCGAGAGGAAGCTGAAACCGGAGGGGGTCAGCCGAAGCGACCAGTAATGTACTGCTCCGTCCGCTTGTTTTCCGGCGCGGTGAAGATCTTTTCGGTGGCGCCATATTCGATCAGCTCGCCCAGATACATGAAGGCGGTATAGTCGCTGGTGCGCGAGGCCTGCTGCATGTTGTGGGTGACGATCACGATCGTATAGTCGTTCGCCAGTTCCTCGATCAGCTCTTCCACCTTGGCGGTAGAGATCGGGTCCAGCGCCGAGCAGGGCTCGTCCAGGAGGATCACTTCGGGCTTGGTCGCCACCGAGCGGGCGATGCACAGGCGCTGCTGCTGGCCGCCCGAGAGCGACAGGCCAGAGGCATTCAGCTTGTCTTTCACCTCGTTCCACAGCGCGGCGCGCTGCAGGGCGGATTCGACGCGGCCGTCCATCTCGGACCTGGGGATGCGTTCGTAGAGTTTGATGCCGAAGGCGATGTTGTCGTAGATCGACATCGGGAAGGGCGTGGGCTTCTGGAACACCATGCCGATGCGCGCGCGCAGGAGGTTGAGGTCCTTGACCTTCAGCAGGTTCTGGCCATCCATCACGATCTCGCCCTCCGCCCGCTGGGCGGGATAGAGCTCGAAGATGCGGTTGATGGCGCGCAGCAGGGTGGATTTGCCGCAGCCCGACGGACCGATGAAGGCGGTCACCTTGCGGTCCATCAGGGGCAGGGTGATGTTCTTCAGCGACTGGTGATCGCCGTAATAGAAGGACAGGTCGCGGATGTCGATCTTGGTCTGGTCCGCGTTCTGCACTGCGGCGGGCTTTTCCATCACACTCGTATCCATGAGGGTCATGTCCGTTGTTTCTTCTCGAGAAGGCGGGCGGCTATCGACAGCACCAGCACGGTGGCGGTGACCAGCAGGGCGCCAGCCCAGGCCAGCGCGTGCCAGTCGTCATAGGGCGACATGGCGAAGTTGAAGATGCGGGTGGGCAGCGAGTCGATCGGCTGGGTGAGGTCGGAGGAGGAGAAGTTGTTGCCCAGCGAGGTGAACAGCAGCGGCGCGGTTTCGCCCGAGATGCGGGCGATCGCCAGCAGCACGCCGGTCATGATGCCGGCGCGGGCCGCCTTCCAGGTCACCGCCTTGATTACAAAGTTGCGGGGCGCACCCAGGGCGGTGGCGGCCTCGCGCAGGCCGTTGGGGACCAGCAGCAGCATGTTCTCGGTGGTGCGCACCACCACCGGGATCACGATCACCGTCAGCGAGACCGCGCCGGCGATGGCCGAGAAATGCCCCATCCGCCGCACGACCACTTCATAGACGAACAGGCCGATGACGATGGAGGGCGCCGACAGAAGGATGTCGTTGACGAAGCGCACGAAGAAGGAGAAGCGGTGATGGCGGCCATATTCGGCCAGGTAAGTGCCGGCGAACAGGCCGATGGGCGTGCCCGCCGCGACGGCCAGAACGCTCATGATCACGCTGCCCAGGATGGCGTTGGAAAGGCCGCCTTCCATGCCCGGCGGCGGGGTGGGCATTGTGAAGATGTGCGGACCGAACGCCGTGATACCTGCCCGCAGCAGGGCATAGAGGATCAGCCCCAGCCAGACCAGGCCGAACACCGCCGCCGCAAACGACAGCACGACGAAGAGCGTGTTGGTGATGCGCCGGCGAATATACAGCCCGGGATTGGCGAATGCGGTCTTCATTTGCCTGCCCTCTGCTCCATGGTGCGCAACATCAGCTGGGCGGCGGCCAGGACGATGAAGGTGATGACGAACAGGATCAGGCCCATCGCGATAAGCGACGAGGTGTAAAGCGCGCCGGTGGCCTCGGTGAATTCGTTGGCGATGGTGGCCGAGATGGTGGTGCCCGGCGAGAACAGCGAGGAGTCGATATTATGCGCGTTGCCGATGACAAAGGTGATGGCCATGGTCTCGCCCAGGGCACGGCCCAGGGCCAGCATCGCCCCGCCCACCACGCCGGTACGCGCGAAGGGCAGCGCCACGCGCCACATCACTTCCCAGGTGGTGCAGCCCAGGCCATAGGCGGCTTCCTTCAGCACGCCCGGCACGGTTTCCAGCACATCGCGCGTCACCGCCGAGATGAAGGGCAGGATCATGACCGACAGGATCACGCTGGCGGTGAAGATGCCGATGCCATAGGGCGCGCCGCCGAGCAGGGTGCCGATGACCGGAATGCCGTCGGTGGCGTCGATGATGGGCTGCTGGACGTTCAACTGGAACCATGGCGCGAACACGAACAGGCCCCAGATGCCGTAGATGATGGACGGGATGCCCGCCAGAAGCTCGATGGCGATGGCGATGGGACGGCGCAGGGGACGCGGGCACAGTTCGGTCAGGAAGATGGCGATGCCGATGCCCACCGGCACGGCGATCAGCATGGCCAGGACCGAGGTGACCAGCGTGCCGTAGATCGAGGCCAGGGCGCCGAACGTCTCTTCCGTCGGGCTCCAGGCCTCGGTGACGACAAAGGACAGGCCGAACGCCCGGAAGGCCGGCATGGCGCCAGCCAGCAGGGAGACGATCACGCCCGCAAAGATCACCATCACCGCCACGGCAGCGGCCAGCGCCATCACGCGGAAGCGGAAATCGCCCGCCCCAGCCTTGCGGGCGGATTCAACGCGGGCGGCAAATTCGGCGGTCTGGTCGCTCAAGCTGATGTCTGTCAAAAGGGCAGTTCCGGAGGGTCTGGCGGGCGCCAGTTCACCCGCCCGTGGCGCCACGAACATCACAGTCCTGCAAAGGTTTTATGACAGTGGTGGCCCCGGGGATGCGCCGTCGCTACAAGCCATTGTTACGGCTATATAATTCCAAAATCGACCGGCAGCCGGCCAAAGTAAATCGCGCGGAAATGAAAATCCGGCCGCGGCCGCCAGGGACAAGGGAACCTTAAGCAAATTTTTGCGGACGGCAGGCCAGACTTGGTCCGGTAAATCCTGACAGGGCTGGCTGCTTTCGTGCTGCGGGCGACGCGTTTCATTTTTGGAGTCCTGGCGGGGTGTGGCCTGGTGGCGGCGCTCGCCAATGTCGTGCTGACCGGGCGGCTGACCATCCTGTCGCCGATCAGTTTCGGCGCGCTTCTGGTCGTGGCGCTGGCCTTCATGATCAAGAACCTGATCGAGGCGCGCGGCCGCAGCGAGGCACTGGAGCAGCAGACCGGCCAGTTCAAGGTCATCACCCAGCGGCTGGAAGCCTCGCTGAAGAATGCCGCCGCCATCAATGCCCGGCTGAACCAGAGCGAGGCCCGCTACAAGGGCCTGGTCGATGCGCAGGGCGACGCCATCTTCCGCCGCGACGCCTCCAGCCGCCTCACTTACGGCAATGATGCCTTCTTCCGCCTGTTCGGCCTGACGCCGGGCCGCGCCATCGGCTATCCCTTCGCGCCCGAGCCGCATCCGGGCAGCCGCTCGGCCATCTTCGGCGGGTTTGCCGCGCTGGAACAGGGGCGCGGGCGTGTGCGCTATGACCAGCATGTGCGCACGGCCACAGGATATCGCTGGATCGCCTGGGAAGACTATGCGGTACGCGATTCCCATGGCCGGCTGGTCGAAGTGCAGAGCGTGGGCCGCGACATCACCGAGCGCAAGGCGCTGGAGGATGCGCTGACCGAGGCGCGCGACAGCGCCGAAGAAGCCTCCCGCGCCAAGTCCGGCTTCCTGGCGACCATGAGCCACGAGATCAGGACGCCGATGAACGGCGTCCTGGGCATGGCGCGGCTGCTGCTGGAAACCGAACTGCGTCCCGAGCAGCGCACCTATGCCGAGGCGATCAGCCAGTCGGGCGAGGCACTGCTGAACCTGATCGGCGACATCCTGGACTTTTCGAAGATCGAGGCAGGCATGGTCTCGCTGGACGAGGATGAAGTGGACCTGCGCGCGCTGGTCGACGGCATGGCCGAGCTTCTGTGCCAGCGCGGCCATGCCAAGGGCGTGGAGATCACGGCGATCGTCGCCGCCGATGTGCCCCGGCGCATCCGTGCCGACGAAGGGCGCCTGCGTCAGATCATCACCAACCTGATGGGCAATGCCATCAAGTTCACCGAGAATGGCGGCGTCTGCGTCGAGGTTCGCCGCGTGCAGGGCAGCGAACGCACCTTCCTGCGTTTCGAGGTGCGCGACACCGGCGTGGGCGTGCCCGCCGCCAAGCGGCACGAAATTTTCCGCGAATTCGTCCAGGCCGATTCCACCCATGCCCGCCGGTTCGGCGGCACCGGGCTGGGGCTGGCCATCTCCAAGCGGCTGGTGAACACGATGGGCGGAGAGATCGGCGTCGATGCCGCGCCGGTTTCGGGTTCCTGCTTCTGGTTCACCATTCCCAGCATCGTGGTGGAGGAGGCCGATCCGGACGGCCTGCCGCTGGCGGGCCTGTGCGTGGCGGTGATGAGCGGCAACCGCGCGCTGAACGAAGGCCTGGCGCTGCAGATCGAGGCCTGCGGCGGCACCGTCGCCGGGCCGGAGGATGGCCGCGCACACGCGGTGCTGATCGATGCCGGCACCGAAGCCGTGCCCGACCTGAGCCTGCATCCCGAGCCCGGTACGCCGGCGCTGGTGCTGCTGACGCCGGCGGCGCGCGGCAGCCTGGCGGAGCTGCGCCAGATCGGCTTTGCCGGTTATCTGGTCAAGCCGGTGCGCCAGTCCTCGCTTGCCGAGCGGCTGAACCTTTGCTGTCGCGAAATGGAAAGCGCGGACGGCGCCCAGGCAGCGTTCCCGGAGGCGCCCGGGCCATGGACGAGCGAAACACAAGCCGCGCCGGACGATGATGATGACGGGCTGCCGCCGCTGGTGGCGCCGTTCGTTCAGGAGCCCCTGCCGGAACCGGCGCCGCACCAGCCCGAGGCAAAGGCCCCGCCGCAGCCCGCGCCGGTCAGCAGCGACGGGCCGGGACTGAATGTCCTTCTGGCCGAGGACAATCCCATCAACATGATGCTGATCCGCGAGCTGCTGCGCCGGCGCGGCCACAAGGTGACGGAAGTGACCAACGGCAAGGCCGCCGTCGAAGCGGTGCGCGATGGACATTTCGATCTTTTGCTCACCGATATTCACATGCCCGGCATGGACGGCATCGAGGCCGCGCGCGCGATCCGCGCGCTGGAACAGCAGAGCGGCCGTCCGCGCACGCCCATCGTGGCGCTGACCGCCGATGCGCTGGATGCGGGCAAGCGTGCCTGCCAGGAGGTTGGCATGGACGGGTTCCTCACCAAGCCGGTGGATCCGGCCGAGCTTGAGGAAATGTTCCTGATGCTGTTTCCCAGCGAGGATGGTTCGCATATCGTCGCCGCATGACGGCGACTGCTTCGGGCGCGCGCAGGCGCTATACATTCCGCGACTATCTCAATCCGCGCGTGCTGGTGATGCTGGCGCTGGGCTTTTCGTCGGGCCTGCCCTTTCTGCTGGTGGGCAACACCTTCGGCTTCTGGCTGCGCGACGAAGGCACGGGGCTGGCCGCGATCGGCTTCATCTCCTGGGTTGGCATAGCCTATTCGCTGCAATGGGCCTGGGGGCCGTTCCTGGATCGCGTGCCGGCGCTGAAATTCCTGGGCCAGCGGCGCGGTTGGCTTCTGCTGACGCAGTTGCTGCTGGTGGCAGGACTCGCCGGCATGGCCGTGACCGGCCTTGGCCATGGGCTGGCGGTACTGGGCGCGCTGGCGCTGGTGGTGGCCTTCGCCAGTTCGGTACAGGACATCGCCATCGCCGCCTGGCGCATCGAGATCGCGCGCGATGCCGACGAGTTGGGCCTGCTGACGGCCGCCAACACCATGGCTTATCGCGTCGCCATGATCTGCACGGACTCTCTGATCTTGATCTCGGCGCAGCATCTGGGCTGGCAGGCGTCCTATGGTCTTTGCGCTGTTGCCATGGTGGTGGGCATCGGCGCCACCCTGCTGGCCCCGGAGCCGGAACGCGCCGACGAGGTAATGACGGCCAAGGAAAAGGAAGCGCCGCTGTGGACAGCGCGCGGTCTGTTCGATGCCGTGGCCGGGCCCTTCGTCGCCTTCTTCAAGAAGCACGGCATGATGGCGCTGGTGATGCTGTTGGCGATCACGCTGTACCGCTTGCCCGATTTCGTGCGCGGGCCGATGGTCAATCCCTTCTTCCATGACTTGGGCATGAGCAAGGATGCCGTGGGGTTCTCCCGCGCGGTGGTGGGCCTGGGCACCACTTTCCTGGGCACCCTGGCGGCAGGCCTGGTGTCCGTGCGGCTGGGATTGATGCGGACGCTGATCTTCGGCGCGGTGTTGCAGGCGCTGGGCGTCGCCGCCAATGCCGTGCTGATCTATACCGGCAGCGATCTTCCCATGTTCATGCTGGTGATGGGGATCGACGATTTCGCCCTGGGCTTCGCGGGCATCAGCCTGGTCGCCTATATGTCGTCCCTGACCAGCCTGGGTTACGTGGCAACGCAGTACGCGCTGCTCTCTTCGGCCTATGCCCTGGCGGGCAAGTTCCTGAAGGGATTTTCCGGCAGCATCGTGGATGCATTGACCCCCGGCCTGGGGCTGATGCCAGCCTATGCCGTACTGTTCCTGGGCAGTGCCTCCATCGCAATACCCTCCATCGCGCTATTCCTGATCCTGGACCGGCATGCCCGGAGGACCGCCATTAACCGAGCTTAACCCCGGGCGCGGGAACGCTTTTCGGCCCTATCCTTGGTCACGCAGATAGGCTAAAATTGCCAAACTGTCGCAATGGAAGCGTAGCTTCAGCAACAGAATCAGGTGCGGCCGGTCCCGGATAAGAACGGTGGGGGGCAGGGGCGCCAAGGGAAAGACCGTGGTCAACATCTACGAAGCCGGACCTTTCGAGGGACGCCTGCTGCAGTGGCCCATCCTGGCCACCGCTGGAGCCCTTGAGGTGCGTCTTGCGGAGACCGAGGTGGAAGTCGAACAGGCCCAGCGCCTGCGCTACCAGGTTTTCTACGAAGAGATGAGCGCGATCCCCACCCAGGAGATGCGCGACGCGCGGCGCGATTTCGACAAATACGACCTGGTCTGCGACCATCTGCTGGTTGTGGACCGTGATGCCCATGACGAGGACGGCCAGCCGCTGGTCGTGGGCACCTACCGGCTGACCCGCGAGAAGGACGCCGCGCGTGCCGGCGGCTTCTATACCAGCAGCGAATATGACCTCTCGCGCATGCTGGCGGGGCTGGACCCCGAAACGAAATATCTGGAACTGGGCCGTTCCTGCATCCTGAAAAGCTATCGCGCGCGTCCGGGCACCATGCAGCTTCTGTGGAAGGGGCTGATGGCCTATGTGGCGCGCTTCGACATCGATCTGATGTTCGGCTGCGCCTCGCTGTCGGGCACCGATGTGGAGCAGCTGGCGCTGCCGCTGTCCTATCTGCATCATTTCCACCCGATGCCCGCGGACCTGAGGGTGCGCGCCCGCCCCGAACTGTCCGTGGAGATGAACCGCGTCCCGGCCGGCGCCATCGATGCGCGCGAGGGGCTGCGCAGCCTGCCGCCGCTGCTCAAGGGCTATGTTCGCGCCGGCTGCTGCATCGGCGAGGGTGCGGTGATCGACCGCCAGTTCGGCACCACCGACGTCTTCATCTATTTCCCGCTGTCGGGAATTGATGCGCGCTACAAGAGCCGGTTTGGGCTGGTGAAGTAGGCCTGGGCTCGAGCGCCGCATTCCGCGGCGCGACCATCGACATACATCCAGCTTCCTTCCCCCGCGGGCGAAGCGACGAGCGGGGGAAGGTGTCGCAGCGAAGTGTCTGCGGAGCAGACCTGAGCTGTGACGGATGGGGGGCGAAAAACTAAGCCAAGTCGAACAGCAGCACTTCGCTGTCCTGTTCGGCCCGCACCGCGATCTGTTCCAGGTCGGTTATGGCGGCGGCGTCGCCCGCGGTCAGCACCTGGCCGTCCAGATGCACCGCGCCGCGCGCCACCTGAAGCCAGGCGCGGCGGCCGGGGCCGAGGGGATGGATCGCTTCGATCCCCGCGTCCAGCCGGGCCGCCCAGATTTCGGCATCCTGCACCAGGCGCACTTCGTTTTCCTGGGGATCGGGACCGGCGATGCGGGCGAAATGGTTCTGCACCGCTGCCGCGTCGATGGTCTTCTGTTCATAGCTGGGATCGAGGCCGCGCCTGGACGGGGTGATCCAGATCTGCAGCAGGTGGCAGGTTTCGTCCTTGCTGGCGTTGAATTCGGCATGGACGATGCCGCTGCCCGCGCTCATCCGCTGGATCTCGCCCGGGCGGATGGTGCCGCCGCCGCCGCTCGAATCCTTGTGGGCGATCGCCCCGTCCAGGATATAGGTGACGATTTCCATGTCGCGGTGGGGGTGGGGCGGAAAACCGGCGCCGCCGGCGATCCAGTCCTCGTTGATCACGCGCAGCGGGCCGAAGCTTTCATTGGCCGGGTCGTAATAGTCGCCGAAGGAGAAAGAGTGGCGCGAATCCAGCCAGCCGATCTTGGTCTGGCCCCGTTCCCGGGATCTGCGAATGGTCACCATGGCGTCACCTGCCGTCTGTTGCCGACCTTATATAGGCATCCTGTCAAGGGCGCCGCTTTTCAATCGCGTCCCACACCAGCCCCGCAATGTCGGCGCCGCCGAAGCGGCGCACCTCATGGATGCCGGTCGGAGAGGTAACGTTGATCTCGGTCATGTAGTCACCGATCACGTCGATCCCGGTAAAGATCAGGCCGCGCCGCTTCAGTTCCGGGCCGATGGCGGCACAGATATCGCGCTCGCGCGCCGTCAGTTCGGTGGCTTCGGGACGCCCGCCCACATGCATGTTGGAGCGCGCCTCGCCTGAGGCGGGAACCCGGTTGATCGCCCCGGCGAATTCCCCGTCCACAAGGATGATGCGCTTGTCGCCCTGGCGCACGGCGGGAAGATAGCGCTGGACGATGACAGGCTCGCGGAAGAACTGGGTGAACATCTCCATCAGCGCGCCGAAATTCTCGTCTTCCGGTTTCAGGCGGAAGACGCCGGCGCCGCCATTGCCGTAGAGCGGCTTGATGATGATGTCGCCCTGCTCGGCACGGAATTCGCGGATGGCGCGCAGGTCCGAGGAGATCAGCGTGGGCGGGATGAAGTCGGCGAATTCGGTGACAAAGAGCTTTTCGGGGGCGTTGCGCACTTGTCGGGGGTCGTTGACCACCAGCGTCTTGGGATGGATGCGCTCAAGAATATGGGTGGCGGTGATGTAGGCCATGTCGAAGGGCGGGTCCTGGCGCATCAGCACCACATCGGCCGCCGACAGGTCATAGACGAAGGGCGTGCCCAGGGCGAAATGGTCGCCCCTGACCGCGCGCACATTCAGCGGGCGCACATGGGCGAACACCTGTCCGTCGCGGAAGGAAAGATCGCGCGGACCGTAATAAAGAAGCCCATGGCCGCGCGACTGCGCTTCCAGCGCCAGGGCGAAGGTTGAATCGCCGCCGATGTCGATCTTTTCGATCGGGTCCATCTGGATCGCGACGGTCAGCGCCATGTAAATGCTCTCCCACACATCGTCCGTGCAATCATCCTTCGGGCCGCCAGACATCGCGGTGATGCACCGGAAGCGCGCGCGGCGCCACCGCGATGATGTCGAAGCGCATGCCCCGCGCCGACAGCGCCGGCCGTGCGGCCAGATATAGGTTGGCGGCGCGGGCAATGCGAGTCCGCTGGCCGTCCATCACGCTTTCCGCCGCCAGGCGCGGATGGCTGCGCGCCTTGACCTCGATGAAGCAGATGGGACCAAAGGGGGCGGCGGCGACCAGGTCGATCTCGCCGGCATGGGTCTTCACCCGCCGCGCCAGGACGCGATAGCCCTTCAGCCGCAGCCAGAGGGCCGCCAGGGTTTCGCCGGCGCGGCCGCGGCGCTCGGCCGCTTCACGGTTTCGCATCGTCTTTCAGCTGCAGGGCGCGGTTGTAGATCTGCTTTCTGGATGCGCCAGTCAGCTGCGCGATCAGCTCGGCCGCCGCCTTGACCGGCATGAAGGCCAGCGCCTGGCCCAGCGCCGCGTCGATGCGCGCAAAGTCCGGGCCCACCTCCAGCGGCGGGCCCACCACAATCGTGACTTCGCCTTTTGGAGCGCCCGCATCCGCATAATGCGCCGCCAGTTCGCGCAAGGTACCGCGCCGCACTTCCTCGTGCCGCTTGGTCAGCTCGCGTGCCACCACACAGGGCCGCTCGCCCAGCGCATCGGCCATGGCCGAAAGGCTTTCGGCCAGCCGCTGGGCGGATTCAAAGAAGATCAGGGTGGCGGGCACCGCCGCGAGTTCGGCCAGGGCGCCGGCCCGCTCACCCGCCTTCGACGACAGGAAACCCGCGAACAGAAAGCGGTCGGACGGCAGGCCCGACAGGGTGAGCGCCGTCAGCACCGCCGAAGCGCCGGGGATGGCATGGACCGGCAGCCCCGCCGCCAGCGCCTCGCGCACCAGCTTGTAGCCGGGGTCCGACACCAGCGGCGTGCCGGCGTCGGAGACCAGCACCACTTTCTGCCCCGCCGCCAGGCGGGCCAGGATCTTGGGCCGCATGACCGCGGCATTGTGGTCGTTATAGGCGATCAGGGGGCGGGAAATTCCGTGGATTGCCAATAGTTTAGACGTCACGCGGGTATCTTCTGCGGCAATGACGGTGGCTGCCTTCAGGATTTCCAGCCCCCTCAGCGAAATATCGCGGGCATTGCCAATGGGGGTCGCCAGAACGTACAGGCCCGAAGGCGGGCCGGCGGCGGGACCGCCCTGGTCGGCGTCCAGGACAGCGGAAGACGAATCGCGGGATTTACCGGGCTGTTCCAGCGGCTTAAGGTCCCCCGCCCCGGCATCTGCTGGGCCTTCCGAACCAGGATGATCTGATGCTTGGCTCATTGCCTTCCCGTTTTGCCCGTCCCCCCCGGTTTCTTGCCATGTCGGCCATGTGCGCGACAGTGCTGCTGTCGGCCTGCGCGACCCAGCCACCCGCGCCGCCGCCTCCGCGCGTGGCGCCCCCTGCACCCGCGCCGGTGGCCAAGAATCCGCTGGACCGCGACCAGGCCGAATATCTGCGCCTTCCGGGCCTTCCCGAAGGTACGCCGGTGCGGGTGGGTGTGATCCTGCCCTTGTCCAGCGGTTCACCGGCCACGCGCAACCTGGCCCAGTCGATGCTGAAGGCCGCCGAGCTGGCCATGTTCGATTCCAAGAACCACGGCATCCTTCTGATGGTCGGCGATGAGGGCAATGGCGGTGCCCAGGCGGCGGAGGCGGCGAAGAACCTTCTGGCCCAGGGCGCCGAAGTGATCGTGGGGCCGCTGTTCGGTCCGTCTGTGGCGGCGGTGGCGCCGGTTGCGCGCGACCGCGGCGTGCCGGTGCTGGCCTTCTCGACCGAGCGCAGCGTGGCGGGCGATGGCGCCTATCTGATCAGCTTCCTGCCGCAGAACGAAGTGCGCCGGGTGGTTTCATACGCCGCCTCGCGCGGGCACCAGAAATTCGCCGCCCTGATCCCGCAGAGTGCCTATGGCGATCTGGCGCTGAACGAGTTCGAAAATTCCGTCAAGGCGGCCAAGGGCCAGGTGGTGGACATCGAGCGCTTCACGCCGCGGACCGGAGCGGTGATGGGTTCGGCGGGCGCGGTGGCAAAAAGCGGCGCCGACGCGGTGCTGATCGCCCAGGGTGGTCCGCTGGTGAAGGAGATCGCGCCCACCCTGCAGTTCGACGGCATGGGACCGGGCAAGGTGCAGCTGATGGGCACCGGGCTGTGGGACGATGCGTCGCTGCAGAAGGAACCGACGCTTGAGGGCAGCTGGTATGCCGCGCCCTCGCCCAAGGCGGACGACGCATTCAATGAACGCTATCGCGCCACCTTCAATTCGCCGCCGGCCAACCTGGCCAGCCTGGCCTATGACGCGATGTCGCTGGTGGCGCTGCTGGCCGAGGGCCAGCCCTATCACCGCTTCACCCAGTCCGCCCTGATGGACCCCAACGGCTTTTCCGGAGTGGACGGCATCTTCCGCTTCAATGCCGACGGCACCTCCGAGCGCGGGCTGGCGGTGCTGGAGATGACGCCGCTGGGGCCCGTGGTGGTCAGCCCGGCGCCGACGACTTTTCAGGGGAAGAGCTCTTAACCCCTCCGGAGCGGGTTCAATTCAAAAGCTCCGCAATCACGCGGTTGAGCAAGAGACGGCCCGCGGGCGTGGCGGTGAGGATGTCGCCATCCAGCCTGAGAAGGCCCTGACCGGCCAGCGCGGCAATGCGCGCCGCGCCGGGCCTCGTGCCCCAGCGCCGTTCATATGCCCCAAGGTCCAGCCCTTCGGCCAGGCGCAGGTTCATCAGCAGATGCTCGCGCGCCGCGTCGGCATCGGTGATGGCGGTCATTTCGTCAAAGCCGTGACCCTGTTTTGCCACCCTGGCGATCCAGCGTTCGGGCAGGCGGATGGCGGCGGTGGCGATGCGGCCGCCGGGCAGCGTCAGCCGCCCATGCGCGCCCGGGCCCACGCCGGCATAATCGCCATAGCGCCAGTAGATCAGATTGTGGCGGCTTTCCTGGCCGGGGCGGGCGTGATTGGAAATCTCGTAGGCGGGAAGGCCCGCCGCTTCGGTCAGTTCCTGGGTCGTCTCGTACAGGCCTGCGGCAAGATCATCGTCGGGTATCGCCAGCCTGCCCTGCCGGTAGAGCAGTGCGTAGGGCGTTTCGGGCTCGATGGTGAGCTGGTAGAGCGAAAGATGCGAAGTGCCGAAAGACAGCGCCTGTTTCAGTTCGGCGCGCCAGTCCGCATCCGACTGGCCGGGGCGGGCATAGATCAGGTCCAGCGAGACGCGATCGAACTGCCGCATCGCCGTGGCAAGCGCGCCGCGCGCCTCGGCCACGTCATGCAGGCGGCCCAGCGCCTTCAGGTCGGCATCGTTCAGCGCCTGCACGCCCAGCGACACGCGATTCACTCCGGCGCTCGCGTAATCGGCGAAGCGCGCGGCGTCGGCGGATGCCGGATTGGCTTCCAGCGTGACTTCGACATCGTTCGCCCGGGGCCAGAGGGCGGCGATCTTTTCCAGCACCCGGCCCACCGCGCGTCCGCTCATCAGCGAAGGCGTGCCGCCGCCTAAGAAGATGGTTTCGACGATGGGCGTCCCCGCCTGCCGCGCGCGCACCCAGGCCAGCTCGGCCAGGATGGCATCGACCCAGCCGTCTTCGTCGATCGCGGCGCGGACATGGGAATTGAAGTCGCAATAGGGGCACTTTGCGGCACAGAACGGCCAATGGACGTAGATGCCGAATGCCATCAGCTTCTCCGGCCGTCATGGCCCGCGCAAGCGGGCCATCCATACGGTGAGAGGGTTATGGATGGCCCGGACAAGCCGGGCCATGACGAATGAGAGATATCAAAGCGACTCATCGAAGATATGGCTGTGCAGCAGCCGCTCGAAGGCGATGGCGCGATGGCTGATGGAATGCTTCAACTGGGGATCAATCTCGGCAAAGGTTTCCGTCATCAGGTCGGCGACGAAGATCGGGTCATAGCCGAAGCCCTTCTCTCCGCGCGGCGGGAACACCACCTTGCCATGCACCGTGCCTTCGAAGGTCTGGTGTTCGCCGCCCGGCAGCGCCACGCTCAGCGCGCAGACGAAGGCCGCCGGACTTCCCGACAAGTGCCGCTGACGCAGTTCGTCATGCACGCGGTTGATGGCGATGCGGAAGTCTTTCGTCGGCCCGGCCCAGCGCGCCGAATAGACGCCGGGCGCGCCGTCCAGAGCTTCCACGCACAGGCCCGAATCGTCGGCCAGCGCCGCATGGCCGCCGGCCTTCGCCGCAGCCAGCGCCTTCAGTTCGGCATTGGCGGCGAATGTGGTGCCGGTCTCTTCCGGTTCAGGAAGCTTCAGGTCGCCCGCACTGACCGCATGGATGCCGTGCGGGCCGAGCAGTGCATGGATCTCGCGCACCTTGCCGGGATTGTGGCTGGCCACGATCAGGGTGGCCCCGCGCGGCAGCCGGATCGTCACGCCAGGACCTGCTTCTGCAATTCGACCAGTTCGCCGATGCCCTTGCGCGCCAGGCGCAAGAGCGCGGTCAGCTGATCCTCGGTGAACGGCGCGCCTTCCGCGGTGCCCTGGATCTCCACCAGCCCGCCCGCGCCGGTCAGCACGAAATTGGCGTCGGTCTCGGCGGTGGAATCTTCGTCATAGTTCAGGTCCAGGACGGGCAGCCCGCGCACGATCCCGCACGATATGGCGGCGACGTGGTCCCTGATCACCGGCGCCGTCACCATGCCGACCCGCTTCATGAAGGCGACGCACTGGGAAAGCGCCACGAAGCCGCCTGTGATGGCGGCAGTGCGGGTGCCGCCGTCGGCCTGCAGCACGTCGCAGTCGATCACGATCTGCCGCTCGCCCAGCGCGGTGAAGTCGCACACCGCGCGCAGGCTGCGGCCCACCAGGCGCTGGATTTCCTGGGTGCGGCCAGACTGTTTGCCGGCCGCCGCCTCGCGGCGCATGCGCTCATGGGTGGAGCGGGGCAGCATGCCGTATTCCGCCGTCACCCAGCCCTTGCCCGAGCCTTTCAGGAAGGGGGGCGCCTTTTCCTCCAGGCTGGCGGTGACCAGCACATGGGTGTTGCCGAACTTGACCAGGCAGGAGCCTTCGGCATGGCGGGAAAAGCCGGGCGTCAGGCTGACGGGGCGCATCGTATCCGGGGCGCGGCCATCGGGGCGGGCGGTGACAGGCAAGTCGATTGAAGGGGGCATGGTGCCTCTTATATGGGAGAAGTCTGCTAATCTGGGCGCGTTTCCTAGCGGCATCCGCCGGGGCAAGTCCATCACCGGCGGAATATACAGGAAATTCAAAGCGTTGAGCCTAGAATCGCGATCCCCCCTCTATGTCCCCCCGATGCTAGGGGAGCGCCCGCGCGAGGTCTTCCGCCATCTGGTGGAGGCCTTCCTGACCAGCGGCGAACCGGTCGGCAGCCGCACTTTGTCCCAGCGGCTTCCCCTGACCCTGTCGCCCGCCTCGATCCGCAATGTGATGAGCGACCTGGAGGCGATGGGCCTGCTCTATGCCCCCCATACGTCGGCGGGGCGGGTGCCCACCGAAAAGGGCCTGCGCCTGTTCGTGGACGGGCTGCTGGAAGTGGGCGAACTGGCCGATGACGAACGCCGGGCCATCGAAAGCCGCATGCTGGGCACGGGCAAGAGCCTGGAAGAGGTGATGGGTCAGGCCGCCCAGTCGCTGGCCGGCCTGTCGCGCTGTGCCGGGCTGATGGTCACCGCCAAGCAGGACACGCCCCTCAAGCATGTGGAATTCGTGGGGGTCGGGCCCGGCAAGGCGCTGGTGATCCTGGTAGGCGAGGACGGCCAGGTCGAGAACCGGGTCATCGACACCCCGCCCGGCCTGCCGGTGTCGGCGCTGACGGAAGCGGGCAACTATCTGGGCGCGCGGCTGCGCGGGCGCACCATCGATGCGGCGCGGGTCGAGATCCTGGCCGAGCTGGAAACTGAGCGGTCGCTGCTGGACACGCTGACTGCCAAGGTGGTGGCCGAAGGGCTGGCCACCATCGCCGGGCCGGAAAAAGTGCTGGTGGTGCGCGGCGCCTCGCATCTGCTGGACAATATGGGTGCGCGCGAGGACATCGAACGCATCCGCACCCTTTTCGATGACATCGAGCGCAAGGCCGACTTGATCCGCCTTCTGGAACTGGCCAAGGATGGTGACGGCGTCAGCATTTTCATAGGGTCCGAAAACCGGCTTTTTTCGCTCTCCGGTTCCTCTATCGTGGCCGCGCCTTATGCCAACGCCCAGGGGCGGATCGTGGGGGTGATCGGGGTTCTGGGGCCGACCCGCATCAATTACGGCCGCATCATTCCCATGGTCGACCACACCGCCAAAGTCATTGGACGGCTGCTCGCGTAAGGGTTAGGAAGTCGCCGCCAAGGATTTCGCCATGACCGAAGAAAAGATACCCGAACCCCAGACACCGCATCATCAGGCCCAGGCCGGACACGAAGATTCGCCCTTCGCGGCGGAGTTCGCCGTGCTGGAAGCCCTGAAGGCCGAGGTGGAAAGCCTGAAAGACCAGCGCCTGCGCGCCCTGGCCGAGGTGGAGAATGTGCGCCGCCGGGCCGAGCGCGAAAAGACCGATGCCAGCCAGTATGCGGTGACCAAATTCGCCCGCGACATGCTGGGCATCGCCGACAATTTCGCCCGCGCGCTGGCGGCCTGCCCGCCCGCGCTGCGCGAGGCCGCCGATCCGCAGGTCAAGGCCGTGCTGGATGGCGTGGAAGCCACCGACCGCCAGCTTCTGTCCACGCTGGAACGCTATGGCGTCAAGCCGGTGGACACTTCGGACGGGCGCTTCGATCCCAACCTGCACCAGGCGATCGCCGAAGTGCCCGGCGGCGGCAAGCCCGCCGGCAGCATCGTGGATGTGGTGCAGACCGGGTTCACGATCGGCGACCGCCTGCTCAGGCCCGCGATGGTGACCGTGGCGCGCAAGGAAGTTCCAGCGGGCACCGACGTCAAGGCCTGATCCATCGGGTCATGCAGAAGAAGAGGGCAAACCCATGGCCGATCTCAACATCGTCGTCGCCGGTGCCTCGGGCCGCATGGGCCGCACCCTGATCCGCGAGATCGCGCAGGGCAGCGGCATCACCCTGTGCGGGGCGCTGGAGATGGAAGGCCATCCCAATCTGGGCATGGATTCAGGCACCCTGGCAGGCATGCAGCCCAACGGCATGAAACTGACCGCCGATCCTCTGCCGCTGGTGGCGAACGCCCAGGCGATCGTGGATTTCACCAAGCCCCTGGTGTCGGTGATGCTGGCCGAACTGGCGGCGCAGGCGCGCATCGTCCATGTCATCGGCACCACCGGCTTCAACGAAAAGCAGGAGCAGCGCATTGCCGCCGCCGCCCGCCATGCGGTGATCGTCAAGAGCGGCAACATGAGCATGGGCGTCAATCTTCTGGCCGCGCTGGTGGAGCGCGCCGCCCGCTCGCTGCCCGATTACGATGTCGAGGTGCTGGAGATGCACCACAGGAACAAGGTGGACGCGCCGTCCGGCACCGCGCTGCTTTTGGGCGAGGCCGCAGCGAAGGGCCGCGCCGTGGCGCTGAGCAAGAAGGCGGTCAAGGCCCGCGACGGCCATACCGGCGTGCGCCCCGAAGGCGCCATCGGCTTTGCCACGCTGCGCGGCGGCACGGTGGTAGGCGAGCATTCGGTGATCTTCGCCGGTACGGGCGAGCGCATCACCCTTTCGCATACCGCCGAAGACCGCTCCATCTTCGCCCATGGCGCACTGGCGGCGGCGAAATGGGGTCATGGCAAGAAGCCGGGGCTCTATGCGATGAGCGATGTGCTCGGGCTGAATGGCTAAGCCGTTCACCGGGGCCGAAGCGGCGGAATTCTTCCGGCGGCTGAAGGCCCACACGCCCGAACCGAAAACCGAACTTCAGTATGTGAATCCCTTCACCCTGCTGGTGGCGGTGGTGCTGTCGGCCCAGGCGACCGACAAGGGCGTGAACAAGGCCACCGCGCCGCTGTTTCAGAAGGTCAGAACACCCGAACAGATGGTGGCGCTGGGCGAGGAAAAGCTGGCCGACGCCATCAAGACCATCGGGCTCTACAAGGGCAAGGCGAAGAATGTCATCGCCCTGTCGAAGATCCTGATCGAACAGCACCACGGCAGGGTACCGAAGGAGCGCGAGGCACTTGAGGCGCTGCCGGGCGTCGGGCGCAAGACCGCCAATGTGGTGCTGAACGTGGCCTTTGGCGAGCCGACCATCGCGGTGGATACGCACATTTTCCGCGTCGCCAACCGCACCGGGCTGGCGCCGGGCAAGGATGTGCTGGCGGTCGAGCTGGCGCTGGAAAAGATCGTGCCGCAGGAATATCGCCTTCACGCCCATCACTGGCTGATCCTGCACGGGCGCTATACCTGTGTCGCACGCAAGCCCCTGTGTCCCACCTGCGTGGTGCGCGACCTGTGCCGCTTCAAGGACAAGACCAGGGAGTTGCCGCCGCAAAAGCCGAAGCTCAGGACGTCTTCGCGGGGATGAGCTTCAGCGCGGCAAGGCAGTCCATGTCGGCGGCGCCGGCGGCGCCGTGCGGCAGCGTCTCCACATGGCGCACCGCCTTCTGGCCCCGATTGCTGCCTTGGGCGTCATAGAGGAAGAAAAAGGCGTGGCAGTCAGCGCCGTCATAGCGCCACATCTCCATTCCGCCATCCTTGCGCACAAAGGCGGGCGCGCCGACCTGCCGGCGCAACGCCGCCGCGGTCATGCCCAGAAAATCGGACGGCTCGCCGCGCGGCGGTTCGGGCGGGATGGCGTGCGGCGCCGGCACAGGCGGCGGCAGGGGCTTTGACGCGCAGGCCGCGGTCAGAAGCGCAAGGCACAGCACAGGAATACGGCGGATCATGCGGAAGCTCTGCATCGCATCTGCCGGAACAGATGCACCATCAAAGCGGTGCCGAACAAGGGCGCAATCAGGTTGACAAGCGGAATCATGGCCAGCAGCGCCAGGATCGTGCCCGCCGCGGTAATGCGCGCGCCGAAGCGGCGGCGCAGCAGCGCCGCTTCCTGCGGGCCCACATGGCGCAGCGCCACCAGCTCGAAATATTCCCGGCCCAGAAGCCAGCCGGTGGCCAGCAGCGTGACCAGCTGTGCCAGTCCCGGCAGCGCCAGGTCGAAAGGCAGCAGCATCAGATTGACGCCCAGCACCGCAGCCATCAGCGCCAGCCCCGTCTTCAGCCCGGTCCAGAAAGACACCCCGCGCGCGGGCGGATCGCCGGGATAGTCGCGCGCCTCGATGCGGGCGGCGATGCCGTCCAGGAACAGGCTGGCGAACAGCGCCGCCACCGGCCCGCCCAGAAGGATCAGCCCGAACACCGCCAGCACCGGCAGCAGCCATTCCAGCACCCGGTTCACCCACGGCGAGCCCAGCGCCGGCAGGGCCGACAGCGCCCATTCGCCAAGGATCACCAGGGCCGCGAACAGGACCAGCGTCAGCCCGACCGATTTGAGCAGCGTGCCGAAAAGCCGGCCGTCCACCAGATTTCGCAGCGCCCGGCCCAAGCTTGCCAGCATCGGCATCCTTTCGTAGGAAGGCCAGCCTACAACCTAACGGTCAGGGATTCATGCCGCAAAGCTACGATGTTGCCGGTCTGGGCAACGCCATTGTCGATGTCATAGCCGCGGTCGATGACCGTTTCCTTCTGACCCATCGCATCGCCAAGGGCGCGATGACCCTGATCGACGAATTCCGCGCCGTGGAACTGCACAAGGCGCTGGCCGACGCCCGCCAGGCGCTGAGCTTCCTGCATCAGGTGGCGGGCGGGTCCTGCGCCAACACCATGGCCGGGCTGGCCTCGCTGGGCAGCCAGGGCGTCTATGTCGGCAAGGTGCACAGCGACCGGCTGGGCGATGCCTTCACCCATTCGATGAAGCAGCTGGGCGTGACCTTCACCACCCGGCCCGCAATCACGGGCGCGCCCACCGCCTCGTCGATGATCGCGGTGACGCCCGATGGCCAGCGCAGCATGAACACCCATCTGGGCGCCTGCCGCGAGCTGGTGCCCGACGATGTGGACGAAGACCAGATCGCCCGCGCCAAAGTGGTCTATATCGAAGGCTATCTGTGGGACGAGGACGGCGCCAAGGAGGCTTCGCGCAAGGCGATGGCGGCGGCCAAGAGGGTGGGCGGCCAGGTTGCGCTGACGCTTTCGGACCCGTTCTGCGTGGGACGCTTCCGCGAGGAATTCCTGTACCTGCTGCACAATCAGCTCGACATCGTGTTCGCCAATGAGGAAGAGGCCAAGGCGCTGTTCGAGGAAGAAGACTTCGACAGGGTGGTGGACCATATCCGCCGCTGGGGCGGGATCGGCGCACTGACCCGTTCGGCCAGGGGCTGCGTGATCGTCAGGGGCGACGAGGTGCACGAGATTCCCGCCGCGCCGGTGGCCGATGTGGTGGACACCACCGGGGCGGGCGACCAGTTCGCCGCCGGATTCCTCTATGGCCTGACGCGGGAAAGGCCGCTGGGCGTCTGTGGGCGGCTTGGGGCGATGGCGGCCGCGGAAGTGATCAGCCACTATGGCGCGCGGCCGGAAGTGTCGCTGAAGGAACTGGCGGACAGGCACGGCCTTCTTTGATTCCGGTCGCGCGGGCGACGGCTGCAGACGCTGGCAGAGCAGCACAAGCTGCTCTAGTCGCCGATCACGTGCAGCACCACCTCGCGGCTGTGCGGCGCGTCGCGGTGTTCGAACACATAGAGCCCCTGCCAGGTGCCCAGCGCGGCGCGGCCGTCCGTCACCGGGATGGCGATGCTGGTCTGGGTCAGCGCCGAGCGGATATGCGAGGGCATGTCGTCGGGACCTTCCGCCGTGTGGCGATAATTCATGCCATTGCGCGCCAGATGGGCGAAGAAGTCCTGAAGATCGCGCCGCACGTCGGGATCGGCATTTTCCTGGATCAGCAGCGACGCCGAAGTGTGGCGGATGAAACAGGTGACAAGCCCGTCGCGCACGCCGCTGTCGCGCAGGAAGCGAACAAGGACGTCGGTGATTTCGTAAAGTCCCGGACCGTGCGTCGATACCGGAATGGTGCGATGGGCCTGCTTCATCGCTGCTTCCTGAGATAAAGATAGAGCGCGCCGTCGCCGCCGTGGCGGACATGGGCGGGCTGCACATGGGCTATCAACGCGGCGGCCTCGGGCTGGTTCAGCCAGCGCGGCACCATCTGTTTCAGGACGCCATGCGGCGACATCATCCAGCCGGCGCTTTCCTCTTTGCGGGGATTGCCCTTGCCGGTGACCACCAGCACCAGGCGAAGCCCACGCCCCTGGGCGGCATGGAGGAAGGCGTGCAGGCAGCGGTGCGCCACCGCCTCGGTCATGCCGTGCAGGTCGATGCGCGCCTGCGGTTCCAGAAGCCCGCGGCGCAGCCTGTCGAGCGTGCCGCCGTTGATGCCGCTGGGACCGGAGGCCGGGGATTTGCGCTTTACTGTTCCCTGGGCCGGGGTGACGGCGCGAATGGGCCGCTTCTCCGCGAAGTTCCGTTCGAACTCGCGCCGCTCTTCGTCACTGGTGATGCGCCTGGTCATGCACCGGCCCCATAGACCCCGCCATCGCCGATGCGCGCGGCAAGCGCTTTTGGCAGCAGCACGAACAGGCGCCCCGGCGCCTTCATCGCCCCGGCGCGCCGTTCCGCGTCCGTCCCGAAGCCGAAAAAGATGTCGCCGCGCACCGGCCCGCGAATGGCGCCGCCGACATCCTGGGCGATGAGAATCCCGTGCACCGGATCGGGTCCGCCGGCCGCCACGAAAAAGGGCGCACCCAGTGCATTCAGGCGCGGATCGACGGCCAGGCTTGCCAGCGGCGTCAGGGCCACCCCCAGCGCGCCGGGGCTGCCCAGCGCCGTGTCGCCCAAGGGCGCTTCCCTGAAGAAGATGTAGCTCCGGTTTGTCTCCATCACCGCGCGGGCCTTGTCCGGGTGGGCCAGGAGCCAGGCGCGGATGGATTGCAGCGAAACATTCTCGCGCGTCAGTTCGCCATCCGCGATCAGCGTCCGGCCGATGGCGTTGTAAGGCTGGCCGTTCTCGCCGGCATAGGCGATGCGGGCCTGACTTCCGTCATCGAACACCACCCGGCCCGAGCCCTGGATCTGCAGGAAGAACAGCGCGATGGGGTCGTCGGTCCACAACAGCAGCGGCGCGTTGGCGATGCCATCGGCATCGATCTCGGCGCGCGGCGGATAGGGCACCAGCGCATGCCCCGAAACGCGGCCGGAAATATGCTCACCCTTCAGTTTGGGAATGAACAGGCCAAGGTCGGCACGCACCAGGTCGGGGGGAATGCCATAGACCGGCGTCTGGAAGGCGCCATGGCGCGTGCGGCTGCCCGAAATCTCGGGTTCGTAATAGCCCGTGAAAAGGCCATCTGCGCCCCGCACTTCATAGGGCGTGAAATTGGCGGCGAAGAAATCCCTGCCCGCATGTTCGGCCGCCGCGCAGACGCCGCGCCAGTCACCGATCGTGCCGGCATAGCCGGCACCGCCCATGGGTGCATCGTCGGGCTTTGCCTTCAGCGCCGAACAGCCGCGGCGGAAGGCCGCCAGCGCGGCGCCGCTGTCGCCGCCGAAGCCGGGCAGGGCAGAGAAGTCCATGCGTGCCAGTTGCAGCCCGGCCTGCGGCGGTGGCTTGGGTGCGGCACAGGCCGCCAGCGCCAGCAACAGAAAAAAAGCAAGCGCCGACGGACGGCAAGAGATCATTCGGCCAAACCGCTCACTCAGGAAGTTCACCCGAGGTGGCGACCAGCGTCCAGTTGGGATCGGTGCTGTCCAGGTCGCGGGCGAACGTCCACACGTCGGCCACCTCTTCCGGCCCGCTTGCCCCGGCGAATTCGGCCCGGAAGGCGACGGTGATCTCGGCATGGCGCCCAGTCAGCGAGGCGCCGGCGATCCGCGCGTCATTGAGGGCGTTAAAAGCAGCGGGGGCAGACTGGCCGCGGGCGGCGATGGCGGCTTCGAAAGCCTCCAGCACCTGGGGCGACAGCAGCGGGGCCAGGGCCGCGCGGTCCCCCGCGGCGAACGCCTTGACGATGCGCACATAGGCTTCGCGCGCCCCGGACAGGAAGTGGGGGGTGTCGAAATTGCGGTCGGCGAGCTGGATCTCGATCAGGCCGTTGGAGGAAGGGGCTTCGCTGCGCGGCGCTTCCAGCGCGGCGGTGGCACGCTGGGCTTCGGCAGTCTTCTCCGGCGCGCTCTCTGGTGCTTTCTCTGGCGGCCGCGCGGTGGGTTCATGGCCGGTGCGCCGGCCCAGCACCAGAAACAGGCGGAAACATACGATCCCGGCCACCATGGCGGCCGCGAACAGGATCAGGGACTGGGAATCCGGCATGAAACAAACCTCTGCAAGGCCGTCCGCCCCCGTCGCTCGGCCCTGGTCGTGTGAACTGTTCATGAAAGTAGCCGTGGCGGCGCCCCTTTAGAAGCCCCCAACAGCACTTTGGGTTGCCCTGCGTTCCCGGGGGGTGTCGCCGCGGCCCGGTTTGACTTGCCCCCCATGCGCGATCCGTGGTAGCGCGCGGGCCACCTATCCCAGGCGAGGCCCGTTCCGGGCCCCCGAAGAACCCCATGAGAAGAACGGCATGAGCAGCATCGGCACCGATCCCTTCAATGGCAATGGCGACAGCCGTCCGGCCCCCCACATGCAAATCGTGGCGCAGTTCATCAAGGATCTGTCCTTCGAGAATCCGGGTGCGGCGGCCAACATCACCCAACGGCCCCAGATCGAACTGGGGGTCGACCTGAATGCCCGCAAGCTGGACGAGGAACATTTCGAGGTCGAGCTGAAGGTCCGGGTCGACGCCAAGCATGACTCCAAGCCCCTGTTCCTGCTGGAAGTGGCCTATGCCGGCATCATGCGGCTGCAGAACATTCCCGACACCGCCACCCAGCAGGCGATCCTGCTGATCCAGGCGCCGCACCTTCTGTTCCCCTTCGTGCGGCGCATCGTCTCGGACGTGGTACGCGATGGCGGCATGCCGCCCCTGATGATCGAGCCGATCGATTTTGTCGCGCTCTACCAGGCGCGCGTGGCCCAGGCCAGCGCCGAGCCCGCGGGCACGGCCTGATCCGTCACGGGTTCCACAGCGTCTTGTCGCCCAGTTCCCGGGCGACGAAGGCTGCATGCAGTTCCATCTCGATTTCGGTGAGGAGCGGCGAAAGCTTCTGCGGCCGCTGGCGCGCGGGCCTTTGGCCTTCGACAGCCGCGCTTGCGGCTTCCACCGGCGCCAGCATCAGGCCGCGCTGGCGCCCGCCGATCAGTTCCAGATAGATTTCCGCCGTCAGCTGGGCGTCCAGCAAGGCGCCATGCTTGGTGCGTGCCGAAAGGTCGACGCCGAAACGCTTGCACAGCTCGTCCAGCGAATAGCGGGCGCCCGGAATCTTGCGCTTGGCGATCTCGATCGTGTCGATGGCGCGAGCGAAGGGAATGCCTGTGCGCCCCACCCGCGTCAGTTCGGCATTGATGAACTTGATGTCGAAGGCGGCGTTGTGGATCACCAGCGGTGCATCGCCCAGGAATTCCAGGAATTCGTCCACGACATGGGCGAACAGCGCCTTGTCGGCCAGGAATTCGGCCGAAAGCCCATGCACCCGCTGGGACTCGATGGGAATGTCGCGTTCGGGGTTCAGATAGAATTGCAGGGTCTTGCCGGTGGGGAAATGATCCATCAGCTCGACACAGCCGATTTCCACGATCCGGTGGCCTTCCGCCGGCTCGAAGCCCGTTGTCTCGGTATCGAATACTATCTCGCGCATGTCTTTTGACGAATGTCGGCCAGGATCATTTTCACCTGTTCGCGAGCGTGATCCAAGCCCCTGTCGGTCGTCACCACATAATGGGCCTGTGCACGTTTTTCCGCATCGCTCATCTGGCGGGCCAGAAGGGCGGCGAATTTCTCCTCGCTCATGCCGGGGCGGGAAAGCACCCGCTGGCGCTGGATGTGGGCCGGGGCGCTTGCCACCACCACCGCATCCACTTTCACGCCGGTTTCCAGCAGAAGCGGAATGTCCAGCAGCACGACGGGGGCGCCGGCATTCCCCGCCAGGAAGCGGTCCTGTGCCGCCTGCACCAGCGGATGCATGATGGCTTCCAGCCGGGCCAGTGCCGCCGGGTCATTGGTGACTTTCGCCGACAGGGCGGCGCGGTCCACCACGCCCTTTTTCGTGGCGCCGGGAAATTCCCGCTCGATCAGCGCCGCCGCCTCGCCGGCATAGAGATCATGGATCGCCGCATCGGCATCGAAGACCGGCACGCCTTCGGCGGCGAACAACTTGGCCGTCTCGGTCTTGCCCATGCCGATCGAGCCGGTCAGGCCGATGACATATGGCCTAGGCGCGTTCACGCAACACCTTCACCAAGGCCGCGCGCAGGCCGGGCGTGACCGAAGGCTTCACGCCGAAGAACGCCTCGAACGACGGCACCGCCTGGTGCATCAGCATGCCCAGCCCGTCGATGGTGACATGGCCGCGCGATGCGGCGTCTTTCAGAAGCTGCGTCTCCAACGGATTGTAGACGATGTCGCAAACCGCCGCGGACTGTGGCAGCGGAGCCAGGTCCAGAGCCAGCGGCGCATTGCCCTTCATGCCGGCGGAGGTTGTATTGATGACGAGCCAAGCATCGGCAGCAGCCTGATCCCATTCGTCAAATGTTCCAGTTTGCAGCACTGCATCCGGCTGCAGCTTGCCCACATGCGCAACCAACTGATCGGCGCGCTCCTTGTTTCGGTTCAACACAGTGATCTTTGCGACATGGCCAAATTGCTGCAGACCATAAACCGCGCCCCGCGCCGCACCGCCCGCGCCCAGGACAACAATATTTTTACCTGCGATAGCTACTCCCCCCAGAGCGTCCTGCAGGCTATCAAACAAACCAACCGCATCGGTATTGTCAGCGCCGATCATCCCATCGGGTTTGAACACCAGAAGATTGGCGGCTCCAGCGAGGCGGGCAGCTTGGCGCGTTTCGTGGGCCAAGGCAAAGGCCGCCTCCTTGTGCGGCACGGTGACATTGACGCCGCGAAAACCGGCCAGCCGGACGCCTTCGATCACGCGGGAAAAATCCTCCGCCCGCGCGGCCAATGGCACCATCGCCCCGTCGACGCCGAGTTCGTCCAGCCAGTAGCCGTGCAGCGCCGGCGACAGGGAATGCGCCACCGGCCAGCCGATAATGCCTGCAATCCGCCCTTTTCCCGTCAATGTCATGATGCGATCACGCCTTCCTGCCGGAGCGCGCCCAGAAGCGGGAGCAGCGGCAAACCCAGGACGGAGAAATAGTCGCCTTCCACCTTCTCGAACAACTGCGCGCCCCGTCCTTCGTAGTGATAGCAGCCCACGCTGGAGAGAATGGCAGGGCCTTCCGCCGCCAGATAGTCTTCCACGAAAGCGGGCGACAGCGGCCGAACCGTCATGGTGGCCGGGCCGGCATGGCGCCAGACGGCCTTCGCGTCCCGCGCCAGCACCGCCGCCGAGACCAGACGATGATCCTGCCCGCTCATCCGTCCCAGAAGGGTGCGGGCCGCCTCCATGTCCGGGCATTTGGATATCAGGTCGCCGCCCAGCGCGATCACCGTGTCGGCGCCCAGCACCAATGAACCCGGCAGGGCGGCGGATACGGCCAGCGCCTTGGCCTCGGCCAGGGCCAGGGCGACGGATGCCGCATCGGCGCCCGTCATGGCGGCCATCAGCGCCGTTTCGTCCAGCTCCGCAGGATGGACGGAAAATTCCACGCCCGCCGCACGCAGCAGCCCGGCCCGGCTGGCGCTGGCGCTGGCCAGGACCAGCCGTTTCACGTGGCTTTATCCTTGCGGTCGGCCATGAAGTTCAGCACCGCCGCGGAGGTTTCCTCGATCGAGCGGCGGGAGACGTCGATCATCGGCCAGCCCTGGGCCTCGAACAGCTGGCGGGTGGCGGCAATCTCGGCCCGCACCGCGTCGGGATCGACATAGTTGCTGTCCTTGGCATGGCCCATGGCCATCAGCCGGTTGCGGCGCACCTGGATCAGCCGGTCGGGCGAAATCCACAGCCCCACGATGAGGGGATTTTTGGCCGCCAGCAGTGCCGGAGGCGGCGGCATGCCGGCAACCAGCGGTACGTTGGCCGCCTTCACGCCGCGGATCGCCAGATAAACGCAGGTCGGCGTCTTGGAGGTGCGGCTTGCGCCGGTCAGGATGACCTGCGCATCGTTGAGGGTGGCCAGCGACTGGCCATCATCATGCTGGATGGTGAATTCCAGTGCCTCGATGCGTTCCAGATAGCGCTGGTCGATCTGGTGCTGGCGGCCGACCTTGTGGCTTTCGGACGTGCCCAGGAACTGGCGCAGCGCCGAGACGGGCCCTTCCAGCACATCGACGCATTCCACCAGCATGCCGTCGCAGCGCGCGATCAGCTTGTCGCGCAGCACTTCGTTCGCCAGGGTGAAGAACACCATGCCAGGTGCGATGGCGACATGATCCAGCGCGCGGGTCAGCTGGTGCTCGCTGCGCACCAGCGCGTAGGGATGGATCTGCACGTCCACATTCTCGAACTGCGCCAGCGCCGCCGTCGCCATCGCGTTCAGCGTGTCGCCGGTGGAATCGGAGATCAGATGGACGTGGAACTTGTGACTCACAGGCTTATCCGCAAGGCTCTGAGCAAGCATGTACAAGCTGGGCATGACAGCCGTCTTCACCCACACCCCTCCTAGCCGGGAAGGCCGAAACTGTGCAAGGCCGGGCATTGTGGGGACAGGTGAACCGGGTGCCCACATGCAGGGACCGCCGACAGGGGAGCGGCGGGGCAACGCCAATTGCTTGAACCAAAGAGCCATTCGGCCTAAGGGGAGCCACCATCCCCTGATCCGCCCACAACTCACAGCCCTAACATCATCTTCATCACCTAAAGAGTCTTAGGAGTCTTGTTTTGAGTAGTGCAAAGAAGCTTGTGCGCGTGCTGGAGGGAGGGGCCGAGAGCCCGCCTCCCGTCTGGCTGATGCGCCAGGCCGGACGCTACCTGCCGGAATACCGGGCGCTGCGGGAAAAGGCGGGCTCGTTCTGGGGCATGGCGCTGAACCCGGATTTTGCCGCAGAGGTGACGATCCAGCCGGTCCGCCGGTTCGGTTTCGATGCCGCGATCCTGTTTTCCGACATCCTGACCGTGCCCGAGGCGCTGGGCCGCAAGGTGATCTTCACCGCCGGGGAAGGCCCCAGCATGACGCCGGTGACGGATGTCGCGGGCTTCGACAGCGATCCGGCCCGCTGGGAAAGCTATTTCGAACCCGTCTATGCGGCGCTCAGGCAAACGCGCGCCGGGCTGGACAGGGAAGGCTTCGGCGACACCGCTCTTCTGGGCTTTGCCGGTGCGCCCTGGACGCTGGCCACCTATCTGGCGGCAGGAGCGGGCGGCGACGAGCAGAAGGCTGCCAGGCTGTGGGCCTATCGCGATCCCCAGGGCTTTGCACGGCTTCTGGATATCCTGGCCGACTGTGTCGTCTTCCACCTGGTGCGCCAGCTGAGGGCCGGTGCCGACGCCGTGCAGATATTCGACAGCTGGGCCAGCGGCCTGCCGCCGCCGCTGTTCGAGCAGCTGGTGATCGCCCCCACCCGCAAGATCGTGGCGGCGGTGCGGGCCGAGGTGCCGGGCGCCAGGATCATCGGCTTTCCCCGTGCCGCGACACTTGCCGGCTATGAGGCCTATGTGCGGGCGACAGGCGTGGATGCGGTGTCGCTGGATACCGCCGCGCCGCTGGACTGGGCGGGCGAGACGCTGGCCTGTACGCTGCAGGGCAATCTCGATCCCATCGCGCTGGTGGCGGGCGGGATGGCGCTGGACCGGGCGGTCGGCGATATTCTCGAGGCGATGGCGGGCAAGCCCTTCATCTTCAACCTGGGCCACGGCATCCTGCAGGAGACGCCCATCGCCCATGTGGAACAATTGCTGAAGCGGGTTCGCGGATGAGGGTCGCTGTCGTCCTGTTCAATCTGGGCGGGCCCGACAGTCCCGAGGCGGTCGAGCCTTTCCTGCGCAACCTGTTTTCCGATCCGGCGATCATCACCCTGCCCGCCATCGTCCGGCTGCCGCTGGCGCGCCTGATCGCCAGGCGCCGCGCCCCGGTGGCGCGCGAGATCTATGCCCATATGGGCGGGCGCTCCCCCATCGTGGAAGAAACCCGGACCCAGGCACGGGCGCTGGAGGCGGCGCTGGCCGCGGGCGGGATGGAGGCGAAGACCTTCATCGCCATGCGCTACTGGCACCCCTTCAGCGATGGCGCGGCGCTGGCAGTGAAGAATTATGCGCCGGACCGGATCGTGTTGCTGCCGCTCTACCCGCAATTTTCCACCACCACCACGGCCTCGTCGCTGAAGGACTGGACCAGGACAGCGCGCAAGGCGGGCCTGAATGTCCCCACCGGCGAGATCGTGTGCTATCCGCGCGAGCCCGGTTTCATCACGGCGATGGCGGCGCGCATCCGCGAGGCGCTTGGGGATGCGTCGCCGGAGGGCTGGCGGCTTCTGCTGTCGGCGCATGGGCTGCCGAAAAAGATCATCCAGGCGGGCGATCCCTATCAGTGGCAGGTGGAACAGAGCGCCGAGGCCATTGTGGATGCACTGGGGATAAAGAACCTGGACTGGCAGGTCTGCTATCAGAGCCGGGTGGGGCCAATGGAATGGATCGGTCCGGCAACGGACGCGGAAATCCGCCGGGCGGGCGCGGAAGGAAAAAATCTGATTGTCGCGCCGCTGGCCTTTGTCAGCGAACACTCCGAGACGCTGGTGGAACTGGACATCGAATATGGCAGGCTGGCGCGTGAAAGCGGCGTGCCGCAATATCGCCGCGCGCGCACGGTGGGGGATCATCCCGATTTCATCGCCGGGCTTGCTGGACTCGTGCGGCAGGCGGCACTAGAGGAAACGGGCCCGCGGATGGCGGGCGCCTGCCCCGCACGCTTTGCCCGCTGCGGCTGCGCGGGCCGTTAGCGGATCGTCGCTGCCGGGATCTGATGGGGACTATGGACGCGCTGAAGGATTTCCTGGCCGGATATGAACGCTGGCTTCTGGCCTTTCACGTCATCGCGGTGATCAGCTGGATGGCGGGGATGCTGTATCTGCCGCGGCTGTTCGTCTATCACACCGAGACCGCGCCCGGATCAGACGGCAGCGAGCGCTTCAAGCGCATGGAGACCAAGCTTCTCAAGGTGATCATCAACCCGGCGATGATTGCCGCCTGGGTGCTGGGACTGACGCTGGCCTGGGTGATCGACGCCCATCTTCAGGGCTGGTTTCAGGCCAAGTTCGTGCTGGTGATCATCCTGTCGGGCCTGCACGGCCACAATGTGCGGCTGTGGCGCGCCTTCCGTGAGGACCGCAACACGCACAGCGCCCGGTATTTCCGGATCCTGAACGAAATCCCGGCCCTGCTGATGATCGCGATCGTGATCCTGGCCGTGGTCAGGCCGTTCTAGGCCCCACAAAAGGATTTTGCGCGCCCCTGAAAAGAGGGTATAAGGACGCCGTCTGATTGGTCCGCGGCCGGCAAGTGCCAGGTCCGGACCGGAAGGCCCAAAGCCCCCCGGCCGGTGTCGACCAGGGCTTCAAGCCTAACGGCCAGCGGATCAAAACCAACCCCATCGATGGTCACGGCCGGGACAACAAAGGCGCCCGGGTCCGTCGAGGCGATTTCCCCCACTCTGTCAGGTGCCCCTTCCATGACTGTCCAAGATGGCCTGCAGGCGATGAAGCTGCAGGAGCTCAAGAACAAGAAACCCGCCGACCTTCTGGCCTTCGCCGAAGAACTTGAGATCGAGAACGCCTCGTCCATGCGCAAGCAGGACATGCTGTTCGCCATCCTCAAGGAGCTGGCCGAACGCAATGTCGAGATCACCGGCGGCGGCGTCGTTGAAATCCTGCAGGACGGCTTCGGCTTCCTGCGCAGCCCCGAATCCAACTATCTGCCCGGTCCCGACGACATCTATGTCGCCCCCGCCCAGATCCGCCGCTTCGGCCTTCGCACCGGCGACACGGTCGAAGGGCCGATCCGCGGCCCCAAGGAAGGCGAACGCTATTTCGCGCTGCTGAAGGTCACCACCATCAATTTCGAGGACCCCGAGCAGATCAAGCACAAGGTCCATTTCGACAACCTGACCCCGCTTTATCCCACCAAGCCGCTGCGGATGGAGCTGAACGATCCCACCATCAAGGACAAGACCGGCCGCGTCATCGACATCGTCGCGCCGCAGGGCATGGGCCAGCGTGCGCTGATCACCGCCCCGCCGCGCACCGGCAAGACGGTGATCCTGCAGAACATCGCCAAGGCGATCGCCGCCAACCATCCCGAGGCCTTCCTGATCGTGCTTCTGATCGACGAGCGCCCCGAGGAAGTCACCGACATGCAGCGCACCGTGGTGGGCGAGGTCATCTCCTCCACCTTCGACGAGCCGGCGACGCGCCATGTGCAGGTGGCCGAGATGGTGATCGAGAAGGCCAAGCGCCTGGTCGAGCACAAGCGCGATGTGATCATCCTGCTGGATTCCATCACCCGCCTGGGCCGCGCCTACAACACGGTGGTGCCGTCGTCAGGCAAGGTGCTGACCGGCGGCGTGGACGCCAACGCCCTGCAGCGGCCCAAGCGCTTCTTCGGCGCGGCGCGCAACATCGAGGAAGGCGGTTCGCTGACCATCATCGCCACCGCGCTGATCGATACCGGCAGCCGCATGGACGAAGTGATTTTCGAAGAGTTCAAGGGCACCGGCAACAGCGAAATCATCCTGGACCGCAAGGTGGCCGACAAGCGTGTGTTCCCCGCCATCGACATCATGCGTTCAGGCACCCGCAAGGACGAGCTTCTGGTCGAAAAGGGCCAGCTATCCAAGACCTATGTGCTGCGCCGCATCCTGTCGCCCATGGGTACGGTGGACGCGATCGAATTCCTGCTCGACAAGCTGCGGTCGGCCAAGAACAACGCGGACTTCTTCGAGAGCATGAATACCTGATTGGCGCTTCCGCGCGACGAACAAAGGCCAGATGCAAGTCTGGCCTTTTTCTTTGTTCAGTTATTTGCGTGCGAAATCGGAGACGTGGGCATAGGAGATCACCCGCGTCAGGGTCCAGCTGTCGCCGGTCTGCTGCCACAGCATGGTGAACTTGGCGACACCGCTGGTCTTGGGATCGCATTTGTCGGGGTGCTGCGCCGGGCAGAAGACATGCTCGCCCACTTCCACCGCGCCGTAGGTCTTGAGCGGATAAACTTCCAGCGAGCCGGGTACCAGCAGGCGGTGCACCTTGCCGCAGATGTTGGTGCGGATGGCGGCGATGAAGGGATCGCGGCCCCGCGCCAGCCCCGTCTGGTCGTGATAGAACTCCAGATCTTCGCTGACCATGGCGCTGAGGGTCTTCAGGTCGCAATGGTTGTAGGCGTCGAACAGCCTGGCGTCCTGGGCGGCGACGGCATCGAACAGCGCGCCGGCACGGGCATCCACTGCCGGCTGTGCCATCGCAGGTGCAAGCCAGCAGACCGATAGAAGAAGAGCCAGGGCGGCGCGAACGGGCATGTCTCAGGATTTCAGGAAGCCGGCAATCGCGGGATTGGCCTTCATGGCGTTCAGGTCTTCGTCCCTGGGCAGTTGCGGCTTGTCGCGTTCCACATTGACCATGCACAGAAAGCCCATCGGCTCATCGCCTTTGGTGCGGAACTGGTGCCAGGTCATGGCCGGGATGCGCACCAGGTCATGGGTCTTGACGGTGCGGACCTCGTCGCCCACCAGCACATCGGCGGACCCGCGCAGGATCATCACGCCATGGGTATGCTCGTGCCGCTCCAGGGTGGAATAGCCGCCGGGCGCGACCTCGAAATAGCGCAGCTCGCAGCGCAGCGCGTCATCCTTGAACAGGACTTGGCGGGTGATCGACTTGAAGGGCGCGCTGCCTTCTTCCTTGTAGGCCAGCAGGGAAACGTCTTCCCAGCGGAAATTATCGGCGAAGGCGCGGAACAGCGCCGCCTGTTTGTCGTCCGAAGATTTGTGGTCGGGCTTATCCATGCATCACCACGTCCTGGAATTTCGCCGCCTCGTCGGCCATGCGGCTGCCGGCCGCCAAAAGGCCGCCACCGATCAAGAGCATCACATCTCTGCCGTAGAATTGCAGCATTTCCGGGACGCGGTCAGGCGTCATGCCGCCGGCGGGAACCGGCACCGTATCGCGCAGGCCGTCCCAGGGCGCCAGCGCCGCATCGGCCAGGGTACGGCAGGTGACGGGCGAATAGCCGAAGCGGCCGCCGTGATTGGGAAACACGGTGGCGTCAGCGCCGAAGAGGCGGAAGATCTTTCCCAGATGCAGCGGCGGGGCGATGCGCGATGCCCCCGCCAGCGCCGGGTGGGCCATGAAGGCCATGTCCGGGTTCTCGCGCACCAGCGCGTGGAAGGTGGCGACGCCCGCGATCATCGGGGCGATCAGGACGCCGTCCAGCCCTGCCTTGCGGGCGATGTCGATCTGGATGCGCATCTGGTCGAGGTTGCCCGACAGCGACGGCAGATAGGCGGTGCGCCCGCCATCGGCGGCGCGGGCAGCGCGCACGGCATCGGCGATGGCCGGCACCCTTTCGGCAAAGGGGCTGTAATGCTGGTCGGCGATGCCGTGATCGTCCTTGATGTAATCCAGCCCGCCTTTGGCAAGTTGGCCGGCGATTTTCGCCAGTCCCTTGCCGTCCAGCCCCTGCGGCTTGAGCGCCGAACAGGTCAGCGCGCGATCCTTTGCGCCGACCCTGGCGCGCATCCCCGCCAGGCCATGATTGGGTCCGCCGAAGGCCGAGAGCACGGAATCGGGAAACACCGCGTCATGCAGTTCGATATCGGCATGGATGGAGCTGTTGCCGAACAGCATGTTCATCAGCTGGCCGGGTTCGGGCCCCATGGTGGCGACCGCCAGGCCGATGCGGACCTCGAATTTGCCGCCGCCGATATCGCTGATGTCCTCGACCTTGCCGACGATATTGTCCAGCACGTTCCGGTCGCTGATGGCGGAAACCGGCATCTCCACGCTCTGCTCGACGGCGATGGCGTCCGCGCGCGCGGCGATGCGATCGGCGCTGTCGGTGACGTGATAGATCGCGGTGATGCGGTCGGCACTCATTACGGAATCAGGATGGTGGCTCCGGTGGTCTTCTTCGCCGTCAGCTCGTCCTGCGCCTTGGCGGCGTCCTTCAGGGCAAACCGCTGGTTGATGGCGACTTTAACCCCGCCCGACGCCAGCACCGCGAACAGGTCGTCGGCGGTTTCCTGCAGTTCTTCGGGCGTGCGGGTATAGTGCGCCAGCGTCGGGCGGGTCACGAACAGCGAGCCTTTTTGCGCCAGTATGGCGGGCGAGAAGGGGTCGACCGGGCCCGAGGCATTGCCATAGGTCACCATGATGCCGCGCGGCGAAAGGCAATCCAGCCCGGCCAGGAAAGTGTCCTTTCCGATGGAGTCGTATACCACCGGAACGCCAGCCCCGCTGGTGATCTCGCGCACCTTCTTTTCCCAGCCCGGCTCACGCGTGTTCAGGACATAAGTGCAGCCGTTGGCCTTGCACTGATCCATCTTGGACGGCGAGGTGGTGGAGCCGATCACGGTGGCACCCAGATGCCTGGCCCATTGCACGCCGATCTGGCCCACCCCGCCCGCGGCGGCATGGAAGACGATGGTCTCACCGGCTTTCACCGGATGGATCCGGCGCAGCAGGTATTGCGCGGTCATGCCCTTGAGCAGCGATGCGGCTGCGATCTCGTCGCTGACGTTATCGGGAATTTTCACCAGCCGGGCGGCGGGGACATTGGCGGCCTCGCAATAGGAACCGATGAAGCCCGAGGCATAACCCACCCGGTCGCCCGGCTTGAAACGGGCCACGCCTTCGCCCGCCGCCTCGACCACGCCGGCGGCTTCCGAGCCCAGGCCCGAGGGCAGGGGCAGCGGATAGAGCCCGGTGCGGTGATAGGTGTCGATGAAGTTCACGCCGATGGCGGTGTGCCGCACGCGCACCTCGCCGGCGCCGGGCGGGGGCAGGTCGATGTCGACATACTGCAGCACCTCGCTGCTGCCGGGTTTCTCGAAACGGATGGCTTTGGTCATGAGGTCAGCCCAGATGCTGTTGGAAGAATTCCGCGGTGCGGCGGTTGGCCAGGCCGGCGGCTGCCTCATTGTAATTCTTGCCGCCCGGCCGGGCAAAGGCATGATCGACTCCCGCATAGACGTGGGCCGTGACCATCCGGTTGTCTTTCAGGCCGGCCAGGATCATGTCCTGCGCGTATTTGGGCACAAAGCCGTCCTCTGCCGCGATGTGCAGCATCAGGGGCTTTCGGATGGTTGCCGCTTCGTCCAGCTTGGTCTGAATGTTCACCCCGTAATAGGCCACGGTGGCGTCGCTGTCGGTACGCGCGGCGGTCAGGAAGGCCAAAAGGCCGCCCAGGCAATAGCCCACCGCGCCGACCTTGCCGCTGACGCCGGCGGTGACGCGCAGGTGGTCGATGGTGGACTGGATGTCATCCACCCCCGTATCGGGATCGAAACGGTGCATCAGGTCCAGGGCCTGCTGCCATTCCGCGTCCGTCCTGTCGGTGAGTTCCACACCCGGCTCCAGGCGCCAGAACAGGTCCGGCGCCAGCGCGAAATAGCCCAGACCGGCCAGCCAGTCGGCCACGCCGCGCACCACCGCATTGATGCCGAAGATCTCCTGGATCACCACCACGCCGGGCCCCTCGGCCGAGGCGGGGATTGCCAGATAGGCGTCGAAATTCCCGTCGCGCCCGTTGATGGAGACTTTCTGGCCCATGGGTCGGTTCTCCCGCGATCCAGCCTTTGCCGACGGTCAGGCGGTGCGTTGTTGCGGCGGCTGGGGTTGCTGCTGCAACTGATAAGGCAGAGTGAGGCCCTGGGCCAGCACCTGCGCGCTGGTGATCGGCGATGAGACCCGGCCCTGCTGCACCACATAGACGGTCGGCTGGCCGCCTTCCATGCCCCGGCCGATAAGAGGATGGCCTTCAGGCAGCGTCTGGCCGGGTTCGACCTGGACCAGAAGGGCATTGGGAACGTTCTTGCTCCAGAAGGTGCGCACCAGTTCCTGGGTCCGGCTATGGCCCCTGGTGCCGACCACCACCACCATCAGGGCGTTGGCCAGGTATTCGAGGCCGGCGATGAAGGTGCCCGCCATGTTGAGGACGCGGTTCATCTCGTCGCCGAACGTGGCCGCCAGGGTGGAGGCGCGGTTCATGTATTCCACTTCGCCCGCGATGAAAGCCAGGCGCGTCAGCACCGTCAGCATGGTGCCGTTGGCGGAGGGCGTGGCGGTATCGAAGATGGTGCGCGCACGCACGATCAAGGGATCGGCGTCGGACGGCGTGAAGCAGTAGCCGCCCCGCTCGTTATCCCAGAACAGGGTGTCCAGCGTCTTCACCCAGCCCTTTGCCGCAACCAGATACTGATTGTCGTTTGTGACCTCCCACAGCTGGATGGCGGCGCGGGCCATATGGGCATAGTCGTCGGCAAAGCCGTGCGCGCCCTTGATCCCGTTGATGGCGGAATGGTGCAGCCTGTCGCCTTCGCCCAGCGTGCGGCGCACATGGTCGAATGCGGCCTTGGCGGCGCCGATCCAGTCGGGGCGCTCAAAGACGACGCCGGCGCGGGCCATCGCCGCGATTGTCATGCCGTTCCAGTCGGCCAGCAGCATGTCGTCGCGCACCGGGGCAGGGCGCTTGCTGCGGATCTTCAGCAGCATCTCGCGCTGGCGGGCCAGCAGCGCCTCGTCGGCCTCGCCGGTTGGAGCGGGGTTGCCCAGCCGGCGCAGGATGTTCTTGCCGTTGAAATTGCCGTCGCGGGTGATGCCATAGATTTGCTTGAAGCGGGCCGAGAAGGTGCCGACCAGGCCGGCGTCGATTTCCGCTTCGCTCCACAGATAGTATCTGCCGGCGTCGGCCTCGCCGTCGCTGCCGGTATTGTCGCTGCCCTGGCCGGCGGCAAAACCCTCGCCGGTCTTCATCTCGCGCAGGATCCAGCCGATGGTTTCCTCTACCCGCTGGCGGCAGGGGTCGTTGCGGTTGAACTGCCAGATGCCGGTGCACAGGTCGATCATCTGGGCGCTGTCGGCCAGCGCCTTCTCGAAATACGGAATCATCCAGCGCTCGTCGGCCGCATAACGGAAGACGCCGCCGCCGATATGGTCGTACATGCCGCCGAACAGGATGCCGTCGAGGGTGGTGAAAGCCAGCTGGGAGAATTGCGGCGTGGCGGTGCGCAGCCAGGCGCGCCACAGCACCTCGACGAGGGGGACATTTGGGAATTTCATCGGGCCCTGCATGCCGCCGAAAAAGACGTCGAAGCGCTGGCCGATGCGCAGCGCCGCCAGGTCGAGATTGATGTTCTCAGGTCCCGTGCGCATGTCGCGTTCGTAGAGATTCTTCAGCCCTTCCAGGATGGCGTCGGAGTTCTGGATCAGCCGCTCCTTCTGGTCCTGGAAGATGCTGCGCCCTTCCTCGAACAGCTTGGCGGCCGAGATCAGTCCGGTGCGCTCTTGGCGGGGATGATAGCCGCTGACGAAATAGGGCACGCCGTCGGGGCGCAGGAACATGGACAGCGGCCAGCCGCCCTGATGGCCCATATTCTGTGCGGCCAGCTGATAGATCTGGTCCAGGTCGGGACGCTCTTCCCGGTCGACGATGACGGGAATGAAATGCTCGTTGATCACGGCGGCGACGGCGGGGTCCGAGAAACTTTCCTGGTTCATCTGGTGGCACCAGTGGCAGCCCATGAAGCCGATGGACAGGAAGATGGGCTTGTTCTTTTCCGCAGCCTCGGCCAGGGCGTCCTTGCCCCAGACGCGCCACTGGACGGGATTGTCCTTGTGCAGAAGAATGTAGGGGCTGGTGGCGGCGGAAAGGCTCATCGTCTGGTCCCGGTTGGCGCCAGCCCGGGCGTAACTCCCCCGAGGCCTTGCGTCTTGGATGTTTTTAGGGCCGGGTTACTTAGCCCGAAATCCATGGTCCCGAAAGCCCGGCGGGGCCAGAACCATAAGGTGCCGCCTTGAAGGTGAATATCACGGTTGACATGACCCCGGAGGAGGCGCGCGCCGTCATGGGCCTGCCCGACGTCGCGCCCATACAGAAGCAGATGATGGAGGAGATGCAGGCCCGGATGAAGGCGGCCTTCGACGCCGGCGACCCGGAGGGGATGATGCGGGCCTGGATGCCGCTGCTTTACGGGACGGGGGGCGGTGGCGAAGCGTTCCAGAAATTCCAGAAGACGCTGTGGGACAGTGCCGCCGCGATGATGGGCAAGAAGGACGGCAGATAGCCTTCCCGATGAAGGCAGGTCCATGAATTCCACGATTTATGCGCTTTCCAGCGCGCCCGGCCGGGCCGGAGTGGCGGTGGTGCGGGTCAGCGGACCCGATGCGGGGCACGCGCTGATGGCGCTGGCCGGGCCCTTGCCGGCGCCGCGACGGGCGGTGCTGCGGCGGCTGGCCTGGCAGGGCGGGGAGATTGACCAGGCATTGGTGCTGTGGTTCGCCGCCCCCGCCAGCTTCACCGGCGAGGACTGTGCCGAATTCCACATCCACGGCGGGCGCGCGGTCCGCGAGGCCTTGTTCAAGTCTTTCGAACGGTTGGGGTTCAAACCTGCCGAACCGGGGGAATTTTCGCGGCGGGCGGTGGAAAACGGCAAGCTGGACCTGACTCGGGCCGAGGCCATTGCCGATCTGGTCGACGCCGAAACCGAGAGCCAGCGGCGCCAGGCGTTGCGCCAGCACAATGGGGCGCTGGCCGATTTGTATGAGGGCTGGCGCGCGGCGTTGATCGCGGCGCTGGGGCGGGCGGAAGCGGCTATCGATTTTTCCGACGATGGGGTGGGGGAAGCGGAGTTCGCCGCCGCACGCGCGGCCGCCCAGGAGATATTGGAGCAAATTCAAGAACATATGGCCGACCATGGCCGGGGTGAGAGCCTGCGCGAGGGGCTCCGGCTGACCATCATCGGTCCTCCGAATGCAGGAAAATCCAGTCTTATCAATGCCTTGGCGCGGCGAGACGTGGCCATCGTCACCGATGTGCCCGGCACCACCCGCGATGTGGTGGAGGCGCGGCTGGACCTGGGCGGCTATCTGCTGCTGGTGGCCGACACCGCAGGTGTGCGCCAGACCGAGGACGTGATCGAGGCGGAAGGCGTGCGCCGGGCGCTGGCACACGCAGCCGGGGGCATGACCCTGTTGCTGCTGGATGGAAGCTTGCCAGACCCGCGTGCCGGCCTGCCCCCGGACCTGCCCGAGCCGGATCTGACTGTGTGGAACAAGGCCGATCTGGGTTTCCGGCGCGAGGGCCTTTCCATCTCGCTGAAGACCGGCGAGGGCGTATCCATGCTGCAGGATTTGCTGCAGCAAAAGGTGCAGCAAAAGCTCGAGGGCGAGGCCCCTGCCCTGACCCGCCCACGCCATCGCGCCGGGCTGATGGAAGCCGCCGAAGCGCTGCGCCACGGGCTGGCCGCACCGGCGGAACGCCCCGAACTGCTGGCCGAAGACCTGCGCCTGGCAATGCGGGCGATCGGCCGTATCACCGGCCGCGTCGATGTGGAGGAGGTTCTCGATTTCATCTTCCGCGATTTCTGCATCGGCAAGTAGCGCGCAAAACGCTTGTGGATAAAGACGCGCGCGCGTATGAGCCGCGCCATGACGGCATTTGATGTCATCGTGATCGGCGGCGGCCATGCCGGCTGCGAAGCGGCGGCGGCCTCGGCGCGCTTTGGCGCCAGGACGCTGCTGCTGACGCATCGCTTCGACACGCTGGGGGAGATGTCGTGCAATCCCGCAATCGGCGGCGTGGGCAAAGGCCACCTGGTGCGCGAGATCGATGCGCTGGACGGGCTGATGGGCCGCGTAGCCGATGCCGCAGGCATCCAGTTTCGCCTGCTCAACCGGCGCAAGGGTCCGGCGGTTCGGGGCCCGCGCGCCCAGGCCGATCGCGCGCTCTATCGCCAGGCGATGCAGCGGATGCTGGGCGAAATTCGGAATCTGGAAATTCGCGAGGCGGCCGCAGAAGACCTGATTTTAAAGGACGGAATCGTCACCGGCGTAATGACGGCGGACGACGAAACGATTTTGTGCGGCAAGGTCGTGCTGACCA